>OLQM01002053.1_pt1 | contig 20716 bp, 15 predicted proteins | sample 1673161 | NCBI WGS metagenome assembly OLQM01 (sample SAMEA3136761, study PRJEB25190) | human gut metagenome | reverse complement strand
GCAGCCGCCGAAGCGGTGCTTAAGCCGTAAGGCGGGAATTGTGCGGTGTTGCCTTAATTTTAAAAGAACAAACAGAAAAATCCGTATCCTCCTGCCCTGCTTGGCATTCGGGATACGGATTTTTGTTATATTGCTGATTTCATGCACTGGGCATGTTATTTCTGTGCAAAAAAGTCTTTGACCACCTGCACCACGGCTGCGCGGTCGGCTTCGGTCAGACCATAGTACAGCGGCAGGCGGGTCAGGCGGTTGCTTTCCTTTGTGGTGTATTCATCCACACCGGCAAAGCGGCCGTATTGGATACCCGCCGGGGCGCTGTGCAGCGGCACATAATGGAAAGACGATGCCACACCGTGGGCTTTCAAATAATCAATGAACGCGGTGCGCTGTTCCAGGTCCCGCAGCTTGACATAGAACAAATGCCCGTTATGCACACAGCCTTCCGGCACGGTGGGCAGCTCCAATAGGCCTGCTTCAGCCAGCGGTGCCAGCTCCTGTGCGTAATAATCCCAGCTGTGGGTACGGTCTGTATTGATGGTATCGGCCTGTTCCAGCTGTGCCCACAGGTAAGCGGCATTCAGATCACTGGGCAGGTAGCTGGAGCCATAAGAAACCCAGGTATATTTATCTACCTGGCCGCGCAGAAAACTGGCGCGGTTGGTACCCTTTTCCCGCAGGATTTCGGCCTTGGTCACGGTTTCGGGGTCATTGATGACCAGTGCGCCCCCCTCTCCCATTGAGAAGTTCTTCGTCTCATGGAAAGAGTAGCAGCCAAAATCGCCGATGGTGCCCAGTGCCCTGCCCTTATAGCTGGCCATCACGCCCTGGGCGGCATCTTCCACCACCTTCAGGTTATGGCGGCGCGCAATCTGCATGATGGTATCCATATCGCAGGCCACACCGGCATAGTGCATCACGCAGATGACTTTGGTTTTTTCGGTAATGGCGGGTTCAATTTTTGCTTCGTCAATGTTCATGGTGTCCGGGCGGATATCCACAAACACCAGCTTGGCCCCAGCCAAAACAAAGGCCGTTGCCGTGGAAGAAAATGTGTAGCTGGGCAGGATCACCTCATCACCGGGCTGGATGCCGCACAGCAGGGCAGCCATTTCCAGCGCGGTGGTACCGCTGGTGGTCAGCAGCACCTTGCCCGCATGGAACCGCTGTTCCATCCATTCATCACAGCGGCGGGTAAAAGGGCCATCGCCGCAGATTTTATTGTTTGCCATGGCCTGGCGCATATAGTCCAGCTCTGTACCAACCTGCGGGGGAATATTAAAAGGAATCATTGTTTTACTGTCAACTCGCAATCTATTATAACCACTCGGTCTTACTGGGCGCGGGTAGTATCACTTTCCGGCGTTTCGGGTTCAAAATTCAGCCGCTTTTCTTCCACCACCAGGGGGCGGTCCATAATACGGGCGTTCATTGCCATGATGTACTCGCCCAAAAATCCCAGAAAGGTCAGCTGCACACCACCCACAAAGAATACAGCAATGATCATTGGGGCATAACCCGCAGCAAAGGTATTCCAGTGGATCAGCTTTGCCACCAGGAACACAAGCCCCAGGATAAAGCTGACCGCCGCGCAGAAAAAGCCGAAGAACTCCGCCATCCGCATCCCAATCTTGGTGTAGCTGGTAAAGCTGAGCATGGCGGCATCAAACAGGCTGTACCAGTTGTTGTGGGTCTTGCCTGCCCGGCGCTTGGGCTGGGTGTATTCAATCTCCTTGCGCTCGGGGCCAAGCTCCGCCACAATCCCGCGCAAAAACGGGGTGGGGTCGTGCAAATCACGCAGGGTCTGGATAAAGCTTTTATCGTACAGGCCAAACCCGGTAAACTGCTCGATCATTTCCACATTGCTCATCTTTTTGATGGTTTTGTAGTAACAATCCCGCAAAAAGTACATGACAGGGTTTTCCTGGCTGGTGGTCTTTTTTCCGATTACAATTTTGTAGCCTTTTTCCCATTCAGCCACAAACTTTGGAATCATCTCCACCGGGTCCTGGAAGTCCGCGCAGATGGTAATGGTGCAGTCCCCTGTGGTATGGATCATACCGTAATAGGGGCTGTTGAACTGACCAAAGTTCTTGCTGTTAAAAATGGCTTTGACCTTGGGGTCCTGCGCGCAGATGTCTGTAATGATCCGGCGGGTACGATCCTGGCTTTTATTATCAATAAAAAGAATCTCATAGTCATAATCCGGGCAGTCCTTCCGAATCTCATCCCGCACCGCCTCATAGATGGGGCGGGCGTTCTCCTCCTCGTTATAGGTAGGGATCATAACAGAGATGACTTTTTTCTTCTCGCTCATGCAGGTTTCATTCCTTTAAGTTTAGTCTTTGGCCCACTGCCGCAATAGCCAGGCAGACCCTTATCACTATACACTATTTTGCAAAATAGGTAAAGAACAATTTATTTTCGCAGTTTTGCGTTTCAAAGTTCAGGCTTACAGGGCGGTCCGCCAGGGTGTAGGGCTCCTCGTTTTCCAGGCAGAAAGTCCCCTCTTTGGCAATGTGGCAGATGCCGCGGTAAATTTCCATGGCCGGGGTGCAGGCACCGATCAGCAGCGTTGCCGCCAGCAGAATGGTCACGGCATGCTGTGCAAGCGTACCGTCCCGCCATTTGGTGCCCACCAAGGCGATAAAGTACCGGGCACAGAGGGTCATCAGGATAAAGATAGCCGGGATGGACACCCGCATGCAGAAATCGCACCCCTGTCCCACCTTAAAGAACGGAATGATGAAGAGCGACACGGCGCAGGTATAAAACAGCCAGCTGCGGCGGTTCTGCCGCCAGAGCAGCAGCAGATAGATGCCGGCATCCAGCAGGTAAAATACCAGCATGCCTTTTTGCAGGCCGGTCAGAACGTTTTGGCCAAAAGTCTGCTGCGCTGCCTGGTTCCCAGCGACAGTTTCGCCCAGAACGCTGTAGCCAAAGGCGTTATTGGCCAAAAAATAACTGGCCGTAATGCTGAGCACCACAACCAGCACCAGCACATTGGCCGGGGAGAACGCCGATTGCAGCACGCCTTTTTGACGCTGTGCCAGCAGAACAATGCCGCGCACCACCATAAAAATAACCAGCCCCACAAATGGGAAGGGGCCGCACATCAGGCAGGCCGTGCCCAGCAGCAGGTAGTTGCGGCAGTCTTTCTCCTGCAAAAAGCAGACGGTTGCCAGCCATGCCCCCACTGTCTGGTTGAACACCCAGAACAGGCAGGTCGTCAGGGAGCTGAACTGGAAATCATTCGTCCACCATTCCAGGTGCATAGCGTCATAGGCCAGCAGGTCCGGCAGTCGGCTGCTGTACAGCGCGCCCAGAATATCCATGCCGCTGAAGAAAATCAAAAACAGCAGGCCAATCCCCTGCTTTTTGCCGGTATCGGCACGCAGGTAGACCAACAAATTCAGCGCCACCAGATAGGTGCCCAGCGCCGTCCACCCCCAAAGGGCCATACGGGCGAACATCCAGGCGGCATCCAGCCCAAACAGGGCGTATACCGGTTTGGTCAGCGCCGCCGGGACCAGCCAGTGCCCGATATAATACACCAGCGCCGTATCCTTTTGCGGGTAATACACCGGCCAGCTGTTTGTGATCAGATCCCGGTAAATGGCGTTGCGGTAACCCCAGTCCGAGTTCTGGTAAAAAAAGCCCGTCTGACCGCCCAGGTAGCCCCACAACAGCATCAGGGCAAACAGCAGCACCAGCTTTGGCACCGAAAGCGTAATGCCCTGCTCTTCTTGCCCCACTTGCTTAACCTGCGGCGTTTTGCACACGGCATACCACCAGGCAAAGGCCAGCACGGCCAGGCCCGCAACGGCAAACGGCGCGCGGAGATACCCCGCAAAAAACACCGCCAGCGGCGCGGTGAGATAGGATAAGGCAAACGGCTTTAACTTTTGGTAGGTCAACTGCATAAATACTGTCTGGCTCCTGTTCGTCCATGCGGGTCCTGCCCGCACGGACAGGGTTATTCCTTATTGGCTTAATTGGTTTGCTTTTGCGTTTTTGCCCACGCAATGGTGGCGCGGATACCATCGGCAAAGGCGGTGCGCGGCGCAAAGCCGGTATCCGCCGCAAGCTGGGTGATATCCGCCTGCAAAAACATGACCTGCTGCGGCCCGTAAGGGATTTTGCCTAGGCCAAGCGGCAGGGCCAGGTCGATGGCATCACGCAGGGTCTCAATATATTCCCGCAGGGGGCGGGCGGTGCCGCTGCCCACCGGGTACACGGCACCGCTGCGGCCATGGCAGGCCATGCGGTACAGTGCATCCGCAGCATCGGCGGAGTAAAGATAATCCCACTTCTGCTCCCCTGCCGTCAGGTCCGGGCACTGCCCGGCCAGCAGTTTTTGGATGGTGGCGGAGATCATCGTGTTGGGGCCGTCATGCGGGCCGTAAACCGAAAGGATACGCGCCCACACATGGTCCATGCCCAGGGCGGCGGCCTCGGTACGGCTCATCTGGCCTGCACACAGCTTGGCCATGCCGTACCCGTTTTCGGGGTTTGTGGGGGTATCGGCCCGCAGAACACCGTCCACACGGCCATACTCTGCCTGGCTGCCGGTACCAACAAACACACGGCAGCCCATTGCCGCCGCGGTGCGCACGGCATCAATGGTATAGCGGATATTCTCAATCTGAGCCGGCATATCATTGCGGCCCGCGCCAATGGTGTGCGCCCACGCCAGGTGGAAAAAGGCATCCGCCTGCACGGGCAGCCCGGCTGCGGCCATGCACTGCGGCAAATCCGCCAGGTTGGCGGCATCGCAGGCAACTACATACAGGTTTGCATCCTTGGGCAGCGCTACGGCCCGCGGGCTGCCGGGGCGGCAGACCGCCACCACGGTGCAGCCAGCCTGCAACAACCGGCTGCACAATGCTGTGCCCACGGCCCCGGTGGGGCCGGTTACGATTACGGTTTTAATGTTACGTTCTATCATCATTCACTGCTCCGGCACCAGGGGGATAAACATCTGCTTTTCCAGCTCTTCCCGCGGCAGGAACGGTGCCAGGTCCTCCAGCGGCGGGCTGACCAGTGTGCCGTCCGGCAGGCGCTTGGTGGCGCTCTTCGGCTCCCAGACCTGCTGGGTATCGGTAAAGATCTCGCAGAAAGTCGGGCCTTCTGCGGCAAGGGCGGCATCCACCACCTGTTTCATCTCAGCGTTGGAATGTGCGCAGGAATACGGGTAGCCGAACGCTTCGGCAATTTTGCGGAACTCCGGGAAGGACAGATCCCCGCTCTCCGGCCCAATGCCGATCTTGCAATGGTCTTTGAACAGGTTGTTCTGGGTCAGGCGGATGGAGTGGTAGCCGTTATTGTTGATGAGGAAAATCTTGATCGGCAGCTTATTTGTCAGGATGGTCTGCAATTCCTGCAGGTTCATCATGATAGAGCCATCGCCTTCCAGGCAGATGGTGGTACGGCGGCCGCCTGCAATGCAAGTGCCAATGGCGGCGGGCAGGCCGTAACCCATGCTGGCAATGGCGCTGTTGTTGGCCATGCGGCTGCCTTTTTGGATGACATACGCCTGATTGCCCACCACGCAGCAGGCGCCGTTGGAAACTGCGGTCAGGCTGTTTTCCGGCAGGCGGGAACTGAGGTAGCGCACAAAGGCGTACACATTGGCGGTGGTGCCGTTTTCTTCCCACTGGCGCGGCAGCACGGCGGGGTAATCTTTTTTCCATCGCTGGCAGGTTGCCAGCCAGTCCGCTGCCTGGCTGACAGGGGTCAGCGGCGCTGCGGCGGCATCCAGCTTTTGCAGAAAGTCCTTGGCATCCGCCCACACGGGGTGCTCCACATGCAGGGTGTGCTTTTTCATCTCGGCGCGGTCAATATCCACCATGATGACTTCCGCCGCGCGGGCCCAGGTTTTCCAGTTATAGCCCACCTGGCGGATGGAAATGCGGGTGCCCACAGCCAGAATCAGGTCTGCGTTCTGGATGGCCCAGTTGCCAGGGCGGTCGCCCATATTGCCGGCACGACCGCAGTAAAGCGGGTTTTCGTCCTCGATCAGGTCCACGGCGTTCCAGTAGGTCACAATGGGGATGTTCAGCTTTTCCGCCACGGCACGGAACGCTGCGTACCCGCCGGAAAGCCGGATACCGTACCCGGCGTGGAACACCGGGCGCTTGGCGTTGCGGATCTTTTCCAGCACCATCTGCACGGTGGCATCGTCCACCGGGGGCGGCAACCGGGCATCGTCCTGCGCCGGGTCATAGCCGGGCAGGCTGTCGGTTTCAATGTAGCCGCCCTGATAGTTGACCGGGATATCGATCCACACCGGGCCGGGGCGGCCGGTGGTTGCCAGGTGCCAGGCTTTTTCCAGCACATAGCGGATCTGGTTTGGGTCTTCCAGCATGGTGGCGTATTTGGTCATGGGGGCAACAGATTTGGTGATATCGTATTCCTGGTCGCCCACCGCGCGCAGGGGCAGGCCATCGGTAAACTGTGCGGCATAGCGGGCTGTGGTATCGTACCGAACCTGGCCGGAGATCACGAACATAGGGATGGAATCCAGCCAGCCGCCCACCACACCGGTCAGGGCGTTGGTGCCGCCGGGGCCGGTGGTAACGCACAGGGCGGCAATTTTGTTATCAATGCGGGCGTATGCTTCCGCCGCAATGGCACTTGCCTGCTCGTGATGGTTATAGGTAACATGCAGCGCCGGGTGGTGGCCCAGTGCATCATTCAGATGCATGGCGCCGCCGCCCACCACGCTGAACACATCCGTAACGCCATGCGCCGCAAGAAAATCGGCAACATAATCGGCCAGACGCTGTTTCATTGGGGGTGTCCTCCTTTTATTTAATCCGTTCAAGCTGCGGCTGAACCATTACAAAATACAAAGTTCTGGAATCCTGCGGGGCATCGACCCGCTTGCCGCTGTAGCTAATATCGATTGTACTTTCACCAAAAGGAATATCCGCAGTATAGCGGATTTTCATGTTTTCCTGGCTGACCACAAAGGTCTGGCTACTGTCACCGAAGGTAATGGTAATGCTGGGGCGGTCAGAAATATCAAAGAAATAATCCCCCACTGTAAAGGTAAAGGTGTACCTTTCCGTATTCAGCTGCGGGTTTACCAGTTTGATCTCCGCACTTTTCTTGCACCAGTAAAACGGCAGCTCTTTGTTGGAGTTTTCAGGAGTATAATATTCTGTGTTATAAATGCCATCCCCCAGCTGCATGGTAATAGACGGCGCATTATACAGCACCCACACGCCATAGAAAACGGCAAGGGAAACTGCCAATGCACCCAGTGAAGCGCCGAAAGTAACCAGCGTGCTGCGTGCAGCTTTTTTATCTAGTTTTGATTGTTCAGGCTTTTTGGTTTTCAGCGCTGCCAACACACAATTTACTGCCTGTACAACGCCCCAGATGATAGCTGTCAGTATTGCCAACTGTACAATGGTGTTGCGAATATAAGAGTTACGCTCTTCAAAGATTGGAAGCGGCAGATTAAATACCATCAAAACCGCAAAAGGCAATATATTTTGACGTGTCATCACCTTTTCCTGTGCAAGAAAATACGCCAGCGGAATCAGCGCCATGCAGTAAATATAGTTGCCCTGGCTTTGGTACATCATAGCCACGGTAATCAGCAGCAACGCCTGCCATTCCTGGCGGCAGAGCAGAGCACACACAACCAGTACCGCCGCCACAGCAAAGGCTGCTGCAAAAAAAGATACCGTTGCATTGCTGGTTCCGGCAATCAGGTCCACCAGATGCGCCCCATGTGCGAACATGCTGTTGATGCCATTGCCTGCCCAAGGTGTTTTACTTTTACTTCCAAAAGAGAACAAAATCTTCAGCCAAAGCTGCAAGCCGTACACGCCCTCCTGGAAGGCAAACACCGGGAGCACCAACGCTGCAATGCCATAAAACACCGTGCGGATTGCTGCTTTGAAATCCCGGTTTCTTAAAAGCATAACACCTAAGAATGCGGGATAAATTTTAAGTCCGGCTGCTACTGCCAGTGCAACCAATGCCAGTTCCCGCACCCATGCGCGCTTTGAACGGTGATACATGACGAAAAAAAGCGAAAGCCCCGCCGCCAGCAAAATAATATTGCCGCGGTCTACCGCATTAAGCACACCAAAGCTGAACAAGGCAAAAAACGTACTGGCCCTGGCCCACTGGGCATTTTGCATCACGTCACGGAGCAAAACCGCCAGCAAAAGAACCGCCAGCACCACAAAAAAGACGTATAGCAAAAAGCACGACTGTGTTGTGCGTAAATCAGTTTCTGTGCCGCGCATGGCAACTGACGCCTCAAAGTCATAGGTCCAGTTATCAGATACCGAAGCAGGCACCAGTAAAAACAGGGCATAAAAGAACAAATTTGCCAAGGGCGGATACAGTGTGTCAAACACCGCATACGGCTGGCGTCCACGAACATATTCAATGCTATGGAAAAAATCCATGCCGGCATCCAGTGTATCATGGTATAAAAAGTACGAAAGAAAATCACCATGGGTAACATACAGCGTTACCATAACCACAATGGCACACACTGCGCTGAGTACACAGTACAGCTTGGCCGTTTTTTTCCAGAACGGATTGCTCCCTCTTCCTTTTTTACCAAAAAGGTCTTTTCCCCGTTTCGTGTTATTCTCTTTCAGCACGCGCTGGCTGTTGCATTCATTCTGGCCATAATTCAGTCCCAGCTGCACCGATTTGTTATCTTCCGGCAACAGCTGATCTAATCCAATGCTGATACCAGATTTATTCTCGTTATTTGTTGTCATGTTGTCCATACACAGCCTTGCCCTATTTCTGTTCCCGGTTATGTATCAGATATTCCCTGGTTTTCCATATTTTTTACCGATATATTTTGCAGTCTTATTTTCAACAATAAAGCACCGCCAACCAACCTCGTTGAGTCGGATGATGGTTAGGGATCCCGATACCGCACTTTTCCGTGCCGGATAAGCTCCACATCGTTGACGGGAAACATTTTGTCGTTTATCTTTCCTTAAATGTCCACAACTTGTTGATGATAAAATTCAGCGGAATCGTGACCAGCAAATTTACAATCGGCGCAATCGTTTTGCTTACGCTGAAGAACGTAACCTCTATCCAAAGCAAAACATTAGAAAGGATCGATGTGCCGCCGTAGCTGACATATGTTTTTCCAAGGCGTTTCAGCTTACTGCGCCAATCGTTTGCATTCCCGGTAAACACAAACTTATCGTTCCAAAAAAAGGCATTGGCAATGCTCAGAATTGTTCCCAGAACGCTGCCTACCATATACAGGTCTGGGCTGATCCACAAAAAGATATAATACACCGCCATCGATACCGCCGTGTTGCTTACGCCAACAAGGCCAAACTTGATAAACTGTGCAAGCAGCGCAACAAATTCCTTTTTGCTTTTTGCTCCCAACAGTGCCAACAATTTCTGCATGGATCCCGTTCCTTTATTATTCTTTATAAGCAATCAAAAAGCAAAGCCTGTATTGATAATTTACCGCAGTGCAGCAGCCATTTTTTCTTATCAGCACGGCTTTGCTTTTTCTTATTGATTCATCTTATCAGCGCTTTTTACTGGTTCACTGCTTCAATAATGATCTTTGCCATATAGTCGATCATCTCATCGGTCATGCCGGGGTACACGCCGACCCAGAAGGTGTTGTTCATGATAAAGTCAGTGTTGGTCAGCTCCCCTGCCACGCGGTAGGCGTCGGTGCCGCGGATCTGGTCAAAGCAGGGGTGCTTGATCAGGTTTCCGCTGAACAACAGGCGGGTCTGGACATTGTGGTCCTCAATATAGCGGGTCACGGCGTTGCGGTCCAGGCCGGATTCCGGCTTGACCGAAATCAGGAAGCCGAACCAGGACGGGCGGCTGTTGGCGGCCGGTTCCGGCAGGATCAGCTTATCGGCGGCCGGTTCCAGGGCTGCGCGCAGGCGGTCCCAGTTATGGCGGCGGCGCTCGATAAAGCTGGGGAACTTTTTCAGCTGTTCGCAGCCGATGGCGGCCTGCATATCGGTCACTTTCAGGTTATAGCCAAAGTGGCTGTAAACGTACTTGTGGTCATAGCCTGCGGGCAGTTCGCCATACTGACCGTCAAAGCGGTGGCCGCAGAAGTTATCATGGCCGGACGGGCAGATGCAGTCGCGGCCCCAGTCGCGGTAGCTCTTGATCAGGCGGTTCAGCAGCGGGCTGTTTGTATACACGCAGCCGCCCTCGCCCATCGTCATGTGGTGCGGCGGGTAGAAGCTAGAGGTGCCGATATCGCCCCAGGTTCCGGTAAAGCGGGTTTCGCCGTTGATGGTGTACTGGGTGCCCAAGGCATCGCAGTTATCCTCCACCAGCCAGAGGTTATGGGCATCGCAGAAGGCTTTGACGGCGGACAGGTCAAACGGGTTGCCCAGGGTATGGGCGATCATGACTGCCTTGGTCTTGGGGGAAAGAGCGGCTTCCAGCTTGGTCACATCAATGTTGTACTGCGGCACGGTCACATCCACAAACACCGGCACAGCGCCATACTGCAGCGCCGGGGTGACAGTGGTGGGGAACCCGCATGCCACAGTGATGACCTCATCGCCCTTTTTGATCTGGCGGTCGCCCAGTTCCGGGGCGGTGAGCGCCATAAAGGCAATCAGATTGGCGGAGGAGCCGGAGTTGACCAGGTTGGCGAACTTTACGCCGATCCACTTGGCAAACTCTTTTTCAAATTCATCCGCAAAGCGGCCGGTGGTCAGCCAGAAATCCAGCGTTGCATCGGTCAGGGCGCACATTTCTTTTTCATCAAACACGCGGGATGCATAAGTAACGCGGTCGCCAGGCTTGAAATCCGCCTTTTTCTCCTTAAAGTCATGGTAATATTCTGCCACCAGCGCCTTGATCTGCTCGCGGGCTTCGGCCTCATTGCTCCAATTTGCCATCGTCTGCTCCCTTACTCACTCAAAAATTCCTTGATTTCTTTGTCCATCTCCGCCGGGATATCCCCGCCGGAAAGCCATACCTTGCTGAACGCAACGGTCTTTTGCATACATTCCGCCATATGCCAGCGCGGTTTCCAGCCGAAGGTGGATTTCAATTTGCTGCAATCCAGCTTCAAAAAGTTTGCTTCATGCGGGGCGTTTGCCTCAGCGCGGTTTTCCCATGCAGCACCATCGCCCCACGCCTGGCAGAACAGGTCTACCAGGGTGCCGGTCGTCACACAGTCGCAGTCATCCGGGCCGACATTATAATAGCCGGCGTATCGGTTATCCTCATACTGGCGCTGGGCGATCAGCAAGTACGCCGCCAGCGGTTCCAGCACATGCTGGTATGGGCGGGTGGAATACGGGTTGCGCACACCGATGCTCTCCCCTTTTGCCATCGCGCGCACGCAGTCTGGGATGATGCGGTCATTGGCAAAATCGCCGCCGCCAATCACATTACCCGCGCGGGCAGTGGAGATAGCCACGCTGCCATCCGCAAAAAAGCTGTTTTTATAGCTGTGGGTCACCAGCTCCGAGCAGCTTTTGCTGTTGGAGTAGGGGTCGAAGCCGTCCAACGGTTCGTTTTCGCGGTAGCCCCAGCACCATTCATTATTCTGGTACACCTTATCCGTTGTTACGTTCAGCACAGAGCGCGGCGGAGTTTGGGCGGTGCGCACGCATTCCAACAGGTTCACGGTGCCCATCACATTGGTTTCATAGGTATAGCGCGGGTCCTTGTAGCTGTCCCGCACAATGGGCTGAGCCGCCAGGTGCAGCACAATTTCCGGCCGAGCGGCATCAAAGGCCGCTTTCAGGCTGACAAAATCGCGGATGTCGCCGATCACGCTGGTCATTTTGCCTTCCAGCCCAGCCAGGGTGAACAGATTGGGGTTTGTGGGCGGCTGCAAACTGTAGCCCGTTACCACTGCACCGGCACCCACCAGCATGCGGCAGATCCAGCTGCCTTTAAAACCGGTATGCCCGGTTACAAACACACGTTTGCCGCGGTAAAATTCCAAGTTCATTGTTGGTTCCACACTTCCCAGGGCGCACGGCCAGACGCCCACATTTTTTCCAGCATACTTTTTTCGCGCTCGGTATCCATGCACTGCCAGAATCCGCGGTGCACATAGCTCATCAGCTGGCCTTTGGCTGCCAGCTCGCGCAGCGGGGCCTGCTCAAAAATGGTATCATCGCCACTGATGGTATCAAACACTTCCGGTTCCAGCACCATATAGCCCGCATTGATGATAGCCCCATCGTTGACGCTTTTTTCACGGAACGCCTGAACCGAATTGTCCTGGCCGATATCCAGCACGCCTTTCTGCTGTTCCTGCACCACGGCGGTCAGGGTTGCCAGCTTGCCATGCTGCTTATGGAACTTGACCAGTTCGGCAATGTTCACATCGCAGACGCCATCACCATAGGTCATCATAAAGGTTTCGTTGCCGATATATTTCTGCACCCGCTTGATGCGGCCGCCCGTCATCGTGTTCAGGCCGGTATCCACCACCGTCACGCGCCACGGCTCGGCGTGCTGGTCATGCACGATCATCTCGTTGCCCTGTGTGAAGTCAAAGGTCACATCGCTGGTATGCAGGAAATAATCCGCAAACCACTCCTTGATCATATGCTGCTTGTACCCGGCGCAGATCACAAAATCATTGAAGCCATAGTAAGAATACTCTTTCATGATATGCCACAAAATAGGCATACCGCCGATTTCGATCATCGGTTTCGGCTTGAACTTACTTTCTTCCGAAATGCGCGTGCCATAGCCGCCGGCAAGAATTACAACTTTCATATTTTTCACTCCCGTAAGCCTGCAGCGGAACCCTGCTTGCAGTCCCGCAAAAACTGTCCGTCCCACCAGCATTTCAACCGCCGGACAGTTTGGTACACACCCAGCCTATTTTTTATTACTATGATAGTATATCATTTTCACGTATTCAGTGCAACCGTTCCAGGAAACTTATCACACCTAGTAGGCTTGCTTTTTATTCCGCATTTTGCGCTTTGTTATCACATTTTAACGCTGCTTTTGTTGCCGCTGTGCAAACAATATTCTTTACGTTTTTTCGTGCGTATTTTGTCCCTGCCAGGCGGCCCACTTTACATTAGTAGGTAAAACAGGTATAATAGTTTAGTTAATCTGTGATATTGCGCCATTTTGCCATATTGCGGGTGCAGGCGGTCTTATTTTATCCTTGCTGCCTGTGGATTTTTTGCGGCACGCCGCGCGTTGTGCGGTACCGCTCCTATTAGGTCTGGAGGTTGCGCTCATGGGGCTGCAAAGCCTGCAATACTGTGCATTTTTGGTGGTTGTGGCTGCCGTTTACCTGCATTTGCCGGTGCGCATGCAGCCGGTGTTTCTGCTGGGAGCTTCGTGGGTGTTTTATGCGCTGGCCATGCCGGCCATGCTGCCGGTCACCATTGCACTGGCGGTGTTCACCTACCTGTGCGGCCGCGGCCTTGCCTGGCGGGGCGGCGCACACAAAACCGCTTTTTTGCGCCTTGGCGTGATCGGTATGCTGGGCATTCTGGCCTTTTTTAAGTATAACGGCCTGTTGGGCGGGGTGCTGCACGGCTGGCGCGCGGTGGCCATGCCGCTGGGCATCAGCTTTACCAGTTTTGCCGCAATCGCCTACCTGATCGACGCCACCCGCGGCGACTGCGAGGTGGAAACCAGCTTTATCCGGCTGGCGCTGTTCCTCAACTTTTTTGCCACCGTCACCCAGGGGCCCATCTGCCGCGCCGGTGCGTTGCTGCCGCAGTTGAGCGCCGAGCACCGCTTTGATGCCGCCCGCACGGTGCGCGCTTTGCGGCTATATGCGCTGGGGCTGTTCAAATACATTGCCGTGGCGGATGTGCTGAACATGGTGGTGGATACGGTTTTCCCCCACTATGCGGATTACAGCGCACCCATGCTGATTTTGACCGCGGTGATGTACACTTTTTATCTGTATTTCAGCTTTTCCGGCTATTCCGAGATTTCCCGTGCCACTGGCCTTGTGCTGGGGCTGGACCTGCCGGAAAACTTTAAGACCCCGTTTTACGCCACCAACTTTTCTGGCTTCTGGAGCCGCTGGCACATCTCGTTTTCTTCCTGGCTGCAGGATTATCTCTTTATGCCGCTGGCCTGGGCAGATCTTGGCCGCTTTGGCCGCCTGCCCACCGAGCTGTGCGTGTTCTGCGTGTTCTTTGCTTCCGGCTTCTGGCACGGCAGCACCGCGCCATTCATCATCTGGGGTCTGCTGCAGGCGGTTTACCGCGTGGGCGAAGAGCTGCTGCACCGCCGCTTTGGCAAACCCAAAAAGCGCGGCACCCCGGCCCGTGTGCTGTGGGGCAAGCGGGTTGTGGTGTTTGTTTTGTGGACCATCAGCATGGTGTTCTTCCGCGTGGGGTCCGGCAACCTTTCCGGCATGGCCGAAAACCTGGGCGTTGGCGATGCTTTCGTCTACCTGGGCCGCTGCCTGATGAACAGCTGGTCCCCCGCCCGCTTTGCCGGGGAGCTGTACAGCACAGCGTATACCGGCTTTTACGCCAATACCATTATGGTAGCGGCTTATTGGGCGTTCGCTGCGCTGGCGCTGGCGCTTGGCATCTGGCTGGATCACCGGCGCAATTTTGCCTGCAAAAACAAACCGGCTGAGGTTGCCCTGGCAAGCGCCAAGCACCGCAATGCGCTGTATGTTGTTTTGATCGTTTTTATCCTGGTGGGGTACATCATGCAGAGCGGCGGCTTTAACGCCAACGCGTTCGGCCCCTATGCAGGGTTTTAATCTTATGGAAAAAAGGAGATTTCCGGCGTGAAGCATATCATCAAAAAATTGGCGCTGCTGTTCGTGCCGGTCTATCTGTGGTTTGCCTTTTTTGTGGCGTTTGAGCCAAACAATTATTTTGGCATCAAAAAAACAGCCTCTTCCAGCCAGCCGGTGGCCCGTGTGCGCGCCTATGAGCAGAGCCCCGGCACCAACCTGATCATCGGGGACAGCCGCCTGGCCCACTTTGATATGGACCTTGTGGATTCCCTGACCGGGCAAAGCTGGCAGAACCTGGCCTTTGGCGGTGCTTCCCTGAAGGAATGTGTGGACCTTGCCAACTATGTGCTGGATTCCGGCAACCAGGTGGACCGCATTCTGTTTGAGCTTTCGTTCTACACCTTAAACAGCAGCTATAACACCGACCGTTTTTCGGCGCTGGAAGCTACCCTGCGCAACCCGCTGGCCTACTGTCTGAACCTGGAATACAACGTGAACGCCCTGACCGTGTTTATGGACACCGTAAAGGGCACGCCGGACACCATTGAATCCGGCGACTGGACCGCGGCGGATTACCTGGATGATGCCGGGAACACGATTTCGCTGCACAAAAAGCTGTATGAGTACCCGGCGCTGATCACCACCCGCTGCCAGAACTGGACACTGAACGAAACCGAGCTGGCGGAGTTTTTGGCTATGGCCCAGCGCTGCGCAGACCGCGGCGTGGAGCTGACCATTGTGCTGCCCCCCATGGCCGCCAATGTGCGCACCGAGGTATGCGATGCCTTTGGCATTACCGCCGTGATGCAGGACGAAGTTCTGCCGCTGTTGGAAAAGCAGAATTTTACCGTGCTGAATTACGAATGGGGCACCAGCTGCATTACCGATGATGACACCCAGTTTTTTGACGGGTTCCACCTGGACGAAAAATACGGCCTGCCGGACTGGACAGCCGAATTGTTTGATGATATGCAGCGCTGATGCTGCCCCACCCCAAAAAGGAGGTTCCCTGTGGCACTGGACTTTTTGATTTTGTACGAACACACCGTTCGGGAATATGAGAGCGATCTTTTGCTCAAATTGGAGCTGGAGCGCCGCGGCTACACCGTGCGCATCCGCCAGCTGCTGGATGCCAAAGATCTGCGCCTGTTTGGCAAAGACAAGCCGGAAGTTCTGGTTGCCAGCTGCATGTATGACAACGAAGCCATCAACAGCCATGTGTACAACAACATTGGCAGATGCAACAAGATCGTCAACCTGCACTGGGAGCAGATGCTCTCCGACACGCAGGAGGAGGGCGATTGGTTCAACATGAACGGCAACGCCAAGCGCTGCGTGCAGACTTGCTGGGGCCAGCGCACTGCCCAGCGGTTACAGGCCCATGGCATGGATGCCAAGAACACCCCCGTGACCGGCGCTGTGATGATGGACTTTCTGCGGCCGGAGTTCAAGGGCTACTTTAAGGATAAGGAAACCCTGTGCAAGGAATTCGGCCTTGACCCCGCCAAACAGCTGCACCTGTACATTTCCAGCTTTGGCTATGCCAGCATGACCGACCAGGAAGTGGCCGAGCTTTCCAAAATGGCGGGAACGGATTTTTCCGGCTTTGCCCGCACCAACCGCGTTTCGATGGAAAAAACGCTGGCCTGGTTTGACCGCTACCTGGGTGACCACCCGGAGGTGGAACTGGTATACCGCCGCCACCCCAGCGAATGGAAATGCAAAGCCCTGGACGAGCTGGCCGCCAAACGCCCCAACTTCCATGTGATTTTTGCGGATTCCGTCAAGCAGTGGATTGTGGCGGCGGATTCCATCTCCATCTGGATGAGCACCGCTGTGGCCGAAGTATACATGGCGGGCAAAAGCTGCCATATCCTGCGCCCGGTGCCCATCGAGCACGAGTATGACCCCGTCATCTACAAGGATGCTCACTATGTGACTAGCTACCCGGAGTTTGCCGCTGCCATGGCGCAGCCGAACCCGCCGTTCCCCATTGCACGGGATGTGATTGAGGGCTATTTTGACCCCTCCCCTGCCCCGGCCTACAAGCGGATGGCCGACCTGCTGGAGGAAGTGTACAAAAATCCCCCGCGGGATGAACCGATGGGGCCCGGCTTTACGCCGCACTTCAACCTGCTCAAGTTCTGCGCACTGGCGGGGGTACACATGCTGTACCGCCACAAGTGGGAACCCAAACGGGTGTTTGCCTTCTGCCCGCCGCTGGCCAACTTTGCCCAGCGCATTTACGGTTATGTGGACAAAGCCTATATCCCACCGGAGGAGATCCAGCGCATGGAAGCGCGCATCCGGCCATATGTAAAATAAAGTTGTTTTTCCGGCGCGCTGCGGTGCGCCCGCTGCAAATGGGAGCCTGCCATGTCTGAACCGAAAAAAACTGAAAGCTTTGCCGGAAATGTGATGAAATACTCCATTGCCACCTACCTTGGCTTTGGCATTTCCGGCGCAGCGCTTATCATCAAGGGCGTCCTGCCCGCCGAAAGCTACGCCGTTCCTGCTTCCTTCATGGCATACACCATGTCGCTGATGAACGTGGGCATGCTTGGGCTGGACCAAAGCCTGCTGCGCTTTTACCACGAACCGCCTGCCGGTTCCACCGGGCGCAGCATGTTTGCCGCGTGTACCCGGCTTTCGGTGCTGGTCATGCTGCTGGTGGGCGGCATCGGCAGCATCTTTTTCGCCAAGCCGCTGGCGGCGGCCTTTGGCCTTGGGGCCAACGGTGCCGGGCTGGTGCCGTTTTTGTTCCTGAACGCTGCTCTGTACATGCTGGTGCGTTACCTCAACGTGCTGCTCCGGCTGGAAAACAATGTGCGCGCCTACACCACCGAAACGCTGTGGATGCAGGCTTGCCTGAACCTGATCTACCTGCTGCCCGGCTTTGTTACCCAGGACGCCCGCGCTTTTGTGCTGGGTGCGGTGTGCAGCTTTGCGGGGGTCGCAGTGTTCTATTGGCGGCGGGCTTCTAAAGGTCAAACGAAAGAGGCCCCTGTGCGCGGCCTGCGCCCCTATGCCCACATTTACCGGGCGGCACTGCCTTACGGCATTGTGTTGGCACCTGCGGCCATCCTGATCCCGCTGTACCGCGCCATCTGCCTTTCTTTTTTAGGCAATTACGCCCCCGCGGCGGAGCAGGGTTCGTTTGATTTCGCCTACACCCTGGCCCAGCTTGTCACCACCATTCAGGCCGGTTTTTCCACCTACTGGGGCCCCTATGTCTACGCGCATTACCGCACCGAGCAGGAGCGCATTGGCCGCATCCATGATCTGCTGAACCTGCTGATCTTCGGCTTTTTCTGTCTGCTGGTCATGTTTGAGGATATCATCTTCATCATCTTCCCGGCCAAATCGGCCTGCCTGCCCTACTTTCCGCTGATGATGCTGGCCGTGGTGTTCTCCATCCTGTGCGAAGGCACGGTGTACGGCAACACCATTGCCCGCAAGCCGTTCCAGGATACGATTGGAACCGCCGTGGGCGTTGCGGCCAACATTGCCGTGTGCGCCGTGCTGGTGCCGCGCTTTGGCGTAATGGGTGCCGCGGTCGGCCTGGTAGCGGCCAATGCAACGATGTTTTTGTACCGCACTGTGACCGGGCAGTATTACTACCGCACCATCCCCAGCTTCAGCCGAACGATCTGCGGCTTTTTGCTGGCGGTGGGTGTGGCCGTGACCGGCGTGGTGTTCGCCCACAATTTTATCATCAAGTTTGTTTTAACTGCAGCAATTCTATTTATTTACTGTAACATTTACCGTGCCCAGCTGTACAAGCTGTGGCAGATCTTTATGGGCTTTGTGCGGCGGTATCTGCTGCACAGCCAAGCATAACTACTGCAAAGGAAAGGTTGTATATCAAGATGAAGCATTGCGGCACACAAGAGTTGACCACCGAGCGGCTGGTCCTGCGTCGTATGACAACCGACGACTGCGAAATGATGTTTGGCAACTGGGCCAATGACCCGGAAGTGACCCGCTACCTGCGCTGGGAGCCCCACCGTGACTGGGTGGTAACGATGGCATATCTGAACGAGATCGTCAAACAATATGACCGCCCGGATTTTTATGATTGGGGCATCTGCGATAAAGTGACCGGTGTGCTGATGGGCAACATCAGCATTGCCCCTGCCGAATCCTGTGAGCGTGAAAAGCCCTATGCCTGGAAAAACGTGAAAACCGAGCTGCTGGGCGGCATGTATGAGATCGGTTACTCCTTGGGCAAAAAGTGGTGGAACCAGGGCTATGCCACCGAAGCCGCCGCTGCCGTGCGCGATTACTGGTTTGGCATGGTAGGTGCGCCCTGGCTGGCCGGGTTCCACGCCAGCCAGAATGTGGCAAGCAGCCGCGTGTTGGCCAAGACCGGCTTCCATTATGACCACGATACCGTTCTGCACCGCTTTGACGGCACCGAGGTGCCCTGCCTGGCCTGGTACCTGCTGAACCCCGGCAGCCAGAAATCCGATGAACCGGCAGCCGCTGCCCCCGCTGTACAGGCAGAACCAACGGAACCAGCGGAGAATGCCGAGACAACCGTCTGACATTCACTCCCCTGCCCCATACTTTTGCTGACCTGGCCGAATACGGCCAGAAAGGACCCCTATGGACGAAATGAAGGACCCCATCACCCTGGACTTTACCGCTACCCAGGCCCCGGCAGAGGACGCCCCTGTTGGGCAGAAGGCTCTGGACAGCGAGCGCCCGCCGGTGCGCGTTGTGCTGCTGGCGCTGGACCAGGGCAAGTTTGACGCCCAGCGCAGCCTGGATGAGCTTGCCGCCCTGGCGGAAGCCAACGGCATGCAGGCCGTTGCTACCGTGTGCCAGAAGCGCAGCACCCCCGAAGCCGCCACCCTTCTGGGGGAGGGCAAAGTGGAGGAAGCGCGCCTGGTATGCCTGAATACCGATGCCGAGGCCGCCATCTTTGACGGCGAGCTGACCGGCAGCCAGATCCGCAACCTGAGCGCGGCTTTGCAGGTGGAAGTGCTGGACCGCACGATGCTGATTTTGGAAATCTTCCGTGCGCGCGCCACCACCAACGAGGGCAAGCTGCAAACTGAGCTGGCCACCCTGAAATACCGCATGCCACGCCTGCAGGGCCTTGGCGAGGCGCTGAGCCGCCAGGGCGGCGGTGGCGGCGGCGGTGGCGGTGCCCGCCGCGGTGCCGGTGAAACCAAGCTGGAGCTGGACCGCCGCTACCTGCGCAGCCGCATTGAAAAGCTGGAAAGCCGCCTGAAAGAGCTGGAAAAGCGCCGTGGTGAAACCCGCCGCGCCCGCCAGAAAAACGGTGTTCCGGTCATCTCATTGGTGGGCTACACCAACGTGGGCAAAAGCAGCCTGACCAACGCTTTGTGCGGCGCAGAAATTTTTGAAGCCGACATGCTGTTTGCCACGCTGGATCCCACCGCCCGCAAATGCACGCTGCCCAGCGGGTTACAAGTGATCCTGGTGGATACAGTCGGCTTTGTCAGCCGCCTGCCGCATGATTTGGTGGATGCTTTTAAGAGCACACTGGAAGAAGCTGCCTGCTCTGACATCATCTTAAAAATTGCCGACGCCAGCGACAGCGAAGCCGCCGAGCAGCTGAGCGTGACCGATGAAGTGTTGAACGACCTGGGCTGCGGGGATATCCCGCAGGTGACGGTCTACAACAAGTGCGACCGCACCGGTGTTGCCCCCTATGACCCGGATGTGCTGCTGGTAAGCGCCAAAACCGGCTACGGGCTGGACAGCCTGCTGGCCAAGATTGACGAGATTCTGGCACACCGTGTGCGCACCATTGAGGTACTGTTGCCCTATGACAAGCTGGCCTTGGCTGATGTGTTCCGCACCCGCGGCAGCGTTCTGGCTGAAGAATACCGCGAAAACGGCGTGTATTACAAGGCAACCGTAAAGGTGGATGACCTGCACCGGTTTGAAGCGTACCTGCTGTAAGCGCAACCGTTCGCTTTGTGCAAGATAACAAAGGCAATACCGCATAATTCTAAGTGCCGATACGGCGAGCGAGGTGCGGCAGAT
>OLQM01002036.1_pt1 | contig 20818 bp, 20 predicted proteins | sample 1673161 | NCBI WGS metagenome assembly OLQM01 (sample SAMEA3136761, study PRJEB25190) | human gut metagenome | reverse complement strand
CTTCAATGCTTCCGATGGAATGCTGATGTCCGCACTCGCACTCCCAGATATTTAATGGAGTTCCCCAATATCTGTTTCTGGAAATGCCCCAGTCCTGAATGTTCTCCAGCCAGTCACCGAAACGGCCTTTACCAATAGACTCAGGTACCCAGTTAATGGTGTTGTTATTGCGGATCAGGTCATCCTTAACAGCAGTCATCTTAATGAACCAGGATTCTCTTGCATAGTAGATCAGTGGAGTACCGCATCTCCAGCAGTGTGGATAGCTGTGCTCAAATGCAGGAGCATCAAATAACAGGCCTTTTTCTTTTAAGTCTTTTAATACTAATGGATCAGCATCTTTTACAAACTTGCCTGCAAATGGAGTATCTGCTGACATATCACCCTTTGCATCAACTAACTGGACGAAAGGCAGGTTGTACTTGCGGCCTACATTGGCATCGTCTTCACCAAATGCAGGAGCAATGTGTACGATTCCGGTACCATCTGTTAAGGTTACATAGGTATCACATACAACATAGAACGCTTTTTTGTGCTGCTTCTCGCAGTATGGAACGGAGCAGTCGTATAATGGCTCATATTCCTTGAATTCCAGATCCTTACCTACATAAGTTTCCAGAACCTCACAGCCTTCTCCTAATACCTTTTCCATTAATGCATGTGCAATGTAATAGGTATAGCCGTCTGCTGCCTTCACTTTTACGTATTCTTCATTTGGGTTTACGCAAAGTGCCAGGTTGCTTGGAAGGGTCCATGGGGTTGTGGTCCATGCCAGGATATAAGCATCTTCCCCTTTTACTTTAAAACGTACCACTGCAGAACGCTCTTTTACGTCCTTGTATCCCTGCGCTACCTCGTGGGAGGAAAGCGGGGTACCGCAGCGTGGGCAATAAGGAACTACCTTAAAGCCCTTGTATAACAGGCCTTTATCCCAGATCTGCTTTAATGCCCACCATTCAGACTCAATAAAGGAATTGTGGTAGGTAACATATGGATTGTCCATATCAGCCCAGAAACCAACAGTGCCGGAGAAATCTTCCCACATGCCCTTGTATTTCCAGACACTTTCCTTACACTGCTTGATAAATGGCTCCAGACCGTATTTTTCAATCTGGTCCTTTCCGTCAAGGCCTAACTTCTTTTCTACTTCCAGTTCTACAGGAAGTCCGTGAGTATCCCAGCCGGCCTTTCTTGGAACCATATAGCCCTTCATAGCGCGAAATCTCGGGATCATATCCTTGATTACACGGGTCTCAACATGGCCGATATGCGGCTTACCGTTTGCGGTTGGCGGTCCATCATAGAATACATATGGCTGGCAGCCTTCACGCATCTTAATACTCTTCTCAAAAATGTGTTCATCTTCCCAGAACTTTTCGACTTCTTTTTCTCTTTCCACAAACTTAAGGTCTGTGGGGACTTTGTCATACATCCTTGCTTTCCTCCATTTCTAAATTTGAAGAATGTCTCACAGGTACTTTTCAAGGTCAGCGCCCTGAATTTTCAATACATGGATCTGTCACCTGACGGTGCATCACCATAAAAAAGAAAAAGCTTCCATCCCCGTAAAAGGACGAAAGCTTAGATTCGTTCAACCACCTGTTACTGCATACCATCATATGAGTTCCCTTAACGCAGGAAATGCGGCCCGGCCTACTTAAAACTTCAGCTGGCAGCTCCGGAGTGATCTTCTCCTTTCTCCTACTGATACCGGATTTCCACCTGCACCGGCTCTCTGTAATGTTTGGAAAAGGATACTGTCTCCTTCTTGGCTTTTCTTTTATAACTTTCATTATAACAGTTACATTATAATGACTGGGGATGGAAATGTCAACGGCTAAACTGAGGAGAAAACTTTAAAAATACACAGTATCTATCCAAAAAACAACTTCATATCCTCTTCCACCGTCGTGATTCCCGCAATATGAAACTTCTCCACCAGCACTTTCAACACCGCCGGGGACAGGAACGCAGGCAGCGTTGGACCTAAGTGGATGTTTTTGATACCTAAAGACAGAAGGGCCAGGAAAACGATCACGGCTTTCTGCTCATACCAGGCAATGTTATAAATAATAGGAAGGTCGTTGATATCATCCAGTCCAAATACCTCTTTCAGCTTCATGGCGATCACTGCCAGGGAATAGGAGTCGTTACACTGGCCTGCATCCAGGATCCTTGGGATGCCGTCAATGTCTCCCAGTTTTAATTTATTGTAGCGGTACTTGGCGCAGCCTGCTGTGAGGATCACGGTATCTTTTGGCAGCGCTTTGGCAAATTCTGTATAATATTCACGGCTCTTCATGCGTCCGTCACAGCCCGCCATGACTACGAATTTCTTTATTTTCCCGGACTTTACCGCTGCCACTACTTTATCTGCCAGCGCGATCACCTGGGCATGGGCAAAGCCACCTGGGATCGTACCAAATTCCAGTTCTTTAGGCGGCGGACATTTCTTTGCCTGTTCTATGATCTGGGAAAAATCCTTCTTTTCTCCTAAGCCCCCTGGAATATAGGTACAGCCCGGATATCCTGCTGCACCGGTGGTGTAAAGACGGTCTTTATAACTGGCTTTTGGCGGCACGATACAGTTAGTGGTCATAAGGATCGGCCCGTTAAATGACTCAAATTCTTCTTTCTGCTGCCACCAGGCATTGCCATAATTCCCCACAAAATGGGGATATTTCTTAAAGGCCGGATAACTGCAGGCAGGAAGCATTTCTGAATGGGTATACACATCCACGCCTGTTCCTTTTGTCTGCTCCAAAAGCATTTCCAGGTCCCGCAGGTCATGACCAGAAACCAGAATGCCCGGATTTTTTCTTACACCGATATTCACTGCTGTGATCTCTGGATCTCCATAAGCCCCGGTATTGGCAGCATCTAACATGGCCATTCCCTTTACACCGTATTCTCCTGTTTTTAAGGTCAACGCCACTAATTCCTCTGCCGACAAGCTGTTATCCAATGTCTTTGCCAGAGTTTCCTGTATAAACGCATCCAGCTTTGGATCTGTATGCATCAGGGCATTGGCATGTTTGGTATAAGCGCAAAGTCCCTTGATGCCATAGGTGATCAACTGCTGAAGGCTTCGGATATCCTCATCTGGATTGGAAAGAACTCCCACTTTTCCGGCGATCACCTCCCAGTCCCCGCTTCCGTCCCACAAAGCAGCCTCAGAAAGCCCGGAGGTATCTTTTACCTTCTTTAATAATTCTTTTTTCACATGAAGAGTGTCATGGATCCGGTTCTCAATGGCCTCTTTATCAAAATTAGCATTTGTAATGGTCATAAACAGGTTCATCACTACCATGCGGTTTTCGGCATCACTGACATTCGTACCTTCCTTACGAAGTCTGGTGGTCGCCTCACTATATCCTTTTGTTACATACACTAAAAGATCCTGGGCTGCCGCAACCTGGGGATTTTTGCCGCAGACACCGGTTAAAGTACAACCAGTGCAGTTGGCTGTTTCCTGACACTGGTAACAGAACATTTTATTTTCCATGGATCCGGTCTCCTTTACATTAATAAATTTTTATAGTTCTTTGATGGATTTAGGATAACCATTTTTCCTGAAACCATGTGCCTGTGTCTGGTACATCATTTACGAAACGATGTACCGGTTGCCAAGAATATATATTTCTTTTATACTAAGAAACAGGTATGCTTTCACATTTTTGTAAAACTGCTTTCCCGCAGTTACAGGAAAGATACCACACTACTTATGGTTTATTATTATCATTTATTAAAGGAAATTTATTTTATGAAATTAAATGAAATCGAGATAACAGATTTTAACGCCCCGGAGTTTGACATCTACGCCCGCTGCAACGAGGCCCAGCTTCTCCACTATTTTGAACCGAATCCCGGCATTTTTATTGCTGAAAGCCCCAAGGTGATTGAACGGGCATTAAATGCAGGATATGTTCCCATTTCTTTTCTGGCAGAGAAACGGCTGGTCTCAGCTGACGGAGGCGAAACCAGACAGCTTCTTGAAAAATACCAGGACATCCCGGTTTTTACCGCTGAATACAATGTACTTACAAAACTCACCGGCTTTGCACTGACCCGTGGCATGCTCTGCGCCATGAAGCGCAATGTCCTTCCTTCTGTAGAAGATGTATGTAAACATGCAAACCGCATTGCTATTCTAGAAGATGTAGTAAACCCAACCAATGTAGGAGCCATTATCCGTTCTGCTGCTGCCCTTGGCATGGACGCCGTACTTCTCACCCATGGCTGCGCTGATCCATTATACCGCCGCGCCTCCCGTGTGAGCATGGGAACTGTATTCCAGATCCCATGGACCATTCTTCCCAAAAATTCCTGGCCAGATGCTTCCATGGATACCTTAAAAGCTTTGGGCTTTAAAACTGCTGCTATGGCATTAAAAACCGACTCCGTATCCATTGACGATCCTGTTTTAACTTCCCATGAAAAGCTGACTATTGTCCTTGGCACAGAAGGCGAAGGCCTGAAAGATGCGACTATTGCAGCCTGCGACTACACCGTTCTCATTCCTATGTTCCACGGAGTAGACTCCCTGAATGTGGCAGCAGCCAGTGCTGTGGCTTTCTGGCAGCTTGGACGGAGGAAATAGGCATTTTATTCCGCTCTGTCAGAACACTTGTCTTGTCATGTGTATATAATATTGTTAAATTTGTAACGATATGTTCCTTTTTTTACATAAATATGCTATATTGTTACGGAAACTTTACAAACAACCGCACACAGCCATTTATTTCAAACCAAAGACTGTGTACCAGGAGGGAGCCAACTTATGGATCACAGAAATCTCACACTACTCACTGACCTGTATGAACTGACGATGATGCAGGGCTATTTTAAGGAAAAAGACGCAAATGAAACTGTCATCTTCGATATGTTCTACCGTACCAATCCCCATGGAAATGGTTTTGCCATTTGTGCCGGTCTGGAACAGGCCATTGAATATATCAAAGGACTCCATTTTGACGAAAGTGATATTGAATATTTAAGAAGTTTAAATATATTTGCAGAAGACTTCTTAGAGTATCTTAGTACTTTCCGTTTTACAGGCGATATCTACGCTATCCCGGAAGGTACCGTTGTATTCCCAAGAGAGTCTTTAATTAAAGTAATCGCACCGATCATGCAGGCACAGCTGGTTGAAACAGCACTTCTTACCATTATCAACCACCAAAGTCTGATCGCAACTAAAACAGAGCGTATTGTCCACGCTGCAAAGGGCGATGGCGTTATGGAATTCGGTCTCCGCCGTGCCCAGGGAGCTGATGCCGGTACTTACGGCGCAAGAGCTGCCATGATCGCAGGCTGTATCGGTACTTCCAATGTACTCTGCGGAAAGATGTTTGATGTTCCGGTAAAAGGAACCCATGCACACAGCTGGATCATGAGCTTCCCGGATGAGCTGACCGCTTTCCGTACCTATGCAAAGCTGTACCCATCTGCATGTATCCTGTTAGTAGATACTTATGATACCTTAAAATCCGGTATTCCAAATGCCATCAAGGTATTTAAGGAAATGAGAGAAGCTGGCATTCCGCTGACCTTCTACGGTATCCGCTTAGACAGCGGTGACCTGGCATATCTGTCAAAGAAAGCGAAGAAAATGCTGGATGCAGCCGGCTTCCCGGATGCAGTTATTTCCGCTTCCAATGACCTGGATGAATATTTGATCGACAGCTTAAAGGTACAGGGCGCTACCATCAATTCCTGGGGCGTTGGTACCAACCTGATCACAGCGAAGGATTGCCCATCCTTTGGCGGTGTTTACAAGTTAGCTGCTGTAAAGGACAAGACCACCGGTGAGTTCATTCCAAAGATCAAATTATCTGAAAATGCTGAAAAGATCACAAATCCTGGAAATAAGACCATTTATCGTATTTATGACAAGGAAAACGGCAAGATCATTGCAGATCTGATCTGTCTGGTAGGCGAGAAGTTTGATACTAACAATTCTCTCCTCCTCTTTGACCCACAGGAAACATGGAAGAAAACCTTATTAGCACCTGGCAGCTACACCATGCGTGAGCTGTTAGTACCAGTCTTCTTAAACGGCGAATGCGTTTATGAATCACCAAAGGTAATGGATATCCAGAAATACTGTAAGGAAGAACTGGATACCTTATGGGATGAGTCCAAACGTCTGGTAAATCCACACACCGTTCATGTAGATCTTTCTAATGAATTGTGGCAGACGAAACAGAAATTACTGGACAGCTATCACAAGAAATGATAAGTAATAAGAATATGATCGCATGATAACAAACAAGGCCGTCTGTTTTCGCAGACGGCCCATTTCGTATAAATGTCTCTTTGTTTTTGACTCTGGTATCACATTATAAATAATCACTTACGCAGATCGCGCCATAAGGCCGGATGCTCATATTATAAGCACAGCCTTCTCCCAGGCATTTCTCCATATATTTTGTATATTCTTCTACCAGGTCATTTGGAAGCATTGCCATGATAACACCTGCGAAACCGCCTCCGTGTACACGGCAGGCACCTCTCTGCTTCTGGGCTATAAACAGCTCTGTTAAAGCAAGGGCAACGGTAATTCCCTGTTCTGCGTTATTGCTGGTAGTAAAGCAGTTCTGCAGCCATTTCCAGGAAGAATTTCCGGATGCTGTGATATTTTCCAGGAAATCATTAAAACGGCCCTCTTTTAATGCTGCTACCTCTGCTTCCACTCTCTTATTTTCCTCAAAGAAATGAAGGGCACGCAGTACTGCACGGTCTCCTGCAAACTTCCGGATCTCAGGAAGATGCTGGATCACCTTCTCTTCTGAGATCTGGGCTAAAACATCTTTTCCGAAATACTTTGCCACCTTCTTCATCTCTTCCGGAATGGAAGAATACTCAGCACTCAGATCAGCATGGCCTTTTCCGGTCTGGACAATGATCAGACTGTGGTTCTGTGCCTTGAAATCAAAATCGATCTTCTGTACTACCGGAGTCATAGGCTCTACAAAATCAATGGTGATCAGGCCGCCTACTGCACATGCCATCTGGTCAAGAAGTCCTGATGCCTTGTCCCAGTATTTATTTTCCGCAAATTTTCCAATATGGGCATAAGCCACATTGTCCATACGGCTTTCATTGAAAAATGCATTTAACATGGAGCATAATAACATTTCAAAAGAAGCGGAGGAACTGACACCGGCTGCGCTGATCACATTGCTGGTAATATAAGCATTAAAGCCGCCAACACTGTAGCCTGATGTTTCAAATCCCTTTAAAATACCTTTGATCAGATCAACCGTTCCTGCTTTCTTAGCACTTGGCTCCAGATCATTTAAGTCAATAGTAATGTCCTGATTATAGGTTTCGCTGATGATCCGCACATGGCTGGAATAATTCTTTGCAGCTGCGCCTACACAGTCTAAGTTGATACTGCCGGCCAGCACCTTGCCGTGGTTGTGGTCTGTATGGTTTCCGCTGATCTCTGTACGGCCCGGTGATGAGAAAAGAAGGATCCCCTCATTATCTCCAAAATTCTCTTCAAAACCCTTCAGTACTTTCTCATATCTTGCCTTATTTTCAGCTGCTCCTTTTCCATAAAGTTCATGCATAAATGCATCTGTTTTTTCACTATTTAACTGTTTTATGGTCTCACATACATTCATAGCTGCCCTCTCCTTTTTCTGCTGATATGCTATTATCAGTCTAACACAAAAGTAACATCTGTCACAATACAATATTTTTCGATATTGCACATTCTTTCATGGACAGCTGACATTTTTTCTGTTATAACTGGACATACACATGACAACGGTCCCTGCTTTGCCCTGCAGGCAGACCGGAATTATTTTTAAGGAGTCTTACATGGAACTGGAACACAACTGGAACGGCCGCCCCTATCACAGTCTGGACTGGGAGCTGAAACATACATTTGGACATAAAGTATATAAACTGTCACTGGATGCAGGTCTTACCTGTCCCAACCGGGACGGCACCTGTGGGACCAGGGGATGCATTTTCTGCAGCGAAGGCGGTTCCGGAGATTTTGCGGAAAGCCTGAAAACAGATGTATGGGATCAGATCGAAGCTGCCAAAGGACGGGTAAGTAATAAGACCGGCTCTGATGAAGCTTGCAATTATATCGCCTATTTTCAGTCCTTTACCAATACCTACGCACCGGTTTTTTATTTGAAACCACTGTTTGAACGTGCCATCAGCCACCCGGATATCGCTGCTCTTTCCATTGCCACAAGGCCGGACTGCCTGGGGGATGATATTATAGACCTGTTAAAAGAGTTAAACAGTAAGAAACCGGTCTGGGTGGAGCTTGGGCTTCAGACGATCCATGAAAAAACCGCCCGCTTTATCCGCAGAGGTTATGAACTTCCTGTGTTTGAGGATGCTTTAAAACGGCTGAAAAAAGCCGGCATTACTGTGATCGTCCATGTGATCCTTGGACTTCCCGGCGAAACCACAGACCAGATGAAGGAAACTGTAACCTATCTGGCAGACCGGCCCATTGACGGGATCAAGCTGCAGCTGCTCCATATATTAAAAGGGACCGATCTGGCAGATGTCTACCAGACAGATCCCTTTCATGTGTTTTCTATAGAAGAATATATCGATCTTGTGATCGACTGTATCACGCTTTTACCGCCCCGGATCACCATTCACCGCATGACCGGTGACGGACCGAAAAATCTCCTGATCGCGCCTTTGTGGAGCGGAAACAAACGGCTTGTTTTAAATCAGCTGCATAAACGTTTTAAAGAACGTGGGGCATGGCAGGGACAGTGTTATGTGTCCCCGCTTATCCCTGCGGCACTACCGTTCCGTCATCCTCAATGGTAACACCATAGGAAATACCTGTCATATAAGAGGCAAAGTCTGCCTTCTGGACTTCATTTTCAAGCACTCTTGTATATCCGGCGGAAGACGTTCCCGGCACAAAGGTAAGCTGGCTTGCCTGCCCATCCCACTGCACCTTAAGCAGTGCCGTCTTAGGGATACTGCTTCCGAAAATGAAATTGCCCAGACTGTATACGATCGGCTTTCCCTTATAATATTCCACCCCCTGAAGCACATGGGGATGACTGCCAATGACTACATCTGCCCCGGCATCTATATACTGCTTTCCAAGAGATCTCTGGTAGTCTTCCGGCCTTTCACTGCGCTCAATGCCCCAGTGGACATATACCACCAGATAATCACACTGCTCTCTCAGCTTCTTTATCTCATCCACCAGTATTTTCGGATCATAGGTAGTAAGCATACCCGGCTTTGTAGAAGTTGCATTCCAGGAAGCCACCGGTATTACCCTGGATGCTCCCAGAAAGCCGATCTTTTTGCCCTGGGCTTCTAAAATAACAGGTGCTTTTGCCTCATCTAAGTTCTTTCCTGCTCCTACTCTCCTGATACCGGCTTTATCCAAAGTATCACAGGTATCCAGTAAAGCATCTGTCCCATAATCCATGGCATGATTATTTGCCAGTGTCACAATATCGATCCCCAGCTCTTTAAAAACAAAGGTCAAAGACGGTGCCGCCCGGAAGGTAAACTGCTTATCCTCTGCCGGCGTTCCCCGGGTACTGAAAGGAAATTCCTCATTTGCCATGAAAATATCCGACTCATCGATCACAGACTGAAACTGGCTGTCCAGTACGCTGCGGATGCCTCCGTTTTTATAGGCATTCATCACATGATCTGATAAAAGAATGTCACCGGAAAAGACCAGATTTACCAGCTGATCCGTTGGCTCTGCTTCAGACTCAGTCTTACTCTCCTGGCTGTCATTTTCTGACTCACCTGTACTGCTATCATTTTCGGCAGCTTCTTCATCCGTGTTCTGTCCAGCGCTGCTATTTCCACCGTTCTCATTCTTTTCTGCACCAGCACCATTTTCCTGATCCTGTTTACCATCTGGCTGGCCATTTTTGCTTTCACTGCTTTCTGCCAGGTCTTCATTTCTATTTTCTTCCAGTTTTTCAGACACTGACCCGCTCTTCTGCCCCGCCAGCTCACTGGCACTTACATAAGAACTGTTTTTCATATGCCGGATCGATAAACCCGCTATAACTGCCAACAGCAGCCCTGTAATAGCGGCCGCTGTGCATATCCATTTTTTTCTGTTCATTTTTTATTCCTGTTTACCAATATTAACCAATTGCCAGCACGATACCACCGTCATTTGCATATACGGTAGCAACGCCAGCTGCATTTGTAACAACGATCTCCTTAAAAGATGCACGCTTTGCCAGTTCCTGCTTTACGTACTCTCCTCTTTCAGGATTATTTACATGGCATACAACTGCACGTTTTCCTGTGGTATCCCCTGCTTCTTTAATGGCAATATCGCACATTCTCTGAAGACCCTTGTTGATACCTCTTGCCTGGTCTAATTTGATGATCACACCATGGTCAGCGCCCATAACTGGCTTGATATTTAAGGCAGTTGCAAAGAATGCCTGCAGTCCGGAAAGTCTGCCGTTCTTGCGTAAGGTATCAAGGCTTTCAAGAACAAAGTAGGTGTGCATCTCGTCACGGAATTTTCTCAGTTTTTCCACTACTTCTTCAAAGTTTAATCCCTGTTCACACAGATCCCTGATATAAAGGGCCTGCTCTAACTGTCCTGCTGATGCAGACTCGGAATCTAAAACTTCGATCTTTTTAGAAGACGTAATTCCTTTTTCCTTCATTTCTTCTTCATACAGCTGCTTTGCAAGAGCAGCTGAATTATAACTTCCGCTTAAATGGCTGGAAAGAGTGATCACAAATACTGCCTCTGCATCTGCTGCCTCATATGCTTCTTTAAAGATCTCTGGGGAAGGGCAGGCAGTTTTCGGGCACTCCGGACACTCCTTCACCATACGGATGAAAGCTTTCTGATCAAAAGTCTCATCATCTACCACCTGTGCAGCCCCCACCTGCAATGTCAGCGGTACCATCTGAAACCTCGGGTCCCTTTTCAGTTCTTCTGTCAGATCAAGACAGCTGTCTCCAATGATCTTGTAAGTCATGTTTCTATCCTCCGGTTATCCAACATGTCGTTCGATTATCCTAACATGTAGTATTCATTACTACTTATTATAACAGCATACTATATAAAATGCAATGCTAACCGAAGTTTTTATTCCTGTTCATAAGGCAGGCCTGCAGCAAATTTTTCGCAATTATGACGCATATAACATTTTCTGCAGTTTCTTCACAGAGCGGCTGTATTTGGAAAGTTCCGTTGCCTGGGGCATATTTAAGACCTGGGCGATCTCCCGGTGCTTCATCCCTGCAGCTGCATACAAAAGCACGATCTGCCGTTCCGTTTCATTTAACTGGTCTAACGCCTGTAAAAGAGCGGTCCTCTCTGCTGTCTGTTCTAACTGTGGCTGTGGCACACCGGTATCATCGATCTCCCCGTCTTCTAAAGTTTCCTGCCGCTTTTTCTCCCGCAGACGCATATAGCAAAGCCGCCTTGCAATGGTAAATACCCACGCCAGCGGCTTTCCATAGGGAACATAGTCCCCTGCATGTTCCCACACTGCCAGAAATGTTTCCTGCATCACATCTTCTGACTCATGTGGATCCTTTAAAACTGAGAAAATAAAACTGTATACAGACCGGGCCGTTTCCTCATAAAACTGCCGCAGCCCTTCTTTATCTCCATTTGCCATGTCACAGATCCAGTTTTCCAGTTCCATTGCCATTATACCAGTTCCCATTATCCCTTCTGCCAGGACTAAAATGGCGGCAATGCCTATTTCTCCGATCCATGTTTCTCTGAACGAAAACTGTTTTCTGCTGTGATGGAACAGCGGCATCCCGGCTCCCGGCGGCTGACTTCATTATTGATCCTGTTTTTCAGTCTTCCCACTGCCGATGCTTTATATTCTCTTGGAACCACCAGATCGAACACCAGACACACATTTTTGCCTGACCCTACTATGCGAAAATCATGGAACGACAGGCGGATATCAATATCCATAAGCACCCGGCTGATCAGGGAGCGGTACTGGGCCAGACGTTTATTATCCCGCTCTACCGGGTCCATGTGGATCACTAACATCATGTTAAATTTTTTTGCAGCATCCCTTTCGATCCGGTCAATGATCTCATGGGAATACTCCGGATCGTAGTTGCTTGGAACTTCCGCATGGATAGAAGCCATACTGTGGGACGGACCATAATTGTGAACGATCAGGTCATGGGTTCCCAGTATTCCTTCATAGCCTTCTACAAAATTGGATATTTCCTCATAAACCTCCGGTTCAATGGCTTCTCCGATCAGCGGCGCCAACGTATCTTTTGCAATATTCAATCCGCCGTACATAACAGCCACGGAAACTGCCAGACCTACAATGCCATCAATATTCCAGTTTAAATATTTCAAAGCAAGAAGGGATAAAATGGCTGCACTGGTAGTCATTACATCTCCCATGGCATCTGCAGCCGTTGCCTCCATCACCTTGGAATTGATCCTGCTTCCCAGTTTTCTGTTAAACAATGACAGCCAGAACTTCACTCCTACGGAAATAAGAAGGATCAGCACGGAGATCCATTTAAAATACACTTCTTCCGGGTGGAGCACTTTTCCAAGAGAAGTTTTAAACAGGGAAAATCCCACCTGAATAACCAGGAAAGCCACAATAAAAGCAGAAATATATTCAATCCGCCCATGCCCAAAAGGGTGATCGCTGTCAGCCGGTTTTCCTGCCATACGCACACCGATAAAACCGATAATGGACGATGCAGCATCGGATAAGTTATTAAATGCATCTGCCATAACGGACACACTGTTTACCAGAACGCCAATAAACAGCTTGGAAGCAAACAGAAGCAGATTGCAGCAGATGCCTACAATACTTGCCAGGATCCCATACCGGGTGCGCACCTGGGGATCTTCTGTTTTATCATGATCTTTCACAAAACATTTTACTAAAAAATCAGTCATCACTTATCCTCATACCCTACATTTACCAGGAACAGTCCCTGAGCCGGGGCAGTTGGTCCTGCTGCCTGCCGGTCCTGTGCGTCCAGGATCCTTGTTATCTTATCCGGTGCACATTTTCCCTGTCCCACTTCGATCAGCGTGCCAGTAAGGATACGTACCATCTGCTGTAAAAATCCATTTCCTGTAAAATAAATATGCAGGCGGCTTCCTGACTGCTCAAACTCTATTTTTTCAATGGTACGTACCGTTGATTTCTTCATTTTCTTATTGCCGCAGAAACTTTTAAAATCATGGGTTCCTGTAAGAAGACCGGCTGCTGCCTTCATGGCAGAAACATCCAACCGTTCTCCCAGACCATAATAATAATTTCTCTGAAAAACATCTTTTTTCGGTCCCATTTCCAGCTGATAGCAATACGTCTTTCTCACTGCTGAAAGGCGGCTGTGGAAACGCTCCGGAGCCACTTCACAGGATAAAACCGCAATATCCTCCGGCAGATACTCATTGATATATTCCATGATCTGATCCGGCGTTTTCTTTCCGCCACATTTTTCCCTTTTACAGCCCTGTCCAGCCTGGTTTCCGGCATTTTTTTCCAGTTCCCGCTTCTCCTGGACTTCCAGTTTTTTCCAGTCTATGTGAAAATTTGCTACCTGGCCCCTGGCATGGACTCCTGCATCGGTCCGGCCGGAACCATGGACTTCGATCTCTTCCCCAGTCATCTTAAAAAGGATCTGTTCTAATTTTCCCTGAATGGTCTTATCTGTATTCCCCTGTTTCTGCCAGCCATTATACCGGCTTCCGTCATAAGCCATTACCACTTTATAATTCATTATTCCTGCTCCTGTTTCCGCTGCCCTTTCCCTTTGCAGCTTTTCTGCCAGTTTTCAAAGCGCCCGTCATTTTCATGAAACCTGCCGTAACCATGATCCCGGTAACAATTCCCGCCATATCCAGCCACACATCGGATATCTGACCGGACCTGCCTTCTACAAACAGCTGTATGGTTTCATCTACAAAAGGCATAAAAAGTACTGCCGTCACATTTCCTTTTAAAAGGCAAAATACAGGCGCTATTCCAGCCCCTGTATTCATCGCCAGTAAAAATCCCAGTCCTGCATATTCTGTAAAATGGGCGGCTTTGCGCACCAGATGCTCTGTCAGCCACCAGGCATCCATTCCCGCTCCTGCAAGGAAATCCTGTATCTTCGCAAGAAAATATCCGCTCTCCTTAGAAGAAATAGCTGCAGGAGTCAGAGAATTGCCATATATAAAGCAGAGATATACCAGGATCAGGATCTTCCATTTCCATTTTTTCATGAACGTTTTCATGAATTCTCCTTTGAGAAAATTCCGCTTTCATCTACTGCATGGATCGCACGCTCTAATGCCTCACGGTCCTGTACCAGAGCCATACGCACAAAGCCTTCGCCGGATGGTCCGAAAGCACTTCCCGGTGTCACCATAACGCCTGTCTTTTCTACCAGATCCATAACAAAAGCTTCTGAAGACTTATACTGCTTCGGGATCGGAGCCCATACAAACATAGTTGCTACCGGACGGTCCATTTCCCAGCCAATGGAGCGAAAACCGTCACAGAGAATATCTCTTCTTGCCTCATAGGCTTTCATGGTATCATAAACACAGTCCTGATCGCCGGTAAGAGCTGCTACTGCTGCTGCCTGGATCGGCAGGAACATGCCATAGTCCATATTGGATTTTAACATCTTAAGATGCTTTACAACCTCTTTATTTCCAAGGCAGAAACCAATTCTTGCACCTGCAAGGCCATAAGTCTTGGAAAGTGAATTAAATTCCACACCGATCTCTTTTGCGCCCGGGTAACTTAAAAAGCTTCCGCAGGTCTTTCCATCAAATACAAGCTCGCTGTATGCATTATCATGGAGAACAATGATATCGTATTTCTTTGCAAATGCTACCAGGTCTCTGTAAAACTGCGCAGGAGCCATAGCGGTAGTCGGGTTGTTTGGATAAGAAACGACCATCAGTTTTGCTTTTCTTGCCACTTCTTCCGGGATGTCCTGAAGCTGGATAATATAGTCATTTTCTTTCTTAAGAGGCATATAATAAAGCTCTGCCCCTGCGATCTGCGGACCATCTCCGAATACTGGGTAACATGGATCCGGCACCATAACGATGTCTCCCTCATCTGCAATAGACAGGGCAATGTGAGCCAGACCTTCCTGGGAACCTAAAAGGGAACAAATCTCTGTATCCGGATCCAGTTCCACATCATATCTTTTCTTATACCAGTCTGCCACTGTATCTAACAGCTTTTTGGTATCGCTGATGGCGTAAACATAATTCTCCGGCTTCATAGCTTCCTCGCAAAGTGCCTTGCGGATATGCTCTGCCGGTGGAATGTTTGGCGCACCGATACTTAGATCGATCACTTCTTTTCCTTCACTGATCCTTTTATTCTTGATCTCAGCCAGTCTGGAAAAAATTCCCTCTCCAAACCGATCCATCCTTTTTGCAAATTTCATTTTCATTTCCTCCAAATATGCATCATGTTCTCTCGGGATCTTTCTGTGCCTGAGCAGGTGCATGAAAGACTCCGAGAGGACATCTTAAAACCATTCTGGATATTATAATACAAATGAATAGCGGTGACAAGAGGGATGCAAAACTTATCTTCCAGTATTTCCCAGCTATTTCCTGGTATAATAGATCTCTGTCTTTAATAAAAACTTGCCCTGAGATGGCCAGCCATAACGGCTGCTTGTGCTTCCATCACTGCCTGTATAATCCAGATATCTTTCTGTGTTCATCATGATCCGGCCATCTTCCAGAAACTCAATTTCCGGGTAATTATAAGATCTTTCCAGTTCATTTTTCCGGTCCCGTTCATATTCATCAATACGGCCGTCTGAATTAATATCATAATACCATTCCCCATCATCCCGGATAAAGCGATAGGTAGTTCTCACCTTATCTACAAAACGGTATCTGTCCACATCTGTTTTTTTGATGGCAAATTCCTCATATGTAGGCTTGGACGGATAGATCTTCTCCAGCCATTCATCCCAGGAATTTCCCTCTGTTATCCCGCACAGCACATATTGCCGGGTCTGTTCATTGTAAACGTAGGATGCAGATCCACTGTAACTATAAATCCCCTCATAATCAATGGGATTGGCATTTACGTTGATCTTTGCCTCATTTACAGCCTGTCCTGTTTTTTTAGTTTGGACAACACCATTCTGCACCCAGGCACCGCTTGCATTCACTGTATAGCCATCCGGTGTTGTAGTATCTGTCAGCAGCCAGCCATTATGATCGAAATAATAACTTTCCGCTGTCCCATCCCCATTTCCATCGATCCACTGCCAGCAGTTTGAAGGATAGCTTCCGTTGCCGTTATCATACCACCATTTATTCTGATTTTCCCCTTCTCCCCCTTTCCAGGTACCCGCAAAGGCCGTACCTGTCATCGCCAGGGATGCAAGAGCTGTTATGCATACGATCTTCTTTATGTTCATTTGTTTTCCTCCACATTTCTCCAATACGTAACATGCTGTCTCCGTTCACGTAATCTTTTCTTATTATAGCAGAAATAATGGTAATTGGCGAATGGGGGATTGGAGAGATCATAAATAATCCGATACTTCAAAAAAAGCAGGACCAGAAGATAGTTTCTGATCCCGCTTTTAACTTCAGATATGTTTTATAACAATAATCCAAATGAAAAAATTATTTTCTAGTGTAGAAAATATTGATTGCTAAACTGCCTTTTGCAGGCCATCCATAATAAGTATTTACATCATCTTCCTCTGTATAATTCAAAGTGATCTCCATCTGCATGGCAACTCTGCCATCACCTAAGAATATAATCTCTGGATAATAGTATGAACTTTCAATATCTCTCTTATCCATCTCAGCTTCATCTATTTCACCATCTGCATTTACATCATAATACCATTCACCATCTACATTGATAAACTGGTAGGTAGTCATTACATTATCAACGATCTTATACTTTTCTTTACTTGCCCCTTTGATGGTGAAATTATAATATGCCGGATCTGCCGGATAAATTTTTCCGGACCACTCTTCCCAGGAATCATTGTCGGTTACTGCATGCACATCACTGTTTCCAGCGTCTCTTTTGACACTAAATAAATAGAAACGGTCATTGTACCTTCGTTAGTTTCTGCTACGATCTTTAAAGGATCCTGACCAATATTTATAAATTTCAGATCCTTGCCGCCTGCTTCTGATATAGTGGCATCCATTCCCACCGGGATGTAGGAGACATGGGAAGAATGTGGATAGCGCTCTATAACTGGGAGCAGGGCATCACACATGGCAGCATAAAGCGTGGACGATACCTGACAGATACCACCGCCGTATTCATAGCGGCCGATAGCAGGCGCCATAACGTATCCATTTTCCGGTATTCTCGGTAACAGCGTCTGACTGTAAGAAAAAAGCTGTCCCGGCTGTATAACCGTTCCGTTTAACCGTTCTACTGCTATTCCTATATTTACGGCCCTTGGTACGGTTGTATCATAATGGGTCGAATAGGTACCGATCAGACCTTGTTCATCTCCTGTCGGCAGGCAGGTTCTTCCTTCCGCCTTTCCAATTTCCATATAATGTTTACAATAAGCTGACAGATCTGTTTTATAATAATCCAGCAGATCTCTGTTATGTAACACATAGGCCCGTAAATTAAATTCTGCATTTCCTGATCTACCTTCTCTTACCCCGATCGTCATAAAATGATGAAATAAGGCTTCACTGTCATTACCTAATTGTCCCTGCAGATCCGGGTACTGGTTATAATAATAGTCCGGGTCAAATACGGATCGGAAATATTCTTCATTACCAGCAGCAAATACCGTAATACTGTTAAATAAAATAAGTAAAAATAATACACCTATAAATCTTATCTTCACATAAATAAAGCTTTTCATATCTTCTGTCTCCCCTGTTACCATCATTGCAATTGGTTACTTTTTTAATAGTACTAGAAATAATAGAAAATATCAATAGATAAGACAATACAAAAAAAGCCGGAAATCTTGTAACTTAAGACTCCGGATTATATAATAAAAAAGCGCGAGACGGGATTCGAATAATACAGGGTAAAAAAACGTTGTAAATGAAAGGAAAAATGCCCTGTTTTATTGTTTGTCTTCAAAAAATGTCTTCATACAGAAAGGTGGATTTTATGCGAAAAAGAATTGAAATGTCCCGGTTATCTCTTCATGTTCCTATAACGCTTTATGATCGTATTGATACAGATTCTAAGCGCTATGGGATTTCTAAAACGGCACTGGTGCAGACTATGATAGTCAACTACTATCGTTCTATTGATAAGAGTTCTGCAGAGTGTAGCCAGTAGCCGTGTGTCAAGGGGCAAGCCCGCCAGCTGGTGGGCGATACGCCGTAGGGCAACCCTTGACGCACAACGGAACACGCTATAATGTTGGCAAGAGGACGTTAGGCCGCAGGCCTGCTTAACGTCCTCTTGATTACTTTATAGCGTTGCGGTTGGCAATACCTAAGCATTTGCAGAAGTACTGTTTATATTATTCTTTTGGTTTTTTCACATAGCCATTAAATAGGTCGATATTATCTTTTTTTAGTGCATCTATAAAATCAGGCAATTCTTTTACAAAATTATCTAATATTGCCTCTTTGCTCATTCCAGTTGAAAGGGTTAGCATATTCAACATTTCATTGACTTTTTCGTTTAATTCTCCACTTGCTTTTTCTATATTTTCTTTTGTGACATTCTCCATTATATCATTTGGTTGGCAGTTTAAAAAATCACATATTTTAGCTATGACTGTGCTTGATACAGGTTCATTTTTCCCTAGTTTTGCTAGTGTTGCTGATGACATTATTTCTTTTAAATCTGTTCTTTTCATTCCGCGTTTTTCTAATAATAACCATAATTTTGTATAAATCAGCATTTTACACCTCTTAATTTTAATATACAGGTATGCAAACGTATATTATATTTACGTTGACAAACCTAATTTATAGTGATATATTTAGTTTAACAAATAGGTTTGCGTTTGCGAATATATTTGCCCTTATAAACATTATACCCAAATTATCACTATTAATCAAGGAATTAAATTTAGGAGGCACTTTTTATGAAAGTAAAATTCAAACCTGAATCTGACTTTGTTTTTCCAAGTTATGATGCTGATCATGTCTATGAGGTCTATATGGGAATGCCATTTAATGAGCTACTAAATGAATATTGGGGTGTTTATTCTACGTCTTATTACCTGATTGAAAATTTCGGCTTAACTCCTGATTCATTTATAGGTGAATATGCCGATTATCTTTTATTGATAATGCGTCAGGTGATTTCCGAACGTGCTTGTCTTATGTTATTGTAAGTTCATTTATTTGCCTGTTTAGGAGGTTTGTTTGTATGTGTGAAAACAATTTGTCTTATGCTGATTTGATTAAGCTTGTTACTCTTGTTACTGCTTCTCGTGATCGTGAGCTTTTCGGTGTTGATAACGATTTATGTAATCGTCTGGAACGTTTGGCGGTTCATCAGCTTGCTTTTGAACAAAATCAGGCTATTAAGTCTGATTCATCCTCTGTATAGTGGTGGGCGTGTTTAAGATTGTCCGTTAGTATGTTGGTTTGGTTCTTCTATGATTGGGTGTCTGGTTGTTCCGCTTGCGTTGGCAAGCGCCCCCAGACTTTAGGTCGGGGCGCGCAGCAGCTTTCCTTACTGGCCCGGGGGCCTCCTTCTATACTTGACTAAGTATCGATTATTACTTGTTTTTCACAAACTAAGGTGTCTTTATGGCTGATTTTATTGTTTCCCCGTCGCAAATTTTTGACGTTGGGGTGCTGTCTGTAAAACAGTTTGGTTCTAAGTACAAAGTTATCTGGTCTAAGGCTGTCCGCAAAAAAGGCTTTCAGCCTTTTGATGATTCCGCTGATGATAAAGAAAATGATATTCCCCAGGTAAACACTGAAAAACTATCTAACAATATAAGCCGTGCTAAATCTCTGATATTTGAATATGCCTTTTGCAATTCATGGGACTATTTTATAACACTGACTATTAGCCCAGACAAATTTGATAGATATAGTTTAAATTCTTATGTTAAAGCGCTTGGAAAGTTTATTAACAACTATAACACAAATTATCATTCTAAGATTTTTTATTTGCTGATTCCTGAACAGCATAAAGACGGCGCTTGGCATATGCACGGCCTTATTTCGGGGATTCTCCCCAAACATCTTGTAGTTAATAAAAACGGGTATTTGGATTTTTCTTTATATTCTAAAAAGTTCGGTTATTGCAGTTTAAGCCCCCTTAAATCACATGAGGCTGTAAGTAAGTATATTACAAAATATGTGACTAAAGATTTGTCTTCTATGGCATTGGGGCAACGACTCTATTACTGTAGTAAGGGCTTAAAAAAATCTGAACTGCTGTACCGCTTCAATAAAGTGGAATCTGACCTTTTAGAATGGGATTTCGTTCATCCAGATGGCTTTTGTAAAATTGCTATGGTTGATAATTTAGATTTTATGACTGATATGGTCTTTTCAGATTTATATTAATTGCTGATGAGGTTATTTTTTGATATGGTATGTAACGGCAGGGCATTGCAAAATGTACAAATGTATAAATTGAATATGGTTTTAGATGTACACCCCTATGCTATTACAGCACCGTCAAAAACTGGTGGCCGTTGGCAGACATATGTAAAGGAAGGTGATAAGCGTAAGATTATAAGGGCTTCTTCAAAGGAAAAACTAATGGACAAATTATATACTGCCTATTTTGTTCAAAATGGTGTTTCTGGTATGACCATGGACAAGCTTTTTCTCGAATGGTTAGCTTATAAGGAATGTATCACAAATAGTATGAATACGATTCGCAGACATGAACAACAC
>OLQM01002035.1_pt1 | contig 20828 bp, 10 predicted proteins | sample 1673161 | NCBI WGS metagenome assembly OLQM01 (sample SAMEA3136761, study PRJEB25190) | human gut metagenome | reverse complement strand
CCGCCGCCCATGGCGGAATCCGGCTTGCCGCCGCCCTTGCCGCCGCAGATGGCGGTGACGGAGCGGATGATATCGCCCGCGCGGACGCCGGCAGCGACCGCCGCCTTGCCGCACACGCTGTGGAAGGTGATCTTCCCGTCGTGCACGGCGGCGAGCACCGCAACGATGCTCTCGTCCTTGTCGCGCAGGAAATCGCCGATCTTGCGGAGGTTGTCCGGCGTATCGACCGGCACGACGCCGGTGAACACGTGCAGCGGGCCGACCTTCTTGGAGCTGGCGAGGAAGCTCTCGGCGTTGGAGAGCATTTCGCGGCCGCGGAACTTTTCGAGCTCGGAGCGCAGCTCGCGGATCTCGCTCGTGCGCGCCTCGGCACGGGTGAGCAGCTCCTCCGGCTTGGCCTTGAGTCGCTCGGAGAGCGTCATGAGCAGACGGGTGTTGTTCTCCATGAATTTGAGCGTTTCCTGGCCGGTGATGGCCTCGATACGGCGCACGCCGCTCGCAACGGAGAACTCGCTCACGATGCGCAGCGAGCCGACCTTCGCGGTATTGTCGAGGTGCGTGCCGCCGCAGAACTCCACGGAGTAACCATCGCCCATATCGACGACGCGGACAACGTCGCCGTACTTTTCGCCGAAGAGCGCCATTGCGCCGATACTGCGTGCCTCCGCGATGGGCATCTCCTTCACGGTGATGGGGAAGCCTTCGAGCACGGCCTCGTTCACCATGCGCTCGACGGAGGCGATCTCCTCGGGCTTCATGGCGGAGAAGTGGGTAAAGTCAAAGCGGAGACGGTCGGGCTCAACGAGCGAGCCGGCCTGATGGACATGGTCGCCGAGAACGGTGCGCAGCGCCTTGTGCAGCAGGTGGGTGGCGCTGTGGGCGCGCATGATCGCCTTGCGGCGGCCGGTATCGACGCAGGCGTTCACCTTGTCGCCGACGGCGAGATTGCCGGAGACCATCACGCCGTGGTGCAGCACCTTGCCGGCCTTGTTCTTCTGCACATCGTGCACCTCAAAGACGGCGTCCTTGAGAATGAGCAGGCCATGGTCGGCGCTCTGGCCGCCCATTTCGGCGTAGAACGGTGTTTTATCAAGAACGATGCTCGCGTGCACGCCGGAGCCGACGCGCTCGCGCAGCTCGTCCTCGGCAACGATGGCAAGGATGGTGCAGTCGTCGTGCAGACGCTCATAGCCGGTGAACTTGGTGGGGAGATTGTCCAGACCGAGATCGAGCCCCGCCCATGCGGTCTCATCGGAGCTGCGGGCGGCGCGGGCGCGCTCGCGCTGTTCCTTCATCAGGGTCTGGAACGCGGGCTCATCGACCGTCATGCCCTCGTCCGCCGCCATTTCCTTCGTGAGATCCAGCGGGAAGCCGTAGGTATCGTAGAGCTTGAAGGCGTCGGCGCCGGAGAACACGGTCTCGCCCTTTTCCTTGTGGGAGGCGAGCATACCGGCGAAGATGGCCATGCCGCCGTCGATCGTGCGGGAGAAGTTCTCCTCCTCGGAGCGGATGACGCCGGTGATGTACTCCTGCCGCTCGGTAAGCTCGGGGTAAGCGCCGCGGTTCTCGTGGATGACGGTATCGCAGACTTTATAAAGGAACGGCTCCTTCTCGCCGAGCAGACGTCCGTGGCGGGCGGCGCGGCGGAGCAGACGGCGCAGCACATAGCCGCGGCCCTCGTTGGAGGGGAGAACGCCGTCGCAGATCATAAAGGTCGAGGAACGGATGTGGTCGGTGATGATGCGGAGAGACACGTCCTTCGCGTTCGTCTCGCCGTAGTGCGCGCCGGTGATCTCGCTCACCTTGTGGGTGATGTTCATGACGGTATCGACGTCGAAGAGGGAGTTCACGTCTTGGCAGACGACCGCGAGACGCTCAAGACCCATGCCGGTGTCGATGTTCTTCTGGGCAAGCTCGGTGTAGTTGCCCTGACCGTCGTTGTTGAACTGGGAGAACACGATGTTCCAGATCTCGATATACCGGTCGCAGTCGCACCCCACGGTGCAGCCGGGCTTGCCGCAGCCGTATTTCTCGCCGCGGTCGTAGTAGATCTCGGAGCAGGGGCCGCACGGACCGCTGCCGTGCTCCCAGAAGTTGTCCTCCTTGCCGAAGCGGAAAATACGCTCCGGGGCGATGCCGATCTCGTTGTGCCAGATGTTCCATGCCTCGTCGTCATCGAGATAGACGCTCGGGTACAGCCGGTCGGGATCGATGCCGACCCAGTCGGGGGAGGTCAGAAATTCCCACGCCCAGTGGATGGCTTCGCGCTTGAAGTAATCGCCGAAGGAGAAGTTGCCGAGCATTTCAAAGTAGGTGCCGTGGCGGGCCGTTTTGCCGATGTTTTCGATATCGGGCGTGCGGATGCACTTCTGGCAGGTCGTCACGCGGCGGCGCGGCGGCTCTTCTTCCCCGGTGAACCATGTTTTCATGGGGCTCATGCCGGCGTTGATGAGCAGAAGCGAGGGGTCGTTGCGGGGGATCAGCGAGAAGCTGGGCAGACGCAGATGACCTTTTGTCTCAAAGAAGGAGAGATACATCTCCCGCAGCTCATTGAGTCCGAAATTTTTCATACTAACCTCCAAAAACAAATACACCCCGCCCCCGAAAAACAGGGGCGGGGAAAAACATTCCACGCGGTACCACCCTGATTGCGGCTTTAAGCGCTGACGCCAGCCGTATCTCGTGCGCCCGATAACGGAGGCGGACCGCCGCGCTCTTCGCGCGAAGGCTCAAAAGTGGCTGCCGCGGCGCCGGACGAGGGGCTTTCAGCCTCCCCCTCTCTCTGTAGACCGTATCAGCGCGGCTTGCTTCGTCATAGCCCAAAAATCTTATACATTCTATCACGAAAAATCCGCTTGTCAACCGGGAAAATGACTCTTTCCGGCGGTTTTTCCGTACAGGAAAAACATACTGCTTGCTATCATCGCGCAAAAGTGTTACCTTTATAAAGGGTTTTTATGCCTCTGATACGTTTATACTAACCCGGAGGAGGGGAAAAATGCCCAACTGCGATGCCGGACTCGTTTCCGTTCTCATGAGCGTATATAACGGCGCCCCCACGCTCGAAAAGGCGGCGGCGTCCGTTCTTGCGCAGACGTACCGCGATCTGGAGCTCATCCTCTGCGACGACGCCTCCACGGACGATACATGGCGCATCATGCAGCGTATTGCCGCGCAGGATGCGCGCGTCACGATCTTCCAAAACAAAACAAATCTCGGTCTCGGCGCTTCGCTCAACGAGTGCCTTGCGCGCGCGCAGGGCGCATACATCGCCCGGCAGGACGCCGACGATGTTTCCGACTCTGACCGCATCGAGCGGACGATGGACTTTCTGCTCTCGTCCGGCGCGCCCTACGCCGCGTGCGGCGTGCGCGTTTTCGACGATACCGGCGTATGGAGCACGCGGCAGTTTCCGCAGAAGATCACGAAGCACATCATCGCGCAGAAGAATCCCTTCTTCCACCCGACGATGCTCTTCCGCCGCGCCGTGCTCGAGAGCGTGAGCGGCTACAGCACCTCCCCCGAAACGCGCCGCACGGAGGATTATGATCTCGTCATGCGGCTTGCCGCCAACGGCGTGATCGGGGAAAACTTGCAGGAGATCCTTTACTCGGTGTACGAACCGCAGGAAGCCTATCTCCGTCACAATGCCAGGACCCGCATGTATGAGGTTCGCGTCCGCGCGCGCGGACTGCGCGCAATGGGCTCCCCGGCTTCGGATTACATCTATCTTGTCAAACCGCTCATCATGGCGTGCGTTCCGCGCGGCATGATGCGCTCGGTAAAGCGGCTGCAGTGGAAGCTGCAGAGCCGCGATGCGAAAAAGTGAGGAATACCGGATCATGGCATTCAACAAAGGCTACGTAAAAGAAAAAATGGAGGGCTTTCGCCGGTTCACGCCGCTGCTGCGCGAGCTTGTGGTGCGCGACATCAAGGTGCGCTACCGCCATTCCGCGCTGGGGCTCGTGTGGACGGTGCTCAACCCGCTGCTGATGATGGTCGTCATCACGATCGTCTTTTCCACGCTCTTCAAGCAGAATATCCCGAATTTCCCGATCTATTATCTTTCGGGCTCGCTCATCTTTGCGTTTAATTCGGAATCGACGACGACCGCGCTCAACTCGATCATATCCAACGCCTCCCTCATCAAAAAGGTCTATATCCCGAAGTACCTTTTCCCGCTCTCGAATGTGCTTTCGGGGCTTGTGAATCTCGGTTTTTCGCTCATCGCGATGTTCATCGTGATGCTCATCACCGACGCGCCGTTCCACGCGACGCTCCTGCTGCTCCCGATCCCCATTTTCTATACGTTCCTCTTCTCCGTCGGGCTCGGCATTCTGCTCTCGGCGGTCACGGTGTTTTTCCGCGATATCGCGCATTTCTACAGCGTGTTCATTCTCGCGTGGACATACTTCACGCCCATCTTCTACCCCGTGGAGATCCTGCCGGACGCCGTGATGAAGCTCATGCAGATCAACCCGATGTACCATCTTGTTTCCTACATGCGCTCCATCGTGCTCTACGGCGTGTTCCCCAGTCTGAAGGAAAACCTTCTCTGCCTGTGTCTGGGGCTTTTGATGCTCGCGCTGGGGCTTTTCGTATTTTATAAAAAGCAGGACAAGTTCGTCCTGTATGTCTGAGCGGAGGTGCGCCATGGGCAGCGTTATTAAAGTCAACGATGTTTCGATGATGTTCAATCTCAGCTCGGAGAAGATCGACAGCATCAAGGAATATTTCATCAAGGCCGTGCGCCGGGAGCTCCATTTTCAGGAGTTCTGGGCGCTGCGGGACATATCGTTCGCGCTCGAAAAGGGCGATTCTCTCGGCATCGTCGGGCTGAACGGCTCCGGCAAGAGCACGCTTTTGAAAATCGTCTCCGGCATTTTGAAGCCGACCAAGGGCACGGTGGAGACCTGCGGGAGCATTGCTCCCCTCATCGAGCTCGGCGCGGGCTTTGACGCCAACCTTTCCGCGCGCGAGAACATCTATCTCAACGGCGCGATCCTCGGCTACAGCCGCGCGTATATGTCCGAGCGGTTCGACGAGATCATCGAGTTTGCCGAATTGCAGGACTTTGTGGACACCGCCGTGAAGAACTATTCCTCCGGCATGGTGGCGCGTCTCGGCTTTGCCATTGCGACGATGAACGTGCCGGACATTCTCATCATCGACGAGATCCTCGCCGTCGGCGACTATAAATTTCAGGAGAAGAGCTTCGCGCGCATGCAGGAGATGATTGCCTCCGGCGCAACGGTCGTTTTCGTCTCCCACTCGATCGAGCAGGTGCAGAAGATCTGCAAAAAGGCTCTCTGGCTCGAGCACGGCCATATGCGCATGCTCGGCGATGCGGACGCCGTGTGCGGGGAGTATATGCGCGCATGAGTACCGCCGCACCGAAGAAAAAGCGCGTCCTTTTTATCATCAACCAGTTCTTCAAGGGCGGCGCGGAAACGGCGCTCGTGAATCTTCTGCGCACGATGGACAGCGCGCGCTTTGACGTTGATCTTCTCATCTTTGATATGATCGACCTGCCGGGCAGTCTCTCCCTCATACCGGAGATCCCGGACTGGGTACACGTCATCAACGTGGCCGAAAACGAAAAAAAGACCGCGTTCGTGAAAAAGGCCGTCTTCAAGCTTGAGCGGAAGCTCACCGGCACGCAGCCGTTCCGCCGCGGCGCCATCCGCTATCTGCAGAACCAATACTACGACGCCGCCATTTCCTACGGCGAGTGGTTTTCGAGCGCGCTCTGCGCGCGCTATGCCGCGGCACGGCGCAAATATGTCTGGATCCACGCAGACATGGACAAGGCCGCCTTTCTCCACCCGGACATCCTGCGCTTTGAAGCGCAGTTCGACGGCTTTCTCTTCGCCTCCCGCCACTCGATGGAGGGGGCGGTGAAAAAATATCCGCAGCTCGCCTCCCGCTCGGTCGTGCTTCCGAACCGCGTGGACAGCGAGAAGATCATCGCCATGAGCAAGGAACCGCTGCACGTCTCTCTGCCGGAGGACGGTCTGCCGCTGCTCGTGACGGTCGCAAACGTGCGTGAGGAGAAAAACCATCTGCGGCAGGTCGCGGCGATGCAGCGGCTCTTTTCCGAGGGGCTGCGGTTTCGCTGGGTGAACATTGGCTCGCTTGCCAACGCCCCGCTCGTGGAAAAGCTCCGGCTTGCGGTGCGGGATGCGGGGCTTGAAGACTATTTCACGCTGACCGGCCCGCTCGACAACCCCTACGGCGTGATGCGCCGCGCCGACGCCGTGTGCGTCCTCTCCGACCATGAATCGTGGTCGATGGTCATCACGGAAGCAAAGGCGCTCGGCGTGCCGGTGATCGCAACGCGCACCTCCGGCGCGCTCGAACAGATCAAAGACGGCAAAAACGGCGTCCTCTGCGGCTTTTCCGATGAAGAGATCGCCGAAAGCCTCCGCGCCTTTCTCACCGGCGGCGCGGCGGAGACGATGCGCCGGGACGCGAAACGTCCAGCCGCCGAAACATCCCGGGACACACTGGAAGCGCTATTGGAAAACGACACGAAAAAGGCTCTCTATGTATTCGACGATATAAACTACGCGAGCGGCGCCCGCGCCGCGGCGCTCGCGCAGGCGCGCGCCGTGTCCGGCGTAGCGGAGGTATGGCTCTATTCCGCTGAGCCGTGCCGGGACGCCGCGCTCCGACAGGAGTTCCGGCTGCTTGAGATCCCCGACGGAGGTGGGCTGCGGCTGCTCTCGCGCCCGACGCGGCAGGTGCTGCGCGACGGGGACGTATCCTTCGCCGGAAAGCTTCTCCGGCTCGCCTACGCGGTACTCGCGCATATCGGGCTCGAGTCTGTGCTGCCGAACGCGCTGCTGCGGCGGAACATGACCGCGGCGTTTGAGACCTTCGACACGATCTTTGTCGTGAGCGAGGCCTCCAAAATGCGGGAATTTGTCTCCCGCTGCCGCCATCCGGGAAAGATCCAGTGGATCCATACGGACTACGCCGCCTGGCGGGAGCTGAACGAATGGACGCGCGCCGTTACGAAAAACGACGCCGCGCTCTATCGCCGGTTCGACGCGATCGTCTGTCTCAACAGGACGCTGCGCGAGAAGTTTCTCGCCGTATATCCGCAGTTCGCGGACAAGACGCTCGCCGTGCCGAACCCGGTGTTCCGCGGTGAGATACGCGAGCGCGCCAAAGCGCCGCTCACGGTGCCGGTGGACGAGCGGGTCTGCAATCTCATCACCATCGGGCGGCTCGAGCGCGAAAAGCGCTATGACCGGCTGCTCGATATCGCCGCGGAGCTGAAAAAGCGCGGCTTCGCGTTCCGCTGGTACTTTGCCGGCAGCGGGCCGCTGTTCGAGGATATCCGGCGGCGGCGCGACGCGCTCGGTCTCGGCCCGTGCGTGACGCTGACCGGATATATGGAAAACCCGTGTCCCCTGCTCGCGCGATGCGATGCGCTCGTGCTCTTTTCGGAGTATGAGGGCACGCCCGTCACGATCGACGAGGCCAAAACGCTCGGCGTGCCGGTGATTGCCAACGACGTCGGCGGCGTAAGGGAGATGCTGGAGGACGGGCGGTACGGCAAGATTGCAAGCGACGACGACAGCTTTATCAAACTTATCACTCAGCTATAGAAGGAGATCCAGGGATGGCGAAAATTATTTTTACGGTCGACAACATAAACTACAAAGGCGGCGGACATTTCGCCACGTTTAAGATCGCCAACTATCTTTGCAGCTGCGGCCACCGGGTCATTTTGTACTCTCCCGTTAAAGCGGAAGCATCGGTGCGCGCGCAGCTTGCTGACGGGATCGTGATCTCACAAAGAGCCTCTTTTTCCGATGCCGACTATATCGTCGTTCCGTTTGAGAATTCAGCCTTCTTTGAAAAAATCGCAAACCTCAAAACCTGCGCAAAGAAGATCCAGTGGATACACATCGATTACGACGTCTGGAAGAACGTCGTGCAGGACGATACGGAGCGCAGAAGGCGGCTGCTCACAGCCTATGACAGGATCGTTTTTGTTTCGGAACATAACCGGAACAACTTTTTGAAGTATTTCCCCGAACACGCAGGAAAAAGCACGGTAGTATACAATTTCGTAGATTCTGACAAAATCCGCGCTATGGCAGCCGATGCAGTCGATGCGGAACTTTTCTCTAAGAAAACGTCCAATTCGCTGACCGTTGTTCTGCCCGGACGGCTGGAAGAGCAGAAAGCCTTTCACCGGATGCTGGACGCCGCCAAAGTACTGAAAGAGCGTGGATTGAATATTGAATGGCTGATTTTAGGACGCGGATATGAATACGATTCCCTTCTGCAGAAGAAGGAGCGCTACGGTCTGGACAATGTGCATTTTCTCGGCTTTCGGCAAAACCCGTATTCCTACATGAAGGCCGCCGACGTAACGGCGATTTTATCGGAATACGAAGGTCTCGCTCTCACCGTAGCAGAGAGCCTTACCGCCGGAACGCCGGTGCTGTCCACCCGCACCGGCGGTGTGGCGGAACTGCTTCCGGACGAATACGGCTGGATTATAGAAAATGACCTTTTGTCGATTATAGACGGAATGACCGCCATTTACGATGACCGGAAATTGCTGGAAGAAAAGAGAACTGCTCTTCGCTCCTATGCGTACAACAACGAACGGATCAAAGAAAGTCTGGACGCACTTTTCCAGACCTCCGAAGAAAGAGGCCGCGCCGTGACGCACACGCAAACTATCTACTCCTCCAAAACGCCGGATATTTCCGTCATTATCCCGGTATACAACACCGCCGACTATCTCCCGGAGTGCCTTGACTCTGTGGTGGGACAGACTTTCGATAGCTTTGAGATCATTATCGTTAATGACGGCTCGACAGACAAGTCGCAGACGATCATCGATGACTATGTATATCAGTTTTCTGACCGTATCCGGGCGTTCACCATACCGAACGGCGGGCTGGGCAACGCGCGCAATTACGGTATCGGCAAAGCCCGCGGAAAATATCTCGCATTCGTTGATTCCGACGATTTTATCCACTGCGATATGCTCAAAAAAATGTATGAAGCCGCACGGCAGCACAATGCCGACTGCGTGATGGCGGATTATATCGCCTTCTGGGACGACGGGCGGCAAGAGCACGTCCGCTCCGTTGAGTTTCCCGACGCCGGACGGCCGGATATTATGAAATACTCCGCCAAGTACGGCACAGTGAATATCTGCACAAAGCTGGTCGCGCGCGAGCTTTTCGATATCATCCGCTTCCCTGCCGGATTCTACGAGGATCTCGCCACAACGCCGATCCTTCTGAGCTGGGCCAAAAACGTCTCCTATCTCCGCGAGGGGCTCTATTTCTACCGCCAGCGCGTCGGTTCCATCACGTCGATAAAATCCGGCGACAAGCGCCTGCTCGACTGCTATGCCGCGTGGGATCGTATCCGCGAACACGCCAACCCTCTCTTTGAAAAGGAAATACAGTTTGCGGTATACTGGAGCCTCAACTTTTTCTGCACCAATTTTCTCGATGACTTCACAAAGCAGTCCAAGGATTACTATGACCGGAACCGGGACTATTTCCGCGGAAACGCTTATATTGCCGACGCGATCCGTGAAGAGACATTTCTGGATTTTGAGCATCTGGACACGATCCCGAAAATCATCCATTACTGCTGGTTCGGCAACGGGGAGAAAAGCGAGCTCATTCAAAAATGCATGGATTCCTGGAAGAAGTACGCCCCGGATTTTGAGATCATGGAGTGGAATGAATCCAATTGCGACATTCACACAAACCGGTATGTGGAAGAAGCGTACGAAAAGAAGCAGTATGCCTTTGTTTCCGATTATTTTCGGTTAAAGGCGCTGTACGATCACGGTGGCGTTTACATGGATACAGACATGGAACTTCATCAGCCGCTGGAAAGTTTTCTCTATGCGAAATCGTTCTTTGCTTTTGAAACGCCTCTCTTCATTCACGCCGGTATTTTGGGTGCCGAAAAAAACTGCGGGCTCATTGGCGAACTGTGCCGCTCGTATGGAGAAAACACATTCGATCTGGCAGAGCGTTCGGGAGGGGACTTCACGATCCCACACCGTCTTACGCAGCTTCTCATCAAACGGACGAACCTGCAATTGAACGGAAAATCACAGCTTTTGGAAGGCAACATCCGTGTATTCAGCGCCAATCGTATGACTGTGAATACGCACGACGGGAGATGTGTCTGCGAGCGCCATTACGAGGGCAGTTGGTTAAGAAAGGGCATTGGCTCCGCGCCAGATTATACATATGAAGTCTTGAAGCATTACTTCACATGGGATCTGCTGCACGGAGACAACGGCATATCTCTCCCCAGTGATACGGCGCAGCTTCTCGCCTACTATAAAAGCGAATGTGATCGCTACGAAAACTCCACCTGCTGGAAAATCACCAAGCCGCTCCGCATTCTCGGAGATTTTCTGAAAAAGATTTTCCGACGCAATGAAGTCTCCTGACCGAAACGTATTATCGGAGTACGGGTTATGAAAAAAAGCAAAAACTATCTGGCATTACCGGCCATCGTTCTGGCCGCGCTCTATCTTACCTTTCTGATCGACCTCCATACGCTCGAAACCTCATTGCAGAGAGTCTTTATCTTCTGCTATTTTGTGGTCATGGGCGTGCTGGCATTCTTTTTGAAGAGCAAATACGCCGAGGGAAAGCCGTTCCCGCTCCAAAGCCGGATCGCCGCGGCGCTGCTCGCCGCGCTGCTCGTCGGCGCGGGCTGGAACACGTTCCTGCCGCATGTGCGCTTCCCGCTGGAAGGCTCGCACATGTACGCGCTTTGGGAAAAGCTGCTCTATACGCTCGGCGCGTGGTGCGTTGTGTTCTACTTTGCGCAGCTCGCGCTGCTGTTTCTCGCCCGCCCCATGGAAAAACGCGGCTGGACAGAGCGGCAGAAAGTGCTCGCCTTTCTTCTCATGGAAAACTTTGTGTTTCTCTTTTTCACGAGCGAGCGCATCCAGCCGACGCATCTGACGCAGGGCTTTCTCCTGCTGCTGACGGTCGCTTCCGTCTGGTGCTTCAACCGGAAGAGCGGCTGTATGGAAAAGTACCGCACAAAGGGCTCCCGTGCCGCCATTGGGATAATCGCCGTTTATGCCTCGCTTGCGAGCTTCGCGCAGCGCTTCTTTCTGGACGGCAACACGAGGATGCATTTTTCGCTGCCGGGGCTTTTCTATGTGCTAAGCGGTATTCTCTGGTTCATCCCCGTTATCCGGCTGCTGCTGTTCGCGCTGGAATGGCTCTCCTCCCGCCCCCGCACGCTGCCGAAACCGGGAAGCCGGAAGAAGGCGCTGTGCGTTCTTCTTATTGCACTGCTTCTCTGTCAGGTCTTTGTACTCTGGGCCGAATGGCCGGGCGGATTTCCGCTCGACGCCATTGATCAATATCATCAAGCCCTGGGGGATTACGGGATGAGCGACAACCATCCGTTTCTCTGCACGATGCTGGAGCGGATCGTTCTGACCGTTATCCCCCATCCCGCCGCGCTCACGGCGGTGCAGCTGCTGCTCTTCTCGCTCGTGCTGTGCGCGTTCCTCATGATGGGGTACGACCGCGGCGTGCCGCTGCCGCTGCTCGTATTTCTCGGATGCTTCTTTGCGCTGATGCCGAATCAGGTGCTCAGCTGGACGAACGTACTAAAGGATTTTCCGTTCACGCTCGCGCTGCTGTGGGGTACATATCTCCTTTTGCAGCTTGCGCTCGATACGCCGCGCAGCCGGAAATGGCCGTTTTACGCCTGTCTTGCGCTGGACATCTTTCTCGTGTCCCTCCTGCGGCACAACGGCGCCGCGCCCGCGGCGGCGATGATCGTTCTCTGCATTGTACTCACCGTCCGGCGCTATAAGCAGGTGAAGCTCCGCGCGCTTACGGCGGCGGTGCTTGCCGCGGTGTCGTTCGGCGTATTCAAGGGGCCGGTCATGACGGCACTCAATGTTGCGCCGGTGTCGCTCTCGCCGTTCACGACGCTTTTCTGCGCCGTCGGCTCGTGCGTGAATAAGGATCTGCCGCTCTCCGAGGAAGCGGACGCGATTTTGGAAAAGGCGCTCCCGCTCGAGGACTTGCACGATTATTACGCACGCTATTACGGCCATGATTTCTATTACTGGGGCCGTCCGGAGGGGAGCGTTCCCTATACGCCGACGGAGGTAACGACGCCGGATATCCTCCGGGTCTACGGCGAAGCGCTATGCAAGTATCCGGATGTGATACTAAAGGACCGCATCGACGGGTGCGACATTCTCTGGGATGTCGCGGAACCGGAGGACAGCTTCAACGCAAAGTCCTTCTGTCTTGTGTATGACCGGGACTGGATGGCGCAGTACGTCGATATGGCCGATTACTACGATGCGGACGACGGCGTGCTCCGCGATTACCGGCAGAACTTCTTCACCAAAGCCTACCTCCGGCTGACCGGAACGCCCCGAAACAGCGTGGTGGACATTCTGCTCTGGCGCACGGGCGCGTATCTGATCGCGTTCTGGGTGCTGCTGCTCTTCTGGCGGAAAAACGGTATGCAGCGTTTCCGCTCCGCAGCCGTGCCGTTCCTCGGCAATCTCATCATCTCCGTGCTGTATGTTTACCACCAGAGCTTCCGGTACGTCTACTTCGTGCAGGTGTGCGTGCTCGCTCTCCTCTTCGCCACGGTCGTGTGCAGACCGCGGCCGCCGCAGCCGGAAGAAGAATAAAAAATGACCGCCGCGTTTCCGGTGTTTCGGAAACGCGGCGGTCGATTTTCTCAGGAGTCTTTTTTATCGACGCGGTATTTTTTCTTGAAGATGCTCGCGCGGATGCCGAGCTCCTTGCCCTTGACGAGGCGGGCGAAGTTCTTCCGGTGCTTCCAGAAGATGAGCGCGACCGTGGCGGCCATGATCGCAATGTCCCAGCCGCTCCGTCCCGTGAGGATGCACCAGACGAGATACCCCACGCTCGCCGAGAGCGTGCCGATGAACATATAGTCCGTGATGAACGTGATGACCGCGACGCCCGCCACAAGGATGAGAAACAGCCGCCAGTCGAGCGCGAGCGCGCTGCCGAGCAGCACCGCGATGCCCTTGCCGCCCTGGAATTCCAGATAGAACGGATAGAGATGCCCCGCCACGCACGCCGCCATCGTCACGGTCTGGATGGAGGGCGAGCTGTGGAACAGGAATCCCGCCAGCCATACCATGAGCGCCGATTTGAGCGCGTCGCACAGAAACACGACCGCCGCGACGCCCGAGCCCATCGTCCGCCCGGCGTTCGTCGTCCCGGCGTTGCCGGAGCCCTTCGTGCGGATATCAAAGCCTCGCTTCTTCGCCAGCAGCCACGCAAAATTCACCGCTCCGGCCAGATAGCCCGCGAGAATGCAGAACACATACGGAAGAACGGTTTTCAAAAAAGTCTGCATGAATGCGATCCTTTCGCAGATACATAAAGAAATTTATATACTTTGGCATACTACTATGTGATATCACAGTATAAAGATTTTGTCAACGAACATATCCGCGCTATTGTCTTTTTCGGCAGAAAGGTACTTGCGTTTCCGCGCCTCAGCGGGTAAACTGTATCTGTATTTAAATTATGTAACCCAATTCAATACGGAGGTAGTATATGTACTGCACAAAAAAAATTGCGTCGGATCTTGTCTGGGTCGGCGCGAACGACCGCCGTCTCGCCATGTTTGAGGGCGTATATTCCGTTCCGGCGGGCGTTTCCTATAACTCCTATCTTCTCACGGACGAGAAGACCGTCCTCTTCGACACGGTCGATAAGGCCGTGAGCCGCACCTTCTTTGAAAATCTGGAGCACGAGCTCGGCGGGCGGCCGCTCGACTATGTGATCGTACACCACATGGAGCCGGATCACTCCGCCACGCTCTCGGAGCTGCTGCTGCGCCACCCGGAAACCACGGTCGTCTGCAACGACAAGACCGCCGTGATGATCGCGCAGTTTTTCGGCAAGGACGCCGTGAAGAACATGCATCTCGTCAAGGAGGGCGACGTGCTCTCCGTGGGCGCGCACGAGCTCACGTTCTATCTTGCCCCGATGATCCACTGGCCGGAGGTCATGATGACCTACGATAAGAGCGCGCACACGCTCTTCACCGCGGACGCCTTCGGCGTTTTCGGCGCGCTCAACGGCGCGATCTTCGCCGACGAGGTGGATTTTGACCGCGACTATCTCAAGGAGGCGCGCCGGTACTATACGAACATCGTCGGCAAATACGGCGTGCAGGTGCAGAATCTCTTCAAGAAGATCGCGGATCTGGACATTCAGATGCTCTGCCCGCTGCACGGCTTCGTCTGGCGGCGTGATCTCGGATATATTCTGGAAAAGTACAACCTCTGGAGCACCTATACGCCGGAGGACAAGGGCGTGATGATCGCATACGCCTCGATCTACGGCAACACGGAAAACGCCGCCGAGATCCTCGCCTCGAAGCTGCGCGAGCGCGGTGTGCGCACCGCGATGTACGACGTGTCCGTTACCCCGGCCTCGGACATCATCGCCGAGTGCTTCCGGTGGAGCCATCTGGTGTTTGCCTCGGCGACGTACAACGGCGGCATTTTCGTCACGATGGACGAGCTGCTGCGCGATATCGCCGCGCACAATCTCCAGAAGCGCACCGTCGCTTTTATGGAAAACGGCACGTGGGCGCCCGTCAGCGCGCGGCAGATGGCGGCGATCCTCGCTCCGCTCAAGAACATGACGGTGCTCGAGCAGAGCGTCGCAATCCGCTCCTCGCTCACCGAAGGGCAGCTCGCCGAGATCGAAGCGCTCGCCGATGTGATCGCGGAGGGCATCCGGTAAAAACTGGCAACGAAAAATAACAAAAATTCCGAGTGCGGAGGAAACCTTTTGACCCCGCCGCGCGTCTTATAGTCAGAAAGCAAGCGGCAGGGCTTCGCGCCGCGCCGTTTTCAAGGAGGTAACTTTGTTATGACAAAGAAACTGATGGCTCTTCTGCTCGCCGTGCTGATGGCAGTATCGCTGCTGCCCATGCCGGCGATGGCAGGCGACGCCCAAGTCATCACGGACCTTTCGGGCATTTCCGCGGGAGGATCCTATGTTGTCGATAAATCCGTCAAGGATATCGTCCTCTCCGCGCCGCTTACGCTCGACAAGGACGTGACGCTTGAGCTGACCGGTCAGACGGTCACGCTCAAGCTCGCCGACGGCGAGAGCTATGCCGACGCTTCCGTTTTCCATGTGGAGAGCGGCAGTCTGACGCTCAAGGGCTCCGGCACGGTCAAGGTGCCGGATAACGCCTCCGGCGTCGTTGTCGCGAAGGACGCCGCCGTGACCATCTCGGGCGAGGTCGGCATCTCCGGCGGCGCTTCCGGCGTGAAGGCCGTTGTCGGCGCTTCCGGCGTGAAGATCCGCGTGAATACGCTCGGCAAGATCGAGTCGGCAAACGGCATCAACCTGTCCGGCGCTTCCGGCGAGATCAAGATCGCCTCCGGCACGGTCAAGGGCAGCGTCTGCGCCATTGCCCCCGATAAGGACAACGCGCTCACGCTCGGCAAGATGCTCGACGGCTCCACGCTCTACATCGGCGGCACGGCCGCCACGGAGGAGCAGCTCGCCGCCGCTCCCACCGCCGAAATGAGGGAGCTTGTTTTTGACGACGGCAAAGCCCCCACGCTGACTATTTCCTCCGCCGTGCGCACCTCGGAGACCGAGGGCAGCGTCACCTTCACCGCCTCGAAAGCCGGTACATACTACTACCAGCTCGACGGCGAACCCGCTTCCGCGGCGGACATCATGAAGGACGAGGCGAAGGCCGAGCTCGTCCGCGGCGCGAATACCATCTCTCTCAAGGATCTCGACGCCAACGCCCACACCGTCTACATTGCCGCGAAGGACGCCTTCGGCCATACGACCGAGCTTCTGACCGCAGCGATCCCCGCGGTGCTCGCCGCGCCGACCGCCCCCGTCTGGGACGGCAAGAAGGCCGCGTGGACCGGCGTGGAGGGTGTGAATGATTACACCGTGCAGCTCTATCTGGGCTCCGACGCCTACGGCTATCCCATCCCCGTGAATGGTGCGTCCGCTACGGATGATCTCTCCGACGTGATGAAGGACGACGGCGTTTACACGTTCGCCGTGCGTTCCGTCGGCGCGAACACCGTCGGCGCGTGGTCTGAGCGCAGCGCCGAAACGGTGCGCGACACCGCCGCCCCCATCCTCACGGTGCCGGCCGACGGCGTCAAGCGCACGGCGCAGGACACCGCCACCGTCGCCTTCGTCTCCAGCGAGGACGGCAAGCTTTACTATGTTCTCAACGACGATGCCGCCGATGTATTCACCTCCGGCAGCACCATGGCGCTCACGAAGGGCGAGGACAACACGCTCACGCTCACCGGCCTTGCCGACAGCGCCGCCGTCGTCGTCCGCTACGCCGCCGAGGACGGTCTCGGAAACCGCGGCGAAGTGCAGAGCGTGACCGTGCCGCTCTATCTTGCGGCCCCTGCCACGCTCACCTGGGTGAACGGCACCTCCACCGCGATGTGGTCGGAGGTCCCCGGCGCTGTGTCCTACTGCGTGCAGCTCTATAAGGACGGCGCGGAGGTCACGCCTGCCGTTACCGCGGATACGACCAGCTACACCTTCACGCTGGAAGAGTCCGGCTCCTACACCTTCAAGGTGCAGGCCGTCAACGGCGATATTCTGAGCGCGTGGTCGGAAGCGAGCGGCGCTCTCGCCATCGATAAGACCGCGCCCGCCGTCTCCGGCGAGAGCGCAAGCCGCACGGACGCTTCCAACGGCTCCGTGACCTTCACCTCCGACGAGGCCGGCAAGGCCTACTACATCGTCGGCGGCGAGAAGCCTACGCAGGATGCTCTTCTTGCCTCGGCAAACGTGAAGGACATCGCCTCCGGCGAAACGAAGATCGATCTCTCCGGTCTCGGCGCGGAAGCAACGAACGTGTATCTTATGGTCGTGGACGCCGCCGGGAACAAGAGCGACATTAAGACCGTGAAAGTTCCCGTGTATCTCGCAAAGCCCACCACGATCACCTGGGTCAACAACACCGCGACCGCCATGTGGAATGCCGTGTCCGGCGCGGAAGCCTATAACATCCAGCTTCTCCGCGACGGCAGCGATTACGGCAACGTGATCGTCGTCAACGGCGGCTCCGTTACGACCTCGGACCTTGCGCCCCACATGAACGACGACGGCGTTTACACCTTCCGCGTGCAGGCGGCCGCCGCCGGAACGCAGAGCGAGTGGTCGGACGCTTCCGCCACGAGCTATAAGCGCGACACCCAGAAGCCCACCATCAAGGGCGAGCCCTCCAAGCGCATCGACGCGAAGACCGCGGAGTTCTACTTCACCTCGTCCGAAGATGGAACGTATTACTACATGGTTGGCAGCGTGAACGGCGGTGTTCCGACCGCGGAGCAGATCGCCGACGACAAGAACCCGCACGGCGGCTGCACCAACGCCCGTACTACCATTAAGCTCAGCGATATCGCCGATACGAACGCCCGCAAGGTCTATGTCGTTGTGCGCGATAAGAGCGGCAATCTGAGCGACGTGTTCACGATCACCGTTCCCGCCTACAGCGCGCAGCCGACGCCCACCCCGACGCCGGCCCCGACCGCAACGCCGACGAGCGCTCCCAAGACCTACACCGTGACGCTCCAGGGCGGCACCGGCTATACCATTGCCGCGACCGGCGGCTCCAAGAGCCCCGTAAACGCCGGCGGCAGCTTCTCCTTCACCGTGACGCCCAGCAACGGCTACACCCGCGGCAACGGCTTTTCCGTAAAGGCCAACGGCACGACGCTCACGAGCAACAACGGCGTTTACACCATCAGCAACATCAACGCCAACCAGACCGTCAGCGTGTCCGGCATTGTGAAGAGCCAGAACACCGGCGGCGGCACGCTGCCTGCCGCGCCCGCCATCACCACCACGACGCTCGCCGCGGCCACGATGGGCAAGGAATACCGCCAGCAGATCACCGCCACCGGCGGCACGCCGATCACCTGGTCCTACAGCGGCACGCTGCCCGACGGCATGACGCTCGCGGCCAACACCGGTATTCTCTCCGGCACGCCCACGCAGGAAGGCTCCTTCCGCTTCGCCGTGAAGGCGACGAACTCCACCGGCTTCTCCACGCGGCAGATGACGCTCGTCGTCGCCGGCAGTGAGTACACCGTCACCAAAGGCGCAAACAGTGAATGGACGCAGGGCGGAGACAAGGGCATCGACTTCTCCGGCAGCGGCAAGGGCACCTTCACCGTGAAGGTGGACGGCGCCGCGGTCGCCGCCGGGAAATACACCGCCTCCGCGGACGGCTCCACCGTCACGCTCAAGCCGGAATATCTCGACACGCTCGCCGCAGGCTCCCACACCGTGACGCTCGTCTACGGCGACGGCAGCGCGAAAGCCAAGTTCACCATCAAGGCGAAGGATAAGACCGTCGCCCCGACCGTATCCTCCCAGCCTGCGAGCGCATCCGTCAACGCGGACAGCTCCGCCACGTTCACCGTGACGGCGAGCGGCACCACGCCGCTGCTCTGCCAGTGGCAGGTGGACAAAAACGACGGCAGCGGCTGGACGGATATCTCCGGCGCGGTGAACGCGAGCTACACCGTCGAAAAGGTCACCGCCGAGCAGAACGGCTGGAAGTACCGCTGCGTGATCAAAAACGCTGCCGGTTCCGTTGAGAGCAACGCCGCGACGCTCACCGTGAAGGAAGCCATCGGCGACGTGAAGAAAAACGACGACACCAAGGATACCACGTCGTCCGGCGGTCTCGGCCGCATCCTTCTCATCACGGGCATCATCGTGGCCGTCCTGGCACTCGGCGCGGGTCTGTACTTCTACTTCCGCCGCCGCAGCGCCTCCCGCTACACGGAGGACGATACCGCCTGGAGAAAGTGATCCGGAAATAAACCAATCCGCAAGGGCCGCCCCTTATCGGGGCGGCCCTAATTTTTTCCGCCTCTCGCATAGACTTTTTTCTGTCGGCCTTTTACCGGGCTGTGAAACCGTAAATCTGTGCAGTATGCAGCGGGATCGGGTGCGGAAGGGTGCTTCGCTTGGCATTATGAATAATATTTATTTTACAGCTTGACATTTTCGGATTTATGAATTAATATTCAATCATAAGTTAAATATATCGCCTTCCGCATCACCGGGTGCGGGTCAAAAAGACGTCCGGGCAATTCCGCAGGTACGGCGCACATGCGCTACAAGGAATGCCCCGGACGCCTTTTGCTTTATCCGGGCTGCAGCAGGCGGAAAGGAGAATTTTTATGTACATCAAGCCGTTTGCCGTAGAGGAATGGATGAACGAATGGGAGGTCGGCGCGCGATACAACATCGCGGAGACGTGCGTCGATTCCGTGTCGCTCAACGAGCTGTTCGCGCTGACCGGCGAGGACAAGGCCGCCTTTCTGGAGAATCTCGCCGCGCGCCGGCTGACCTACGGCGACATTGAAGGCGCGCCCGCGTTCCGGCAGGGCATCTGCTCGCTTTATAAAACGGTCAAGCCCGAAAACATTGTCACAACGCACGGCGCGGCGGGCGCGAACCACCATGTGTTCTGCTCGCTCGTATCGCCGGGTGACCTCGTCATCAGCGTTCTGCCGACGTACCAGCAGCTCTACTCCATCCCCGAATCGCTCGGCGCAAAGGTAAAGATTCTCCCCCTGAGCCGCGAAAACGGGTATCTCCCCGATCTTGACGCGCTGCGCGCGCTCGCCGTACCGGGGACAAAAATGATCTGCATCAACAACCCCAACAATCCGACCGGCGCGCTCATGAGCCGCGATATGCTCGAAGAGATCGTGCAGATCGCGCGCGAGGCGGGCGCGTACATTCTCTGCGACGAGGTATACCGCCATCTCTCCCAGACCGACGAGTGGAGCGAGTCCATCGCGGATCTTTACGAAAAGGGCATCTCCGTGAGCAGCATGTCGAAGGTCTTCTCTCTTGCCGGGCTGCGGCTCGGCTGGATCGCCACGCGCGACAAGGACGCGCTCCGCGCGCTCGTCTCTCACCGTGATTACGATCTCATCAGCGGCGGCATGATCGACGAGGCCATTGCCGCGCTCGCGCTCAAGCACAGCGATAAAATGCTCGCGCGCAGCCGCGCCATCGTGCGGGAAAATCTCGCCATTCTGGACAATTGGGTCGCCGGAGAAAAGCACGCGAGCTACGTCAAGCCCCTCGGCGGCACGACGGCGCTCGTCTACTACGATTTCGACATTTCCTCCTATGAGCTGTGCGAGGAGATGTACCATAAGACCGGTGCGTTCGTCACGCCGGGCGACTGCTTTGAGCAGCCGAAGAGCATGCGCATCGGCTACGCCTACGGCAAGGAAGCGCTCGTGAAAGGGCTGAAGGCTGTGAGCGAGTACTTTGCGTGGAAGGAAAAGGAGCTGGAAAAATGAGCACCATCCGCGTCATCGGACGGGAGGATATCCAGAAGGTATTCACCGTGACCGCGGCGCTCCGCGCCGTAGAGAGCGCCTACGCCGGGAAATCCGCCGGAACGGGCCGCGTGTGGCCGATGGTATTCCATGAGTTCGACCCCGGCCACGCCGATCTCGACATCAAATCCGGCGATCTCGAAAGCGCGGGCGTATACGGTCTGAAGGTCGTTTCATGGTATGACTCGAACGCGGAAAAGGCGCTCCCGGCGCTTTTCGGCACGTCGCTCCTCTTTGATCTTGCCACCGGTGAGCCAAAGGCGCTTTTGAACGCCGGGCCGATCACAGCGCTGCGCACTGGCGCCGCGGCCGCCATCGGCGCAAAATACCTTGCGCGCACGTCTTTATCGCCTCCGCCGCATCAGCTCCGGCATCTATCGAGTATGAAAGTTCT
>OLQM01001996.1_pt1 | contig 21191 bp, 18 predicted proteins | sample 1673161 | NCBI WGS metagenome assembly OLQM01 (sample SAMEA3136761, study PRJEB25190) | human gut metagenome | reverse complement strand
TCCGATGGGAAAGGAGAAGAGAGTCTTACAGCAATGAATTAAAATAAAAAAAGAAAAAAATTTGAGAGTTTTAGGACACTCCCTATTTTTAAAAATTTTTCACGAAAATCAAGAAGGATTTCTACAAAGCCATAATTTAATTATTTTATTATACGTCATGTTATTAAAAATTAATATGTCTTAATAATTAGATAATAAATTAAAAAGAAGGTATTTTATGAACAGGGATTATTTAAATAAAATTGAGGTTCAATCCAAATTAGAAAATGCATTTAATAACTTTAAAAAGAATGACATTATTCTAGTTGAAATTGGAAGTAGTGAGTGGTCAATGACTCATAAATTAGCAGAGCATCTTCAAAAAGAGTTTCCTAATTGGAATGTTGATTGCGAATATAATAAAGAATTTAAAAATATTAAACGAAAAGAGGGTAATAGAGTTCTTCCAGATATTATTATTCACCACAGGACTATTTGTGATAATTTAGTTGCTATTGAAGCTAAAAAAGATTCTGGTTTGAATCAAAAACATGATTATGATAAATTGGATTTTTATATGATGGATTTAAATTACAAATATGGTGTTTTTGTTTGTTTTAATAAGAAAAATGGTATTGATTTTGAAATTAAAGAGCAAAATGAGAGTTTTAATGAAAAATAGTATGAAGTATTTGTGATATTATGGATGATGGGTTTTTAAAATATTATTTTGAAAATGAATTATATTTAGAAAATCTTCCTTTGAATATGAAACAATTTATAGAATTTTGTAAAAAAAGAGGGATAAAAATAACTTGGGATAAATTAGAAGAATTAGAATCAAGGGGGTTATTTTATCCAATATTTAGAGTTACTAATTTATATTCTGAATTAGATTTGGAATTTAAACCTCCAATTTTTAGTTTAGAGTGTCCTGATGATTTTATAGAATTATATAATCGAGAAAATGTGTATATTCCAAATGATAATAATTTCATTGAATTTTCAGAGTTTTATGATAAAAAGACTCATAGTCATAGAACTTACTCTTATTATTCTTCTTATCAAATTTATCATTTAAAATACTTGTTACAATCTAAAAAACATGCTGAGAAGGAGTTTTATAACAATTTTGTAAATTTTTTAATAGGCATTCAAATTTATTCTCCTTACGGTAGATCAAATTTAAGAAGAATTGACCTTAAAACAAACAGGGAATATTTTTTTAAAAAGATAAATGAATTTAATTTAAATGATTTGTTAAATGTTTTACATCTTGATAAAGATTATCCATATAAAACTTATGTGGCTATTTGTAGGAAATTAAAAGACTTGTTAGGTAGTAATGATGCAATTCAATTATGGAAAAATGTTTCATGGGAAAAGAAAGATAAATGTGTAGGTTATACTAGATTGGGGATTGAATACTTACAATGGGCAATGATGTTAAAGAGATGTATTGAAGAGCATATTGGAAGAGAAATATTTGATGTTGATGAAGTAGATTTTTGGGAAAATGTGAAAAATAAAATTCCAACTGAAGAAACAGGTAGAACATTAAGAGGAGTTAGAAATAAGCGATATTATGATGAAATTAAAGGGGAATATGAATTTAATAGTAATAGAAAAAGATTATTTTATTTATGCAATTCATTGACTTTGGATTATCATCCTCGTGTTGTGTTGTTTGTTGAGGGTAAAACTGAAGAAATTTTGATTCCGGAATTTTTCAAGGCATATGGTTATAATTTTAAAGATGCAGGTTTTGAAATTGTAAATTTAGGGGGAATAACTAAGTTTTATAATAGGGAAATTAGTGTTAGGGATGAAACTGATAATGGGTATGTAAAAATGATTATGAGCAACATTTCAAATCTAATTAATTTTAATTTAGAACATTGGCAAGCTATTCCTTTTTTCATTGGAGATAATGAGAATAACATAAAGAAAATCATGGAAAAGGGTATTGTTTTTGATAAAATTAAGCTAAAAAAACATATGGAAAATTATTGTGGTAAAAAATATGATAAAGATAAAGATTTAAATGATAATATATTAAAAGAAGGGGTTCATGTTTGGGATTATGACTTTGAATTGGATAATTTTGAAACAAAAGAACTTCAAATAGCAATAAATGAAGTTTGTGGTACTAATTTTTCATTTGAAAAAATTCAGCATGTTTATGATGAATCTAAGAAAGGAAATAAAATAGGGATAAAAAGTTTATCTGATACTGTTGATCGAAATAAAATTGATATTAATAAAAAAGCTTTAGAGAATTTAATTAATGATTATAATAAAATTCAAGATGATTCTATTTTGTTCGTTTTCTGCGAACTTCAATACAACAACCGTGCCAAAGATTTGTTTATTTACTTTTCCTTGTAATAAGCGAAAGCAGTATATACCAGACGATGATTGCAGAAAAGCTGCAGATTCCCAAGAAGATGAGGAACGGAATGCAGACAAGCAGGAAAATGAAGCTTGTTTTATTGTCTTTCCATGACAGATTCTTGAATTTGAGTGAGAACATTGGAATCTCCGATACAAGCAGCCATGAGAAAAGGCAGACCAGCAGCAACAGATAAACCGGATGGAAATTGCTGCTCACCAGCCAGTCGTGAGCGCCCGTCACCAATGAAGCCCAGAACAAGGCGTTTGCCGGGACGGGAAGTCCTACGAAAGAGCTCGTCTGGCGGGTATCGTTGTTGAACTTGGCAAGCCGCAGTGCAGAGAATACGGACAAAAGAAATGCGAGATAGGGGAAAACGCCGGCCAAGCTTTCCATTGCGCCCGAATAGTCCATTTCCTTGAACAAGGAAAATACAATCAGGGAAGGGGCCACTCCGAAACTGACATCATCTGCCAGAGAATCCAAATCCTTGCCGATAATGGAGTGTGCGTCCAGTGCACGTGCCATCATGCCATCGAAGAAATCGAATACGGCACTGAAGATAATGAAAGCGAGTGCCCATTCATATCTGGCTTCGAATGCCATGACACAAGCAATACACCCGGAGAATAGGTTCAGGCAGGTCAGAGTATTTGGAATATGGCGGGTAATGCAGTTTGCCATTGTTGTTCTTTTATTATTTAAGTTTGGCTATCACAGTCTGATTGCCGGTAGTCAGTTGTCCTAGTTTAACGAATACTTCGGTGCCCAACGGTAGAAAGACATCCACGCGGGAGCCGAATTTGATGAAACCCATATGTTCGTCAATATAGCATTCCTCGCCCGGTTCGGCATAGGTCACGATGCGGCGCGCCATGGCTCCGGCTATCTGTCGTGCCATAATCTCCACGCCTTCCGGAGTTTCTATTACTACGGTGGAACGCTCGTTGTCGGTGCTGGCTTTGGGCAGCCAGGCTTTCATGAACTTCCCGTTTTTGTGCCATACCTTCTTTACCGTACCATCTACCGGATACCAGTTGGCGTGTACATTAACCAGACTCATGAATATAGATACCATGATACGGCGGTCGTGGAAGTATTCGTTTTCCTCCACTTCTTCCACCACTACGATTTTACCGTCGGCAGGAGCTACCACGACTTTCTCCGTTTCTTGTCCGAACAAACGGATGGGGCAGCGGAAGAAGTTCACGAGTATGCCATATACTATGAGGCTGATGACCGCTACTACGTAAAAAGGAACTTTGCATTCCAATCCGAAGTAAAGGGCAGTGTTGACAGCCAGAATCAGAACCAGGCTGCCTGCCAATGTATGTGTTCCTTCACGGTGTATGCGTATCTTTTTTAATCTTTTTAATCGACCCATGTATATCGTATTTGCTAATTTAGATAGAAATTATCTGCAAAAATAGGCTTATTTTGAAAATCTAACAAGGATTTGGAGAGAGAAATGTGCATGTTGATAACTTTTTGGGAAATATTTTTGTTAGCTGTGATAGAGGTTGTAATTTTAGGCTCTCAATAGAAAGGATATATATGCAAGATTTTGTTCATTTACATGTCCATACCCAATACTCTCTTCTGGATGGTCAGGCAAGTGTCAGCAGGCTGGTTGACAAGGCCATGAAGGATGGTATGAAAGGCATTGCCGTGACCGACCATGGAAATATGTTCGGTATCAAGGAGTTCACCAACTATGTCAACAAGAAGAACAGCGGGCCAAAGGGGGAGATAAAGGACCTCAAGAAAAGGATTGCCGGTATTGAAAGCGGTGAGATAGAGTGTGAAGACAAGGAAGCGGAGATTGCCGATTGTCGTGCCAAGATGGCAGAAGCGGAAAGCAAGCTGTTCAAGCCGATTGTAGGCTGTGAAATGTATGTGGCCCGCCGAACCATGGATAAGAAGGAGGGGAAGCCGGACCAGAGTGGCTATCACCTGATTGTGCTGGCAAAGAATGAGAAGGGGTATCACAATCTGATAAAACTTGTATCGCATGCCTGGACAAGGGGATACTATATGCGTCCGCGTACAGACCGCAGTGAACTGGAAAAGTACCATGAGGGGCTGATTGTCTGCTCGGCTTGTATCGGTGGCGAGGTTCCTAAGAAGATTATCAATGACCAGCTGGAAGAGGCAGAAGAAGCTGTACGCTGGTATAAGAATCTGTTTGGCGATGATTACTATCTGGAGCTTCAGCGCCATAAAGCCACTGTTCCCCGTGCCAACCACGAAGCCTATCCGCTTCAGCAGAAGGCGAATGCCAAGTTGCTGGAGCTTGCCCGGAAATATGACATTAAGGTTATCTGCTCCAATGACGTCCACTTTGTGGATGAAGAGAATGCAGAAGCGCACGACCGCCTGATTTGTCTGAGCACGGGTAAAGATCTGGATGACCCTACCCGAATGCTTTATACCAAGCAGGAATGGATGAAGACAAAGGCTGAGATGAACGCCTTGTTTGAGGATGTTCCCGAAGCCTTGTCCAATACCTTGGAGATTTTGGACAAGGTGGAATATTATTCCATCGACCACGCTCCTATTATGCCTACGTTTGCTATTCCGGAAGATTTCGGAACGGAAGAGGGCTATCGGCAGAAATATACCGAAAAGGACTTATTTGATGAGTTTACCCAGGATGAAAACGGCAAGGTGGTGCTGGATGAGGATGCCGCCAATGCCAAGATAAAGCGTCTGGGGGGCTACGACAAGCTGTACCGTATCAAGCTGGAAGCCGACTATCTGGCAAAATTGGCATTCGACGGTGCTAAAAAACTGTACGGTGATCCCTTGTCCGACGAGGTGAAGGAACGTCTGGTCTTTGAGCTGTACATCATGAAGACGATGGGTTTCCCGGGATACTTCTTGATTGTGCAGGACTTTATCAATGCCGCCCGCACACAGCTGGGCGTTTCGGTAGGACCGGGACGTGGTTCGGCTGCCGGCTCGGCGGTGGCCTATTGCTTGGGCATCACGAAAATAGACCCGATTCAATACGACCTTCTGTTCGAGCGTTTCTTGAATCCCGACCGTATCTCTTTGCCTGATATCGATGTGGACTTCGATGATGACGGGCGTGGAGAAGTGCTCCGCTGGGTGACGGAGAAGTACGGGCAAGAGAAGGTGGCGCACATCATTACATATGGCACGATGGCGACCAAGATGGCCATCAAGGACGTGGCGCGCGTGCAGAAACTGCCTTTGAGCGAATCGGACCGTCTGTGCAAGCTCGTGCCGGATAAGATTCCCGACAAGAAACTCAACCTGCCCAATGCCATTGCCTACGTGCCCGAATTGCAGGCTGCGGAGGCTTCGCCCGATCCCCTAGTGCGCGATACGATGAAATATGCCAAGATGCTGGAAGGTAATGTACGCGGTACGGGTGTGCATGCCTGCGGTACTATTATTTGCCGTGACGACATCACGGATTGGGTACCCGTCAGCACGGCGGATGATAAGGAGACGGGCGAGAAGATGCTCGTTACCCAATACGAAGGTTCCGTCATCGAAGATACGGGACTTATCAAGATGGACTTCCTCGGACTGAAAACCTTGTCCATCATTAAGGAAGCCGTTGCCAATGTACGTCTGCACCGCGGCTTGGAACTCGACATCGACAAGATATCCATTTCCGACCCTGCTACCTATAAACTCTATTGCGACGGCCGCACCATCGGTACGTTCCAGTTTGAATCGGCCGGTATGCAGAAATATCTGCGTGAGTTGCAACCGAGCACTTTCGAGGATTTGATTGCCATGAATGCCCTCTACCGTCCGGGTCCTATGGATTATATCCCCGACTTCATCGACCGTAAGTGGGGACGCAAGCCCATCGAGTATGACATCCCCATCATGGAGAAGTATCTGAAGGATACCTACGGCATTACGGTCTACCAGGAGCAGGTCATGCTTCTGTCGCGTTTGCTGGCGGACTTCACCCGTGGTGAGTCCGATGCCTTGCGTAAGGCGATGGGTAAGAAACTGCGTGACAAGCTGGACCACATGAAGCCGAAATTCATTTCGGGTGGACAAAAGAACGGCCACGACCCGAAAGTGCTTGAGAAAATCTGGGCCGACTGGGAAAAGTTTGCGTCCTATGCCTTCAACAAGTCACATGCCACTTGCTATTCGTGGGTGGCCTATCAGACGGCTTTCCTCAAGGCCAACTATCCGGCCGAATACATGGCGGCGGTCATGAGCCGAAGTTTGGCGAATATTACCGATATAACCAAACTGATGGATGAATGCAAGGCAATGGGCATCAATACATTGGGGCCGGATGTGAATGAAAGTAACCTGAAGTTCACCGTGAACAAGGAAGGCAATATCCGTTTTGGTCTTGGCGCGGTGAAAGGGGTAGGCGAGGGTGCTGTGCAGAGCATCATGGAGGAACGCGAGAAGAATGGTCCTTTCAAGGGTATATTTGATTTTGTGCAGCGTGTCAATCTGACAGCCTGCAACAAGAAGAATCTGGAATGTCTTGCTTTGGCGGGCGGGTTCGACAGCTTCCCGGAGCTGAAGCGAGAGCAGTATTTTGCCGTAAATTCCAAGAACGAGGTCTTCCTCGAAACCTTGGTGCGGTATGGTAACCGTTACCAGGCCGACCAGGCTGCGGCTGCAAACTCCTTGTTCGGCGGTGAGAATGTGGTGGATATCGCCACTCCGGAAATACCGGTAGCGGAACGTTGGAGCGACCTCGACCGTTTGAACCGGGAGCGCGATTTGGTAGGTATCTATCTGTCCGCACACCCGTTGGATGAGTATTCCGTAGTTCTGGAGCATGTTTGCAACACTCACATGACAGAGCTGGAAGATAAGACGGCACTTGTGGGACGCGAAATAACAATGGGTGGCATCGTGACCGCCGTGCGTCGCGGTATCAGCAAAAATGGAAATCCTTACGGCATAGCCAAGATTGAAGACTATTCCGGTTCGGCAGAGCTTCCTTTCTTCGGAAATGATTGGGTGACCTATCAGGGGTATCTGGGTGAACGTACCTTCTTGTTCATCAAAGCCCGTTGCCAGCCCAAGCAATGGCGGCAGGATGAGTTGGAGCTGAAGATAACCTCCATGGAACTGTTGCCTGACGTCAAGGAGAAACTGATTGAGAAGATAACCATTCTCATTCCGCTGAGTGTGCTGAACAAGGCTTTGATAACTGAACTGGCAGAACTGACCAAGGAACGTCCGGGCAGTACGGAGCTTTATTTCAAAGTCAGAGATGAGGATAGCAAGATGACGGTCGATTTGATTTCCCGTCCCGTGAAGCTTTCCGTGGGGCGTGAACTGATTACTTATTTAAAAGAGCGTCCGGACCTTGAGTTCAGGATTAATTAGTTATCTTTGTTGGAAAACGAAGATAGGCTGCACCTCGGCATAAAAAATGAACAAGTTCATTTTGTTTTGCATTCGGTTTGCACTATCTTTGCTTTGAAAGCGAAGGTTGATAAAACGCAATTGACAGTAAATTAATAATTATAGTTGACATTTAATATTAAAAGAAATGGCTTTAGAAATTACAGACAGCAATTTTCAAGAAATCCTGGCAGAGGGAAAGCCGGTCGTTATGGATTTCTGGGCACCTTGGTGCGGCCCTTGTAAGATGGTGGGACCAATCATCGATGAATTGGCTACTGAATATGAAGGAAAGGTGATTATTGGCAAATGTGACGTGGATGAGAACGGTGATGTGGCTGCCGAATATGGTATACGCAACATCCCTACAGTCTTGTTCTTCAAGAATGGAGAGCTGGTGGACAAGCAGGTAGGTTCTGCTCCGAAATCTGCTTACGTGGCCAAGATAGAAGCGATATTATAAGGTACTATTTGACGATTTACGATTTACCCTTTCGGCATCATGGCGCAGCTAAATAGTAAATAGTAAATCGTCAAATAGTCAATAACATTAACCCTTTAAGCAATAGTAAGTATGGGAATGGAAGACGATTTTTTGCAGAATGATGTCGATGATGAAAAGACCATCGAGTACATCAAGAATTATTTGCCGCAGGAGTTGAAAGAGAAGTTCTCTGACGACGAGTTCTATTATTTTCTCGATTTGATTGACGAGTATTATTCAGAGAGCGGCATCCTTGATGTGCAGCCCGATGGTGACGGATATATCGAAGTCGATCTGGGAAAAATCGTAGATTACATCATTAAAGAAGCTCATAAAGATGAAATGGGCGATTATGATCCGGATGAAATTCTTTTCATCGTACAGGGAGAAATGGAGTATACCGAGTCTCTGGGTGAGGAGTAACAAGTTTTGGAAATAAACAATAGCAAAAGAAGGTGTGCCATTTTGACACACCTTCTTTTGCTATTGTTTATTTCGGTAAAAAGTATTATCTTACTGTTAGTTTATTTTTCTTTCGTTGAAAGCAAGAAAAGTCCTATTGTTTCATTTCTTTTCGCCTATTGGCATTTAATAATACCAATGGTTGGAATTCCGAGTACCAATCATTGGTATTGGAAGTACCAACGGTTGGTACTAAGAGTTTCAACGGTTGGTATTAAGAGTACCAACTATTGGTACTTTAAATACCGGCAAAGGAAACTGACTTTTCTTAATTTAACCAGACGCTTTTTCCCCTTTATAAACTACCTCAATAGACGGTTTCATTACCAGTTCCTGTCTGGGTAGACAGTTTGACAAATGGCATTCTGCTTCAGTGGTCAGTTTGTTACACCGGCAACACGAGACTCCGTTGGCAATCGTCTCACTTTCATGAAGTATATTCCCTCTTGTGCATTTTGATTAGGAAATCATGAATTAAGTAGCTTTTACTCCCTGAAGTGAGTAAAATTCAGCAAAAATATGAAAAACGAGTAATCACTGATTAAACATTATATTATGAGGAAATTAATTAGGGATAAAGGCTGAAAATACGAAAAAAACAGTGACGACCAACAACTTCTCGTCACTTCTTCTCACCCTTATCATCACTCCTGCATCGCCTTTGTACAAAGGGATAGCGATGAAAAGTGACGAGTGACGACCAACTTTCTGTTTATTTCTGCCGTCATGTTGGCGGTGTATTCAGGAAAAAGAATACGGACATGCCGATGAGTATCATTCCTAATATGCCATAAAACCAGCGTGCCTGTCTGCGTCCTACATTTCGCACGACAAACTGTGTGTTTTGGGCTGTGAAGAACCAGTCCCAGTCCAGAATGGCTGCCAGCATGGCGATGATTCCTGCAACGACGAAGATGCCTTGAATGATATATTGGCTCATATATGAGTTGGTTGGTGAATGATGATTCGTGTTTTGTATTAATCCAACTGCTCTAATGTCACTTTCCGTTCACCGTTTTCTATTTCCTCAATGGTAACCTTTACGGTATTTCCCGGCAGAAGCTCCTCTATCAGTTCCGGCCATTCGATAAAGCAGAGCGCGCCGCTGTACAGATAGTCTTCATATCCCATATCGTACACTTCTTCCAGCTTTTTAATGCGGTAGAAGTCGAAGTGGTAAATCAGTTCTCCGGCAATGTCGGAACGATATTCGTTTACAATAGCGAAGGTGGGGGAGGTGATGACATCGGATACGCCAAGCTCCTCGCAAACGGCTTTGATAAAGGTTGTCTTGCCTGCTCCCATTTTGCCGTAAAGAGCAAATACGGTATTGTCGCCCATTGCTTCGATGAACCGGCGGGCGGCTTCGTGAATCTGGTCTAATGACTGAATCTTGATTTCCATTATCTTGTATTTTATTGCAAAGATAAGTATTTAAAATGGAAGTTGGAGCAGAACACTGTATAAAAGCCGTAAACAAGCGATTTATAGGTACATCCTTTAGCTAATAGTACTAATTTACTTGTCAACCGACAAAGATAGCCAAACACTTTTTCCTCCTTTGCAGATTGCATAAATGATAATGGAGAAGAAGATTATAGCTGCTCCCGAAGGGACATTGAGATAATAGGAAATGAGCAACCCGCCCAGACAGCTAAGGTAGCCTATGCCAATGGACAGCCAAATGATGCGGTGGAACCTGTGTGAGAAGAGATTGGCGGTCATTTGCGGAATCGTCAGTAATGAGATTACCAGCACGATGCCCACCATTCGTAAGCAGGCTACAATCGTCAGTGCGATGAACATCATCAGTATGTACTCAAAAGCCTGTGTCGGAATTCCTTGCGAACGGGCAAACTCGCGGTCGAACGCTACGTATATTATCGGGTGCAAAAAAAGCGAGAAAAATAAGATAAGCAGTATTGCCAGTCCGCCCAGCAAGGCGATGTCGCTCAATGTAATAGTCAGGATGTTTCCAAACAGATAAGCGGAAAGGTCGGGAGCGAATCCTGGAGATAAGAAAGTGAAAATGATGCCCAATGCCATGCCCAACGTCCAGAAGACTGCAATGGCAGAGTCCTCGCGCATGTCCTTCCGCCTGCTGAGCCATTCTACGCCGAAGGCCGACAATACCGAAAAGACAGCGGCTGAAAGAATCGGTGAGATTCCCATATACAATCCCATTCCTATGCCGCCAAAAGAAGCATGTGTCAGCCCGCCGCTGATAAATACCAAACGCCGGGTAACGATGTATGTACCGATAATTCCACAGACAATGCTTGCCAGCAGGCTGCCGATCAGGGCATGTTGAAAGAAAGTATATTGTAAAAGTTCCATGTGTTTAGTGATTTTCCCGTCTTTCTCCTACTATCAGGAATACTTCATCCTTTATGTTGTCCGGCAGTGCGATGCCGCGCAGTTGCAGGCTGCGTACCCAGCCCGCTACATCTTCGGACTGCATGGTGTAGAAGACATCGCGGAATTCTTCTTCTTGTTCGGGAGTGTACCGGTCGGCAGCGGTTCCGATGTACTTGTCAAGTTCCTCGTCGTCATAATATTCTATTTTCTTGCTGACAGCGGCGAGCAGGCTTTCTTTCTCGCATACTTCGTGCTGGCCGCAACATTCAATGTCTACTTCCTGCACTTCGGGCATGGCGTCCAGTTCGCCATTATCAATCTTCTTTTGAAGTTTGCGGTTGCGTACTATTCCCGCTATGGCGGCTATGACGGCAAGGGCAATCAGGCTAATAATCAGTATCCACATATGTTCTCTTTCCTTGAAAAAACTGTCCTTATAAAATAGAACGGACAAAGATACATATTGTTTTCGTATCTGCCGTCATGCAGAAAGGAGATTCTTTGGCGCGGTGTCCTTTGGCCATGTCTTAATGAAAGAAATAAAGAGGCGTTTTGGACGATACTAATGACAGACAGTAAAGCCCGCTTTCTTTAAATCTTCCCAATAGCCCGGATAGGATTTGGATACCACCTGAGGTTCATCAATCATTAGCTGCGGCAATGTGATGCAGGCAGGAGCAAACGCCATTGCCATGCGGTGGTCTTCGTAGGTAGCGATAAGGGGAGCGCTCTCTGCCGGACAGCGTTCTCCATTCCATAGCAGGATGCTGTCCTGTTCGGAACGCACCGCATAGCCTAATTTGTGCAGTTCGGTGATGAGGGCGGTGATACGGTCGGTCTCCTTTATTTTGAGACTTTGCAAACCGGTGAAACGGAAAGGGATATTCATCAGGCAGCAGGTCACGACAAAGGTTTGTGCAAGGTCGGGAATGTCTACCATATCTTCTTCGAGACGGGTAACGGGGGTGCCTGTGAGAGTCAGCCGTACGCCTCTCTCCGTATATTCGGTATGCACACCGAGCCGGGAGAAAATCTCCGCACCGCGGCTGTCACCCTGATAACTGTGTGGGAACAGCCCGGACAGCTCTATCGTTTCCTCTTCATAACTCTTCAGAGATTCTTCATTCTTCATTCTTCGTTTTTCATTTCCCCTCAGCGCCAGTATCTGGTACCAGTAAGATGCGGCGCTCCAATCACTCTCTACGGTAAAAGGAACATCTTGGTAGCCGCCCGGATGGACAGTAATGGTGTTTTCGGCGCTCCATTGGGCATCTCCTCCAAAGTCATGTATCAGTTGGAGGGTGAGGTTGATATAGGGGCGTGAAATGATGTTGCCTGTAAGATGCAGGTGCAGGCCTTTGGGAAGGACTGCACCTATCATCAGCAGGGCGGAGATATATTGTGAACTGACGTTTCCGGCGAGGGATATTTCATTGCCTTGCAATTCCGAGCCTGTGATGTGCAGAGGCGGGAAACCTTCATTGGCTGTGTATTTGATGTCTGCGCCGAGTTGGCGCAGGGCATCTACCAAAATGCGGATGGGGCGTTGCTGCATACGTTGCGTGCCGGTGATGACACGAGCGCCGGGGGTTACACTAAGATAGGCGGTGAGGAAGCGCATGGCTGTCCCGGCTGCCATAATGTCTATATGCTCCGGATTGCCTTGCAGTGCACGTACCATGACGCGGGTGTCGTCGCAATCGCTCAGGTTGTGGAGCGTTTGTTTGCCATGGGCAAGAGCGTGCAGGATAAGTGCGCGGTTACTGATACTTTTGGATGCCGGGAGTTGGATACCGGCATGCAGCGGGGCATCGGGAGCGGAAACGGTGTAACGCATAGTTGTATTCGTTAAATTATGGTGGTAAGGAATTTCATATTCCGGTGCAAAAGTAAAACAAATCTTTGGGAAATGGAAGTTGTTCGTCCTACATTTCCCCCGGCAACCTATTTCAGCAACGGGGAATGGGGTGTCCGGAATGCTGAATGAAGGCAAACGGCGGGAAGCTCCAGTTCACCCCAATCTATCATCGCATTGAAGAGACGGACGGTGGAGTAGGACGGGATGTCTTCTACGTGTATTTTCCTTTCAGAGAGGATTCCTTTGTCTAACAGTTCTGCACGTTTAGTCCCTTTCAGCAGGGGGGATTGGGGAGTGTGCCAGTGTTTGCCGTCAAAAAGGGCGATGTTGGCAATGCTGGTGTCGGTAAGCAGATGCCGGCGGACAATCAGTATGTCGTCGCAAGAGCCGCGCTGTGCAAACAATTGGTCGAGGACTTGGCGGTCGGTGCTTTTGTAGGTGTAGCTGATGTCGTCTGCCTGTATCAATGCCAGTGAACGGACGGGGCGGAGGAGATAGGGCGTGCAGGTCACATCTTCGATGCCGTCTTGACCGTAGACGATACGTAACTTGTGTATGCCGCTTTCGGGAACGGGGGGCAGGAAGTCCGCCAGTTGCAGCGCATGGCTGCCGGGCCAGAAGTGGTTGCGGGTGTCATTCAGCCTTTGTTCGTGGTAGGTCAGATTACGGGCTTCACCGCTGTCTATGCGTATTGTTTCAATAAATTGGCACATATATTTTCTGTTTTACTTCATTGTATTCGCTTTCCCAACGGCTTTGGGCGGTGATACCGCCGCCGGCTTTGAAATAGAGTTGACCGTTCTCCTGTTCGATGAAGCGTATCATAACGGCGCTGTCCAGCCGTCCGCCGGCATAGCAGCCCATGACCCCGGTGTAGAAACCTCGTTCGTAGCCTTCCGCTTCGGCAATGATTTGCATGGTGCGCGGTTTGGGAGCGCCGGTTATGGAGCCGGCCGGCAATAGCTTGAAAAGGATGTCGCCGAGCCGCTTTGTATAATCATGGGGAAGGTTACCGCAGATTTCGGAACTTGTTTGCAGAATAGGCCCCTTGTTGGTTTGCAGACGGTCTATGTAGCGATAGGACGTAACGGTGACATGTTCGGAAACCATGCTGAGGTCGTTGCGTATCAGGTCGACGATCGTAGCGTGTTCGGCGGCTTCTTTGGCATCGTCCAGCAGTATTGCTTCGGCATGCGGCAGTGTGGCGTCAATTGTCCCTTTCATGGGGAAGGACTTGATTTTCCCTTCTTCCATGCGGACGAATATTTCGGGTGAGAAGCAGACGAAGCTGTCTTTCAGCCATAGTTTGTACAGGGCATGGGAATATAGGAAAATCTCCTTTAGCGCAAGGTTGGTACGGAGAGGCACTTTGCATGTCAGATTGGTCAGGTAGCTGTTGCCGGCCAGCAAGTTCTGCTTTACGATGTCGAAAGAATGGCGGTAAGCGGCAGGTGACGGGGGAGTGAATTCCCAGTCCGTCGGCCCGGCATATCGGGTGTCTGCAATGGGGGCATTGCCCGTTCCTCTGAATTGGTAAAGGCAGGCGGAGGCGTCTATCTTGTCAAGAGCTTCAACGTAGGAGCGTTCTTGCGTATAGTCAATGATAAACAAAAAAGGAATGTCTTTACGTCCGAATGTGTTCATCCGGGCGATGGCTGTTTCTTTGTCCAACGCTTTCATCGCCCTAAATCACCGTTGCAATAATTTGAATGGACAGTATGAGGAAGACCATTGCAATGGGGTAGACCGTTGCATAGGCCACGCTTGGAATATTGCTGTCTGTCATGGAGTCTGCGGCTGCCAAGCCGGGAGTACTCGTCATGCCACCGGTAATGGTTCCCAGCAAGTCGAGAATACTGATTTTGAAGACCAACCTGCCCACGACCACTGCTATCAACATGGGGAGCAATGTAATGGCTGCGCCTACTCCAAACAAGAGCCAACCGCTTTCCTGAAAAGTGGCTACCAGATTCTTTCCGGCAGATGTACCCACTTCGGCAAGGAAAAGCAGGAGTCCCAGTTGCCGCAGCAGTTGGTTGGCGGGCCCTGACATAGACCAGATGACAGGCCCTGTTTTGCCAACGGCGCTGAGAAACAAGGCGACTATCAGTATGCCGCCCGTTAGTCCCGGCGAGAACGACAAACCGCCGGGGAAAGATATATTCAGTTTGCCGAACAATACCCCAAGCACAATGCCCATTGCAATCGGGAAGAAATCTGTATCGGATAGCTTCTTGGCATTGTTGCCCAACAGGCATGCAAGGCCTTTCAGACCTTCTTTCTCACCGACCACCATTAACTTGTCTCCGAATTTCAGTGCGAGGTCGGGTGAGGGCGAAAGGTCGATGCCGCTTCGGCGGATGCGGGTTACGGTACAGCCGAAGTTCTTCATCAGATTCAGGTCGCCCAACTGCTTGTTTATCATATCTTTCTTGGTTAGGAGCAGAGATTCTATCTCTTGAGTATGGCTCAGTGGAAGTTCGCCTTCTTCGCGTTCGCCAACCAGAGTGGCAAGCTGGGTCAGGGCTTCGTCACTGCCGACAGCCTGTATATAGTCGTTTTCGTGGAGTACGGTATGTGCAGTTGGGATGGAGATTTGCCCTTCGTGTTTGTGGCGGGAGATTACTGCACCGGTCATGGCCCGGGCATTGATTTGCATTAAAGTGCGGCCGAAGACGACGGGGTTGGTGACACGATAGATACAGGTGGTCAGTTCGGGGTACTGCCCGCGGCGTTCTTTTTCCAGACGGCGGGCTTCCTGTTCAAGGTCGATGTGCATGATGCGGGGCAACAGCTTTACAAACAAGATGACGCCGATCACTCCGAATGGGTAAGCGATGCCGTAGGCTATGGATGCCAGTGGTGAATGGGTGCTGTCGATGGCAACAGCGAGTCCCGGCGTACTGGTGAGAGCGCCGGCTATCAGCCCTACCACGCTCGGCGTATCAATGTCGAAAGCATATTTCAGCCCTATTGCCGTCAAAGAGGCGGAACAGATTATCAGCAGGGTAATGATTATGAGTGTTTTCCCTTTGCTCCGGAAAGAGTCGAAGAAACCGGGACCTGCTTGTATGCCGATGGTGAATATGAATAATACGAGTCCGAAGTTGCCCAGCTCCTTAGGGATGATTACACCGAAATGCCCGAAAAGCAGGGCGATGAAGATTACTGCGGAAACATCGAGGGATAGTCCTTTGATTTTGATTCTTCCCAGCATGAAGCCCAATGCTACGATAAGGAAAAGGGCGAAATAGGAGGAATTAAGAAGGTCAGTAAACATAAGCTTGATGAATTAGTCTTTTTGAGGGAACAAAGGTAATGGAAAAAAGTTAGATAGAGAAAGTATTATTTATCTTTGCAGTTACTAAAGATTTAAAGGAATTAGCCTTATGGAAATAGATTTGACTACCCCCGCTTTGCTGTTTTCGGCAATATCTTTGATTATGTTGGCGTATACCAATCGCTTCCTGTCGTATGCAGGCCTTGTGCGTGCTTTGAAGGAACAGCACCAGAAAAGCCATTCGTCTGTGACCGCCGCACAGATCGCCAACTTGCGTAAACGGCTGTATTTGACGCGTGCCATGCAGGTGACGGGCATAGCAAGCTTGTTGCTGTGTGTAGTCAGCATGTTCTTCATCTATATTCAGCTTTATCTTGCATCGGTCTATATTTTCGGCTTTGCACTGATATTGCTGATCATTTCGCTTGCTATTTCGGTGTATGAGATTTATATCTCGGTGAAAGCGTTAGAGATACATCTGAATGATATGGATGATTAACAGGAATACTTTTCTCCTTTTTACGGAATGAATTTGCGGAACGAATTATTTCATCTCACGAGATTCTTTATTTCCTCTCGTGAGATGATTTTTTGTTCTGCGTAGGGGGAAGGCTTTGCTCTCACAAAACAGATTCCAGCTCTTTCAGCAGTTCCTCCACAGCAACCTTTAGTTGGGTGTCTTCACCTTTTACAATCGTTTCGGGTGAATTGGCAACTTTGATGTCTGGCTCTAACTGGCTGTTTTCCAAATAGCTGTTGTCTGGCAAACGGTAGCCTACAACAGGGATACCGAAAACGAGGGAGGGATCTTGCAGACGTTCCCATGATACGCTGGTCATCGTGCCCGGAACCGGCATGCCTACCAGTTTGCCGATATTCCGGTGGCGATATACCCATGGTGTGCCATGTGCATTGGAATAGTTGGCTTCGCATGTCAGCATGATAGATGGCTTGTTCCAGCGGCGGCTGGGCATATCGCAAGCCTCGCGACCGCGGATTACTTGTGTAAAGTATTTCTTGCCGCTGAATAAAATCTCAATATCTTCGTGCAGGCGGCCACCTCCGTTGAAGCGGGTGTCGATGATAATTCCCTCGCGATTGTTGTATTTGCCCAATATGTCCGAGTAGACGGAACGGAAACTATCGTCGCCCATCGACTCTATGTGGACATATCCGAGACGGCCGTTGGACCATTTATCTACATCGGCCGCACGCTGTTTCACCCAGCGGGTATAGAGCAGGGTGCTGAGCATGCTGTTGCTTATCGGGATTACAACTTCTTCCCAGCGTTCTTTGGTCTGCGGATTGTACAGTGAAACGAGGGTTTTCTTCTTGGCCTTGTCGTTCAACAATGTGTAGTAATCCATTTCTGGAGTAATTTCCGTACCGTCAATCTTTTCGATGACAATGCCTGTTGCCGCTTTTGTATTGGCATTATCGAACGGGCCTTTTTCGAGAACCTCGGCGATGCGCATGCCTTTGCCCCGGTAGTTCCAGTCAAAAAGCAGTCCCAGACTGGCTGTCGGTTCGCTTTGTCCCGTCGGGTAGTAGCGGCCGCCGGTATGTGATACGTTCAATTCGCCCAGCCACTCGCTCAGTAATTCGGCAAAATCGTAATTGTTGTTGATGTGAGGCAGGAATTTACGGTAAGCGGCACTCATGGAGTCCCAATCCACGTTGTGCATATTGGTGTTGTAGAAACGTTTTTGTTGCTGTTTATATACATGGTCGAACATATATTCACGTTCTGCTGCCAGATCCATTTTTACTTGTGCCTGATAGTTGACCGGCTTTAATTCATTGGACGCCACATCCATTTTCTGCATGGCTTTGCCGCCTAACAGGAAGAGATTCTTGCCGCTTTTGTCCATTTCCATAGAAGCCCAACCGGCATCCATTTTGTGGAGCAACCGGGTTTCTTTCTTGCGAAGGTCCATTTTCCAAAGGTCGTATCCGTCTTCAAAGGCGGCAAGGTAATAGAGGGTTTCACCATCTTTGGAGATAATGACGCTTCCCATATCCGAAGAGTTAGGGGTGAGGCGTACGATGCGGTCTTCAAGGTTTTTCAGTTCCACAATGATATCTTTCACTTGAGGAGAATCATCATCGGCTTTATCTTTTCCTGTATCTTTCTGACTCTTTTTCTTGTCTTTTCCGGCATCCTTACCTTGTGCTTTTTTCTGTTCGGCTTCCAATTCCTTGCGTAGCTCATAGTCTTCTTTACTCAAGCAATATTTGTCGTAAGCATCTTGATTGAGGAAAATAAGCATAGCATCGTCTTGTGATCCCCATGAGGCATGGGCACGCATACCGTAACGCTCTGTTTTGAACAGGATTGCATTGCCGTCAAGCGCAAAGCGAGGCGAACCACTCATGTAACCGCTGTTGGTCAGGTTAATGATGGGACTGTTGCCTTGTGCGCTGACAAGTCCTATGTCGGAGTAAGGGTCATGTTTGTTGCCGATAAATTCGAGAGTGAACCATTTGCTGTCCGGCGACCACGCATAGCTGAACTCGCCATTTGTACTGTACCAGGTGGAGCCGTCGGTTATTTGGCGTACTTTCTTTGTTTCGAGATTGAGTACCATCAGCCGGATGCGGTCTTCGATGAAGGCAAGTTCCTTGCCGTCCGGTGAGAACTGGGGGCAGGCGCGCTCAACGGTGGTAGAAGGCAGCAGCACCTCTTCTTTAATGATAGTGGCGTTGGGAAAATTGGGATCTTCCTTGCGGGCTATTTTGGCAAGGTACAACTGCCAGTTACCGTTACGCTCGCTGGCATAAGCCAGAGTACGGTTGTCCGGAGCAAAAGACAAGCCGCTTTCGTTGGCGGGGGTACGGGTGATTTGCTTGGTAGTGGCATAGTCTGCAGAGGTAACGAATACCTCGCCACGTATGATGAATCCTATCTGTTTGCCATCCGGTGAAACGGTGGCTGAGGTTGCTCCGTTGGTATAATTCAGATATTCCACTTGCGACGGATCATCACGAGTGATTTCAATTTGAACTTTTTGTGGAGCCGAACCACCTTGCTGCGTATATATTTCGCCGTCATAGCCATAACATAAGGTTCCGTTATTGCTCATGGAGAGGAAACGGACGGGGTGGGTTTTGAAATCCGTTACTGCCTTTACGGATTCCGGTTGGGCAAGCGGAAAGGCATATACATTGAATGAACCGCCATTACGTTCGCTCAGAAAGTACAACGTTTGTCCGTCCGGCGCAAGAATGGGGTTGCGGTCTTCACCAGCGTGCCGGGTGAGATTACTGTGTTTGCCTGTACGGGTGTCATACGTCCATATGTCGCGGGTTATGGATGATGTGTGGTGTTTCCTCCATTGGTCTTCAAATCCTTTTTGGTCTTGGTAGAAGAAAAGGTTACCCGATTTGTCAAAACAGATTGCTTCGGCGGGTGTACCCAAGACTTGTTCGGTGCGGCCACCGGTTACAGGAACTTTGTAGAGTTCGGTCATGGCAGAACGAGGAAATAAAGCGCTTTCAACAGGATCTTGAATGGCTGCCGAGAAAAGGATATATTTACCGTCCGGTGTAAATGTGGACGGGGTTTCTCCTGTGGAGTTGGTAGTCAGACGCTGGGCGGCTCCACCGTTGGCGGGCATTACGAATACGTCGAAATTGCCATATCGGTCGCTGGCAAATGCTATCTGTCTGCCGTCGGGTGACCAGATGGGGTTGGACTCATAGGAATCCTGTGTCGTGAGCTGCGTGGCGGCACCGCCTTTTGCCGGAACTTTGTAGATATCTCCTTTGTAACAGAAAGCTATTTCTGTACCGTCAGGGGAGATTTGTATGTCGCGCATCCAAAGAGGAGTTGCCGCATAGCTGGTAAGGGTGGTGAAACCCAATGTGAGGTAGACGAATATCTTCTTCATAAAGGTGTGGTTCTATTGAGCTTTGGGTTTATAATTAGGATATTGTTTGGAAGAGTTTTTATGATAATTATTTCATTCCTCTTGCTTTATAGATAATTTCTTTGGCATTGTTGATGCTTTGTAATTTCTCTTCGGCAGCACGCTTGATGTCTTCTCCCAATGTGGCTACCCGGTCGGGGTGGTGCTTCAATACTAATTTGCGATATGTGGCACGCACTTCTTCATCAGTGGCAGTGGGGTCTATTTCCAGTACTTTGTAGGCTGCGTCTAATGAGTTGCCACCTAAGTTGAGCATTGATTCCACTTCTTTTTCGGACAATCCCATATAGGCTGCCACTTCTTTCAGCGCTTCAATTTCTTCGCGGCAGACATTGTTGTCGCTCCGGGCTATGTTGGCAAGAAATCCCAGTAGTTGCAAACGTTCCTCGTATGTCAGATTAGCTGCAATCTGCATGCCGCAATCGCGGATTGTATTCTTGAATGTAAGAGGGTTCTGCATGTCCATGCGTTTACGCTGCTCAAAGAGGTTGAGCAGTATCCGTTCGCCCTCACCGACTGCCGCAACGCCGAAGTTTGTCCGTAAGAAATTGCGGACGTACTCCATTTCACTATGCATAATGCGTCCGTCCGCCCGTATGATATACGACGCCATTACCAACATTGAGAAAAGAAAACTATTCCGCTGGCCGGCAAACACATCTTCTTTTGTATGTTCGTTGCCGTAGGCTGTCGTATCGTTTGCAGGGTTACTGCCGAAGTCTATCAGCGAACCCAATGCATATCCGGCTAATGCGCCGAGTGGTCCACCTGCCATAAAACCGATGATACCACCAATCCACTTTCCTGCTCCCATAATTTAGTTTTTTACTTTGCAAAAGTAACTATTCTTACCTAAATAAGATACTGATATATGGATTTATGTTTGATAAACGGTTTGTATTTCTCATTTTCGCTTCCCATTGTTTATTGGCAAGGGTATGGGAATAAGAGCTAAAAGTGTGATAGAAAAGTAATCGCCATAAATGAAAAGGAGTTAAGCCAATGACTTAACTCCTTGATATTCACCAGTCGGGGTGACTGGATTCGAACCAGCGACCACACGCCCCCCAGACGCGTAC
>OLQM01001992.1_pt1 | contig 21215 bp, 20 predicted proteins | sample 1673161 | NCBI WGS metagenome assembly OLQM01 (sample SAMEA3136761, study PRJEB25190) | human gut metagenome | reverse complement strand
TCAAAAATCCCATCAAGTCCGACCTCGCCCGCAACACCGAACGCACCGGTAAGCCTGGCGCACCCATGCATACACTTACCACAAAAGACCGTCACGGCGTTCTATGCGAGGGGCGCATCCGCCGCCTGACGCCGCGCGAATGTCTGCGGCTGCAGGGTTGGGCAGATGACCGCATCGACACGGTGCTTGCCATTCAGAGCGATAACCAAGCCTACAAGCAGGCAGGCAACGGCGTGACAGTCCATGTGGTGGAAGCCATCGGGCGGCGCATTGCCAAGATGGACGCAGAACTGCGGGGTGAGACTCCTGCCCCTTGATTTCCGTGACCAGTATTTTGGCTGTGAAATCGAACTGACCGGGATAAACCGCGCCACGGCAGCCCAAACGCTGGCCGACTTATTTGGCACCCGCGCCGAGCATTCCGGCGGTGGCTACGATGCCTACAGGGTCAAAGATTTGGACGGTAAAGAGTGGAAAATCGTCCGGGACGGCAGCATCCATCCCGAATGCCGTAGGCGGTCTGTTCTTATCGGGGAGACCTACAAGGTTGAACTGAACTCCCCCAAGCTTGAATACGGCGAGATGGAAAAGCTGCAGGAGGTTGTCCGTTCCTTACGCCGCGCAGGGGGCATCGTAAACGACAGCTGCGGAATGCACGTCCATGTGGATGCAAGCAAGCACACGCCGCAGAGCCTCAAAAATGTGCTGTCCATCATGTATTCCAAAGAGGATATTTTGTTTGCAGCACTCAAAGTCAACCCTGCCCGCATCGACAGCTACTGTCAGGCGGTGGATGAGCCGATTCTGGAAGAAATCCGCAAGCTGCCCAGCGGTGCAAGTATGGATCAACTGAAAGACCGCTGGTATCAAGGGAGGGATGGGAGTGATTATCACTACCATTCGTCACGGTACAGGGCTTGCAATATGCATTCTGTATTCTATCACGGTACAATCGAGTGGCGATTGTTCAACTCCACGCTCCACGCGGGCGAAGCCAAAGCCAACATTATTCTGGCCATGGCAATCTCTGCGCAGGGTATGCACTTTGCAACATAGCTCGTTAGAGCGGTAGGGCAGGTAATGCAGATGAAAGATGCTTGCTCGTGGCCCCTTAAGGGGCTTTGCCAGTAAGGTGCCCTTCTAGGGCTTACTCAAGCCACCGGCTCAGCCGGTGGTTTTGACTAATTCTTCTCACATAATGTGTCCCGATAAGATTGCACCGTTCCCTTTAATGTTTCCATCAATTCAACCACTGTGCTATCATTGCCGAGTTTCTTATAGAGGTTTCGCAAATCTTGTACTTTTGGATTGTTTTCAAATTCGGCGGTGATTGTGTTCTTACATTCTTGCAAATACGCGTGAACGTAAAATTCAACCACACCATTTATAAGGCTGGTGCTTATGAGCGCTCTGTAGTCCTTTTTTTGAAGCAATTTTTTGCGAAGTATTCGCAATAAATCTTTAAATTCAGAACTCTGTGCTCCTATATCTTTATCAGATAAAACGCTTAGCACCGCCAGCACCCGTCCCCTATGCAGAGGCTCCACATCAGCCTGATCTGTATTACGTAATCTGAAAATATCGTAATATTCCTTCGCGCTGAGATTCAGGAGGCAAACCGCTTGTAAATCGGCGAATGTTTCTCTGAACAAATCAGTAATTAATCCGATTTGTGCATCATGCTCTGGTCGCCCATTTACATAGGCAAAGAAAGACTTCTTAATCGCCTTATCAAATACTGCTCGCCCTTTTCTCAACGCAAAGGCTTCTATTGCCTCACTTGTTTCTACAGATTCTCCTAAGCTACGCAAAATATCCTCATGCAAATTATTGGCCGCTGCCATCTGGAGTCCGGTTCTGTTTTTAATCAAATTCCAAAACGCTTGATATACGATATCGCCCATAGTTAAATTATAAGCGATTTTTTCAAGCATTTCTTCTGCCCTTGCACCGATATTTACAAGATATGCATCATCATTCTCATACCGCGAATTTTTCTTTTCCGTTTCCCATAAATCAGCACTTACTTTTTCTAATGGCTTCCATACTTGGGCAAGATCGATGCGAATGTCGATATCAATCGTTTCCTCTTCATCGAAAATCTGCAACATGCCGTCCATTTCGGAAGTAAGTGCTTCCAGAAAATCACCAAGCGCATACCAAAGGAAATTATGGATACACGCTTTGAGTAAATAGTCCTTGCGTTCATCTCGCATTCGGTTTTTTTGACCTAAATAGTGAGAAAATTCATGTGCCAAATAGAATGTTGTTTGCTGAAGCGAATAAAGTGCGGGCTCGCTTACCGCAATTGATAGCATTTGGTCTTTGTCGGTAAGTTCTTTTACAGCGATGGAAACGACCTCCAGATTCCGAACAAAAGACGGTGCGATCATAAAGCCGTAGTGATTATCCGGATCGTCCTGTAATGCTAGTAATATTTGATGCCCCACCGCTGTATAATACGCCATAAGTTTGGGAGGTATAGAAAACGCCATCGTTCGAAAAGGAGGTGTTTGTATAAACTGACGTGAACTGTGATTCATGCTGTCTATTAGAATGGATACATTTTGAAACAAGTCCATAAAGCCTTGTTCTGCCCTTTTCCGATAGTTGCTCACAAGGGGTGAAACTCTTTCCTGCGAATCACCTATCAGAAATGCTTGCCATTTATTTCCTTCGTCAGACAGTTTTGCCCACAATTTTTGTTCATAATCCAAAAAGTCCAAATACAGCGGAACCAAGCACACACCCAGTTCATGCATAAGGTCACTTTCCCAAAAGAGAACAGCTTGTTGATATCCTTTTTTTAGCCAGTCCAACCATGCCGTATCGTCGGTTACTTTACATTTCCCACAAGCTTTCACGTACACTTTTTGGAATCCTTCATATGCCTCATCCATCCGCCTTCTTAAATCTTGCTCACAGTGTGTACCACCCCAAACAAGATTTCCCATTTTGCCTAAATTCTGCTGCGGATTAATGCGAATTGATAAGGTACTGGTCGTATACCAAATTGGTTCTAGTTGCTCCTTATTTAAAGTATTGCTTATTTCTATATTAGATTCGATTTGGGCAGTCAATTTCTGCGAAACCTTCTGAATCGATTTTCGAACATCTCGAATCCATTTCAATGTAGCATTGGGCTGATAGAATCCAACGTCGTGGCGTCCAAGGATGTAATTTACCTGAAGTGTTTGACCATACTGTTGGATGTCCTTTAATTCCTTATAAAAAGATTTCATCATTTGTGTATTGGCTATACCCATACGCAAATAAGCATCAAATTTTTCATCTTCAGAATCCGTTCCCTTAAAGTTTTCTGAGAAACTGTATAAAGTAATGGAATCTGATATAAGTGATTTTCTGGGGTTATTCGAAGACTCCGTTTGCACATAATCTAATTCGAATACATCTTGCACATACTGAGAAAAACTATTTCCTTTATGGAAAATCACAAGATCATTATAATCGAATGTAACGTAAACTACCGTTTTATCCAAAAACTTGTTTTGAATTTTCTTTTTTACTTCAGCAAGATTTGCCTCCGGGCAAAGGTTTACTAGTGTAACAAAGAAAAGTGGTTCTGAATCATCTCTCCAAAAAGTATCTATTTTTTCTTGCTCTTGCCTATTTGTAATGTCCTCAAACGCCAAAATTTCTTGCTGCGGTGTTTTCTTTGAACGCAAAACTTCAAATGTATCTAAATACGCTTGCGCCAATGGGGAAGAATCTAATGCATCCTCGCAATGATTTTGACCAATTGTGGGAATATGTTGAACTGTAATACGATCATAATGTGCCATCGCTATGCCTGATTCTCTGTCTTCTGCATTCTGTTCAGGCGGCAAAGAACGCATATCTACATTCCGGCTATATAATAAAACTGCGCGTACATCCAATTTATCGAAAGCAGTAGTTCCCATATGGCACACCTCTTTTATATGAAAAAAGGCCGCTCTACCCCCCCTATATCAGGGATAAAGCGGCTCACATTAAACTATTTATTACCCTTTTTTTCGCCCCACTTGGCAGTCGTAGGGACGTAAACTGCGTCCCCGCCTTCCAGTTTCGCGCCTGACGGATTTTGTCGAGAGCCTTTCGGGTAATCCGCTAATTTATAAACATTACGACGATAGCCCGCACCTTCGTGCAGGATCCTGTCACTACCAAGAGTTGTAAAACGCATAATTTGTGCCTCTCTTCTTGAGGTTTGGCTTATAGCAAAAATCTCAGAAACTTGACACTGCTAAAATCAACTAGCAGCTAGTGTATTATAACACACTAGCGTTCTCTTTTCAAGGGTTTTCTGTAATTTTTGTGGTTTGTGCAAAACCAGCAGTACTGCTTTGGACATTTTATACAACAAAAGCAATGGTCTTCAGCTTGCTTCGAACTATTCTGTTTACCACACATATATGCACCACTCGTTTTCAATTTGCTCCGGATTTTAAATTTCGGCTGTAAGTCAATTGCGATATTCTAAACGAGCCATATGTCTATTAAAAAATAGTGGTGGCACAGCGAACACAATCATACAATGCCACCCCCCATTTGTTGTAAAAAGCAAATTTACTTTCTTTAACATAATATGCTGCAAGTCTCCGCTCGTGCGAGGCTTTTTAGGCAAAATCATACTAGCCATAAATCACTATATTTTTCGCACTACGCCTTAATGTAAGGAGTGCTCCCACCATCTTCTGAAAACACAATCGCTGCCACAGGCTCTTTATATTTACTATTGAAGTATGTACAAAATGTAGCGATGCTATTATGTCTGGCTCCACGTGCCATATCTCCTACTTCTTTAACGAGACCATCAACAATCATGCCGCAATAAGCAATTTTTCCTGTTTTAATATCAATTATAACTGCACCATCCATAACAGTCAACGACGCTTCCTGTTCACAATTCACAGCATAGCCCCGACCGTTTTTCTTGAGTCGTTTCATATATTTGCTTGCTTTTGTACTCTGTGCCAAATCCATGAAGATAACTGCTGCACCATGATTGCTGCTATTTATTTCCGATAGGAAGGCATCAACCCATTCAAGCTCCGCCGTGTTGTAAGGAATTTTAAAAGCACTTTGAATTTGAGCCCACTGTTGTTCATATGCTTTTTGAACCAATTGTGGTTGTGAATCCAAGACCCGGAACAAATCCTTTTTCGCAAATGAAATTTTAAATTTTTGTGGCCCCTCAATCTCAACTTCCCACGCATTCGGAACATCTGCAGGACATGCATATCCTAGCATAACGTACATTTTCTCACTATATGCTCGCCACTGCTCCATACGAATTTTTCTTCGTCTAAATACTAAAGCACGCACTTTTTCCTTCACCGAATTGCCGGAATCATCGAAAGATTCCCTCACACATCCAGTTAAAAGTTTCCGAATGCGGCGGACTTCTTTTTTCTGAAAAATAATTTCTTCATTTCCCTCTATGGGAACTTTCACACAGTCACCATCACCAGGTTGTACAAACAAGATTTTCCCTTGGAATTTTGCCCCCTCATAATTTTGAAGAGACAATGCCCTCAATATTTTCCAGTTAATTCCTGTGTGATCCGAGAATGTTTCCAGAAAGTTTTCAAATAGTGCATCGCATGCAGCGTTCACCATAGCATCGTCATCGGCTACGCAGTCATAGCGATCTTGCCATACATCCTCTAGGTATTTGGCCACTAAGTTTGTCAATTCGTAAAATAGGTAACTCTTGTACTTCTCTTTGTTATCTTTTGCGCTGATGACTCCCACATAACACTTTTCTGTATCCAAGTCATCATAAACCGCATCAAATTGCTTGCAAACAACACTCTTGAATCTTTTGCAGCTTTCGACCGGAGTACTTTCCAGTTCAAAGAAAAATGCATTCTCATCCATTACCACAGCATTTCCCAATTGCCTAACAAGTTTCTGGGAAAATTTTTTGTAATCATCTCGTTGCATTTTCCGCTCACTTCCTGTCGAATTTAGATGTCTTGCGTCAAATATTCGCAGACGCAGCAATCTCTCCTACAAGTACCAATACACCAATTATTCGTGTTGCTTCAGGAATTTGATGTCTCCGTAAACAAGCACCTACCGATTCATACAGGGATGCCCATACCTATCAGCTTAGATATTGTACTACTTTTCTCCCATAATTGAAAGCTACTTGTAAAATAAATCTCGGGCTCTTGTAAATTTCTCATATAAGAAAATGTTCTTTACTCGATCCACGCTATATTAGCTTCCACCTTTATCATATAATCAGGAGTTGATGCCATGAAAGCTATTAAAGAAAAGCCCGCCAAACGGATGCCGAAAAGCAATACCGAGGGGAAAAAACGAAAGCTGCGATGAAAAAGATATGGACAGAAGTCAAGGAGAAAAGCTGAACCAAGCTGCGGGAAAGCACCTCCACGCAGGGGGATAGCGGCTATACTACCGCCAATGATACTGGTGGGGCGGTGGCCGATACATCCTATTCCGCCATCAAGCAAAACGCCGATCTCACCGTACAGCAGGGGCGAAAGTTTGCCCGCAAACAGATTCAAAAATACAGGAAGCGCCGCACCGCAGAGCAGGTCGAGACCGCCCGCGCCCACACCGCCAGTGAGCGCAGTGTCAGCCCGAAACAGACTGGGCGCGGCACGCTGCCCGATGCAGAGCAACGCCCGCGCCGTGGGGCGGATTTGCCCCGCCAGCGAGCGAAAGAGAAAGTCGTCACCGCCAAGACTGCACCACGCGACATGTACACGGAAACTTTGTCTGCGCAGGATATGGATGATCTGTGCAGTCTGTTGCAGCAGGCACATTTCAAAGGCTTGTCCAAGCGACTGCGGACGGTATTTCTCACGCTCTCTATTTCCTGCGCACCGAGCTTTGCCATGCCGAAAAGAAAAATTAGCATACCGTTCAGCCTTACGCCATTCCGCCAAGCGGCGATAGCCGACTGCATCAACCTTTTGCAGTATATCGGCAGTCAGCCGGATATGCCGCACTACCTGCAATATCGGATGGCAGAAACAGAAAGTCTGTTGCGCTTTTTTCTCTTGGATGTGCCGACGCGCATCCTGTACCTTGAGTTTTCCGCAGACGGCCAACTCACATTCTGCGCGGCCAGCAACCGCGTACCGCAGTTACTCCGCAGCGCCCTGTGGAATACCCGTGAGCCAACCATTCTGACCTCCGGCACGCTGACAGCAGCCGGAGATTTCGACCACGCGAAACAGCTTTTGGGGCTGGCAGCATACGCTCCGCTGCGCCATTTCCGCGCAGAATCTCCGTTCAATTATAGGAAAAAATGTCTGCTGTATATCCCTGTACGGCGGGCGGCGGCTGTTCCCAAAAACCAGTACCTCGCAGACCAAATTGTGCGGCTCACTGCAGCTTGCCACGGTCACGCATTGGTGTTGTTCACATCCTACCGCCAGATGCGCAATGTTTACGACGCGTTGGGCGGGCGGCTGACGTTCCCCTGTGTTCCAAGCCGGGCGCGGGCAGAATCGCAGTATCCAACAATTCAGGCAATCCGGCAACGGCGTACTGTTTGCGGCTGGCTCCTGCTGGGAGGGCATTGACTTTCCCGGCAATATGGTGTCACTGCTGATTATCGCAAAGCTGCCGTTCCCGATACCAGACCCGGTCAGCGACTATGAGCGCCGGCAGTACCCGAACCTGCGCGACTACATAAACGCCGAAATCATCCCCGAAATGCAGAAGAAACTGCGACAAGGCTTTGGACGTGCCATCCGCACGGAGCAGGACTCTTGTGTGGTCGCTATTCTGGACGAACGTGCGGGTATCGGCGGCAAGTACTATGACGCCGCGCTGGCAGCTTTGCCGACTTGCCCAATCACCGAGAAAATTGAAGATGTGCAGCAATTCATTCGGGAGCAGAAGCGCCCGGATTACTTTTTGTGAAAAGAGGAACCTGAGATGTACCTTATGCGAAACCACGATGTCTGGATTTATGTGCGCTGCGCCAACAGCGATCCGCGCATTGCCTTTGACCGGCTGTATGACCTTATCGACGAAGCAGCCGGACACGGTTTTCTTGTGCGCGGCACATCTTTTGACCATTGCAGCGGAAACACCTTGAAAGACCGCATCGGTCTGCGCACCATGCTGGACGCAGTAGAGAACGGTCGGGTCGAAGCCGTGATGGTGCGCGATTTGGAGCAGATCAGCCGCAACAGCTACATACTGGTAGGAGTTATTGAAATTCTGCGTCAGAATGATGTCTACCTCATCACCACCGAATGTGACTTGAACGCCGAACTCATCAACAGCGGGCTGGAACGCTTTGTCGGTGACCGCTTCACGCGGGCATCCTTTGGAAAGCCGCGCTTTGATGTAAGGCTTCCGTTGATGGATCAATTCTGAGGTGCACCCATGAAAGAATACAAAATTTGGGCGTTCGCCCGCAGTGCCGCACCGAACCTGCCCGCATTGGAAGAACAGCTTGCAGAAGTCATGCGTGAAGCCGACAGGCGCGGCTACATCATTGTGAATTCCTGCATGGAGCAGAAGTACGGCACCAAGTTCTGGCGACCTGATTTGTTCGCCATGCTCACCGCTGTGCAGCAGGGGCGTGTCAACGCCGTCATGGTGCAGAGCCTTGACCGTTTGAGCCACGACATTGCAACCTTATACCGCATCCTGCGATTTCTGCAAAATTACGGTGCAGTGCTGATTACGACCGAAACCAATCTACGATATGAACTCTTTCTGACGGGGCTGGACGCACGCTTGCTGCGCCGCCACAACCGAAAGCCAATTTACTATGTGGAGTGTGAAGAACGATGAAAGAACCTGTGCAAATGCCGCTGCAGGCATCCGCCTGCGAAATTGAAAAAATCACCCTGCCGCAGATTGTCAGCATCAAACAGGCCAGCGAGATTATGAACCTGCCGCCGTACTATCTGCGGCGTGTCTGCCGCGAAAACCCGGATTTGGCATTTCAGTCCGGTGTTAAGTGGTACATTAACCTTGGCAAGCTGGCGGCCTACTACAACAATAAAACGGAGCAATCTGAATAATGGCATCGGCAAAACTTATGATTCCCAAACGCAGCGCCCCCTATTATGTACTGACCGCTAATGTGACCGTACATGGAAAAAGGGTGCGGCGATATGGGTGCTTTGACTTTGACCCCACTGTACTGAAAACCCACCGCCAGCGTGAAAACGCTGCCATTGAAGCCGCACTCGTTTTTGAACGCGCAGAGCAACAGAAAGCCGACGATGAAAAAGATGGCAAAAACACGCCCTTCCGAGATGCAGCAAGAGCATACATTGATTCCAAAAAATCGATGCTTGACCCCTCCGTTCGTCTGGAAGGCGACTACGAACAGCACAAGAATAAAGCCAACACCACAGCAGGTAAGGAAACCATGCTGCGCCGAATCTGCGAAATCAGCCCGGCATTTGCAGAAATGCCGATTTCAAAGGTAAATAAGCGCGAATGTGAGAAGTTTCTGGATCTGCTGGGTGAGGCCGATGTGCGCAGCGTGAAAGGGTATGCGGTGCTGAAACCCAACGCAAAGCAATATAAGAAACTGTCCTGTCCTCAAATTGCAGCGCAATGTTCCATACAAACAAAATCTGTAGAGCGAGTGTTCCGCGGAGAGCGTACCACACTAAAAACAGCGCAGGAAATTGCAGCAGCTCTCAAATGCAAGCCCGAAAAGCTGTTTCATATTGAACTGGATCACCGTCCTATTGCACGAAAAACCATCAAGGAGTATGCCATCTTTCTGCGGCTCGTAATGCAATATGCCGAACGCGAGTACGGCATAGACAACGATACCCAAACACTTGCGGTTAAAGGTACGCGCAGCCGCCCGGTAGACTGCCTGCACCCGGAAGAAGTAGAGGCTCTTTTTAAGGTGCTGCCGCGCTGTTCCACACTGGAGCAGGTCATCGTCATGGGGCTGCTGAATACCGGAATGCGGCGCGGCGAGTTAGCCGGGCTGACATGGGAAGATATTGACTTCGACCACTGCACCGTCCATGTGGATAAGTCACTGCTCATTGTGAACAAAGGCTATCACCTAACGACCACGAAAGAGGACAACGTCCGTGACATAGATGTAGCACCCGAATTTATGGAATATCTGAAAACCTACCGCGACCAATGGCTTGCACAAAAGCACCGTATGGGCAGTGCTTGGCAGACCTGCATGGACGGAAAGTGGGAATCGTACCGAGAATCCCTGCAAAAGCTGCGCGGGAAAAATTTTATCGTTATCAATGATTTTGGCTGGCCCATCAGCCCCGACCACTATGGCAAAATTGTTGACCGCGTGGCCGAGAAAGCGGGCATCCGCAAAATCCACCCGCATATGTTTCGCCACACCTTTGTCAGTATCCTGCTCTCCAACCCGGATATCGGTGTCGCTACGGTGGCGGCCGAGGCGGGCCATGCCCAACCCAGCACGACACTGGCAATTTATACGCAGGTCTACCACAAGCGGCAGGATTCCATCCGCAGCCAGATGAGCGAGACGCTCTACAAGAGAAAAACTCCCGAAAGATGAAAAGAGACGTGCAAACTTTACGCTTGCACGTCTCTTTTTAGTGGGCCATGCAGGATTCGAACCTGCGATAACTCGGTTATGAGCCGAGAGTTCTAACCGCTGAACTAATGGCCCTTATGAAACAACCCAAACAAGCAGTTGCGAACCGCCCGTAGATGGGTTGTAGATGAAAGCAGAAAAATCAACTATGGAAATTGCAAATATTACGATTTATCGAATTTTTGCAAAGAGAAAAATCCTAACATCCAATGTTTATGAGCCGGTGGCTTTAACCGTTAAGCTAACGGCCCTCACAGATGTATAAAATAGTATAGCAGAAATTTTCCTGTTTGCCAAGAGGTTGCGGGGCGGAATTTTTAAAATCCGAAAAAATAAAAAGCGTCCCGCAAAATCCGCAGGGAGCCTCCCCTTTCCCCTTTTGGTTGGATATGGTATACTGGTAGCAAATCAACGCGAAAGAAGGCGCAGCTTTGACCATCAAGGATATTGCCCGTGAGTCCGGCTATGCCGTGGGCACGGTGTCCCGCGTGCTGAACAACAACCCCCGCGTCAGCGAGGACGCACGCCGAAAAATACTGGCCGTTGTGGCGCAGCACGGCTACCAGCCCAACGCCAATGCCAAGCATCTGAAGCAGCAGGTGCCGGAGGGGCTGGCCCTCATTGTAAAGGGCACGAAGAACGCTCTGTTTGCGGACCTGCTGGACAAACTGCAGCCCTGTCTGGAGGCGCGCGGCTATACGCCGACGGTCTACTACAACAACGGCAGTACCGACGAGCTGGCCTGCGCACAGACCATCTTTGCCGAGCGCCGGCCCTGCGGCCTCTTTTTCATCGGTGCGCACCCGCAATGCTTTACCCCGGCGCTGGCGTCGCTGGGCATCCCCTGCCTGCTGCTGACGAACAACGCCGCCGGGCTGGGCATTGAGAATCTGTCCAGCGTCAGCGTGGATGACCGCGCTGCCGCTGCCGTGATGATCGAGCAGTTATATGCCAAAGGCCACCGTGTCATCGGCATCATCGGCGACAGGCCCGAAACCTCCCGCCCGAGCCAGCGGCGGCTGGACGGCTGTCTGGATGCCCTGCAGCGGCTCGGCGTGCCGTTCGACTTTGACCGGCAGTACCGGCTTGCGGACTTCTCGATGCAGGGCGGCTATGCAGCTGCCGAGCACCTGCTGGCCCACTGCCCCGGCCTTACGGCGATTTTCGCCATGTCGGACCTGATGGCGGTGGGAGCCATCCGGGCCATACAGGACCACGGCCTGCGCGTACCGCAGGACATTGCCGTGGCCGGGTACGACGGCATTGCGCTGGGGCGGTACACCGTGCCGCGGCTGACGACGATCCGGCAGAATACCACCGTCCTTGCCGAGCGCGCCGCCGACATTTTGCTGCGCTGCATAGAGGAAAACGCCCCCGCCCGCCACGAGACCGTGCCCTTTGAGCTGGTCGAGGGCGAGAGCGTATAACAACAGACCCGGAGCCCGTTTGGTTGGGCTCCGGGTAATTTTTATGCGTGTTTATGCCTGTGCGCTTTCAGGCGTGGCCATGCCGGTTCGTTCGGCAAGGCGGCGCTCGGTTTCTTCGTTCAGGTATTTCTCGTCGGGATAGGCACCGTCGTGCCGGTCGGCGTACTCGTCGGAAATCTCATTCTGCAGCTGGCGGCGGATGTAATCATCCCGGTCTGCTTCGCTGGAGAAGCTGTTATTGTCATAGTGGTAGCTGGCCTGCACGCGCTGGGCCACCTGGGCAGCGGTCAGCCCCGCCGGGTAGGAGGCGACGCAGTCCAGATAGTAGCTGACGCCGTCGTCGGTGTCCTCATCGGCGCTGAAACGGTAGATCGTAAAGCCGATATTATTATCCGCAGCGGCCTGCATGATGGCCATACAGTCGGCGGCGAACACCTCGGCATCGGCGTAAGGACCCCGCAGGGCAGCGTCCAGGATGCAGTCGTCGCCGCTTTGCAGCGTGTAGTCGCCGTCGGTGTCATGGTTGAACCAGACGTCGACGCTCAAGGAGTCCGTCTTGGCTTTCAGCGCTGGGTTCGGGGTCAGGGCGCTGTACATCGCGTCCGCTTTCTGCGATTCAATGCGGGTCTGGGCGTAGTTGCGGGCGGGGCCCCACTCGCTGATGGCCAGGGGCAGCAGTGCCGCCGTGCCGACGACGCAGAGCGTGAACGCCGTACCCAGCATGGCGAGCCAATCAAATTTCACCTTCACGTCGGGCCTGGCGCTGTAGACGAGCATCTCGATGCCCAGCGCAATGAGGATGACCGGGGAGAATTTCAGAATTTTCAGCAGGTCGAACTGCGGCACAAACTGATAGACGATCAGCAGAATACCGGCTGCAATCAGCACCAGCGCAAACGCAATGCTGCCGACGCGGCGGACCTTTTTCGGGGTGGTTTGTTCATCCATGATTTTACCTCATTCTATTTATATTGAGTGGTAGGGCCCGGGCATGCCCGGCCCGCGCGTGTATGGCGGGCACAGCGGCGGTGGGTCAGCGGCGGGCGGGACATGTCCCGCCCCTACCCGGCGGCAAAGGGCGGACGAGCAGCGTCCGTAAGGCTGTCCCCCATCCGGCGCTGCGGTGCCGCCTCCCCCCCCAAGGGGGAAGGCATAGTTATTCATGCGGATACGGCGGAAGCTCGTCATCGCCGTGCTTCGTTTCGGGGTGCAGACCCAGCAGCTTGAGGCCCGCGAAAATCAGCAGTGCTGCAATGACAACATTCGGTATGCCGGTGATGATGTCGTAGGCGTAGCCGTCGCCCACAAGATTGCACAGCAGCGTATAGAGCCAGGTTGAGATGAATGTCTCATACAGTGCCCAGACGCCGAAGCCGACCAGGCCCCAGCCGATCAGTCTGTTGTGCTGGGGGACCAGCTTTTTGATCTCCCCATAATTGCCCAGAACCAGCAGGGAATCCTCCTTCGGCTCACCGGCCGCCATGTGGCGGATGAGGTCATAGGTGTCAAAAAAGCTGTACATCCAGATGACAAGGCAGAGGAACAGCAGCGGTTCAACGACGGTGGCCGCCATCACACAGAGTATCAGTATCATCGCAATCGACAGGCCGCGCTGCATATAGCCGTAGTACATCTGCCCAGCGCCCGGGATACAGGCGAAGATAAAGGTCAGAAAGCCGTTCTTTTTCATGGTTTATTCCCCCTTGGCGGTGCTGCCGCCGATGCTTTGTGCTCTGATCTGGTCCAGACCGTTTTCCGCGGTCAGGGTAAAGCTCTTAAAGGTGTCGTCCAGGCTCTTGTAGAAGCCGTTGACGGCGGTGTTGAATTTGGTGCCGAAGTGTTCCGGCCGGGCGGCGGGCTGCTGCGGCAGCAGGGCGGCGGCATTGGGCACGCCAAAGGTGCTGACCGCGCCCCACATCACAAAGCCCAGCACCACCGCGGCAGCCGCCGAGACATAGCGGTTTGTCATAATGCGGAAGCTGCGCAGCCGCATAAGGCTCTGCACCTGCGGGATCAGGTCGCGCATCGGCTGCTTCATGCAGTCGGGCGCGGCGTCGATCATGGCCGTGTAGCGCAGCAGACAGTAGTCGCAGAAGCTCAGATGCTCGGCGGCCTCCAGTGCGCCGAGGTCGTCCAGCGTGCCGTCCTTAATGGCGTACAGCCCTTCGTCGGTCAGGTGGCCTTCGGCGTCAAAGAGTTTGTTGTTATCAAAATAAAGGCTCATTCCTTCTGCCTCCTCTCGGTAATCTGCTGGCGAAGCAGCAGCTTTGCGCGCCACAGCTGGCTGTTGACCGTCGCGGGCGGACGGCCCACCAGCTTAGCGATCTCCGCCGTTTCCCTGTGCTCCAGAAAGTACAGCACGGCAATTTTGCCGTAGGGCTCGCGCAGACCGCGCACCAGTGTTTCCAGCTCGGCGGCCCCGGCGCGGTCTGCCACACTCTGGGCCGGGTCGTCGGCGTCGCTGCCGGGCGCACCGCGCGGCTCTGGCAGGGCGTCGTCCCCGGGGGCGTCCACCTTGCGCACCCACGCGCTTTTCAAGTGGTCCTTGCATTTGTTGGCCGCCACGCGGACGAGCCACTGCTTGTAGTACTGCGGCTCGCACCGGTCTATAGCCGAAAACGCGGAGAGGAAGGTGTCCTGGGTCAGATCCTCGGCGGTGTGGGGCTCGTGCACAAATTGCAGGCAAACCGTGTAGATGAGCTTTTGGTATTGCTGCATCAGACCGGTAAATTCTTCATTTGTCAGTTCCCACACCTCCTCTCGCTTTGACCTTCTGTATACTAAAACGAATCCCCCCGCGAGCGATATTGCAAACGCGGGGGAATTTTTAAAAATTTTCTTCTTTGGCTTCCCCCAAGGGGGGGGGAAGCTGTCTGCCGCTTGCGGCAGACTGATGAGGGGAGAGTTCACCGGTATCGCCCTTTCATGGGTAATATCCGGCAGGTTTTCCCTCATCCGTCTGCGGGCGGGGCCGCAGACACCTTCCCCCAAGGGGGAAGGCGCTCACGGGTTGAGTTCCAACAAAACCGGGCAATGGTCGCTCCCCATCACATCCATCAGGATCTCTGCTTTCTCGATCTTATCGGCCAGGCGGCTGCTGACGAGGAAATAGTCGATCCGCCAGCCTGCGTTACGTTCACGGGCGCGGAAGCGCATGCTCCACCAGCTGTACATGCCGGTGGCGTCGGGGTGCAGGTAGCGGAAGGAATCCGTAAAGCCCGCGGCCAGCAGCTCGCCCAGCTTGCCGCGCTCCTGGTCAGAGAAGCCCGCCGCGCCGCGATTGGGGCCGGGGTTCTTTAAGTCGATGTCCTCATGCGCCACGTTCAAATCGCCGCAGAGGATGACCGGCTTTTCGGCGTCCAGCTTTTGCAGATAGCGGCGCAGGTCGTCCTCCCACTGCATACGGTAGTCAATGCGCGCCAACTCGTTCTGGGAGTTAGGCACGTAGAGATTGACCAGATAAAAATCCGGGTATTCCAGCGTGATGGCGCGGCCCTCGTGGTTGTGGATGTCCTCGTCGAGGCCATAGCGCACCGACAGCGCAGGCGTTTTGGCCCAGATGGCTGTGCCGGAGTAGCCCTTTTTGTCGGCGCTGTAGATGTACTCGGTGTAGCCCGCGGGCGCAAAATCCGCCTGTCCGGGCTGCATTTTGGTCTCCTGAATGCAGAAGAAGTCCGCGTCCAGCGCGTTGAACACGTCCTCAAAGCCTTTTTTCAGGCAGGCGCGCAGACCGTTGACGTTCCAGCTGATGAATTTCATAGGGTGGTACTCCTTTATGTATAATTAGCCGCGAGTATTTTGTCAGCCACGCAGTAGGGGCCGCACATGTGCGGCCCGGCACTTACCGGCAAATGAGCGCTTATGGGAAAAGCCGCGGGCCGGGCATGCCCGGCCCCTACCTCTCGGCAAGGTTTTTCTACGCCGCCTTCTTCACCGCGTTCTTTTTCCAGGCACCGCTGACGAACCGGGCCACAAAGCATATAATGCGGCAGATCCAGTCAACGACCATGGCGTACCAGACGCCGACGGCACCCATGCCCATCTGCACGCAGAGCACCCAGCTCAGGCCCATGCGCCAGACCAGCATCGAGGCCGTGGCAACGACCATCGTGAACCGCACATCGTTGGCGGCACGCAGGGCGTTGGGCAGCACAAAGCTGGCGGGCCAGAGAAAAATTGACATGCCGTTGTGGATCATGACCAGTGTCCACGCCAGTGCGCGGGTCTCGGGCGTCAGGGTGTACATGCTCAAAATCTGGTTCAGAGACAGCAGCACCACAACATTGACCGCGCCTTGGGCGATATAATCCCACAAAAGCAGCTTTTTTGTATAATAATTTGTCTGCTCAAAGTCCTGCGCACCGATGCAGCGGCCAATGACCGTGATCATCGCCAGGCCCATGGCATTGCCGACAATGCAGCCGATGGCGTCCAGGTTGTTGGCCACCGCGTTGGCCGAGATATGCACCGTGCCGAACAGCGAGATCATCGAGACGACAAGCACGCGGCCCAACTGGAACAGGCTGTTCTCAAACGCCGACGGGATGCCGATGTACAGAATGCTTTTGACCGTGCGGCCCTCAAAGCGGGTGACAGATTGCGGCGTGATGCGCAGCTGGTAGTCCTGCCGCGCGGCCAGCGCCAGAATGATGCACGCACCGACAGCGCGGGAGATCAGCGTGGGCACGGCAACGCCCGCGACACCCATTTTCAGCACGAACACGCAGAGCGCGTTGCCGCAGAAGTTGATACCGTTGACGATGACCGAGACCTTCATCGACACCGCGCTGTTGCCCGTGGAGCGGAAGATGGCCGCACCCGCGTTGTAAAGCGCCAAAAACGGAAACGACAGCGCCGTGATCGTAAAGTAAGTCAGGCACGCCTGCATGACCTCGTCGGTGATGGTGCCAAAGAAAAGCCGCAGCTGCGCCGTGCGGGTGATAAGGCAGAACGCCGCCACACCGACGCCGAGGATCGCGCTCAGGCCCACGAGCTGGCCCGCGCTTTTGGCGGCATCCTCGGGGCGTTTGGCCCCCAGATGCTGGCTTGTGACGACAGCGCCGCCGGTGGCCAGCGCACCGAACAGCGTGATGATCAGCTGGTTGATCATATCGACGAGCGACACACCGGAAATTGCAGCCTCACCCACTGACGATACCATAACGGTATCCGCCATGCCGACGAGAATTTCCAGCATCTGCTCAATGATGAGCGGCCAGAGCAGCGTCAGCAGCTGGCGGTTGGTAAACAGCCTTTCCTTTTTCATTTTTACAATACATCTCACTTTCCCTGTGTTGAGTATAGCACAAAAAAAGCCCCCGCGCAATGCGGGGGACAAAAAGGCTTTCCCCGAGGGGGAAGGCTAAGGCTATTTACTCATACCGCAGCGCTTCGATTGGGTCGAGCTTGGCGGCCTTATTGGCGGGATAATAGCCGAAGAACACGCCGATGGCCATACTGAAGCCGACGGCGATCAGGATCGCAGCGATGCTGGGCTTGGCGGCATAGCCCACCACATTGCTGAGCACCGTGCCCAGCGCAAGGCCCAGCACAATACCGATGAAGCCGCCGATCAGGCAGAGGATGACGCTCTCGGTGATAAACTGCATACGGATGGCCGACGCAGGCGCGCCCAGCGCCTTGCGGGTGCCGATCTCGCGGGTGCGCTCCGTCACGGAGACCATCATGATATTCATAACGCCAATGCCGCCGACAAGCAGCGACAGTGCCGCGATGGCCGAGATGCCGAGCGAAACCGTGCTCATCATACTGCTCATCGAGTCGAGCAGGCTCGCCAGGCTCGATGCGCTGACCGTCCAGGAGTCGTTGCGGGTGTAGTAGCTGGCGAAGAAATCCCCCACCGTGTTGACGAAGTCCGTGACATTGACCGTGCCGCCGTTGGCCACAACGGTGATGCTCTGGTACCCTGCCCCCGCCCCGGCGATGGCCTTGGCAACGTCCAGCGGGATGTAAAAGTCCGTCTGGATGCTGTCGTCGTCGCTGCTGCCGAACATGCTGGAGTAGCTGTCCTCTGTGTATTTGTATACACCCTGTATATAGAACGTGTACAGATCCTGGTTGATGGCCAGCGTGACCGCCTTGCCGATGGCGTCCTGCGCACTGCCGCCGATGGCCTGCTCGACGAACTTTTCCGACACGCAGGCGACCTTGCGCCCGGCATCCCTGTCGTCGTCCAGCCAGCGTCCGTACAAAATCTGCGAATCATCGTCCCTGGCTGCCAGTGCCGCATGATTGATGCCGCTGACAGTGGCCGTGATGGTCGTGGTCGGGTCACCGTATTTGGCAGTCGTGCCGCTGCCCACCTGCTGGGTCAGTTCGATGTGATGGATCTGGGTCGGGAAAGCGGCTGTAAAATCGTTTATCATCGCATCGGTGATAAGGTCTGCGTCCGACGGTTTGGAATCCATAAACCGGCGCAGCCGGACGCCCTGGGACGTGCCCGACGTGTCGGAGCTGCTTTTCTGCGTTACCGTGACAGAAATGTTACTGGCACCCATGCCGGACATCGAGTCCATGACCGAGCCGGTCATGCTGTTGCCGACGGTCTCGATGGCAATGACCGCCGCAATGCCGATGATGATGCCCAGCATCGTGAGCAGACTGCGCATTTTGTTGCTTCTGACGCTGGTCAGCGCCATGCCGATATTCTCAAAAAGCTGCACGTTCGCCGGTCCCCTTTCGTTCGCCCACAATCAGGCCGTCGCGCAGCGTCAGCACCCGCTGGCATTCCTCGGCCAGCTCGGGGTTGTGCGTGATGAGCACGATGGTCTTGTGGTATTTTTCATGCAGCTCGTGAAAGAGATCCATCACGACGCGGCTCGTCTGGCTGTCCAGTGCGCCGGTAGGCTCGTCGGCCAGGATCAGCGCCGGCTCATTGACCATGGCGCGGGCAATCGCGACGCGCTGCTTCTGTCCGCCGGAAAGCTCGTTGGGCTGGTGGCGCATCCGCTCGCCCATGCCGACGCGCTCGAGCCATTCCTTGGCGCGGCGGGCGCGCTCCCCTGCCGGGACGCCCGCATACAGCATCGGCAGTTCGACGTTTTTTAACGCGCTCTGGCGTCCGATCAGGTTATACGTCTGGAACACGAACCCGATTTTGCGGTTGCGGATGGCCGCCAGGTCGTTGTCGTCGGCGTCGTGGATGTTGACGCCGTCCAGCACGTACTCGCCCGCCGTGGGCTTGTCCAGCACGCCGATAATGTTCATCAGCGTGGACTTACCGGAGCCGGACTCGCCCACGATGGCGACGAACTCGCCGGGGTAGACGGTCAGGTCGATACCGTGCAGAATTTCCAGCTCGTTCGGCTGGCCGATGTAGTAGCTCTTGCGGATGCCCTGCATCTGGATCAGGGGCTGCGCGGGGTGCGCGGCCTCCTCCCCTATCAGGCTCCTGGCAATATTCTGCGCAAACTGTTGTGTTTTTTCCGGCATTATTGACCTCCCGGACCGCCGGGGCCGCCGCCGGGACCGCCCATGACGACGGTGCCCTCGGGCATATTGCTGCCGTCGCCGACGTAAAGGTCGCCGTTCTCCATCATCTGCACATCGCTGTCGGACGTGCCCGACTCAATGCCCTGGGTCAGGTCCGCCGTGGCGCGGATGACATCTCCCTCGTTCAGGTCGCTGCCGGTGATTTCCACATAGTAGTCGTTGGTGTCGCCCTCGGTGACGGCGACCTGCTCAAAGGTCATATCGACGCCCTCTCCGCCGGTCTTGCGCAGCACGTAGGTGCTGCCGTCGTCGTTGGTGCCCACGGCGTCGCGCGGGACGGTAAAGACGTTGTCCTTGGTGCTGATGACGATCTCGACCTTGGCGGGAATGCCGACCAGCAGACCGCTGTCCTGCCCGTTGACCGTGACGGTAGCGCCGAAGCTGCCGCTGTCGTTGGCGACAGGGTCGATGCGGGTCAGGGTACCGGTGACGGTGTCGTCCGTGGCGTCACTGGTGATGTTGCACTGCAGGCCGGTCTTGAGCCTGCCGACGGAGCTGGCCGGGATCGTGACTTCCACCGTCAGGTTGTCCACATCCTGAATCGTGGCCACCGTGCCGCTGCACACTGCGCCCACCGTGGCGTCCAGCGCGGTGATCGTGCCGTCCATCGTGGCAGTCAGGGTGCAGTTCTCCAGCGCGGTCTGCAGATTGGTCAGGGTGTCGTCCTCGCGCTGGGACTGCGCGAGCTTCGTCTCGGCGTTGTCCACGCTGCGGGACGCGCTTGTCGCGCTGTTCTGATAGGACTGCTGCGCCTGTTCCAGCGCCTCGCGGTACTGCTCAATTTTATTGTAGGTCTGGCTGACGGCGTCAAAGCCCTGCAGGCCCAGCTCCGGGATGCTGCACTGGCCCTTGGCGATATTTTCCCGGCTGGTGTAATCCGCGATCTGGCCCTGCAGGCCGTCTGCGCGGGCCGTGTCGCCGTCCTGCTGGGCCTGGGTCAGCTGAATGTTCAGGTTGGCAAGGGTGTTCTCGTACCCGGCGATCTCCTCGGCGTAGCGGGTGTACCAGTCGGTGACGATCTCACGGTTCGCCTTGCCGCTGTTGGCGGCGGACGCCATCGAGGTATAGTAGTCATCAATGCCCAGCGTGTCGTAGTTCTTCTGCGCCTTATCGAGATTTTCCTGCGCCGTAGCCAGGTTTGTCGTCTGATCCTCGACGGCCTGGGTGTAGTTCTTCCGGGCGTCGGTCCGGGTGTCGCTGAGCTGCAGCTGCGCGTTGGCGATCTGCTTTTCCACGTCGGTGGTGTCCAGCGTGGCGATGACATCGCCCTTCCTGACCGTATCACCGACAGCGACGTTGACTGCCGTGACCTTGTAGGTCTTGACGGAATCCGACGCCGTGACGCTGGCGCTGCTGCCGGCCTTGACCGTGCCGGTCACGCTGACCGTATCGCTCAGGGTCGTTTTGGTCAGCACGGTGGTGCGCACGAACTGATAGCTGCCAGTGGCCGCCTTGTCGGTCTTGCCCCGCACGTTCACAAGGACGAGGGCCGCGACCAGCACAATGACCAAAAAGATCGTCAGCTTTTTGTGGCGTTTGACCCAGCCGAGCGGGCCGCGTCGGGTTTGTGTTTTTTCTGCCATACCGGGTTCCCTTCTGTTTTCGGAGATTTTTTGACAAAATTTAGTATATATTGCAAATGTGTTGGATTTTTGAAAGAAGCATGAAAAAAAGCGGCACATCTTAGAAAGATGCGCCGCCATGTAAGCGCA
>OLQM01001989.1_pt1 | contig 21222 bp, 15 predicted proteins | sample 1673161 | NCBI WGS metagenome assembly OLQM01 (sample SAMEA3136761, study PRJEB25190) | human gut metagenome | reverse complement strand
TTCTATATCAGTGCAATTTCAATATCCTCTTTCGGCTTATTATAAAACACCATGCACCAATCCGGCTCATATTCTGGCTCATAATACAGTGACGAGCAAGCAGTTCGCCCGCTCGCCGATGATGTGACGATGACGGTCGGTCCGTCCGCGCCGCCGATAATGCCTATTGCCGACGCCGCTTTGCCGCGGGGCGCGAGAATCCCGCGCGGTTTTTCCGGCTTTGAACGGTCATTTACGGATATCTCATCCATCGGAATTTCCGGCGAGATATCATAATTCATTATTGTACACAGCGGCGGTTCTTTTTCGCCGATATGCCGCAGCTTTGAAAACTTCTGCTGTTCGACAGCCGTAACCGTCAGCGTATGCTTTTTTCCGGTCACGGGATTTATAAATTCTGTCTTGTCGCCGGGGCGATTCGCCTTGAAATGCGCTCCCGGGACGGGTATCTTTTCCGCGCGAAGTTGCAGGGTCAGGGAATCTGATTTTTTCGGTTTTCTGCCGCGCCACGGGATACTCATCCTCACTGCAAGCCAGCAAAAAGATTTATCAAGCCCGTATCTGTCGAGCAGAGCTTCCGCCGCATCACCGCTGCCGGGGAAAAGCGGATTCCAGCAGTCGGAGCTTGAAAACTCCATATCGCTTTTTCTGCCGCCGAACTGAATTGAGGCGAAGATATCGCTGTTCAGCGGATTTTCAGCTTCTATTTCAGCCTGCTGTTCGTCTGAAAAGCCGTCACAATCGCTGTTTTCATCGAGTCCGAATTTTTCGGCGAACGCGCGAAAATCCTCGACGCTCACACTTTTGAGAATGTCCGCAACAAGCCCCTTGCCGCAAACATAGACAGACGGCACGAGCCAGCTTTCGCCTCCCCAAAGAAAGCTTTTATTGATTTCGATTTCCTTTCCCGCGCGATCGCGACCGAAGTGGCCGTATAGCGAGCCCTGATAAAAGACCTTGTATTTTTTCTCCATATCAAAACCTCATCATGTTCCCGAGCTCGAGCGACCCGTCGGCGCGCTGCAGCTCGGACGAGTTGGAGAAGCGTATCGGCTTGCCGTTTTCGAGCGGCTTTTCAATGCGGACAAAGAGCGACTGCCCGTCGTCTATGCTTATCTGCGCCGAGAATACTGCGCTTTTCCCGGGCATGAGGCGGCAGAGCTTTTGATTTTCCGCTTTAGTCCACTGCGCATTTTTCTCGTTTCCGACGCCGAAAGACACGCCGAGATCATAGTATATCGGGGCGACGCCCGTATTTTTTATCGTGACAAAAGCATAAATTTTGCCGAAAATTTTCATCACTCTCGCGTCTGTGACAGTAAAATCATAGCCGAGAGCCGCCGAAGCTGTTTTGGCGCGCTCGATTTCGTCCGCGCCGAGATTTTCTTCAAACGCGCCCGCCATCATCAGCCACGAGCAGTGGGTCACATTGACGCACTCGGAGTAGTCCTGATATCCGTCGAGCGGCGCGCCGGACAAGAACGCCGACTGCCCCTCCGGGCGGAACTCGCCGCCGATTGGCTGATTTTTCCAGGCCCCGGTCTGATGCGCCTTTTTCATCTTGGACATAAAATACCAGCTCTCGCCGTAGAGTGTCGAGTGGGTGAAAGAATCGTCGTGGAAGCCGACATTGCCGCCGCGCGTAGTGCCGGGAGTCCCGGGATAGCGGGTCAGAATGCGCGTAGTCTTGAAATTTTCCGCAAATGCGGAGATAATTTTTGCTTTCTGCTCTTTTGAAGCTTCGAGCTCCGGCAGGCAGACATGCCACTCGCCCCAGTGGCCGAGAAGCCCCGTTGTGATATAGGCTATGCGACGGTCGCCGTCGTATTCGCGCGCCAGCTCGCGCACAAAATCGCAGAGGATATCAATGAGCCTGCCGTCCGAATAATCCGGACACCAGCCTCCGCCGTATTCGTCATAGTGCTCTTTTTTTATACCCATATCCCAGATGAACTGCGGCACGGCTTTTTCGCCGATACTCGATCCGGGATAGTCGAGATAGACTCTGAAAACCGCCTGATTCCCGCGCGCCGATATCTCTTCAAGATACGACTCAATCCCCTCGCGGATAGTGTATTCGCCGCTGTCGGACATGAGCGCGGAGAGCGGAACATAGAACCACTCCATGCTGTAAGGCACACTGTCGGCGGCTCCGCCCTGTTTATAAAACGGCATGAAGCCTTTGAGCGGATTGCCGACCGCCTGCTCGTATTCAAAATTATAAGCGGCAAAGCCCTTGAGCGGCGAGATGCACAGCGAAAGCCCGAGCAAAAGAGCTGAGAGACGGGCAAAAAATTTCAAAAATCTTCTCATAGCGTTTTCCTTTCAATATTGCTTTCTTCAATAAGTATAACATTCTTTCCGCCTTTCCTCAAGATAAAAAGAACCGGAGCCCAAACGAGCTCCGGCGAGAAAATATTTACTTTTTCGGTTTGACTGCGATCCATATCTCGCAGGTATAGTCAGAGTTCTGCACGTCCGCCGAGGGTATAACCGCACAGCAGAGCGAACACGCGCTGAAAATTAAACGGCGACGAACAGGCCTCTTTCGCCGTCCGCGCGTAATCCGTGGGCTCCGTGATGTGCTCCTCAATATAGTCTATCGCTTTGCTTATCCCTGTTATCCAGTCCATGCTTTTTCTCCCTGTGCAAGAACATTATAGAGCAAAGGAATTTTTTATTCCTGACTTTTTGTGCTCTCTTGTGTCAGGATATTATTCTTTCTTTTCAGCTTTCTCTTCTGAAGCTTCTCTATGCCAGTGCCAATCGCAAGACCGGCGGCGGAGACGACCGCACCTATGGGCAGGGCGATTAAATCGTCGAGGTTCACCGCTATATCGCCTGCGGAAACGCCCGTTGAAGCGGCGTTGGCGAGGGTGAAGGTCAGAAACGGAATGAGAGTGTACATAAGAGCGAGGATAGGCACCGCCCACCATTTTCTTCTGCCCCAATAGCCGTTTGCGCCTATGAGCAGCGAGATGACGAATGTGGTCAGCGGGATTGCGCCCCATATAACGAGCACGGCGTACGCGCCCGCGTCCGACCCGGAGACGGCGAGCCAGAAAAACGCGACCGACACCGCCCATATGACGAGATATGCGGCGACGAGCACGAGCTTTCCGAGTCTGCGGCGGCTCTTGACGACGTTTGTGCTCTCTTCGAGATAGTTGAGATAGTTGAGATCGTTTGACACGGTTTTTTCCTCCTTCAGCAGGCAGTCGAGGCTGACGGAATAGAGGCCGCTCATTCTTATGACGCTCACTATATCGGGATAGGTCTTGCCCGTCTCCCAATTCGATACGGTCTGGCGGCTCACGCCGAGCGACTCCGCCGCATTCTCCTGAGTCAATTTAGCCGCGTTTCTCGCGTCCCTGAGCTTCTTTCCGATATCCATCTGCCGCGCCTCCTTTTTTCGCTTTCAGTTTACGCAAAAAACAGTCGTGTGTCTATCAAAAGCGTTTTACATCTGCGCATTTTCCGTGTCAAAATGCTTTTACACATCGATTATATCATGCCGCACAGGTGTTTTCCATATTGAATTTTGGGTGCGGGGTTGTGTACCAATAAATCCATGCGAATTTCGCGGGCGATTATATCTGTCCACATTGCGCACTTTTTCACTATTCACTTTTACTTATTACTTTGAGCGAAGCGAAACAAACCCCTCAGTCTCGGCTCATTCCGCGCCGGTTCTCTTACAGGGGAGCCAATATCGAAAAACAGCCGCCCAGGGATCAATCCTCGGGCGGCTGCGGTTATTATTTTTCTATGCTGTTAAAAATCTCTTTCGCCGTCTGCGCGTCGGCGGCTATCTGGTCGCCGAGCGAATCGAGCGAATCGAAGACCCTTTCGGGGCGGATATATCTGAGCAATTTTACTTCGACATTTTTTCCGTAGAGGTCGCCGGAGAAGTCGGTTATACAGGTCTCGCTGCGCAGATCGTCGCAGGTGAACGACGGGCGGCGTCCGATGTTCGTAACCGCCGCATGCAGTTCTCCGTCTATCGGCACTGCCGAAGCATATACGCCGAACTTCGGGACGATAAAGCCCTCTGGGAAATGCTGATTTATCGTCGGCGCGCCTATCAGCCTGCCGCGCCTGTCGCCGCTGACGACGGTGAATTTATAGGAAAATTCGCGCCCGAGCATAGCGTTTGCGTCTTCAACATTGCCCTCGGCGAGCGCGTTTCTTATCCTCGTCGAGCTTATCGCCGCACCGTTATAGTCGGTGCGCTCCGCCACGGCGCATAAAATTCCATGCTCCCTGCAGAGCTCTTCGAGGTCGCGGGAATCCGCGGCGGCGCTCTTTGCGAAGCGGTAATTATATCCGCAGCAGACAGCACCTGCGTTCAGCTCACCTATCAAAATATCGTTGACGAACTGCTCCGCCGACATATCGGCGATGCGCCCGAACGATATCTTTTTGACGGTTATGCCGAGGTTTTCGAGCATTTCGTCGCGCGCCTGCGGGGTCATCAGCTCCGGGGGAGCTCCCGCGCCGACAACTTTCAGCGGGTGCTCGTCAAAGACGAGGGCGCACGGCTCGAAGCCGTCTTTTTCAAACGAGAGAGCGAGGTCGAGCACAGCCCTGTGACCCCGATGGAGTCCGTCAAAGCTGCCCAGAGCAACCGATCGGCGCTGTGTCATTCCTGTCTCCCCTTTCAGATTACTTGCCTCTGAACTGCTGCTTGAGTCTCTTTTCTTTCGAAAGAATGCGCTTTCTGAGTCTGAGCGACTTGGGCGTGACTTCAAGCAGTTCGTCGTCCTTTATGAATTCCATGCACTGCTCGAGGCTCATCTCCGTATAGGGCACGAGGCGCAGCGCGTCGTCGGAGCCCGATGCACGGGTGTTGGTCAGATGCTTGCTCTTGCAGATATTGCAGACTATGTCTTCATTCTTGGCACATTCGCCGACTATCATACCTTCGTAGACTTCGACGCCCGCGGGGATGAACAGCCTGCCTCTGTCCTGAGTGTTGAACAGACCGTATGCGGTGCTCACGCCGGTCTCATGAACGACTATCGAGCCGCGCTCACGGGTGACTATCTCACCTTTGTAGGGCTCGTAGCCGTCGAACACCTGGTTCATGATGCCGTTGCCGTTGGTGTCTGTGAGGAACTCGGCGCGGTAGCCGATGAGTCCTCTCGACGGGATGCGGAACTCAAGGTGAGTTGCGCCGCCGTCGCGCGTGCCCATGTTGACAAGCTCGCCCTTACGGGAGCCGAGCTTCTCTATAACTGCGCCGACATACTGCTCGGGAACTTCGACTATGAGCAGCTCCATAGGCTCGCAGGTCTTGCCGTTTATCTCTTTGAGAATGACCTTCGGGCGCGAAACCTGGAACTCGTAGCCCTGACGGCGCATTGTCTCAATGAGAATTGACAGATGCAGCTCGCCGCGGCCGGAAACTTTGAAAGTATCGGTCGAATCGGTCTCTTCAACGCGCATGCTGACGTTCGTCTCGACCTCCTTGAACAGGCGGTCTCTTATATTTCTCGAGGTAACAAACTTGCCCTCGCGGCCCGCGAACGGGCTGTCGTTGACCATGAAGTTCATGGATATTGTGGGCTCGTCTATTTTTATGAAAGGCATCGGCTCGATGCAGTCCGGAGAACAGGCGGTCTCGCCGATATTTATGTCGCTGATACCGGAGATGCAGACGATATCGCCCGCAGCGGCGGAATCGACCTCGACACGCGAGAGTCCCTCAAACTGATAGAGGCGCGACACCCTGACATTCTCCTGAGTGCCGTCCGTTTTGCAGAGCACTATCGGCTCGTTCTTCTCGACTCTGCCGCGCTCAACTCTGCCGACGCCTATTCTGCCGATATAATCATCGTAGTCAAGGCTCGTGAAGAGTATCTGAAGCGGGGCATCGACATCGCCGTCGGGAGCTTCGATATGCTCGAGAATTGAGTCGAGCAGCGGGCGCATATCACCCGAGCGGACATTGGGATCGAGCGAGGAATAGCCGTCTCTTGCCGAAGCGTAGACAACGGGGAAGTCGAGCTGATCCTCCTCGGCGCCGAGGTCGATGAACAGGTCAATGACCTCGTCAACGACTTCTGCGGGGCGCGCGTTGGGTCTGTCGACCTTGTTTATGACAACGAGGACTTTCTTCTTGAGCGCAAGAGCCTTTTTGAGGACGAAGCGCGTCTGGGGCATGCAGCCCTCGAACGCATCAACGAGCAGAAGCACGCCGTCGACCATCATGAGTATACGCTCGACCTCGCCGCCGAAATCGGCATGGCCGGGAGTGTCAACGATATTGATTTTCACGCCGTTATAATGGACGGCGGTATTCTTTGAAAGTATTGTTATTCCGCGCTCACGCTCAAGGTCGTTTGAGTCCATGACCCTGTCCTGAACCTGCTCGTTGGCTCTGAATATGCCGCTCTGCTTGAGCATCTCGTCGACGAGGGTAGTCTTGCCGTGGTCGACGTGCGCTATTATGGCTATATTTCTTACGTCTTCTCTCTTTGCCAAAAGAATTCACCCATTCCTGAAAAATTTGTGATGATAAAAGTTGAAAACGGTCTGCGGATGGTCGTTTTTCCGTCAGCGCGCACAAAAACAAGAGCGCATCTTTGTGCGTCCTGACGAAAAAACCCCGTCAAACGACCGCGCCGCCGCCAAATACGGCAGGAATATAAAAGCTTCTAAAAAGCACTATTTCGGCGGAACATAAAAGTTCCGCCGAAAATGAGTGTATGTTTTGATTATTCGCCCTTCATCTCAAGGAGCTTGACCTTACCCTCATAGGAAGCAACGCTGACCTTGATGGAATCGGTGATAGCGGCCTTGATGTCGTCCTCAGTAACACCGAGCTCTTTGTAAGCATAATCGGTGGGCATGAAGAGATCAAGATCCATGATATCCGGAAGACCCATGGGATTGATACCGCTGTCGATGCCCTTCTCGGCATACTCCTTGACAACGCCCTTGAGTCCCATTCTCATCATCCACGGCGGGATACCGATGATCTTTCTGTTATCGCCCATGCCTCTTGCGGCGTAGACTATCTTGAGGAACGGAGCCCACTTCATGTTGTAGCAGCTGATGGGCCATGCCTTTGCACCGGTGCTGCGCTCAGCCGCGCCGACGATGGACTCACCGACCTGGCGGACTGTAAGCATTGCTGTACCGCCTCTGGGATAGAGGGTGCAGGGAAGCTTGTCCATTCTCTTGATCTGCTCGATAAGGATAACCCAAACGGGCTTTCTGCCGGGCTGAGTGCCGAAGATGTAGGGCAGTTCGAGAACGGCAACATCGAAGTTGTCATCGGCATAGGAGAAAGCAACGTTCTCCTGGTCGATACGGCTTCTGATATAGGGGTGCTTCTCGCAGAGCTTCATATCCGGACGCTCTTTGGCAAGGTAGGAGAAATAAGAGCCGAGGATAACGGCCTTCTTGTAACCGAGCTCCTTGCAGATGGGAAGAAGTCTCTTGAGGGGAGCGATGTTGTACTTGTAGTAAGCATCGTAAACGGGTGCGGGGAACTCGACTCTCTCGTCAACGCCTGCGGCGAAAACGAAGCAGTCGCAGCCGGCCATAAGCTCTCTGATCTCATCGTCGGTCTTCTCGTAAATATTGCACATTACGATCTCCATCTCCTCGGGGATGGGAGCTCCTTCGGGAAGGGGCGGAAGAGCAACAGACTTGACGCTGTGGCCTCTGTCAATGAAAATACGCGCTGCGGCGCTGCCGAGAAGGCCGGTGCCGCCAATCATAAATACCTTCATTTTGTTTACCTCCAATTTATTTGCATTAGCTTCTTTATTATACTTTTTATATCGGTAATAGTCAAGCGATAAACGACAAAAAAGTGTACTAAAGTACAAAATTTTCCGCCGCTTTCTTTGTATAAAAAATCATCGCTCCTGAATTTCCTTGCCGCTCATGTGCTCTATATCTATTTCATACATCCGCACGGCATTTCCCGAAGCGGCGATTTCCTCATCCGCAAGGCGCTCGTCGGGATAATATTTCATCGCGAGGCGCTTGACCAAAATCAGCGTCTGAGCGCGGTCTTCAATGACGCGGCACCTGCCGAACACGACGGCGCTGCGCATGAACGGCGCCCATACCTCTTCACGGATAATCTCATCCCCGTAAGCCGTGAAGCACACTTTATCGCATTTATTTATCGAGTCCGCCTTGTGACCCGCTTTTGCGCTGTGGAAATATATCTTTCCCGCCTCTTCGTCATAGAGATAGTTTATCGGTATCGCGTAAGGATATCCGCCGTCGCCGTTGACTGCGAGCACTCCGCGGCGGGCGAAGCGCAAAATTTCTTTTGTCGCTTCTTCGCCGAGAGCGTTTTTAATTCTGCGAACAGGTCTGAACATAATATCGTCTCCGGTGATTTTTGAATTTATTGTAGCAGAAACGCGCGTGAAAATCTATAGAGAAACGCCCGAAGAGCGTCTGAACTCTCCGGGCGTCTTTATAGTTTTATATCAGAGAGCTGTTATCAGTCCTCTTTTTTCCTCTTTGCAGAGCAGCCGATAACGAATGCCGCGCCTGCGAATGCAATGAGCATTACGGGAGCTGCCGCACCGGTGTTCGGCACTTTGCTGTCGCCCTCGGGCTTATTTGTATCGGGCTTCGTCGAGGGGACTATCGGGCTCGCGGGATCGGAGGGATCGAGCGGCTCGCTCGGATTCGACGGGTCTGAGGGCTCTTCCGGCTTCTCGGGCTTTCCGGGCCAATGGGGCAGACCGGGGATTTCGGGAAGCTCGGGCAGGTCGGGAAGACCGGGCTTCTCGGGCTTTTCGGGCTTCTCGGGCTCTTCCTTCTCTGACTTCGAGAGCGCGAAGGAGTCGATTCTCGTTGCGCCGTCCTTTGCCTCATCGTCGAGCATATAAGCGTCGAAATAGAGCTTGCTGCCGTCAATAGTAATCGCGGAGAACACTGCGCTGTGGGCATCGTAGATAGCCTCGGCTCTCGGGAAGAGCTTGTCGGTATCCTTGACATCCTTGGTCTGGTAGTCCTTGACACCCGCGCATGCGCTGATGACATAGACGGTGCCCTCGGGATTGAGCTTGGCGGTGTACTCTCTGCCGCCGAAGGTTATCTTCTGCTCCTCTGCCTTGACAACCTCGTTGTTGTCCATGACATCGGTGCGCAGGTAGACATGGTCGTGACCCTGGAGGACGATGTCGATGCCGAGGTCGGGCATGAGTCCGCAGAGCTGCTTACGCATAGCCTTGACATCCTTGTCGTCATAGTGCGAGCCGTTGGAATAGAGCGCCTTGTGGAGAACGACTATCTTCCACTGAGCGTCGCTCGCCGCGGCATCCGCCTTGAGCCATGCGAGCTGATCGTCGCTGAGCGCCTTGGAGTCGCTGAGGTTGTTGGTGTTGAGGACGATGAAGTGAGCGTTGTTGTAATCATAGGAATAGAACACGCCGCTCTCTCTGTCCTGATCGACTGTCTTGGGCAGGACAAAGTTCTGATCGAGCATATATCCGTTCTTCTCGTGGTTGCCCGCTGCGGGCATGATAGCGGTGCTCTTGATGTTCTCAGAGGCATTGAAGAACCACTGCCACTGCTTGAAGTGCTTGGTGTAATCGACCTGGTCGCCCGCGCTGGCAAAGAACTTGCCCTCGGGGAACATCCTGAGCGCGGTATCGACTACCTTGCCCCATGTGCCGTACTGAACAGCGTTCTGCGACTGCTCGTCGCTGACATGGAAGAAGGTGAAGGAATCGGAATTGTCCGCAGTCTCGATTATACCCGTACCGCTCCACCAGCCGTACTTTGCATCGCCGACTCTGTAGCAATACTTCGTGCCGGGCTTGAGACCGGTTATGGTCGCGGTGTGGCGGTTGACATTGATGCCGTAGGAGATGAAGCCGATAATGCCGAGATCGACGCCGGGATACTCCCTCTTGACGAGCTCGGAGGCCGTGCTGACCTTGACTCCCTTGGGAAGCTTATCGGTGAAGGTCGGGTTCTCCGAATACTCTGCTATCTGAATGTCGGAATTTTTGAGGCTGTACTTTGTATACCAGTTGATGCTTCTCTCGGTCGATGCGTCGCCGGTGAAAGTTGTGCCTATATTCGAGGGCAGACGCATATTGTCAACCGTGACCTCGGGTTCGACGGGACCGTCATAGACGAGAGTCACATCGAGGTCGGACTTCTCGGCAGGATTCGTATCCTCAACGAGGCTGCGAAGCATTCTGCCGATAGTATAGCCGATACTGTCATACTGGCTCTGAGTCATATACTCATCCATAACGACGGTGTTGAGTATATTGCGCAGGCTGCTGTACTTCTCGGGCAGGAGGTTGAGCACGCTGTAGATAACGTTCTCATAGCTCGGGTTGCCGCGGAAGATGATCTGCATGATAATATCAGTCACAACGCCTATGGGGCTGGTGACAGAGCCGGCGGGGAAGAGCTTGCCGGGGTTGAACTGGAGGGTCGAAAGGATCTCACCCTCGACGACATCGTTGAGCAGAGTGTCGATAAGGAAGTTGATGAGTTCCTTTGCGCCGTCTCTGTTCTCGAAGTAATCAAGAACATCGTTCATGAACTTGTCGTCGCTGATATCCTCGTTGGCGTTGTAAAGGGTATAAAGAACGGTGTAGGCGGCATCCTCAAAGGTGCCCTTCTCGTTCTTGCTCTCCATGCCCATAGCCTCATAGAACTTTGTGCATTTATAATCAGAGACCTGATAGTTGAGAGCCTTTGTGACTACGCCGTCAATGACCTCCATAACATGGTCGGGGTTATTGATATAAGCCTCGTCGACCTGCGCGCACAGATCCTTGATGAAGCTCATAATGTTGCTGCTGACCGTAAATATCTCAACGCTGCCGACCTCGAAGCCGTTCGTGCCGAGCGCGTCGATGATTATCTTCTCAAGGTCGATTCCCGAAGCCTCGAGATATGCATAGAGTCCGCCTGCCTCCTGAATGTCCTCGAAGATGCCAGAAAGGGCATTGTCGATCATGGTCATGGCGAAGTTGTGGAGATCGCCGGGGCCATAGGTCTTGAAGAACGAGAAGCTGTTCTTATAGGGCTGGGCATAGGTCTTTGAAGTGCCGTTGGGGAAGTTTACGACAATGGGTCCGTCCTCGTCAATGTCGTGGGACTTGACGTCGCAGACGGTCTTGCCGTCTGTGGTATTGTCAAAGGTCACGGTTCTGAACTTGTTCGGGAAAGCCGTGAGAGAGGTTGTCTCGATATCATACAGGGTCTCGCCGTTATCATTGGTGTGGGCGGCGATATCGGGGGTATGGAGATGTCCGCTGAAGGTGAAGTGCATACCTGCGTCTGCGAGAGTCTCGGTGCACTCCATCCAATCGTCAAGCACGAAAGCAAAGAATATTTCGGGCTCGATGGTCATGTGGGGAACGAAGTTGTGGTGAGCCATGCCTATGACGGTCTCGCCGTTCTTCTTTGCCTTTTCGCACTGCTTGAGAACCCACTGCATGAGCTCGGGGGTGATGCTGCCCGCGGTCTCCTGAACATCGTCGCCCTTGGCGGTGACATCGGACGAATACTTGTTGGTATCCATGACGATGAGTCTGTAGCCGCCCTTGAGGCTTATAGCGTAGGAGAGCTGACCCGCCTGACCTGTGGTGGGGGTGAAGACATCTTCTTTTTCGTCCGTCACAAGGTCGCGTCCGAGATTCTTATAGATCTCGCGGAACGCCTCAGGAGAGGTGACTTCGCCGGACTCTTTGACGCCGTTTTTGAATGTAACGCCGTTATAGTTGTTGACATCGTGGTTGCCGTTTACAACGATGACCTGTATTCCGCTCTCCTTTTCAAAGGCTTCGAGCTTTGCGGCAAGAGCCTTGTGACCTGCAAGCTCGCCGTTGAGGGTCAGATCGCCGGGCAGGAACACATAGTCGCTCTTCTCCTCAGCGGCCTTGTCGAGAGCCGCTGTCAGGAGCGCGTCAACCTCGTTGTGCTGACGGGAACCTTTGTCGTTCCATTCGTTGTAGGCTTCGCTGAATCCGTTCTTTGTGTCCCCGGTTCCTTTTTCGGAATCAGCAAAATAGTGAATGTCGGAGATGGATGTGACTTTGAGCTTGCCCTTCTCGGTCTGCGCAAAGGCACTGAAAACTCCGGTCGGGAGGGCGGCAAGGACGAGGGTCATGCAGACTATAACTGCAATGATGCGTCTTGCCAGTCTTCCTTTGTTTTTCATTTCGTTTCCTCCTTTTTTCTGGTTTTATATTAAACAAAAATGAAAATGCTTAATCCTCCGAGCCGTCCGTCTGCTCGGCTATGCCGAGATATGCGTCCGCCTCCGCGGCGTCCATGCTCTCGATTCCCTTGAGCTTGCCCGCCATGATACGGTTTCTGTCCTGCGCGACAACAAGGGTGCGCCCCGCCTCGTCTATCTTTTTCTTCGCCTTGTCGAGCACATCGCCGAACTTCTCATACTGCGCCTTGGCGACTGAGAGCAGGCGGCGGACTTCGTTCGCCTTCTCGTTTATCGCCACGGCTCTGAAGCCCATGGAGAGGGAGTTGAGAAGCGCCGTTATCGTAGTCGGTCCCGCTATCATGATGTTATATTCGCGCTGGATGCGCTCAGCTATTCCCGTGCGCGAGGACGCGATTTCGGCATAGAGTCCCTCGGTCGCGAGATACATTATCGCAAACGGGGTCGTAGCCGGAACGTTTATGTATTTTGTGACGAGCTTTGCTTCGCTCAGGACTCTGTCCTCAAGAGCCTTGCGCGCCTTGGCGACTTCTTCGGCGTCCGCGCTGTCCGCAGCGGAGCAGAGGCGCACATAGTCCTCCATCGGAAACTTCGAGTCAACGGGGAGATAAGCGTCCGCGCCGCCGTCTCCGGCAGGGATGCGTATAGCAAACTCGACGCGCTCGGAGCTGCCCGGGCGGGTGGCAAAGTTTTTCTCGTACATATTGGGTATCGTCTGGTCGAGTATGCCCTCGAGCTGGACTTCCGCCCATGTGCCGCGCGCCTTGACATTCGTCAGCACGCGGTTAAGATTCGTGACATTTGTTGTAACACCGGTCGAGAGCTCTTTCATCTCGCCGAGCGATTTGTAGACATTTTCGAGCTGCTCGGAAACGGTCTTGAACGAGCTGTCGAGTCGGGTAGTGAGGGTCGAGGAGAGCTTTTCGTCGACGGTCGCGCGCATCTCATCGAGCTTTTTCTCGTTGCTCTGCTGCATTTTTTCTATCGACTCCGCAATAATTCTCGACTGTCTGTCGTTTTGTTCTATGTTATTGCGGCGGATAGTGTCAAGCGACTTCGAGAACATGTCCGTCAGCTGCTGCTGATGCTTGAAATTCGCCTCGGTCATGAGCGCGAGACGCTCGTTCATCTTATCGAGCGATTCGGTAAGCTCGGAGCGCATGTCCTTCTGATTGCCCGCGCTCTCTCTGCGGCTGCGCTCGAACTCGTCGCGCAGCTGACCCTCGAGCGAGCTGACTTTATGCTCAAGCTCCTTTATCTGCCCGTCATGCGCGGAGGGGCGGTTGAGCTTCGTTATAACAATAACGAGCAGCACGGCGCAGACAGCCGAAAGAGCCGCCGCGATATATAAAACAGCGTACATAATTCCAATCTCCAAAATCTGTAAGATATGATAAAGAATTGTAACAGATTTTTAAAAAAATTGCAACATTTATACAGATATATTTTTAACAATAAAAATTTTTTGAACAATATTATATTTCCGATCTATATTTGCCGGATAATCTTTGCAATTAACGGTTGATAACGGGAGTGGTTTTATGCTACTATATAATGTATCCGAAAGGGGTTGTGCGCCTCAAAAAAATTATGCCTCAGACCGCCCGCAGAATTTGTATAAATACGCCGCGGTTTTTAATATACGGAGGAAAAGCATGAAAAAAATCACGAGAATAGCTTCAATATTTCTTTCGCTCGCGCTGATATTCACAGCCGCCGCCTGCGGCAAGGACGGCTCGGGCGCGGCGCTGAGCTATCCGATAGCAGCCCAGCCGGATTGTCTCGACCCGCAGATAGCGCAGGGCGCGGAGGCAAAGACCGTTGTGCTCAACTGCTTCGAGGGGCTTGTCCGCAAGGACGCGGAGGGCAAGTATTCCCCCGCCGCGGCAAAGAGCTGGAGCTATGATGCGTCCACTCTCACCTATACATTTAAGCTCCGCGAGGACGCGCGCTGGGTCATAATGAAAAAGGCATTCAAGCCCATACTCGGCGACAACATAGACAAGACTTTCGACTCCCGCGTCACGGCGGCGGATTTTGTCTTTGCGCTCAGGCGCGCGGTAGCCCCCGCAACGGGTGCGCCCGAAGCGCTGAGCCTCGGCGTCATAAAGAACGCAAAGAGCATAATAAACGGCAAGATGTCCTCCGACAAGCTCGGCGTGCAGGCGGTCGGCGACTTTGAGCTGCGCATAACGCTCGAAAGCGCAACGGACGAATCGGCTTTTCTCGATCTGTTGACAAAGGCAATATGCATGCCCTGCAACGAGACTTTCTTCAACGCAACCAAAGGGCGCTACGGGCTCGACTATTCGACGCTCCTGTGCAACGGTCCGTTCTATCTCTCATATTGGCTGCACGACTCCGCACTGACTATAAAAAACAACGACGACTACACCGGACCTTTCCCGGCGAAGCCCGCGAGCGTGTCGCTCGTAATCGACAGCGACAACGAGCAGAAGCTCACTTCCCTGCTCGACGGCACTTACTGCGCCGCCCAGCTCGGCACGACTGCGCCCGATTCGTCCGGCCTCTCCGTAACAAAGAACTACGACACCGTCTGGGCGCTGTGCTTCAACTGCTCCGACGCGCCGCTCTCCAATGTGTCGCTGCGCCGCGCGCTCTGCACGGCGGTCGACTATAACTCGCTGACGCTCGAAAGCGAGGATATGCAAAAAACTTATTCTGTAATCCCGCCCGCCTGCTCCGTCGGCGAGGGAGCGGATCTTGGCAGCGAGCCCGTCAGCATTCTCGGCTACGACATGAACAGATCCGCCGGATACTGGGCTCAGGCGCAGAAAGATCTCACGGGCAAACTGAGCCTTGAGATAATCTGCCTGCCCGAGCACGAAAACGCCATGCGACGCATGATACAGGGCTGGCAGAAAGTGTTCGGTCTGAGCGTCAATTTTACAGTCACTGCGCTCGACAGCGCGACTCTTTCCTCGCGCGTGCAGGACGGCGACTATCAGATAGCCCTGACCTCCATGTCCGCGGGCATAACGGACGCTGCAGGTTTCCTTTCGACGCTCACCTCGCAGGGGACGAATAATATAGTCAGACTCAGCGACGCGCAGTTTGACGCATCCGTCAAAAACCTCAAGGCGCTGAGCGGCTCTGAGCTCGTCAAGGCTTGCCGCAGCGCGGAGGGCAGACTGCTCTCGCTCGGCGCGGTGCTCCCGATGTTCATAACCCCGAGCTATTTTGCAACGGCGAAGGGCGTCAACGGCCTGAGCGTTGACCCGGAGAGCTCGGCAGTTGATTTTGTTTTCGTAACGGCGAAGGACTGACAAGATGAAAAAGGAAAACAGACTCAGATATATACTCCCCGAAAATCGGACGGTGCGCATCGTGCTCGCCGTCTTTTTCTGGTTATTGGCGGCGGCGTGCGCCGGATGCATATTCTGGCTTTCGAGCCGTGACGGCAACCAGTCAAAGGACATGAGCGACAATGTACGCGGAATTTTAGCCAAAATTCTCGGCTCGCCGCTCGGCAGCTTCATTGTGCGAAAATTCGCGCATTTCTTTGAATATGCGGCGCTCGGATTTCTTATCGGCTGCGCACTTTTCCTCAGCCGCAGGCGTTTTTCGCCCGTTATCTCCGTCATTTGCAGTGCCCTTTATTCAGTCAGCGACGAGATACACCAGTATTTCGTCCCCGGACGAGCATGCCGCATTTTCGATGTCGGAGTCGACACCCTCGGCGCGCTGACGGGTACACTTATCCTCACGCTCATAATTCTTATAGTAAACTCAATCGCAATGCGCAGAAAGGAAAAATATTCCGCGTAAATTTTTAGCATTTCTATTGTCGTTTTATAACAGTATATGATATAATAAAGTTCATATAGAGACTTTTTGGCTGAGAGGTATATTCAATGGATCATAAAGAGGGGCTCATAGTCGGGCGCAACGCAGTGCTTCAGGCTCTCGAAAGCGGCAGAACGATAGACAGCGTGACCGTTGCTCAGGGTCAGCGCGGCGGACAGGCAGGCAGAATAATCGACATCTGCCGCGAGCGCAAGATCCCCGTCAAATTTGCCGATCAGCGCAGGCTCGACCGCCTCTGCGACGGCGCGGCGCATCAGGGCGTTGCGGCATTTGCCGCGGCTCACGAATACGCCGAGATGGACGATATTTTTGCCCTCGCCGAGAGCAGGAACGAAAGCCCGTTCATAGTCGTGTGTGACTCACTTGAAGACCCGCACAACCTCGGCGCTATCCTCAGAAGCGCGGAGGCAGCCGGAGTTCACGGGGTAATTATCCCGAAGCGCAACTCCGTGACCCTCAACTACACAGTCGCAAAGACCTCGGCGGGCGCTATTGAATATGTCCCCGTAGTAAAGGTCGCGAACCTCCCCGCCGCCATAGACGAGCTCAAATCGCGCGGCGTCTGGATATTCGGCGCGGACATGGACGGCACGGATTACACCGCCCTCGACTACAGCGGCAGCATCGCTCTCGTCATCGGCTCCGAGGGCAAGGGCATAGGCCGCCTCGTGCGCGAAAAATGCGACTTCATCGCCTCCCTGCCGATGCGCGGCAAGATAAATTCTCTCAACGCCTCCGTCGCGGCGGGAATCCTCATGTTCGAAGCGGCGAAACACAGAAACTGACTTTTATCCGATTTTTCAGCATAAAGCATATATAAATTGGGGTGAGATGAGTGGAAAACAAACCTTCCGATAAGCGGAGCAACATGCCGCTTGACAAAGTTCTCTACCAAGTGGCGAAGATTGAACACGACAGCGGCAAACCGGACAAGATCTGGGAAATAACCGACATAGACGATCTGATAGCGAGCACGGACGCCGATTCCACAGCACTTGACTACGATGACGACGATGAGCTTCTGATGAGCATCGCCTACTATAAAAACAGATACTCTGACGATGACATATCGTCGGAGTATGAGACTATATATACAGACCCGAAAGAGCCGGAATCCGAGCCCGACGAAGAGCCCGAGCTGGAAGAAGCCGAACCCGAAAATCCGGCGGACGAACCGGAGGCTTCGGCAGAAGCAGAAACCGAAGAGCCTGCCGAGCCCGCAGAATCAGACGAGGCGGAGCAGACCGTCGAAAACAAAGAACCTGTAAGCGAAGTGTCTTTTGCGAAGCCCGAAGAGACGGAATCAGCCGGCGAATCATATTTTACAGAACCCGAAAGCGAAGCGGCAACAGAAGCTCCCACAGAGCCGGAAGAAACCGAAGCGGCGCAGGAGTCTGCCGACGAAATTGAGCCGGAAGCCGAGGAAGTTAAGGCTGAAGAAGTTCCCGCCGATGAGAGCGCGGATATATACTCCGATTCAAAATTCGAGCTGTCTGTTGTGAAAGCCGACGGCGAAGATGATGATATACAGGAATCGGAACCTAAAGATGAAGTTGACACGGACGAATCAAATAAAACCGACGAGTCCGACAACAGCGATAACATTCTGACGCTCCACGGCGAGGAAGAAGAATCCGAGGACGAGGATGAAGCCGAGAAAAAGCCGACGGTAGAGGAGCTTTTCGGCGCGCCCGCTTCGAGATATTTCGGCGAGCCGACAGAAGAGCCGGAGGAGGACTCCGAGCGTGAGAGCCGCGCCATACCCGGCCTGTTCGGCGACACAGTCGTGTTCGGTCCGATGAAATCCCTTTCCGAGCCGACGCAGAATAAACCCGACGACGAATATAAAACAAAGCTCATGACCGCGATAGGCTCGGCAAAAGCGCCGCAGAGCGCCGAGACGATAGAGAAGCCCGGCGTTATCTTAAAGCGCGGTCCGCTCTCCGAGACATCGGGGCTCGAGCCCCTGCCGCAGGTCATTCCCGCCGAAGAATTTGTCGGCTCGGGGGACGATAAGCCCGCGTCGATAGAGGATCAGCCTTTCACTAATCCCGCCGCCGGCAATCAGCCGGAGGAGGAGCAGATGATGCTCAGCGGCTTCGGCGAAGAGCCGGAGACTGAAAAAATAGACGAAGACGAGCTTCGCAGCGAGCTCGACAAAAAGAGGGCAGAGAAGAAGAAAAAGTTCGTTCTGCTCGGCGGACTCGGCGACGATGAGCCGCAGGAGGACGAAAATCTGCCCGAAGAGAAAGAGGACGAGCCGGAGGAGCAGCACGAGAAAAAGAGAAAGCACTCCGAGAAAGCTCCCCTCGAATACGAGAAGCCCGAACAGCGCGGCAGAGTCTATAACAGCCTCAAGAACGCCGCATCGCAGTTCAAGACCTCGGTTATCGGTCTGTGCGTGCTCGAAGGCGTGTCGCTGCTTCTGCTGCTCATACCGAAAATTCTCGAGTGGGCGGCGATAGACGCGCCCGCATTCGACCGCGGAGGCGCGGGACTCGCGGCGGTTAATATAGTGCTTCTGCTCGCGTCGTTCTATCTCGCGTTCCCGAATATTTTATCCGGCGTAAAGGCGCTTGCAAACGGCCGCGTGACCGGCGGCGCAGTCGGCGGGCTGACATTTATACTCGCCCTCGTCCAGACGATACTCTCGTTCTTCAACAAATCACCCGAGGGCGCTTCGGGCATGTTCTACTGCGCGGCGGCGATATTCGCCCTGCTCATGACCGCCGAAAACAGCAGCCGCGGCACGGCGCGCGTGATGCAGAATTTCCTATTCTGCACCGCAAAACGCAAATCAGGGCTCTACGGCATAAGGGCTATAGAGAGCGAGAAAGACGCATTTGAAGTCGGACGCGCGCTCAAGATGGGCAACCCGGACATTTTATATTCCGGCAGGGTCGAGTTCCCCGCCGACTTCATCAAAAATTCCGAAGCCAACTCCCCTGCGGACAGCTGCATAAAGCGCAGTCTGATAATTTCGTCGGCTGTCTCCGTGCTGCTCGCAGTTATATCAGGCATAATAACAAAAGATATCTTTCAGGCGTTCGGCGTGCTCACCGGCGCGTTCTGCCTGACCTCGCCCTGCGCCATTGAACTCGCGCTGATGATTCCGCTCTATCTTGAGAACAGGAAGCTCAACTCAGAGGGCGGCATGATAGCGGGCTACGACGCGGCTCTCGAATGTTCCGAGGCGGTCGCCGCCTCCGTTGACAGCGCCGATCTCTTCGACCGCGCGGCGTGCGAGATGCACGGAATGAAGGACTTCCACACCGTGCGCATAGACGATGTTCTGCTCTACGCAGTCGCTATAGTGCTCAAATCCGGCGGTCCGCTCACAGATGTCTTCAACCGCATTATCGGCGGCTCGACCGAGCTTCTGCCGCCCGTGCGCGACATGATATACGAAGACAGACTCGGTCTTTCAGCCACAATATATAATCAGCGCGTGCTGCTCGGCAACCGCAACCTGCTCACGCACCACAATATCGAAGTTCCGCTCAAGTCCGAGGAGGACAAGGTAAAGCGCAACGGGCGCAAGATTCTCTACATAGCCATCGACTCGCAGGTCGCGGCGATGTTCGTTTTCAACTACGCCGAAGACGCATCGCTCAAGGATTCGATAAACGAGATGGCGGACAACGGCTTTAGCCTTGTCGTTCGCACAGACGACCCGAATGTGACCGACGAGCTCATCGCCGCCCGCTTCGGCATAGCGCAGAAAGATATCAAAATGACGCTCTCCCACGGCGCGCGCATATTCAGCGCATACCGCGACAGCGTTGTTGATTCAGCCCCCGCAAAGGTCATGCACGACGGCTCCGCCCGATCTTACTTCAAGAGCATCGCGGCGTGCGGCAGACTCGCGAACTTCGCTTCGCGCTGGGCAGTGTTCGCCCTTATCGTGCAGGCGGTCGTGGCGGCGGGTGCGATACTCTGCGTCGCGCTGAAGGCGTTCGCGTTTGTGTCGCCCCTGACGGCGGTTATAGTTCAGGCCGCGATAGTGGCTTTCAGCGTAATACTGGAAAAATTCAAAAGATAAATATACTACCCTGTAACATCTAAAAGTCTACATCCGGTTGAAGGATGAAAACGCAGGCAGGCTGCCGCCTGTCAAGTTTGGAGACGCAGTTAAACGCAATCAGATGACGCAATGCTTGTAAAGTTTTAGGTGTTGCAGGGTAGCAGGGGCTGCGCTGAGAATGCGGCAGCCCCTTTCTGAAAGGATAAGCGGATATGCAGGAAAAATCAGTCAAGGCAAAAATTGATTTAAAAGGCAAGACCGTGCTCGTGACGGGCGCGGCGGGATTCATCGGCTCTTTTCTCTCGGAGCGTCTGCTCTCGGACTTTGAAGATATCCGCGTCATCGGCTTCGACAGCGTCAACGACTACTATGATATCCGCCTGAAAGAATCGCGGCTCGAAAAGCTTCAAAAGCATAGAAATTTTATTTTTATCAAAGCGAACCTCGCGGACAAGGACAAAGTGAGCGAAGTGTTCCGCGAATACTCGCCGCAGATAGTTGTCAACCTCGTCGTCGGCTTCGTCGAGCACGAGGTAACGGACGTTTTCCAGTTTCATCGTGCCGCGGCGGATGTGGTCGAGCACGCGCCCCGGTGTCCCGACGACGATGTCGATGCCTTTGGCAAGGCGCCGCAGCTGTTCGCTCATCGCCGCACCGCCGTAGATGGCCGTGATCGAGAGCCGCTTTTCGCGGTTGTAGGAGAGCAGTTCTTCGGCCGCCTGGAGTGCGAGTTCGCGTGTCGGTACGAGGATGATGGCCTGTATCGGCCCGCGGGCGGGTTCGAGGGTCTGGAGTATCGGCAGTCCGTAGGCTGCGGTTTTGCCCGTGCCGGTCTGCGATTGCGCGATGATGTCGTTGGGTTTTGTGAGCAGGTGGGGGATGGTGAGCTTCTGGATTGCGGTGGGCGTCTCGAATCCCTTGGCGCGGACTGCGGCGAGCATCTGCTCGGAAAGCCCCAGGGCGCTGAAATCGTCTGTAATGGTCATGTGCATGTTTTATTCGGCACAAAGGTACGATAAAAAGCCGAAAAATGTGTAAAACGTGAAAAAACCGTGATTTACAACCCGCGTTTTGGTTCGGGGACATGCCGTTTGCCGCGGTTTGCAGGGACAGCGGTTCGCCCGTTTCAAATATTTTTGTTATATTTGCCCGAATTTTTAATCTAAATAGGATGGCATACAAT
>OLQM01001981.1_pt1 | contig 21290 bp, 24 predicted proteins | sample 1673161 | NCBI WGS metagenome assembly OLQM01 (sample SAMEA3136761, study PRJEB25190) | human gut metagenome | reverse complement strand
CGAGCGGAGCCCGCTTCTTTTTTATATAAATAGGTATTCCATCGGTGTGAACCGGATGCCGTCGACGGTGCGTTCGTCGCCGGTCGCGCGGAATCCCAGCCTGCGGTAGGCTCCGACGGCATAGGGCGAGGAGTTTACCGTGATCCGGGGCGTGTCCGGTGCCGTGCGGCAGTGGTCGCGCAGTGTTGAGAACAGGGTCCGGGCGATGCCCTGCCGATGGCAGGCTTTCTCCACGAAAAGCAGGCACAGGTGGCTGCGTCGCGTCAGGGCGATGATCCCGACGAGCCTTCCCCGCCGGAAAGCGCCCCACGATTGCATCGACCCGTTGCGGTGCTGTGCCGCGAGGGCTTCCGGTGTGACAAAGCGGAGGAATGCGCCGATGCCCTCGGGGCTGTATTCCGGGGCTTCGAACTCGGCGAAGACGCGCCCAGCGAGGACGGATGCTGCCGGCAGTTCCGTTTCGTGCAGGGGGCGTATGGCGGTGTCGGTAGGTTTTTCCATGTTTATGCGTATAAAGCAACGGCGGCCGGAAATCGCTCCGGCCGCCGCTGTGTATGGTGTCTGCCCGTTTTAGAACGGCAGGTCGTCCACTTCTGCCGGGGAAGAGGCGTATGAGGGCTCTTCGGGAATGGGCGGCATGTCGGGCATCGGGGCGGCGGATTCGGCCTGCTTGGGTTGGATGCGCCATGCGCGGATGTCGGTGTACCAGCGGCCGTTGTATTCGCGCGACTCGATGTTGACCGACACGAGGAAGGTCTCTCCTTCGCGCAGTTTGGCCACGTCGCTCTCCTTGTTGAAAAACGTCACGCAGATTTTGCGGGAGAACTGCCCGCCGTCGTTGTAGTCGAAGACAACGTCCTGACGCTGCCATTCGCCCCGCGCGGAAGTACCCCGCGTCACGGGCATGATCTTATATACGACTCCTTCGAATTCCATAATATCATCAATAAATCGGTTGAAAACAATGATCGAAAAAAGTGTCTCCCGAAGAGACACTTTTCCCGTATGACACGCCGACGGCGATTACTTCTTCGCCGGCTCGGCCACCTTCGTGCTGTCGGCCGGAGCGGGTTCCACGTAAGGTTTCACGTCGACCACCTCCACGCTGAATTCGAGCGCTTCGTTGGCCCCGATGTCGCGGCCCGCGCCGCGCTCGCCGTAGGCCAGCTCCGCCGGAATCCACAACGTGATCTTACCGCCCTTGCCGACGAGCTTCATGCCTTCGGTCCAACCCTTGATGACGCGGTTGAGCGGGAACTCGGCCGGTTCGTTGCGCTCGTACGACGAGTCGAAGACCTTGCCCTTGCGGTTCTTGCCCTCGTAATTCACCACGACCACGTCGCGGTCGTCGACGGCGATCGTGTCGGCGTCGCCCGGACGCTCGATCTTGTAGAGCAGGCCCGATTCGGTCTTCTCGACACCCGACTTCTTGGCGATGCCTTCCAGCCACTTCGCCGACGCCTCGGCGTTCTCGCGCGGACGGACGACCATGAAGTAGTTTTGCAGATAGCCCTGGACGATCATCTCGTCCATCTTGGCGACGCTGTCGCGCACGTTGGCCATCGCCTCGGTGATCCATACGATCTGTACGGGGATGTCGCTCGACTTGATATTGTTACCGATGTCGTTACCGAAAGCGTACGACACCGAGTCGCACTCGCCCGGCGTGAGGAACATCGGCTCCGCAGCGGGAAGCGTGTCTTTCAGCATACCCGTCGAATCGGCGGCGACAGCAGCCTGCATCGCCTTCTTCTGCTGGATGGCGAAGGCGCGTGCGCCGCGCTTGTTCATGAAGTAATCGCGCAGGATGTCGATGGCATCCTCGTGCTTCTGCTTCGACTTGTCGAGCGCGCCCTCCTTGATGCCCTTGTTCACCTCCTCGAAATTGAAGGGGATGTCGCTCATCTCGTACTGCATTCCGTAGCCGATATTGGCTCCCAATGCATACGACAGCGAGTCGAATTTCGACAGACTGCCCATTTTCAACGTCTTGTTGCCGCCGCAGGAGCAGAGCAACACGGCACCCGCGAGCGCCGCAACCGATAACAGTTTTTTCATTTGCGTATCAAAGTTTTTATAAAGTTTCATAGTGCACAAGCATACAAAGATATACAAATTAATCGATATTCGTGCGTCCGTCGGCGGCAAATCGCAGTTTTTCCCGCAAAATCCGCCTAACGGCCGCCGGACTTTCCTCCGGCGGGCGCATCGGCCTGCACGTCGAGCAGTTCGGCTTCGTAATAGAGCGTCTCGTTGGCCCCCACTCCCAACGTCCGGTCGCCCTCGGCACCGTAGGCCAGCGCGGCAGGAACCCACAATTTCACGGCACCGCCGCTGCCCAGCAGCTTCAACCCCTCGCGCAACCCCGCGGGAAGCGAATCGAGGCGCGTGCGCAACGTATCGCCACGCTCGTAGGAGGAGTAAATCTCTCCGCCGTCGCGCCGCAACGCCTTGATGCGAACGGCGATGCGGGCCGTGTCGGAGGCGATCGTCCGTTTGAGGTCGCCGTCGCGCGTAACGTCGTACCGCAGACCCGATTCGCTGCTCTTGAACCCCTGACCCGAAGTCACGTCGTCCAGAAACCGCCGCTCCTGCTCGCGGATCTTCTCGGGCACGGCATAGTTCACATAACGCAGGTAGAAGGTCTGCGCCTCCTCCATGGTCATCGACTGCCGGCCGGCGAAATAATCCGCGATTCCCTTGCAGACGGCCGCGGCATTCAGCGTCGAATCCATTTTCAGCAGGTTGGCACCCACGTTGAGACCGATGACATAAGCCACCGAATCGGTATCGGTGTGCAATTTCACCCCGCCGCCGCTTTTGGAACAACCGCTCCACAACGTCAGCATCAGGATCGGAAGGATCGTAAATCGTTTCATATCGTTGGTCGTTTTAATTCTTTACCGCAGGCATCGTGACACGGATCAGCAGCGCCCCGAGCAGGGCCGAGGCGAGCGATCCCAACAGAATGGCGATCTTGCCCTGATTGACGAAGAACTCCTCGTCGAAAGCCAGCGCGTCGACGAAGATCGACATCGTGAAACCGATACCGCCCAGGCAGGCCACGGCCAGCAGCATCCGCCACGAAACGCCGCCCGGCATCTCGGCAAGCCCCGACTTGACGGCCGCCCAGCTCGTGAGGAGGATTCCAAGCGGCTTGCCCACGAGCAGTCCCAAGAAAATGCCCATGCCGACGGCTCCGCCCTCAGAAGAATAGCGGAAAATATCGAGGTATTCCAGATCGATGCGCACCCCCGCGTTGGCCAACGCGAAGATCGGCATGATGATGAACGTGACGTACGGAGCAAGCAGATCTTCCAGACGGTAACTCATGCCGATCGAGTTGTAGGAGAGATCCTTCATGCGTTGCAGGTAATAACGCTGCTCGGCGTCGGGAAAACGTTCGTCCTCCTCGCGCACCCGCTCCAGCGACCGGGTGAAGTTGCGCAGCTGGCGGAAGAAATAGGGCTTGCTGTAACGCGGGCGCATGGGAATGATCATCGCCATCGCCACGCCCGACAGCGTAGCATGGATGCCCGAATAATAGAAAAGTCCCCACACCACGAAGGCTGGGATCAGGAAATAGGAGATCCGCGTCTCGCCCAGACGGTTGAGTCCGTAAAGCCCTGCCATAATGGCCAGTGCGAGGAACAGAAAACCCCATTTCACCGCACCGCCGTAGAAGATGGCGATTACCAGGATCGCGCCCAGGTCGTCGACGACGGCCAGCGCCGTGAGGAAGATTTTGAGCGAGACGGGCACACGGTCGCCCATGAGCGACAGGATGCCGATGGCGAAGGCGATATCGGTGGCCGTGGGTATTCCCCAGCCGTGCGCCGCCGGCGTGCCGTGGTTGAAGGCCAGATAGATCAGCGCCGGCGCGAGCATACCGCCCGCCGCGGCCATGACCGGCAGGATCGCCTTGCGCGCCGTCGAAAGTTCGCCGCAGACGATCTCTCGTTTGATTTCGAGCCCCACGACGAAGAAGAAAATCACCATCAGCCCGTCGTTGATGAGCTTTTCGACGTTCATGTCGCGCGGGAAGACCAGATCGACCACATGGTCGGGGCTCTCGATCAGCAGCGACAGGTCGGTGCTCAGCACGTGTTCGTAGTACATCGCCGTCGAGGGCAGATTGGCCAGCAGCATCGCCGCCGCCACGCAGAGCATCAGCACCGCGCCGCCTGCCCACGGCACGCGCATGAAACGCCGGCGCCGTTCGTCGAGCCGGTGCCGCTTGCGCACCCAGCTGTACCGCGAGAAGAGTTCGGCATGATCCTGAGGTGTACGTTGATCGCTCATAATTCGGATTTAAGGGTCAGTCCGCAAAGTTTGTAGAGGATGCGCGCACCCGTCGAGGCGTCGATCGAACTCCCGGGACGGGGAACGACCTCCACCACGTCGAAACCGATGATCCGGCGCCCCGAACGCACCGTCTCGTGCAGCAGGTAGACGGCCTGATTGAAGGTCAGCCCGCCTGCGACGGGCGTACCGGTATGGGGGCAGTATTCGACCGACAGGCCGTCGATGTCGAAGCTGACATAGACCCGTTCGGGCAGTTCGGCCACGATGCGGCGGCAGGTCGCACCCCATGTTTCGCCTTCGAAGGCTGCCGCGGAGAGCTGCGTGTCGTCGAACATGCGGATGCGTTCCGAAGAGCGTGCCAGTTCCGCCTCGGCGTCGCAATAATCGCGCACGCCGACCTCGACGATCCGCTCCGCCTGCGGCACGTCGCGCAGCACGTTGTACATGATCGACGCATGGGAGTATTCGAACCCTTCGTAGGCCCTGCGCAGGTCGCAGTGGGCGTCGATATGCAGAATCCCGAACCCTTCGCCCCGCTCGCCGAGCGCCTGCACCAGTCCGTAGGGAGTCGAGTGGTCGCCGCCGACCAGGCCGACGAGCTTGCCTTGCGCCAGCCACGCACGGGCCTGCGCACGGATATTTTCGTTCATCTGCACGCAGCCTTCGTTCACGCGGCGGATTTTGCGGCAGACCGCATCGTCGGCGACCGACCCGCCCTCTTCGAGGTGGCGGATCACCCGCTCGGCGTCCGAGCGCAGCCGTTGCGAAGTCTCCAACAGCGAGTAGTCGATGTCGGCCGTGGCGATGCCGAGCCGCCACGCGCCGGGCGACAGAGCGTCGCAGAGGTCGAGCTGCATCGAGGCTTCGATAATGGCGTCGGGCGCCTCCGACGTCCCCGTACCGTAGGAAACCGTAACGTCCCACGGCGCCGAAATCAGCACCAGCCTCGCCTCGTCGGGCGTGAACGGCAGGCCGAAATAGGCCCCGTTGTCGAGCCCTACCCCATTGGGGTCGAATGTATCGAGTGTATTCATATCAAATCGTCATATCGCATCCGGAGGTACCAGCGCACCGCAACGGGACATCCGCAGGCTCCGCGAACCGGCAGGGTGTTTGCGACGTATCTCCGCAAAGATACGAAAAGTCGAGCGCAGAAGCAAGCGCCAGCTTGATTATGCCGAGACAGAGTATCCAAGGCGGAGTCAAAGATACGAAACCTTTCAAATTTTCCTACCTTTGTCCCGATTATACATGGTGAAAAGTGAAAATCGTCATCGATAACGCCATCCCGTTTCTCGAAGGGGTCCTCGAACCCTACGCCGAGATACGCTATCTTCCGGGCAGGGAGATAGCGGCGCGCGACGTGCGCGACGCCGACGCGCTGATCGTCCGCACCCGCACGCGCTGCGACGCGGCGCTGCTCGACGGTTCGCGGGTGCGGTTCATCGCCACGGCGACCATCGGATTCGACCATATCGACCTCGACTACTGCCGGCGCCGGCAGATCGGCGTAGCAACGGCCGCAGGCTGCAACGCCCGCGGCGTATTGCAATGGATCGCAGCCGTACTGCATCACCTCTCGCAGCGCGACGGGTGGCATCCGGCCGAAAAGACGCTGGGAGTGGTCGGCGCGGGACACGTCGGGGAGCTGGTACGCCGGTACGCCGCATCGTGGGGATTCCGCGTGCTGACCTGCGATCCGCCGCGTGCCGCACGCGAAGGCGGCGGCGACTTCGTCCCGTTGGAGGAGGTGGCGCGGCACTGCGACCTCGTCACGTTCCACACGCCGCTCGATGCCACGACGCGCCGCATGGCCGACGAAGCCCTCCTCCGTCAGTTGAAACCGAAGGCCGTGGTCATCAACTCGTCGCGCGGCGAGGTGGTCGACGGCGACGCGCTGCTCCGCAGCGGCCGTCCCTATATCCTCGACGTCTGGGAACACGAACCCGACATCGACCGCCGGCTGCTGGCGGGGGCGATCCTCGCCACACCCCACATCGCAGGTTATTCGGCGCAGGGCAAGGCCAACGCCACGGCCATGGCCGTCGGGGCCGTCGCCCGCCGTTTCGCGCTGCCGCTCGAAGGGTGGTACCCCGCCGTCGCGCCGTCGCATCCCCGCCCGATCGGCTGGGACGAACTGGCCGCAACCATCGGCGCACGCTACGACATCGCCGCCGAGAGCGACACGCTCAAACGCCACCCCGAACGATTCGAGGCGTTGCGCAACGGCTACTCCTACCGAGAGGAGTATTTCTGAGCCGGTGATCGGAAACCGCCGCCTTCGCCGCGAACGCCCTCGTCCCGCCGGAAGGAGACGGCGATGCGGACACCCCGCGCGGAACGAGGACGAAGGTCCCGCGGCCGCCGGCAAATTGTCGATCGTCCGTTGTCGATTGTGAAAATATACCTATATTTGCACCGTTAATTCATCGGTACATGCTGTACGGCAAACTCATCAAACCCCTGCTCTTCTCCCTGCCTCCCGAACAGGCCCATCACATCGTGACGGCAACCCTTTCGCTGCTCGGCAAGGTACCCGGCGGACGGTGGTTGCTGCACAAACTCTATGCGACGGAAGACCCGTCGCTCGAACGCGAAGTCTTCGGCATCCGTTTCAAGAATCCCGTAGGAATGGCCGCCGGATTCGACCGTTACGGCCACATCTACCGCGAACTGTCGGCCATGGGTTTCGGATTCGTCGAGGTGGGAAGCATCACCCCCAAGCGTCAGCCGGGCAATCCCAAGCCGCGCATCTTCCGGCTCGACGCGGCCCGCGCGCTGCTCAACCGCGTAGGCATTTGCAGCCACGGTCTCGACCGCGCCGTGGCGCACCTGCGACAGCCGCGCGGAGAGGCGATCGTCGGCTGCAACATCGGCAAGAACACGGCCACACCCTGCGACCAGGCGCCGGCCGACTACCTCAAATGCTTCCGCAACCTCTACCAGTACGCCGACTATTTCACGATCAACGTCGCCTGCGATCCGGGGCAGAAGGCAGCATCGTACCAGACGCGCGAAAACATCACGAAGATTCTGGAACCGCTCTTCGAATTCCGCCGCGGGCAGAACCAGTACCGCCCCATCCTGCTGAAAGTCTCGCCCGACCTCTCGGACGAGACGATCGACCTGATGACCGACATCATGCTCGACACGCCGCTCGACGGCATGGTAGCCGTCAACGCCACCGTCTCGCGCGAAGGAGTCGACCGGCTCGAAGCGACGCGCATCGGCGCCGGCGTCGTGAGCGGACAGCCGCTCACGCAGCGGGCACTGGAAGTCGTGCGCCGCATCCACACCCGTTCGCAGGGAACCTACCCGATTATCGGCGTCGGCGGTCTGATGACGCCCGACGACGTGCGGGCCATGCTCGACGCAGGGGCTGCGCTGGTACAGATCTACACCGGCTACATCTACAACGGCCCGGGCTACGTGCGCGAAATCTGCCGCGCACTGCTCGAAAAGAAGGCCGCAGAAAACTGATACGCTCCATGAAAGCCACGATCATCACCATCGGCGACGAAATCCTCATCGGACAGATCGTCGACACCAACTCCGCATCCATCGCCCGCCACCTCAACGCGGCGGGCATCGTCGTCGCCGAAAAGGAATCGGTCGGCGACGACCGCGATGCCATCGTCGCCGCGCTCCGCCGCGCCATGGACGGCAGCGACGTGACGATCCTCACCGGCGGCCTCGGTCCCACGAAGGACGACATCACCAAACGTACGCTCGCCGAGCTGTTCGGCTGCGAGCTGGTGCGCGACGAACGGGTCGCCCGGCACGTGCGCCGGATGCTCGAAAGCCGGGGCATCGCCTACAACGACCTCAACCGGGGACAGTCGCTCGTTCCCGCCTGCTGCACGGTGCTGTTCAACGCCCACGGCACAGCGCCGGGGATGTGGTTCGAACGCGACGGCCGTGTCGTAGTCTCGCTGCCGGGCGTGCCGTTCGAAATGGAACACCTCATGCAGGACGAAGTGATGCCGCGTCTCAAAGCCCGCTTCGCCCTGCGGCAGATCGTACACCGCACGCTCATCACCTCGGGACTGGCCGAGTCGATGCTCGCCGAACGGATCGCCGGCTGGGAGGCCGCCCTGCCGCCCTACCTGCATCTGGCCTACCTCCCCTCGCCCGACAAGGTGCGGCTGCGGCTGTCGGCCTACGAGGTCGAAGGCGAAGAGGTGGCGCACGAAATCGAAGCGCAGTTCGAGAAGCTGCGCACGATCATTCCCGAATATATCCTCGGCTACGAAACGGCCACGATCCAGTCGGTCGTCCACGACCTGCTCACGCAGCGCCACCTGACGCTCGCCACGGCCGAAAGCTGTACGGGAGGCGCCATCGCCGCCCGGTTTACCGCCATGCCCGGCGCCTCGGCCTACTTCCGGTGCGGCGTGGTCAGCTACACCGTCGAGGCGAAACACGACCTGCTGGGCGTAAGCCTCGACGACATCGACCGCTACGGCGTGGTGAGCGAACCCGTCGTCCGTGCCATGGCCGAAGGAATGCGGCGCACGGCGCACGCCGACTATGCAGTGGCTACCACCGGCGTCGCAGGCCCCGCGGGCGGCACGCCCGAATGTCCGGTCGGAACGGTCTGGATGGCCGTGGCGGGCCCGCAGGGAACCGTCGCCGTCTGCCGGCAGTCGGGCAGCGACCGCGGCCAGATCATCGATCGTGCGTCGGGACAGGCCATCGCCCTGCTGCGCGACGAGATTCTGCGGCAGGATACACCCCGAAACGAATAGACCCATGCACGAAGATCCCCGAAAGGCCCCGCTGCCGGACGATCCGGCGGCTCACTCCGACGCGGTCGGCCGTCCCGTCGACGCATCCTCCCGCATCGCCTTTACGACCTCCGACGGGCAGCCGGTCGAAGTGCCGTTGCTGACGCTCGTCCCGATTCCCCGACTCACGATCGACGAGGCGACCGTCGGCTTCGACATGGAAGTACGATCCGACGGCTCGACCGCCGTCAACGGGTGCTGCCGCACCTCGGAGGACGATCCGAAAAGACGACGGTAACTACTCGGGCCCGATTACGGCGGAAAGGGCGGCCGGATTCGATGCCGCGCGGGGTTTGGGCCCTCGCAGACACCGCCCACGGCGGGCTTCTCCGCAGACTCCGCCCCGCAAATACGACAGCAGTCGGTCCTTACGCCGGAATTCCGCCGCCCTCAGGATGACATCACAGAATTTTTAATTCCCCGTTTTAAACTTGCGAAGCGTCGCTTTTCCCCGCGACTTTGCATATCTTTACGAAAAACAAACGATCCCACAGGATGAAACGCTGCAAAATCACCATTCTCAAAACCACCCTCGACGAAGAACTGGCCAAAGAGTACGCCGCCCCCGGCTTCACCCGCTGCCCGATGATGCGCGAAGGGCAGGTCTTCTACGCCGATTACGCCAAACCCGAAGGCTTCTGCGACGAAGCGTGGAAAGCGGTCTACCAGTACGTTTTCGCCCTGTCGCACGGAGCGGGCGTCTTCTACTACGGCGACTGGATCGATCGGGAGGGCGTGGCGATCTGCTCCTGCAACGACGGTCTGCGGCCGGTCATCATGAAGATCGAACGCACCGACGAGGAGTCGCACATCGACTATGAACCGGTCGAACGATAGCTCCCGAACCGTCGCGGAGCTGCGTGACGAACTGTTGGGGTTCACGCATCCGTCCGCCGTGCGGCGCATCGCCTCCGCCGTACGTTCGGCCGACGAAGTGCAGGCACTCTACGCTCTGCTTTCCGCCGGCGAGGAGCCGCTCGCCTACCGGGCTGCGTGGACGCTGTGCCACCTCGCCCCGACATGGGACGCCGTGCTCCGCGACCGCTACGACGAACTGGTCGCCGCGGCGCTCGACTGCCCGCACGCGGGACGCCGGCGGCTGCTGCTCGCGCTTCTCTACCGGCAACCGCAGCCGGAGCCGCTGCGGGTCGACTTTCTGGATTTCTGCCTCGATGCGATGACCGATCCCGTGCAGCCGCACGCCGTGCGCATGTACTGCATGAAGCTCGCCTGCGAAATGTGCCGCACCCAGAAAGACCTGCTGCACGAATTCCGGACGCTGGTCGAGCTGCTGGAACCCGACCTCCTGCCGCCGTCGCTGCGCGCCGTGCGCCGCAACGTACTGGCCGCGCTCGACCGCAACCGCCCGCTGCCGCGGAGGTGAACGATCGACACGTCGTCCGGCAATGTCGAGCCCGTTCGGCAAGCAAACGGGGCCCACGTCCCGCGGATCACCGTGATCTTCACCTGCACAACAAAAACCCCTCCTTGCGAAAGGAGGGGTTCGGGAAGGTTCGTCGATACGACCCAAGGGCCTATCCGGCGAACCGGCGCTACTTCGCGTAGGCTACGGCGCGCGTTTCGCGGATCACGGTGATCTTCACCTGACCCGGATAGGTCATTTCGTCCTGAATCTTCTTGGCGATGTCGCGCGACAATCCTTCGGACTCCTGGTCGGAGAGTTTATCGGCGCCGACGATCACGCGCAGCTCGCGGCCCGCCTGAATGGCATAGGTCTTCTGCACGCCCGGATACGAGAGGGCGATCTCCTCCATCTCCTTGAGCCGCTTGATATAGGACTCCACCACCTCGCGGCGGGCGCCGGGACGGGCGCCCGAAATGGCGTCGCACACCTGAATGATCGGAGCTACGATCGATGTCATCTCCACCTCGTCGTGGTGCGCTCCGATCGCATTGCAGACATCGGGCTTCTCCTTGTATTTCTCGGCGAGCTTCATGCCGATGATTGCGTGCGGCAGTTCGGGTTCGTCGTCGGGCACCTTGCCGATGTCGTGCAGCAGACCGGCACGGCGTGCGATCTTGGGGTTCAACCCCAGTTCGGAGGCCATGATGCCGGCCAGATTGGCCGTTTCGCGGGCGTGCTGCAACAGGTTTTGCCCGTAGGACGAACGGTATTTCATCTTACCGATCAGGCGGATCAGTTCGGGATGCAGGCCGTGGATGCCCAGATCGATGGCCGTGCGCTTGCCGACCTCGACGATCTCCTCCTCGATCTGCTTCTGCACCTTGGCGACCACCTCCTCGATGCGGGCGGGATGGATTCGGCCGTCGGTGACGAGCTGATGCAGCGCCAGACGGGCGATCTCGCGGCGCACGGGGTCGAAGCCGCTCAGGATGATCGCTTCGGGCGTGTCGTCGACGATGATCTCGATGCCGGTAGCCGCTTCCAGCGCACGGATGTTGCGCCCCTCGCGGCCGATGATGCGGCCCTTGACCTCGTCGCTCTCGATATTGAAGACCGTCACGGCGTTCTCGATGGCCGTCTCGGTGGCCACGCGCTGAATCGAGGTGACGATGATCCGCTTGGCCTCCTTCGTGGCCGTCAGCTTGGCCTCCTCGATCGTCTCGTTGATGTAGGCGGCCGCATCGCTCTTGGCTTCGGCCTTCATGTTCTCGATCAGGATGTTCTTGGCGTCCTCCGAACTCATGCCCGAAATCTGTTCCAGACGCGCGTTCTGCTCCTTCATCAGGCGGTCGATCTCCTCGGTCTTATGTTCCAGCAGCTGCCGCTGCGCTTCCATCTGCTCTTTGAGCCGTTCGTTCTCGCGCAGGCGGTTCTCCAATTCACGTTGCTGATTCAGCAGGTTGGCCTCGATCTGCTTGGCGCGCTGCTCGCTCTGCGCGAGCTTCTGGTTGCGCTCGTTGACCTGACGGTCGTAGTCGCTTTTGAGTTGAATGAATTTCTCCTTGGCCTGGAGAATCCGCTCCTTCTTTATCATTTCGCCTTCGGCCTCCGCCTCTTTGAGGGCGGCTTCACGCTGTGCGCGGATGGTATTCTTGGTGATAAACCGGGTCACCAGAACATAGATACCGACGCACACAACGGCCGAAACGACGCTCGATAATACAATGGCAATCATGGTTTCGAGTTGTGTTAGTTAATATAGTTAATTAATAGGTATACATATAAAAAACCGCATAGGATTCCTTGCTCTTGTTTGACGAATCTGCCGATAAGTCATGTGTGGGGGCTTCGGGTTCGCAATCTTCCAACGGCACCCCGGAGGATGCACCCCGAAGGGTCAAGGCCTGATTTTGAGACATTCGCGTAAGTTGACCCCAATGTAATAAGTGTTCAGTTTCGCAAAGCTAGAAGGAATCTATGCGGGTAGATTATTTCTGTGTATGTTAAAGAACGCAATCCGTCGTCAAACGTTTCATTTCAAGAACGGTGCCCGACCTGCGATTATTGTCCGCGCCGGAGCGCCCGTCTCTCTCTTTTCTTTCTGCCGACGCATCGGACCTCGACGTCCGACGCCTCTTCATTCACCGATCCCGCGCCCGTCAGCGCAACGCATCGAGATAGCTCTCCAACTCTCCGCCCAGCGCGGCGAGCGTCTTCACCTCCTCGTCGCCGACCTCGCGGCTCTGCGCCAGCGCCAGCTTCGCCACCGCGATCTGGAAAGCGGCCATCGCCAGACAATCTTCCTTCGAAAACCCCTTGAAGTGCGCCTGTTCGATGCGCGTGACGTATGCGTTGATCTCGCGCTCGGCAAGGCGATACAACTCCTCCTTCTCGCCGTCGATCGCCAGCGGATAGGGTTTCCCGATGATTTTTACCGTTATGTTCTGCTTGGCCATTCGCTACGGTTTCGTTACTCCTGCTGCCGGTTCAACAACGCAATACACCTGTCTACCTCCCGCACTAAACGGTTGACACGCGCCCGCGCCCGTTCCCGATTCCGACCGCCGCCGGCAAGCCCTTCGGCCAGCCGCACGCACGACAGCTCCTCTTCGAGCGAACGCACCCGCTCCTGCAACGTCCTGTTCTCCTTGCGCAGGGCGTCGCCCTCGGTCTTCATCCGATCGCACAGTCCGCGCAGCTTGGCGTGTTCCGCCATCAGCCGCCGCACCTGCGCCGCGAGGTTCGCTATGATCTCCTGAGCCGCCATGAACGATCGTCGTTACAACATTAACATCCCAAAGGTAAAAATTTTTACGGAAAAACGAAAGAACGGCCGAAGATATTTTTCGGCCGGCACGACGGCCGAAACCGCCGGCTGCTTCGGAATGCCCTCTGCACTACCGTTTTCGCCGTTCGGTCAGTTCGCCGTAGAGGTCGTACTCCTCGGCTGCCGTGATGCGTGCCTCGTAGAAACAGCCGCGCCGAAGCCGGCGGCCGCCGACGGGAATCAGCAGTTCCTGGTCGACCTCGGGCGAATCGTACTGCGTGCGGCAGACGTAATAGTCGCCCTGCCGCGCGTCGACCACCACGCGCTCGGTACGCCCCACGCGGCGGAGGTTGTTGTCGAGCGAAATCGCCTTCTGCCGCTCCATGATCCGCTCCACGCGCCGCCGCTTCACCTCGTCGGGCACATCGTCCTTCAAATGCAGCGCCGAATAGGTACCCTCCTCCTCGGAATAGGCGAAGACGCCCAGCCGGTCGAAACGCACGTCGTCGACGAATTGCAACAGCTCCGCGAAATCGGCCTCCGTCTCGCCCGGATAGCCCACGAGCAGCGTCGTACGCAGAGCGATGTCGGGCACAGCCGCACGCAGCCGTTCGACGAGCCGATAGGCGTCGGCCTTGGTGTGGCGGCGTTTCATGGCCTTCAACTGCGCATCGGAGATATGTTGGAAGGGAATGTCGAGGTATTTGCAGATTTTAGGCTCGTGCGCCATGACCTCGATCACGTCGTCGGGGAACCCCGTCGGATAGGCGTAATGCAGGCGGATCCACTCGATACCCCCGATGCGGCACAGCTCCGTGAGCAGATCCGCCAGCCGGCGGCGGCCGTAGAGATCGACCCCGTAATAGGTCGTGTCCTGCGCGATGACCATCAGTTCGCGCACGCCGCCGGCGGCCAGCCGCCGCGCTTCGTCGAGCACCTGCTCCATCGGCACCGAGACGTGCGGCCCGCGGATGAGCGGAATGGCGCAGTAACCGCACTTCCAGTCGCACCCCTCGCCGATTTTGAGGTAGGCGTAGTGACGCGGCGTCGTGAGCCGCCGCTCCGTGGCCAGATCCGACCGCCACTCGCCGCCCAGCGCCCGCACGACGCCCTCCCAGTCCTTCACGCCGAAGAACTCGTCCACCTCGGGCAGTTCGGGGCGCAGCTCGTCGGCATACCGCTCCGAAAGACATCCCACGACGAACAGCCGGTCGATCCGACCGGCCTGCTTGGCCGCGGCGGCGCGCAGGATCATGTCGATCGACTCCTGCTTGGCGTCGCCGATGAAGCCGCAGGTGTTGACCACTACCACACGGGCATCCGTACGGTCGCTGTCCGCCGCGACGGTATAGCCCGCCGCAGCCAGCTGCGCCATCAGGTGCTCCGAGTCGACCGTATTCTTCGAGCAGCCGAGCGTTATGACGTTGATCTTCTTCATCCCGTGCGCCTTATTTCGTCTCGTCGCCGAAGAGCGCCTCGACGAACGCACGGCGGTCGAAGAGCTGCAACTGGTCGATGCGCTCGCCCACGCCGATGTAACGCACCGGAATACGGAACTGGTCGCTGATACCGATCACCACGCCGCCCTTGGCCGTGCCGTCGAGCTTGGTGATCGCCAGCGACGTGACCTGCGTGGCCTGCGTGAACTGCCGGGCCTGCTCGAAAGCGTTCTGTCCGGTCGAACCGTCCAGCACGAGCATCACTTCGTGCGGCGCACCGGGGATGACCTTCGCCATGACGCTGCGGATCTTGGTCAGCTCGTTCATCAGCCCCACCTTGTTGTGCAGACGCCCCGCCGTGTCGATGAGCACCACGTCGGCCCCGTTCGCAACGGCCGAGCGGAGCGTATCGTAAGCCACCGACGCGGGATCGGAGCCCATCTCCTGACGGATCATCGTCGCACCGGCCCGCTCGGCCCAGACGGCCAGCTGGTCGATCGCCGCGGCACGGAACGTATCGGCCGCGCCGATGTAGACCTTGCGGCCCGCAGCGGTCAGCTTGGCCGCCAGCTTGCCGATGGTCGTCGTCTTGCCTGCGCCGTTGACCCCCACGACCATCAGCACGTAGGGCGTCCCTTCGGGCAGTTCCAACCCGAAATCCTTGGTCGAAGCGTGCGACTGCTCCATCAGCGCCGCGATCTCGTCGCGCAGGATGCCGCGCAATTCGGCCGCGTTCATGTACTTGTCGCGCGCGACGCGCTCCTCGATGCGGCGAATGATCTTGACGGTCGTCTCGACCCCCACGTCGGAGGTGATGAGCACCTCCTCCAAATCGTCCAGCACCTCGGCGTCGACCGTCGAGCGGCCCGCTACGGCACGCGCCAGTTTCGAGAAAAGGCCCGTCTTGGTGCGTTCCAGTCCGGCGTTCAACTCCTCGCGCCGCTGTTCGGGCTGTGCTTCGACAGCCGCCCCGGCGGCAGTATCGGCCGGCGTATCCTGTTTCTTTCTGAACAGATCGAAAAATCCCATAACAAAATCGGTTTTAGCCGGACGACGGGCGGACTCCTGCACGGCTGCATCGCACCACGGTTCCGCCCCGCCGGCATTTATTCTTGCGACAAAGATAATAACTATTCGCAAAATTAGTTATATTTGTAAAGCGTATAATCGCGGTTCCGACCCGCAGAGGTGATGCCGGACGGTGCGAACGGCGGCCGGAACATCGCACCGGCAGACGGCGAAACCTCCCCGCAAGGCCCGCCGGATGCAGAAAACTGTTGAAAATCAAATGTAAACCCATGAAGAAAGGACTTATTTCCCTCCTGTTTCTCCTGTCGTGCGGCGTCTGGGACGCAGCGGCACAGGATCTGATCGTCAAGAAGGACGGCACGAACGTCGAAGCCAAAGTGCTCGAAATCGGCGAAAAGGACATCAAATACAAGAAGGCGTCGCACCTCGACGGCCCGACCTATCTGGTGTCGGTCGCGAACGTCGTCTACATCCGCTTCGAGGACGGTTCGACCGACATCTTCTCGCAGGAGGATTACGACCGTCTGGCGGCCGAGGCGAAGAATCCCGCACCGCAGAAACAGTCGAAGCGATCCGCGCCGAGCGCTTTCGCGGGACGTTACCAGCCGGGCGACTATTTCGACGAGAACGGCGTGCGGGGCATCGTCATCGAGGTCGACGCCGAAGGGCACGGCATCGTGATGTCGATCGCGCAGGCCAATCTGCGCTGGTGCGAATTCAAGAAGAGCGACGCCGTGCGGCTGGGTCTCGACGACCAACACGACGGAGCGGTCAACCAGGCCGCCTTCGCCCGCATGGCCGACGAGGGAAAAGTCCGGTGGGAGGACTATCCCGCCTTCAAATGGTGCCGCGACCTCGGCGAAGGGTGGTATCTGCCCGCGATCAACGAGGTGCTGCGCATCGGCCATCTCTACAACAACGGCCGCATAAAGTTCGACCGCAAGGCCCGCGAACAGTTCAACAACCGGCTGAAAGAGCACGGCGGAGTGAAGATGGACCGGCTGATGTACTATTTCTCCTCGACCGAAGGCGACGACGCATGGACGGCCATGACGACCCACATGGGAATCGAGCCGCCTTTCGTCGAACAGACGTCGAAGAACATTTCGTTCCTCGTCCGGGCCATGCACAAATTCTGAGGCCGGATGGCTCTTCCCGCCGGCGGAATTCCGACGACACTCCTAAACCCACCCCTGTCGCGACGGTTTGCGGCAGGGGTGAATCGTTGAATTTCATTCTTCGTTTTCCCGCCCCGGCACAGCCTGAACAAGTCCGGCTCTGCGCCCGGCTTAACGAAAAGGTTCGATGCCACACGAAACCCCACGCACCTGCTCGGCACGCGCAAATGACGACACGAACCGCCTCTTCACACTGATGTACAAGTACACCTCCGGCCGCGTTCAGCGTACCGGCAGTTCGCCGCCGGCGGCAGGTACAGCACCAATTTCGGCGAATTGGAGCCCGCCGCGTGGGGCGGCGAACCGCCGACATCGTCCCGCGATGCCGCCGGCAACGAACCCTAACCTCATCCGCCACGTGCGCCCTTCGGCACACAACCTGCCGAACGAACTCCGCCCGCACCGCCATCCCTCACACGCCTAAAACCTCCGCCCGCCCGTCCGGACGTCCCGGCGACAGCCGGCATCCAGCGTCCGCCCCGCCGCAGCCCGTCCGTACAAAAACACAAAAGGCATCCCCTTGTCGAGATGCCTTTTGTGTTAAGGGCCGATGCCCTTAACCACGAATACCGTCGGAACGGTTTATTTCTTCTCTGCGAAGAACTCCTTTACATGGTCGTTGGGAATGATACCCTCCTTGAACATATAGGCGCCGGTCTTCTCCGACTTGACCATTTTGATGCACTTGGTAAACTGCTTGCCCGTGCCGGTTTTCAGGGTTGCGACTACTTTCTTTGCCATAACGCTCGATTATTTGATTTCACGGTGTAACGTCACCCGCTTCAGATAGGGATTGTACTTCTTACGTTCCAGACGGTCGGGGGTGTTTTTCTTGTTTTTGGTAGTGATGTAACGAGACATGCCCGCAACACCGCTCTCCTTCTGTTCGGTGCATTCGAGGATGACCTGAACGCGATTGCCTTTCTTAGCCATTTGTCAATACGGTTTAGTAAATCTTCTTGGGGCAGGCAGCTTCGCGCAGAGCCACTGCGAGACCTTTCTTGTTAATTGTTTTCATACCGGCAGCCGACACCTTGAGGGTGATCCAGCGGCCCTCTTCCTCTGACCAGAAACGCTTGGTCTTCAAATTCGGACTGAATTTGCGCTTGGTCTTGCGGTTCGAGTGAGAGACATTGTTGCCGATTACCGCGACCTTGCCTGTAATTTCGCAAACTTTCATTGTTGATAATGTTTTTGTTCCGCCACAATTGGCCTGCAAAGATAGAAAAAAAATCCGAGAGTCGGGCACTTCGCCCGAAAAAAAACGTTCCGAACGACGGCACAAACAGCGGATTCGGATGCCGGCGGCCGATCCTCGCGGCGGTATCCGGTCCTTCGACGAACGACGATTCCGGCTCTGCGAACCGCGGCCTCCGGCGTGCGAAGTCCCGCCGCAAGCTTTTCTCCGCACGCCGAAACCGCACCGGACTTACGGCTCCTCCCGCTCGTCCCCGATCATCGGACCGTTGCCGGCGCATCATAAGCCCGACTTATAGCTCCATAAAAAGATATGAATGAAAAACAGAACCGTGTATCGAATAATTCGCTATCTTTGTACAAAAGAAAATTTAATACATTAAACGATACAACTATGATCAGCAAAAAAATGCAGGAGGCGATCAACGCCCAGATCAATGCCGAACTCTGGTCGGCATATCTCTATCTCTCGATGTCGATGGACGCGGCGGACAAAGGGTTCAAAGGTTCCGCACACTGGTTCGTACACCAGTTCAAGGAGGAGCAGGGGCACGCCGAGAAGCTGGCGGGCTATCTCCAATCGCAGAACGCCAAGGTCGTGCTGGCTCCCATCGCCGCCGTGCAGACCGAATGGCCGTCGGTCGTGGCGATGTTCGAGGACACGCTCGCCCACGAACAGAAGGTGACGGCGATGATCCACGATCTGTGCAAGCTGGCCGCCGCCGAGCAGGATTTCGCAACGGCGAACATGCTGCAATGGTTCGTCAACGAGCAGGTCGAGGAGGAAGATACGGCCCGCGGCATCCTCGAAGGCTTCAAAGCCATCGAAGGCGAGAAGGTGGGCGTCTACATGCTCGACCAGAAACTCGGCGCACGCTAAACACGCAGTCGAACGTTTTCATTAAGCCGAGCGCAGAGCCGAACGCAGTTCGAGTTATGCCGAGGCGAGAAAACGAAGAACGAAGTTCAACGACTTCTCCGCGCCGCACCGACCCTGTGTCGGTGCGGTGCTTCGTTTTCAGGGGAAGGCAAGCCGGACGGCGCCCGCCCCCCATGGAAACCGCACCCGCGCAGGAAGCGAAAGAGGAGCGCCGCCCCGACGGCGGCACTCCCCGTAAAACCGGATTGCGGCGGAAAGCTACTCCTTCACGCAACGCAGCGACATGCCCTGCGAACGCTTGTCTTTGCTGACTTTGAGCATTCGCTTGCTATCGATGATGAACATATACTGACCGTAAAGATCGGGATAGAGTTCCAAATTGTCCGAAGCCTTGCCTTTCGTTCCGATCCACAGGCCGCTGTAAGGATTGGCCTCGGTATAATCCAGCCCTCCGGAAGCGTAGGCGCGCGTACCGGTCGTGGGGAACCACTGTCCCTCCTGCTCGAAACCGCGATTGGCCTCGTCCCACTTCCCTGCGGTATAGACGAGCCATGCGTAGGGCGTATTGCCGTCGGCGTCGCAGACCGGAACCTTATAGCCCACAGGGCAGGGATCGTAGATCGTCTTCTTCCTGCTCTCGCCGCCCCAGTAGTCGTCGTTCGACACGTCGACCCAGTCGCCGGTCTTATAGTCGTTCTCGACGATCTCTTCGCCGTACTCGTCCTCCACGCCCGTATGCTTGTAGGTCATCGCATAGAATACCGCCGGATTCTGGATCGATTTCTCGATCGTCCCGTGGAACTCCGCCGTCAGACCGAACTTCGGCAACACACGGTTGTCGATGCCGTAGACCTCAGGCTCGCCGTCGACCTCGTAGGTGTAATCCTCGTTCATGATCGTAAAAGCCGTCGTACCGGGGAACGGATCTTTGCGCCCCCACTGGTAGAGCAGCCCGTGCGAATCGAAACTGCCGCGCTCGACGGTCAGCGCACCCAGATTGCGGTCCATGAAACTCCACGTCGTCCCCGACGCATTGGGAGCCGTCGTGAAGAGCGACGCCGACGGATCGTAATCGACGATCCACAGATGCCAGCTCCACAGGATCGTTCCCGACTCGTCGACGGCCGCCACGACGGCATTGCCGCTCTTGTCGGCGGTCTCGACGATGATCTTCTTCTCGTCGGCGGCGTAGGCTACCCGCGTAACGAGACCCTGCGCGCTCTGCCAAACCAGTTCGGCACCCTCGGCCGCACCGATCGATTCGGTGGAGGAGTTGCCTTTGTAAGCGGCATCGAAGACCGACGCCGACTTCGGGGCGACGATATAGCAGTTGGCGCAGCCCGCCGCACTCAGGTCGGTGAACGTCTGAGCCCCCTGCGTCACCCGCACCTCGCGGGTGATGCTCCGTTCGCCTTCGCCCGCAGTGACCGTAACCGTCGCCGTCGGACGCGCAGCCAGCGCATCGTTCGCATCGGCCGACACCGTGAATTTGCCTTCGGCGAGCGTAACCTCGCACCACGTCTCATTCGACAACGCCGTCCAGCTGCCGAGATTAGTCGACACGGCCACCTCGACGCTCCCCCCCCCGACCGGCAGGGAGATCTCGGTATCGGGCGTCAACGTCAATTCGGGATCGGGCATCGGCGCATCGTCGTCGCTGCACGATGCGAAAAGCATTGCGGAACCCGCCAACAACGCTGCCGCACCTCTCATGAACCTAAGTTTTTCCATCGGGATAAAATTTATGAAATTCGCTGCACTATCGCAGTGTGGGCGAATATACGAAATATATATCGTAAAACCATATCGCCGAAGGGAGGACGCGACACGTCCGAAGGGAGAGCAAACGGCTCTTTCGCGGGGTTTTAATGTCGATTTCGACGGGAAAAATTCATTTTTCTGAACGTTATCAGTTGTTTTCAGATATGTTTGACCATACTGTGGATTTGACACCTGATGATGAGTACAGTCTCATTCAGGATACAGTTGCTGTTATGAATGAGTTTTTACAAAGTCGATCCATTTCACTACGTCCCTTTTTCTTAACCATTACTGGAAAAATGGAGCAAGATGGAAAAAAATTTGGTCTTGGCTCTAGTGGGAGTGTCGTAGTTTTAACCATACGAGCAATAACGGCCTTGTATGGTCTGGCGTTATCTGCTGAGGAAACCTTTAAGCTGGCAGCCTATGTCCTTCTTAAACGTGGGGACAATGGCTCAATGGGAGATGTGGCTTGTATCGCTTATGAAGATTTGATTTATTACCAATCTTTTGACCGCAAAAGAATAGCGGAGCAGATCAATGAGTCGCCCTTAGAAAGTATATTAGCTCAGGATTGGGGA
>OLQM01001973.1_pt1 | contig 21333 bp, 16 predicted proteins | sample 1673161 | NCBI WGS metagenome assembly OLQM01 (sample SAMEA3136761, study PRJEB25190) | human gut metagenome | reverse complement strand
GGTAGTAAAAGTACAAAACAAATCCCGAACGGCAAACCGGGGTTCGCAATAATTTTGTATTTTAGCGACGTATTTAAACCTACAATGTATGAAGAAGATGATTCTGAGCGCCGTGATGCTGGTTTTCGCAGCCTCCGGCCGTGCACAGGAGGCGGGTGCCGCAAGTCCTACGGAACATAACGAGTGGCTGACCACGTTCGAGGCCGTCGCGGTGGATGCCGACCTGGATATCAAATTCGTGAAAGTCCCCGACACCGAGGCCCCCAAGATCGTATACGACACGAAAGGTTCCTATACTTCGAAATTCCGCGCCGAGGTGAAGGACAAAACCCTGCGTATCAGCGAGAGGCCCGATTCGCGCCGTCCCGACCGCACCGAGGTGACGGTCTATTACAATACGTTGCAGTCCGTTTCGCTGTCGGGCGCCGCAGCCGTGTTCGAGGGGACGGTGGATGCGGTGCAGCTCGACCTGACGCTGGGGCGCAAGGCGTCGCTCACGGCGGCGTTCGATGTGCGGGATCTGAGGATGGAGCTCACGGGCGGCAGCAGCGCGACGCTCACGGGCAAAGTGGGCTACCTGACGCTGTTCGCCTCGACGGGCAGGGTCGCCGCCTCGGGGCTGGAGGTGATGTCAGCCGAGGTCAATGCCCAGAGCAAGGCCGACGTGTCGCTGTGGATCACCGACCGGTTCATCGGCAAGACCACGACCAATGCCCGTATTACCTATAAGGGGCAGCCTGCCGTCGTGCGCGGCGGCGCCAAGTTCATGGGCGGTGAGATCAGCCACGTAGAATAGTCTCATGGAACAATAATGCGAAGGGGGCTTCCGGATCCCGGGCGGACAATACCGCCGGGGAAGTCGCCGGGGCTGTCCGAACTGCTATGAAGGGATTTCTGGAGGAGGTGGCCGCCGACCTGTATGCGCGCTATGGCGAGGGATTGTCCGAACGGGCGGTGCTCTTCCCGTCGCGGCGTGCGCGGCTGTTTTTCGTCGATGCCCTGGGGCGTATCGCCGGGCGTCCGATGTGGCAGCCCGAATGGGTGACGATCGACGACCTGACGGGCGAAATATCGGGGCTGCATACGGGCGACCGCGTACGGCTCATCACCGAGCTTTACAAAGTCTACTCGGCCTACCACAACGAACCCTTCGACAAGTTCTATTTCTGGGGCGACATGCTCCTCACGGACTTCGATACGATCGACAAATACCTGATCGACGCGCAGATGCTCTTCCGCAACATCTCGGAGATCAAGGAGATCGAAGCCGATATTTCCTATCTCACGCCCGCGCAGCTGCGCATCCTTTCGTTCTGGTCCTCGTTCGGCGAGCAGGCCGACCTTTCGGAGGAGAAGCGCCGTTTCCTGGCGATCTGGAAGACCCTCGGCCCCATCTACCGCCGCTTCCGGGAGCGTCTCTCATCGCTCGGCATCGCCTACAACGGCATGGTGCAGCGCGCCGCCGCCGACCGCATCCGCGGGGGCGGGTTCGCCTTTCCCGAGCCCCGGCGTTATGTCGTGGCGGGGTTCAACGCCCTTTCCGAGTGCGAGAAGCGCCTTTTCGGGTTCCTCGCCACGGCGGCCGAAACCGATTTTTACTGGGACTACGACTCCTATTATAAGGACGACCCCGAACAGGAGGCGGGTATGTTCGTGCGTTCGAACGTGGCGCAGTTCCCGCCCCGCACGGAACTTCGGCACGACAACATGCGGGGGGAGAAGCAGGTCGTGTCGGTCGCCGCCGTCTCGAACGCCGTGCAGTGCAAGTATGCCGCGGCGATCCTCGCCGGCCTTGCCCGCCGCCGCAGGGAGGAAGACCCCGGCATCGCCGCGGGCGCCAGGCCCGCGCTGGGCAAGGAGACCGCCGTGGTGCTTACCGACGAGAACCTGCTGCTGCCGCTGCTGTATGCCCTGCCCGCCGACATCGGACGGGTGAACGTGACGATGGGCTTTCCCCTGCGGCAGAGCCTGGCCTACACGTTCGTCGAGCGTCTGGTGGAGTTGCAGAACCACCGCCGCCGCAAGGGCGACGGCTGCACGTTCTACCATGCCGACGTCGCCGGCATCCTCGCACACCCCTATGTGGCCGAGTGCGACGCCGCACTCACGCGCACGATGCACGAGGAGATCGTCCGCGACCGCCGCATTTCGGTCGATGCCGCGTGGCTGGGCCGCAACGAACTGCTGAAACGGATCTTTACGCCCGCCGCGACGTGGCGCGAGTTGTCCGACTACATGCTGGACGTGGTCGCCGCCGTGGCGCGCCAGCCCTACGAGGGTGACGACGCACGGCAGCGGGTCGAATTCCTGGCGGTCATCGCCGAGCAGGTCACCAAGTTGCGCAACTCGCTCGACGAGTGCGATATCGACCTTACGGCCGAGGTCTACACCTCGCTGCTGCGCCGGCACTTGCAGACGCTGCGCATCCCCTTCGAGGGCGAGCCGCTGGAGGGCATCCAGATCATGGGGATCCTCGAGACCCGCAACCTCGATTTCGAAAACGTCATCATCCTTTCGATGAACGACGACAATTTCCCCGGCAACCATATGGCGCAGGCGTCGTTCATCCCCTACAACCTGCGTGCGGCCTACGAGCTGCCCACGCCCGAGCACCACGAAGGCGTCTATGCCTACTATTTCTACCGCCTGATCCAGCGCGCCAAGACCGTCCACATGCTCTATTGCTCGCACGCCGACGACAAGTCGACGGGCGAGCCGAGCCGCTATATCTACCAGTTGGACTACGAGAGCGGCTTCGACGTGCGCAAGGTCGAAGTGGGGGTGGATGTCAACCTGGCCGAAACGGCGCCGATCGAGGTGCCCAAGGACGAAGGGGTGATGGCCCGGCTGGAGCGTTTCGTCGACGCCCAAAGCCCTGCGACGCTCTCGCCGACGGCGTTTTTCCGCTACGTGGCCTGCCCCTTGCGCTTCTATTTCCATTCCATAGCCCGCTTGGAGGCCGATGACGAAATTTCCGAGGAGGTCGATGCCCCGATGTTCGGTACGATCCTCCATGCCGCCGTGCAGACGCTTTACGCCCGCATCGCGGGGGAGGCGCATCCCGGTGAAACCCTGCGTGCGATGATCCGTACGGGCGAAGTGGCGCAGGCGGTCGAGGCGGCCATCAACGAGAACTATTTGCAGGATAAACATGCCACGGCCGAGGATTATTCGGGCAACCTGCTGCTGGTGAAGGACATCGTGATCCGTTACCTGCGGGGCGGGGTGATGCCCTACGACGCCGCGCACGATGCTTTCTCCGTGTCGGGGCTGGAGGAGCCCGTAGCCTATCCGTTCCGTTTCCGCGCGGGCGGGCGCGACCTGGAGATGAAATTCGCCGGCATCGCCGACCGTATCGACACGCTCGACGACGGGGCGCTGAGGGTGGTGGACTACAAGACCGGGGCGCCGCACCTCGAATTCGACGGCGTGGAGAGCCTGTTCACGGGCACGGGCAAACAACGCCTTTCGAACATCCTGCAAACGCTGCTCTACGCGATGATGCTGCACCGGTCGCGCGGCTGCGACGTCGAACCGGCACTCTATTACGTCCGCAACATGAACCGCCCCGGCTATTCGCCGCAGCTGGACGACAAGCAAACGGGGGTGAAGGGGGCGCGCTATACGCTTTACCGCGAGCGTTTCGAGGAACTGCTGCGCGCGCAGCTCGCCGAACTCTACGACACCTCGGTTCCGTTCCGCCAGTGCGAGGATGCCGATACCTGCAAGTACTGCGACTTCAACGTGATCTGCAAGCGGTGAGGATGAGTAGGGGGGGCTTCCTTCGGGGAGCCGTCCAGGCAGAAATGCTCTTTGGCCTGCCCGTCACTTTTAACTGCCGGTATCGCTGCCGGTTATTCCTTTTCTGCTTTTCGGCTCCGGCGGATTGCATAATAGCGGAGCAGGTCGTCGTCGATGGCGGTTCGGTGGTCTGTAATTACCTGTATGTCATTGTCCTCGAAATCGAAATCCATGTGCCGTATTTTCGAGAGGCCGGATATGTCAAGCAGGAGCAATGGGTTTTGCCATGCTGACAAAAAATGCAATGCCGTATTTTCGGAGAGGTCGAGCTTCGCCAGGCTATTTCGGCTACAGTCCAATTTGGCCAATGCCCTATTTTCGGAGAGGTTGAGCCATATTAACTTGTTTTTGCTGCAATCCAATACCTTCAGCTCCGTATTTTCGAAGAGGTCGAGTGTCGCTAATTCGTTTATGTTGCAGTACAATTCCGTCAATGCTTTGTTTTTGGAGAGATCGAGTGCTGCCAATCGGTTACATGTGCAATACAATACGTTCAACTCCGTATTTTTGGTCAGGTCGAGTTTTGTCAATTGATTTTGGCTACAGTCCAATTTTGCCAATGCCTTGTTTCCGGCAAGGTCGAGCGCCTTTATCCTGTTCCAACTACAGTCCAATGTGTCCAATGCTGTATTTTCGGAGAGGTCGAGCGCAGCCAGATTATTCCAGTTGCATGTGAGTTTTCCGAGGTTTTTGAAGTATTCGACGCCCGTGAGCGATTCGATCAGGGGCGTGTCGGCTGTTTCTGCGTCGACGTCGATAGCGAATACGGCATCTGCCTCTTCGCGGCTGATTTTCCCGTTCCGATCCGTGTCGAATCTGCCGAGCACATAAGCGCGAAAAACCGGATCCGGAATTGTGCCTCCGTCCCAAAAAACCGGGGGATTCGCGGATCCCTGCCCGTTTTGGCAGGAAACGGTCGTGATGGAATACGCAAGAACCATCAATGCTGTAATGGGGGATAGCCGTTTCATGGGATTACTCAAGATATGCAGCTTCATATTGCAGTTTATTCCTCTTGCTGTCTGTATTTTTTCTGTTTTTCGGCCTCGATGGATTGCATGTAACGTGTCAGGTCGCTCACGAAGGCCGTCTGGCTGTTAGTAATTACCTGTATTTCATGGTTCTCGTAATCGAAAGATACTGCCTCTAATTTGGCGAGATCGGATAAATTGAGCCGGATCAATGGATTGTCGGAGCAGCCCAAGCGAATCAACTCCGTATTTTCGGAGAGATCGAGCGCAGTCAATCGATTGTAGCCGCAGTATAATTCGGTCAGCGCTGCATTTTCGGAGAGATCGAGCGCGGTCAATTGATTGTTGAGGCAATTCAAATAAGTTAACTTTGTATTTTCGGAGAGATCGAGTGCTGTTATCGGATTCCAACCGCAGGACAAATCGGTCAACTCCGTATTTTTGGAAAGATCGAGTTCCGTCAATCGATTGTAATCGCACCACAAGTCGGTAAGCATCGTATTTTCGGATAGATCGAGCGCAGTCAATTGATTGTGCCCGCAGAACAATTGCGTCAGGGCTGTATTTTGGGAGAGATCGAATACGGTCAATTGATTGTAGTCGCAGACCAGCATGCTCAATGCTCTATTTTCCGTCAGGTCAAGCGTCTTTATCGGATTCCGACCGCAGTTTAATGTAAGCAATGCGGTATTTTCGGACAGATCGAGTGTCGTTAGCTGGTTATCTTTGCATTTCAGTATATTCAACTCCGTATTTTTGGACAAATCGAGTTCGGTCAGCGCATGTCCGTTGCATATGAGCTGTTTGAGATTTCTGAAATGTTCGACGCCTGCAAGTGATTCGATTGCGGGAGTGTCGCTCGATTCTCCGCAGAGCCTGCCGAGGTCGATGGCAAGTACGGCGTCCGCTTCTTTGCGGCTGATTTTTCCGTCGCGGTCGGTGTCGAAATTTTCGAGGACATAAGTTCTGAAAACAGGGTCTGGAATCGCGCCTCCGTCCCAAAAGATTTGGGGATTCGCGGCCCCTTGTCCGTTTTGGCAGGAAATGGTTGCGGCGGGATATGCGAAAACCGCCAAAGCTGTGATGGGTAGGAATCGTTTCATGGGATTACTAAGATATGCAGTTTCATATTGCAGGTTATTCCTCTTGCTGTAGGTGTTTTTTCTGCTTTTCGGCCTCGATGGATTGCATGTAACGTGTCAGGCTGCTCACGATGGCCGTCCGGCTGTTGGTGATTACCTGTATTTTATAGTTGTCGTAATCGAGGGATATTGCTCCTAATTTGGAGAGATCGGATAAATTGAGCCGGATCAATGGATTGTCGCAGCAGCCCAAAGCGACCAGCTTCGTATTCTTCGAGAGAGCGAGTGCAGTCAGTCGATTGTCGTGGCAGCTCAAACCGGTCAATGCGGTGTTTGCGGAGAGGTCGAGCGTAGTCAGTCGATTGTTGTCGCAGTACAACCTGCTCAGCGCCTTATTCTGGGACAGATCGATTGAGGTCAATCGATTGCTTTCGCACCACAAGTCGGTCAGCATCGTATTTTCGGAGAGATCGAGGGTGGGCAATAGATTGTATGAGCAAACCAATTCGGTCAGCATCGGATTTCCGGTCAGATTGAGGGCGGTCAATCGATTGTTGTGGCAGTCCAATCTGATTAATGCCGTATTTTGGGCCAGGTCGAGGGAGGTCAATCGGTTGTCGCGGCAGTCCAATTGGGTCAACGCCGGATTTCCGGTCAGATCGAGGGCGGTCAATCGGTTGTGCGAGCAGTTCAATCCGGTCAATTCCGGATTTTGGGTCAGGTCGAGAACGCTTAATTGATTTCCGCTGCAGTTCAGTCCGATCAACGCTGTATTGTCGGCCAGATCGAGCGCTGTCAATTGATTGTATGCGCAGTCCAAAAGGGTCAGCGCTTTGTTTTTGCTCAGGTCGAGGGCGGTCAATTGACTGTCGCGGCAGTTCAATTTTGTCAATGCCGTATTTTCGGAGAGGCGGAGCGATGTCAGCGGATGGAAGGCACCTATGAGTTCTCTGAGGTTTTTGAAATATTCGACGCCCTCAAGGGATTTGATTCCGGGAGTGTCGGTCGGTTCTTCCCTGCCCAAGTCGATGACGAGTACGGCGTCCGCTTCCTCACTGCTGATTTTCCCGTCGCGGTCGGTGTCGAAATTTTCGAGTACATAAGCGCGAAAACCAGGGTCGGGAATCATGCCGCCGTCCCAAAAGATCGGGGGCTTCGCGTTCTCCTCCCCGCTTTGGCCGGAGACGGGCGCGGCAGGATATGCAAGAACCGCCAATGCTATGACCGGCAATAGTCGGTTCATGGTGTTTTCCGCTTTCCGTCCATGTAATGTCGCACTTCGTCTGAGACAACGGTTTGACTGTTGGCAATTACGTTTATTTCAGGATTATCGCCGAATACGATCTCCTCTATTTTCGAAAGATTGGATATGTTGAGTTCTGTCAATGGATTGTCGTCGCAGTAGATTTTCGTCAATTCCGTGTTCCGGGACAGGTCGAGCGTTGTCAATCGATTGCCGTTGCAGTACAGTTCCGTCAACGCTGTATTTCTGGAGAGATCGAGCGCAGCCAATTGGTTGTTGTTGCAGTACAGTTCCGTTATCGCTGTGTTTTGGGACAGGTCAAGCGCTGTCAATTGATTCCTGGAGCATGCCAATGTCGCCAACGCCGTGTTTTTGGAGAGATCGAGCGCCGTCAGCCGGTTGTTAGGGCAGTACACTGTCGCCAATGCTGTGTTGTGGGTCAGGTCGAGTGCTGTCAATTGGTTTTCGTGGCAGAGCAATTCCGTCAATTTCGTGTTCCGGGACACATCGAGTTCGGTCAATGGATTGTAACCGCAGAATAATTTTGTCAATGCCGTATTTTCGGAGAGATCGAGCGCCCTCAATCGATTGTTGTAGCAATTCAATTGTATCAAGGCCGCATTTTTGGAAAGGTCGAGCGCAGTCAATTGATTTTCGTAGCAGAGCAATTCCTCCAATGCCGTATTTTGGGACAAATCGAGCGAAGTTAATTGGTTGTAGTAACAGTGCAAATGAACCAACTCCTTATTTTGGGTCAGATCGAGTCCGGTCAATCTGTTGCTGTAGCAGAGTAATTCCTTTAACGCCGTATTCTTGGAGAGATCGAGTGCCGTCAATTGATTGGCAGGACAAAACAATACCGTCAATTTCGTGTTTTTGGAAAGATCGAGCGATGTCAATGGATTGCCCTCGCACGCCAATTCGGTCAACGCTGTATTTTGGGTCAAATCGAGTTCGGCCAATGCAGTGTAGTTGCAATTCAATTTTACCAGCTCCGTATTTTTTGAAAGATTAAGTGCGGGTAACGGATTGTCCCAGCAGTTCAATTCGGTCAACCTCGTATTTTGGGATAAATCGAGTTCAGCCAGTGTATTTCCGTTGCATATGAGCTGTTTGAGGTTTTTGAAATATTCGATGCCTGCGAGGGATTCGGTTGCGGGACCGAGTTCTGCGCAGAGCCTGCCGAGGTCGATGGCAAGTACGGCGTCCGCCTCTTTACGGCTGATTTTCCCGTCGCGGTCGGTGTCGAAATTATCGAGTACGTAAGTTCTGAAAACAGGGTCGGGAATCGCGCCTCCGTCCCAGAAGATTTGGGGATCTGCGGCCTTTTTTCCGCTTTGGCAGGAAATGGTTGCGGCGGGATATGCGAAAACCGCCAAAACTGTGATGGGGAGGAATCGTTTCATGGGATTAGTAAAGTATTTGTCAAAAATGAACAATTTCAGAGACAAATATAACAATTTTCCCGAAAAAACGGTTTGTTTCCGGAAGTTTATGTGTCCAACTTCACGACAAAATACGACGCTCCGCTGCGGCGGGCCGCTTCGAGCCCGATTTCGGAGTCTTCGAAGATCAGCGTTTCCTGCGGCGTGCAGCCCTCGCGGCGCATGGCCTCCAGGAAGCAGTCCGGGGCGGGTTTGCTGTGCTCGACGTCAGCGCCCGAGAGGATGCCGTCCACGGCGCCGTTCGGCCCCTCGCCCGGCGCGGGATCCCATGCCGCAGCCGGGGTTGCCGCACCCGTTCCGGTCGTGGCGGTATATGATCCGGCCGCGCCCGGCGCCGTATTTCCCGTTCCGGTCGTATCCACGTCCGCTCCGGCCGTACCTTTGCCCGTTCCTTCCACACCGGCTCCGTCCATGCCCGTTGCGGTCGTACCCTTGCCAGCTCCGACCATTTCCGCTTCGTCCATGCCGGCGCAGCCTGCCGGCGCCGGGCTCCCCGCCCGCTGTCCCGTGACCGTGATCCCCAGGTGGCGCATTGCGTTGTCGATATTGGCGCGGCTGCCCGTCGATACGATCCATACGCGGCCGCCCTGCGCCCGGAACTGCCTGCAGAACTCCCACAGCGGGCGGTTGAGCCGCACGGTGTCGAAGAACGCGGGGTAGAGCGCGATCTTGCGCAGCCGCAGCCGCTCGCGCTCCCCGGGGTCGGCGATGCCGTAACGGGTCAGGAACTCGTTGCACCGCATACCGAAATACTTTGCCGCATACTCCTCCTCGGTGAGCGTATAGCCTGCCTCGCGCAGCGTGGCGACATAGGCCAGCGTATTGGCGCGCCGCGTGTCGGCCAGCGTGCCGTCGAAGTCGAGCAGGATAAGTCGGATTTGCATGACGGGTTACTTTTTCCCGGCCAGTTCGTAACTGCGGGCGATCAGCGGGGCGATTTCCCCGAAGGGTACGCTGCCGTCCAGTCGTACGGTGAGCCACGTGCGTTTGTTCATATGGTAACCAGGGAAATAATGTTCGAAGTCCAGCGCCCGTGCCATGGTCTCCGCATCGGCCCGGATGTCGAGAATCTCTGTCCGCCCCTCGTCCGCGAGGCCGAGTTTGCCGGCCTGCACCGTCAATATCACGGCATACCATTTGGCGTTGTCCTGCCGCCGGAAAACGGCGTAGTCCGGGAATTTCTCCCAGAGGAACTCCGGTTCGCAGCCCCATGAGGCACGGATATGGCGGATTGTGCGGAGCGTTTCTTCGCTGCGGAAAATTTCTTCGCGCGCAAAGCCGAAATCCTTTGTCCAGTCGTTTCCCATCTCCTTTGTTTTTAGTCGAACGACTGCATGCCCGACTGTGCGATGCGCATCAGGCGCTGGTATTCGGTGGGGGTGAGTTCCATGAAGAAGTAGTGGATCGGGTCGACGCGCATGCCGTTCAGCCGCACTTCGTAGTGGAGGTGGGGCGAGAGCGAAAGGCCCGTGTCGCCCGAAAGGGCGATGATCTCGCCGCGGCTCACGCGCTGGCCCTTGCGGACGTTGATCTTCGAGAGGTGGCTGTACGAAGTCTCGTAGCCGTTGCCGTGGTCGATCACGACCGTCTGCCCCGACGTGGAGTTGCGCAGCGCCACGTCGCGCACCACGCCGTCGGCCGTGGCGAAGACGCGCGACCCCTCGGGGATGGTGTAGTCCACGCCCTGGTGCGATTGCAGGGTCTTGTAGAAGGGGTGTATGCGCATGCCGTACGAGGCCGTGAGCAGCGTCAACTGCTTGTTTATCACGGGCTGGATGGCCGGGATGTTGTTGCAGCCGCTGCCCGCCGAGTCGATGAGCGCCTGCAGGTCGAGGTACGAGGCGTTCAGCTCGTCGAGCCGCTTCTCCATGTCGGCGACCCGTTCGCGCAGTTCGAGCTTGAGCCGCCGCGACGAACGGTTGAAGATGTTTTCGTAGGTGACGGCCTGCCGGCGTTCGTATTCCGAATCGAAGTCGTAGGGATCCGATTCGAAGAGGATGCGGAAGACGTTGCGGTCGCGCTCGGAGAGGTTGTGCATGACGGTCGTCAGCGAGTCGTACCGCTGGGTGAGGGCGGCGTATTCGCGGCGCAGGCGGTCGGTCGAGTGTTTGAGCTCGTACTCCACGGGGGTGTCGAAGAAAAGCGAGAACCCGACGTAGTAGAGCACGGCGACCCCGGCCCACACGAAAAAGTGCACCGTCGCGCGTATGATGTTCTGTTTGCGGCGCTTACGCCTGCGGAGCCGCTCCAGGTCTTTCTTTCCTGCCATCTCAGAGCTTTTCGAAGTTCGTATCGCGCATGTTCTCCATGAGTGCGTCGTATTCCGCGGCGGTCATGTTGCGGTTGAAATAGTTAATCGGGTTCACCGGCATGCCCTTGTGGATTACCTCGTAGTGGAGGTGGGGGCCCGAGGAGATGCCCGTGTTGCCCGTTTCGGCGATGACCTGCCCGCGGGCGACCCGTTCGCCCGGCTGCACGAGGATTTTGCTCAGGTGCGCGTAGCGGGTCTTGTAGCCGAATTCGTGGTTCAGCAGCACCATGCGCCCGTATCCGCCGTTGCCCCCCGAGGAGGCGACCTCCACCACGGCGTCGCCCGTGGCGTAGACCGGCGTGCCGCGGTCGCAGCCCAGGTCGATGCCCTTGTGGGGGCGGATATACCCCAGCACGGGGTGCATGCGCCGCATGTTGAAGGCGCCGATATGGTCGTTGTGCAGCGCCGAGCGGTCGATGGGCCAGATGGCCGGGATCGCCGCCGACATCTTCTCCTTGTCGCGGGCGAATGCCTGCAATTCGTCGAAGGACACCGATTCGAGGTAGAGTATGCGGGCCAGCGCGTCGAGCTGCTTCCAGGTGCCGACCATCAGCGGGGCGAAGTCGTCCCCGGCCATCGCGGCGTATTTGGTGTCGGGGTAGGGCTGCCACACGCCGTCGATCGACACCGTGTCGGTCGAGAAGAGCGAGCGGTAGACGTAGTTGTCGCGGTGGCGGATTTCGTCCACGCGCCGCTGCGAGGTGCGGATGCGGTCTTGCAGGATGCGGTACTTGATCACCAGGTCGCGGTTGTCGCGGATGATGCGGTACATCTTGGGGGTGTAGAAGAAGTACGAGAAGAGCACGTTGGCGATCGAGACGAGGATGAAGCCGATGAGTATTTTCCGGATCAGGCGGTAGGTGCGCAGGCGGAAAGGTGCCGAGACCACGTCGCGCGTCAGCGCCTGCGCTTCCTGTGTCAGCGCCTGCGTGTCGAATCTCTGCCCTTTTTGCTTCATTGCGGAAAAAACTCCGGTTAATAGGATGCAAATTTAACTTTAATTGTGTAATTTTGCAACCCGAAATCACAAACGAAAGAATCGGATAAAATCTTATATATGGAATCGAATAAAATTCGCCGGGCCTTTCTGGACTTCTTCGAGAGCAAGGGCCATGTGATCGTGCCCTCGGCACCGATGGTCGTCAAGGGGGATCCCACGCTGATGTTTACCAACGCGGGCATGAACCAGTTCAAGGATATCTTCCTGGGCAATGCGCCCCGCAAATATCCGCGTGCGGCCGACACCCAGAAGTGCCTGCGCGTTTCGGGCAAGCACAACGACCTGGAGGAGGTGGGGCATGACACCTACCACCATACGATGTTCGAGATGCTGGGCAACTGGTCTTATGGCGATTACTTCAAGAAAGAGGCGATCGAATGGGCGTGGGAGTTGCTCCACGACGTTTATAAGCTGCCTGCCGACCGTATGTACGCCACTGTTTTCGAGGGCTCCGAGGAGGACGGCGTGCCGTTCGACCAGGAGGCCTACGACTACTGGAAGCAGTTCCTGCCCGAAGACCATATCATCCGTGGCAACAAGCACGACAATTTCTGGGAGATGGGCGAGACCGGCCCCTGCGGCCCCTGCTCGGAGATTCATTTCGACCTGCGCGACGAGGCGGAGATCGTCGCCAAACCGGGACGCGGGATGGTCAATGCGGGCCATCCGCAGGTGATCGAGATCTGGAACCTGGTCTTCATGCAGTTCAACCGCAAGGCCAACGGCTCGCTGGAGGAGCTTCCTGCGCGCAACGTCGATACCGGCATGGGCTTCGAGCGCCTCTGCATGATCCTCCAGGGCAAGAAATCGAACTACGACACCGACGTGTTCCAGCCTACGATCCAGCGTATTTCGCAGCTTTCGGGCAAGACCTACGGCGCCGACGCGAAGTGCGACGTGGCGATGCGCGTCATCGCCGACCACCTGCGTGCCATCGCCTTCTCGATCGCCGACGGGCAGTTGCCGTCGAACGTCAAGGCCGGCTACGTCATCCGCCGCATCCTGCGCCGCGCCGTGCGCTACGGTTATACCTACCTCGGCTTCACGGAACCTACGATCTGCAAGCTCGTTGCGGGGCTCGTGGAGCAGATGGGGGGCCAGTTCCCCGAACTGAAGGCCCAGCAGGCGCTGATCGAAAAGGTCATCGAGGAGGAGGAGGCCTCGTTCCTGCGTACGCTGGCCACGGGCATCAGCCTGCTGGACGGCGTGGTCGAAAAGACCAAGAAAGAGGGCCGCGAACTGATTTCGGGCAAGGACGCCTTCGAGCTTTACGATACGTTCGGTTTCCCGATCGACCTGACGGAGCTCATCGCCCGCGAACAGGGCGTCGGCGTTGACCTGGCAGCCTTTGAAACCGAGTTGCAGGCGCAGAAGGAGCGTTCGCGCAACGCTGCGGCCGTCGATACCGACGACTGGGTGGAGCTGTTCCCCATTCGCGAGAGCGTCTTCACGGGCTACGACACGCTGACCGAGCGGGTGAAGATCGCCCGTTACCGCCGCGTGACCTCCAAAGGCAAGACCTCCTACCAGCTGGTCTTCGACCGCACGCCGTTTTACGGCAATTCGGGCGGCCAGATCGGTGACATCGGCTATATCGAGAATGCCAACGAGCGCATCGCCGTCGTGGCTACCGAAAAGGAAAACGGACTGATTATCCATATAGTCAGGGAGCTTCCCGAAAACCCTGCGGCCGAGTTCACGGCCGTCGTGGACGCTGCCAAACGCCAGGCCGCGGCCAACAACCACACCGCGACGCACCTCATGCACGAGGCGCTGCGCAAGGTGCTGGGATCGCACGTCGAGCAGAAGGGTTCGATGGTGACGCCCGAGATCCTGCGCTTCGACTTTTCGCATTTCCAGAAGATGACCCCCGCCGAGCTTCGCCAGGTCGAGATGCTCGTCAACCGCGCCGTCCGCGCCAACTATCCGTTGGAGGAGAACCGCGAGGCCACCAAGGAGGAGGCCGAGAAATGCGGTGCCATGATGCTCTTCGGCGAGAAGTACGGCGACAAGGTGCGCATGGTGCGCTTCGGTACGTCGGTCGAGCTCTGCGGCGGCACGCACACCAGCGCCACGGGTAACATCGGGTTCTTCAAGATACTGACCGAGAGCGCCATCTCGGCCGGCGTGCGCCGCATCGAAGCCGTCACGGGCGAACAGGCCGAGAAGATCATCTACGCCGCCGAGGATACGATGCGCGACATCAGCGAATACCTCCACAACCCGCAGGTGCTGCAGGCCGTAAAGAAGATGTTCGAGAGCAACGAGACGCTTTCGAAGGAGGTCGAGGCCATGCGCCGCGAGCAGGTCGCACAGTGGGCCGAGAAGATCATCTCCTCGACGCCCGAGCGCCACGGGGTGCAGCTTATCGCCACGCAGACCGACCGTACGCCCGAGTTCGTCAAAGACCTGGCCTATAACCTGCGTGCCCGCTCCCCGAAGCTGGTGTTCGTGCAGGGGTCGGTCAACGACGGCAAACCCATGCTGACGGTGATGCTCGGCGACGAGATCACGGCCCAGGGCGTGAACGCCGGTGCCGTGGTGCGCGAGGCTGCGAAACTGATGCAGGGCGGCGGCGGCGGACAGGCGTTCTTCGCCACGGCGGGCGGCAAGAACCCCGACGGGCTGCAGGCCGCCATCGACAAGGCCGTGGAGCTGATTATGGCCCAGGTAAAGTAAAAGAATAGTTAAAAACCGGATAATTATGAATAACAAGGTATTACTGATGATCCTCGACGGCTGGGGCAACGGCCGCCACGACAAGGCCGATGTTATTTCGACCGTCCATCCCGAATATATCTCGGCCATGACGGCGAAATATCCCCATGCCGAGTTGCGCACCGACGGCGAGAACGTCGGCCTGCCCGACGGCCAGATGGGCAACTCGGAGGTCGGGCACCTCAATATCGGCGCCGGCCGCGTGGTCTACCAGGATCTGGTGAAGATCAACCGCGCCTGCCGCGACAATTCGATCCTGGAGAACCCCGAGGTCAAGGCAGCGTTCGAACATGCCAAAAAGAACGGCGTGAACATGCATTTCATGGGCCTCGTGTCGGACGGCGGCGTGCACTCGTCGCTCGAGCACCTTTTCAAGCTGTGCGATATCTCGGCGGCCTACGGCCTCGAAAATACCTTCGTGCACTGCTTCATGGACGGCCGCGACACCGACCCGCACAGCGGCAAGGGGTTCGTCGCCGACCTCGAAAAGCACCTCGCAGCCACGACGGGCAAGATCGCCACGGTGATCGGGCGCTACTACGCGATGGATCGCGACAAGCGCTGGGAACGTGTCAAGGTCGCCTACGACGCGCTGGTCAGCGGCATCGGCGAGCGTTCGTCGGACATGGTCGAAGCCGTCCAGAAATCCTATGACGAGGGCGTTACGGACGAGTTCATCAAGCCTTTCGTGCGCATCGACGAGAACGGGCAGCCCGTCGGCATGATCCGCCCCAACGACGTGGTGGTCTTTTTCAACTACCGCAACGACCGCGCCAAGGAGCTGACCATCGTGCTGACGCAGGAGGACATGCCCGCCGAGGGGATGCACACCATGCCCCTCTACTATTGCTGCATGACCCCCTACGATGCCAAGTTCACGGGGCTGCACATCCTCTTCGACAAGGACAACGTGCCCAACACTATCGGCGAGTTCGTTTCGAAGCAGGGCTTGCGGCAGTTGCGCATCGCCGAGACCGAGAAATATGCCCACGTGACGTTCTTCCTGAACGGTGGCCGCGAGGCGGAGTTCGCGGGCGAAGACCGTATCCTCGTCGCGTCGCCCAAGGTGGCCACCTACGACCTGCAACCTGAGATGAGCGCTCCGGAAGTCGCTGATAAACTGGTTTCTGCACTCGGTGAGCGGAAGTTCGACTTTATCTGCCTGAATTTCGCCAATGGCGACATGGTCGGCCATACGGGCGTCTACGATGCCATCGTGAAGGCCGTGAAGGCCGTCGACGGGTGCGTCGCCAAAGTTGTCGAGGCTGCTAAGGAGAACGGTTACGAGGTCGTCATGATCGCCGACCACGGCAATGCCGACAACGCTGTCAATGCCGACGGTACGCCCAATACGGCGCATTCGCTCAACCCCGTGCCCATCGTGGTCGTTTCCGACCGTGTGAAGTCGGTGCACGACGGTATCCTGGCCGACGTGGCCCCGACGGTGCTCAGGTTGATGGGGCTGGAGCAACCCGCCGAAATGACCGGCAAGGCGCTCGTGGAGATGAAATAGCCTGCCTTTTCAGTAAAACACCCTGGAATCTACATTCCGGGGTGTTTTTCGTTAGGGGTGACGTGTCGGGATAAACCCTTATTTGGAGCGTGGCAAATTCCGGGAATTAAAAGAGCGTTTGCTGCTGCGCAGATGCAGGCCGGTAGAACTCCATCCGGGTGGCTATGCCCAGCTTTGCGCACAGGTTGCGGAACGTGTCGTCCAGCGCCCGGCAGTTCGGGCCGAAGCATTCGTAGCGGTTGCCGAAACAGGCTTCGTAACGTGCTTTCAGCCCGGGGAACCCGCGCTCCAGGGCGGCATGGAAATACTCCCTCGACCCGCTGCGGAGCGTCACGCCGAACATCGGGAGGATATACGACGCCCCCGCGTCCTTCGCCCGGCGGACGATGGCTTCGACATTTTCCCGCGTGTCGTTGATCAGCGGCAGCAGCGGCATCATCGTGACACCCGTATAAATGCCCTTGGCAGCCAGTGCCGCCATTGCGCGGAACCGCTCCGAAGAGGCCGGGGCGCCGGGTTCCGTGCGGACGCTGAGCGCGTCGTCGGCACAGGTCACGGTGAAACTCACCGCCGCGTAGGTGGCGGAAATTTCCTGCAGGATGTCGGCGTCGCGCTCCGCCAGGGAGCTCTTGGTGATGACATGCACCGGGAAACGCTCGTCGGCGATCATGCCCAGTGCCCGGCGTGTCAGCCGCAGCTCGCGCTCGACGGGCATGTAGGGGTCGTTCATCGACCCCGTGCCGATCGTGGCGCGTTTTTTCCGCCGGGCACGCAGCTCGGCGGACAGCAATTCCAGTGCGTTGCGCTTCACGGCTATCTGCGCAATGTCCCCGATCCCGTAGCAGTCGCTGCGCGTGTCGCAGTAGATGCACCCGTGCTGGCATCCCCGGTAGAGGTTCATGTTGTAGGCGATGCCGAACCACCGATCGGCCGTCCGCAGCTTCGAGAGGATCGTTTTGGTTTCGATATACCGCATGGGCGGGTCAGTAGAGCTCGATGAACTCGTAGGTGTTGCCTACGGCCGCCAGGTAACGCAGGAACTCCTCACGGGAGATCACCACCGTCGCCCGGTTGTCGTTGGGGTGGAACGAGTAGGCCGGCAGCCGTTGCAGGCTGGCGTCGAGGAACAGGTGCACGTGCCTGGCCGGGTCGTTGATCAGCCCGAAGGGCGACACCGAACCGGGACGCAACCCCAGCCAGCGCTCCATGCGCTGCTCCGAAGCGAACGACAGTTTGCCCTGCCTCAGGCGGTGTTCCAGGTCGTGGATGGCCAGGTTCCGTTCGCAGTCGAAACATACGAGGTAGTGGCGGTTGCCTTTGTGGTTGCGGAAAAAGAGGTTCTTGCAGTGCTTCGACCCGTCGTCGCGCCAGTAGCGGCGTGCGGCCTCGATGGTCGGTGCCTCGGGGTGTTCGTACCACGTGTAAGCGATGCCGCGGGCGTCGAGCCAGTCGAAAACCCGCTGCCGGCGTTCGTCCGGCGTCGGGGCGGCCGTTGCGGCGCCGGGGCTTGCCGTTTCCATTCCTTCCATGGCTATCGGGCCTTGCAGAATTCTTCGATATTCTCCGCGATGCAGCCTACCAGCACGTCGATGGCTTCGCGCGGCGACCATGCGTTGTGGGGCGAGAGCAGCAGCCGGTCGGGTTCGCGGATGCCCAGCAGCGGGTTGTCTGCGGCCAGCGGCTCGCGCGAGAATACGTCGAGCGCGGCGCCTGCGACCGATCCCCGGTCGAGGGCTTCGGCCAGTGCCGCCTCGTCGACGATTCCGCCGCGGGCGACGTTCACGAGGATGGCCGATTGCTTCATCACGGCCAGCTCCGGGGCGCCGATCAGCCCCCGCGTGTGGTCGTTCAGCGGCGCGTGCACCGAGACCGTGTCCGCCCAGCCCAGCAGTTCGGGAAGCGACACGGCGGGGTAGGGCTCTTCGCGCACGGCGCCCGAGGTCGAGGTGTAGCGTACCTCGCAGCCGAAGGCCGCGGCGAGCCGCGCCACTTCGTGCCCGATGGTGCCGAGCCCCACGATGCCCCACTTCGAGCCGTAGAGCTGGTGCGTGGGTTTGGCGAAGTGGAACTGCTGCCCGGCGGCCGAGTAAGCGCCGCTCTTGACATAGCGGTCGTAGTAGACGATGTGCCGCCGCAGGGCGATGGCCGCCCCGAGGGTGGTTTCGGCTACGGAGTGCGTCGAGTAGCCCGCGGCGTTCCTGACGGCGATGCCCAGCTCGGCCGCGGCGTCGAGGTCGATGTTGTTCATGCCCGTGGCGGCTATGCAGATTAGGCGCAGCCCGGGGAGTGCGGCGAGCGTCTGGCGGCGCATCACGACTTTGTTGGTGATGACGATTTCGGCATCGCGGCAGCGATCCGCGACCTCGTCCGGCGCGGTCGTGCTGTAACCCGTGTACCGGCCCAGCTCGTGCAGGCGGGTCAGGTCGGCACCCCCGAGGGTGTACTCGTCCAGAAATACGATGTTCGGTTTCATTGGCGTATGTGTTTATGGTTTCGTTGTCAGTCCATTTCCCCGATCAGCGTGCGGATCGCCACCGAGGCGCAGCCGATGCCGAACAGCGCCGGGATGTAGGAGATCGTGCCGACGTTCGACTTCTTGTTCTGTTCGTCGCAGAGGATCATCGCCCCCTCGCGCGTGGCCTCGGGCGAGAATACCGCCTTGAAGCCGCTGCGGACGCCCAGTTTGTGCAGCCGCTTGCGGAGCATGTGCGCCAGGGGGCAGTGGTGGGTCTTCGAGATGTCGGCGATCTCCATCTTCGTGGGGTCGGTCTTGGCACCGGCGCCCATCGAGCTGACCAGCGGCAGCGAACGGTCGAGGGCGCCCTTTATCAGCGCCAGCTTGGGCGAGAGGGTGTCGATGGCGTCCACCACGAAATCGTATGCGGCGGCGTCGAGCAGCGTGTAGGTCTCCTCGTCCCGGATGTAGCGGTTGACGACGGTCAGCCCGATCGCGGGGTTGATGTCCCGCAGCCGGTCGGCGAGCACCTCGGCCTTCTGCCGGCCTACGGTCGAATGCAGGGCCACCAGCTGGCGGTTGATGTTGCTCGGCGCCACGGTGTCGGCGTCGGCGATGGTCATGTGTCCCACGCCCGCCCGGGCGATCATTTCGGCGGCATAGGCGCCTACGCCGCCCAGTCCCACGACGAGCACGTGCGCCTGCCGGAGCAGGTCGAGTTTTTCCTTGCCGAGCAGCAGCTCGGTGCGTTCAAGCCAGTTATCCATTTTGCGGGGCGAATATCCGTTCGTAATTTTCGGTCGTCGCCCGTTTCAGGGCTTCGACGGTGGTGCCTCTCACCGCTGCCGCGTGCGCGTAGACCTCCTCGATGCCGGTGTCGCTGTCGTCGGTTTCGAGGAAGAGCTGCCCGGGGGGCGTTTCGCGCAGCGCTTCCAGGGTCTTGGGCGACGAGAACGTCCGCACGCCGAACGAGAGGTAGTAGCCTTTCTCCAGTGCGCGACGTGCCTGCTCGGGCGAGCCGATGAACCCGTGGAAGATGACGGCACGGGGCTCGCGGGCGGCCAGTTCCAGCATGACGGGCTCGAAGGCCCTGACGCAGTGCAGCACTACGGGCAGTTGCCGGTCGCGCGCCAGTGCCAGCTGGGCGCGGAAGGCGGCCAGTTGCTGCTGGCGCCCGGCGCCGCGGGCATAGTCGAGCCCCGTCTCGCCGATGGCCTGTACGTCCGCCGGGAGCGTGCCGAGTGCGGCGATGTCCTCTTTGTCTGCATCCCACGGGTGGATGCCGGCGGTGCGGAGCTCGATGCCCCGGCCTGTCGGGCGGTGGGTGTGTATGTTGACGAATTGGGAGGTCATTGCGACAAAAGTACAAATTTTAAGTAAATTAAAAAATAATAGATAATGCATACGGATTTTTCGGAAAAAATTCGTACTTTCGCACGCGAATTATGCTGTTAGCAGGCTAACAACAAAAACCGGCCCGAAATTTAACCCAAAAATATCCAAACATAACAATCAAAATCTTTAACCATGTCGAAAATCATTACACTACGCAAGGGTCTCGACATCAATCTCCGGGGAAAGGCCCAGGAGTCTCTGGCCGACGCGCCGCAGGCTTCGGAGTATGCCCTCTCGCCGCTCGATTTCGAAGGCGTGACTCCCAAGTTGCTGGTTAAGGTAGGCGATGAGGTGAAAGCCGGTACGCCGCTGTTCTTCAACAAGTACAGCGAGCGTGTCCTCTTCACGTCGCCTGTCAGCGGGACGGTTGCTGCCGTCAACCGCGGGGAGAAGCGCAAGGTGCTCTCCGTAACCGTAACGCCGGATGCCACGCAGAGCTACGAGGAGTTCGCCAAGCCCGACCTCCAGAAAGCGTCCCGCGAGGAGATTGTTGAACTGCTGCTCCGTTCGGGCCTTTGGCCGATGATCGTGCAGCGGCCCTATGGCATCATCGCCGACCCGAACGACACGCCGAAGGCCGTTTTCATTTCCGCCTTCGACTCCGCGCCGCTGGCCCCGGATTACAACTTCGTGCTCTGCAACGAGCAGAAGAACCTCCAGGCCGGCATCGAGGTGATGCGCCGGCTCACGCCGGGCAAAGTGCACCTCTCGGTGCGTGCCAAGGCCGAGGGGCAGATGCCCATGCTCAAGGGTGCCGAGCTGCACACCTTCGCGGGCAAGCATCCCGTGGGCAATGTCGGCGTTCAGATCCACCACATCGACCCCGTGAACAAGGGCGACGTCGTGTGGACGGTCAATATCCAGGATCTGGCCATCATCGGCCGCCTGTTCAACGAAGGCCGCGTCGACATGACGAAGATCATCGCCGTAGCCGGCTCTGAGATCGAAAAACCGCAGTACTGCCGCGTCGTCGCGGGCGCCAGGGTCGATTCGATCCTCCGGGGCAACGTGAAACCCCAAAAGGAGGGCGACCATGTACGCATCATCTCGGGCAACGTGCTCACCGGCACGAAGACTCCGGCCGACGGCTTCCTCGGTTTCTATGCCAATCAGCTCACGGTGATCCCCGAGGGCGACAAGTACGAGCTGCTGGGCTGGGCGATGCCCCGTTTCAACAAGTTCTCCGTATCGCGCTCCTATTTCTCGTGGCTCTGCCCGAAGAAGGCCTACGACCTCGACACCAACATGAACGGCGGCGAGCGCCCGTTCGTCGTGACGGGGCTCTACGAGCAGTACCTGCCGATGGACATTTACCCGATGTACCTGCTGAAGGCCTGCCTTGCCGGCGACATCGACAAGATGGAGAACCTCGGCATCTACGAGGTCGTGGAGGAGGATT
>OLQM01001963.1_pt1 | contig 21401 bp, 20 predicted proteins | sample 1673161 | NCBI WGS metagenome assembly OLQM01 (sample SAMEA3136761, study PRJEB25190) | human gut metagenome | reverse complement strand
CAGCATATCGGTCACGTCGGAGCGCACCAAACAGACCGTCTTGTGGTTCTGGTCGCCCCACAGTACGTTGATCTGCTTGTACCGCAAGCCGTCCTGCGCGCAGTAGGGCAGTACAAAATCATAGCCCCCGGGCTTTTGCGCCAGACTGCCAAGCAAAGTCTGCAGGTGAAACTGCTGTTTCACCGTCTCGCGGCTCATAGCCGTCTCAAAATACCCAACTAAATTATCCAGTACCGCGTTATAGTCCCGGGCCGTGTGGGGAGGCAGATTTTCCAGGACCATCTGCCTGGTATACATAGAAAATTCCCCCGTAAAGGCGTCAATGAAGCAGGCCAGCTCACAGGTATAGGCGATCACCCGGAGTAACCGCTGCTGCTCCCGGATGGAATCCGTGATGTCCGTCCTGGACAGACATACCCGGCCAAGCCGCAGGTCGATGGGGGAGACTGTCACATTTTTGGCTCGGACATCGCCAGCGTCGTCCGCCATTGAGTACGCAAACGTATAGGCCTGTCCATGCTGAAGCAACGCCAATATACGCTCGGTGTCCAAATGCTCCCGGTACTGCTCCCGGTCCCGGGGCACGACCCTGGATTCCAGCATTCCGGCCACCCAAGCCGAGTGGACGCCCTGGCGCGGGGGGACACAGTCAGCGTTCTTATCCTGGGAGAGTATGAGATACGTGTCCCTCTTTAGATTCAAATCCGCTACAAAGTCATAACCGGTGACAGAGAGCTGATGGACGATGCGGTCGGCAACGACCTGCTCGGTGATATCGATCACCGTGAGGATTCCGGTTACGTCGCCGCTGTCCGGGGTTGACACCATATTCATCTCGATCTGTATATACCGGCCGGTATCCTCGTTGGGAAGCTGGACAAAGAAATTCTTTACCTGCTTGGTTTCGCCCCGTTGAAAAGCAGCCAGGGAAGGTTCTCGTAAGTAGGTGTCCCGGAATACACGCCGTTCATTTTCGTCCACAACCAGGGTGGAAAGACCGCCAAAAAATGCCTCGCGGACAGCGCCGAAGCGTTCCAAAAGCCCTACGCCGGTCTGATCGCTGATCTGAATGATCCGGTCCTGGGTAATATTGCAGTGGCCCGTTACCAGCACGTCGGGGTCTGTCCTCTGATGGTGGCGCAGCAGCAGCTCGTTGTACTGCTGCCGGATCCGGGTGCGCTCTTCACGCTCCTTTGTCATATCGTTGTAGACGGAATAAACTTTCCGCTCTTCCGTAACCTGATGGCCTCTTTTGCGGAGTCGCAATCTTTCAGCGTTGTGGACCGCAGGTGATGAAATTTTGTCCACACATTCTCAAAATAGGTGTAGTAGTTGCTCCGCAGCACTTCCACACCGTCCATGCGAATGGCTGCCCGGCCCTCATGGTCAGCGCTTTTGCTGTAACTGGTGGCAAAATACTGGATGTGGCCCCGGAGCGCCGGGCACAGGTAATCATTTTCCAGCTTGTTCCGGATTCCGCTCCAAGTTGGCATAGCGACCGCCTCCTTTCGGCTGTGGCTGCGGGTAAGGTAAACTTCCCAATTGATTAAAATTTAAAGATTACATACAATCCTCGATATATGATCGTTCTATAAATTCTTTTACTGCAAATAGATCTGTAAACTCCACATACCGGGGAAATCCGTCCGCATTATGTGCTGAGTAAGTCAAATGGAACATATAGTAGATGTCCCTTCCTATTCCGCTTCTGACAACATATAGCACATCATCATTGGAATCACACTTCGCAACCGCCCGGATTTTTTTGCCGGATAAGAAGTGGCCTTGTCCTATTTCTTTGTTTAGTTCAACGACAAATGCTCCGTCCGCCTGTGTGAGGGGAAGCAGATACCAGTTAAAATCCTTACCATATTTATCGTACAGATCACAGAACATTTCTTCTAATGTCATTGTTCATTTTTCCTTCATCCATTTACAGTTCAGCTCTCAACCGCCGCGCTGTTTTTATTGCTCATTGAGATACCTCGCCAGTTTCTTCTCCAGCAGTTCTGTCATATCATTGCAGAGGCGCTTTACCTTGTCCTGCTCATGGGCGTAGTACCAGATGGTTTCCTCTCCGGGGCGGAGCAGGAGCTGGTCGCCGTCCGCTTCTTTCCAGAACTCGCCCAGCACACAATACCTCTCTCCATGGATGGTCAGATCAAACATCCCGGAAAGGGAAAGGATCACGCCTGTGGATGCCTGGATGCCTGCGGTCAGCAGGAAAAACTCCCTCACCTGGGACGGGAGCGTGAAGTCCAGCACGCTTTCTTGATTCCCAATCTGCTCCTCCGTGGCGGCAGGCTTGATCTCATCAGAGGTGTCCAGCACCTTTGCCAGCGCCTTGGAGAACTTGGGGTATCGGCCAAACAGCTCCGGGTGGCTGGCCTTGAATTCCTTTTGCTTTTCCCGCTGCACTCGCTCCTGCTCCTTGCAGAAAGCGTCCAGTTCGGCCAGATACCGCTCCTGGTAGAGATTGCTGGCTTCAAATGCTGTGCCGCTCTTTTCCAGAATGGCGATGGCTCCCTTTTGGCTGCCAAACACCGGGACCCACTGAAAACCGTGTCGGCAGGGCTTCAGTTTCAGAAATTCACCCCGACTCAGCAGGGCTTCCAACTCCGTCTCATGTTCGTCCCACCAGTTCTGCCAGGTTTCAGGTGTTTCCCGTCCCTCAGCCAAGTCCAGGAGTTTTTCTGTCAATGATTCTTTGTTCATGGGTGTCCACGCTCTTTCTCCGCCATCACTTCCACATTACTCGGTAGCACAAAGCTCATTCATTTTTGGAATCAGTATTTTATCCATCCATTGACAAACAATTTCAAAGGTATTGTCAATTTTTTCTTCATTTCCTATATCAAGATATATTTCATTGTCTCTTAAACTGTAAAACAGCGGTTGTGTGTTGATGTCTGGTTTGGCATAACCATAAGGGTCGTATGGACGGGTGTTGATTATATAGCAAACCTCTATGCTTATGCTATCCTTTGTGTTCCCGCCGAATGAGGAAAACGCAATCATATAGGTGAAATTTTTACTGTGCCTCGTAAGTGTTTTGTCGGATTTTTTATACTTGAATCCTAAATGCCCGTACTTTCCTTGCAACTTGGTTCCAAGCATTTGCATTGCTTCGCTAAAGTTCATTGTGCACCCTCCATTTTCTCATCGTAAAAATAAATATAGTTCATTTCTCCGTTTCAGAGGGCGCAGGAATAGATGCTCATGGCCCCGTAATCGGTGTGCAGGACAAGTCCGCTCTTGGTAAAGGCAAAATTCACCTGCCGCACCACAAAGGGGTCGTCAATGGTGGCCAGCAGCTGGCCGCTTCCGGTATCCCACAGCTCTATGGGGGAGCTGCCACGATCCTGCTGAACGGCCATCAGGCTGCCCCTTGTCCTCACCGTACAGGTATCCGAAAAACTCAGCCCCTGCCGGACAGAAAATGGGAAAGGATTGTCCATCTCCTCTCCGGTCTGGGTCAGATAGAACCTGCCGCCCACTGAGAAGCACTGGTCATCCGGAGAGAAGAAGGGATGCCAGCCCTCATTGGGAATCACCACTTTTTGGGCGGACTTCAGATCGACCAGCACATACTCACCCTCGGTGACGCGGTAGGCCGCTTTGCTCTGCCGGGGAGAGAGCATCCCGAAGCAGTAATAGGCAAAATTCGGGTCTTTTGACTTCTTGCATTTTACCGTTTCCCGCCACACCTCTGTGTTGCTGCCAAAGTCAAAGACAACAATCTCCTCGCCCGTGTACCACAGGGCCAGGTCGCCGCTGACATCCAGCATGGTCTTCATGCTGTTTTTCTTGTTGGCAAAGGGTATGATTTCATGGGTGCGGAGTGAGAACTGCTGGAGAAGATAGCTGTTATTCAGAAGAAGGGTGTCATTGGGGCAGAGAACCTGCTCATAGGTCATTCTCTTTGCACCCAGGGGAACTGTTTCGAAGATCTCCCCGCTGCCATCGAAGTGATAGAGGGTTTCGTCCTCAAAATCTCCGACCACCCTCGTCAGGAAGAAGTCGTCCCGTGTGAGGGCGGCAGCCAAGGGCATAAAGCCGTTGCTGTCCTTACCGACAAACCGATGGCACCGCGCCTGCCCAACAGCGGCATCCGGATTCTGATAGACAAATCCTTTCCGCATTTGGCTCATCATGGCGCTGGCAGTCTTGCTCTTGACCTGGAAGACGGAGTCGCACAGGATCTCCTTGACCTTCCCGCCATTCAAGCAGGTTCGGATGGTATGTCCGTCAATTTCAATCCGCCACTGCTTATTTGTGGCGGGGTTGAGGAAGGTTTTTTCAATCATGGTTTTGGCCGTTCCTCCTTTCGGATCAGGATGCTTTTTCCCTCGGAGTTGATGCTATAGAGGTCATCCAAATGGATATGGAATCCATCCTCACGAACGGTTTCTGCCATTCCCAAAGCGGCTTTCGCCAACAGGAGCAGCCCCGCCCGGTTTCCCGTTAGCTCCAATTCATTTCCATCGGCATGAGTGGTAAAGGAGAGGTGGGCTTCCGGCTCTACCGGAAGGATGGGCAGTTGTTCATCATTCAGTTGAATGGTCAGTGTTTTGGGTTTCATCGCTTGTATCCCACCTTTTGAAAACTCCTCAATCAAAATCCATCCAAACCAGGTGCTTCCCGCAGTGGAGGCACTGGAACAGATAGCATTGCAGATGCCCGCCATTGACGGATTTCTGAATCATTTCCTTATGTTCGTCATCCCACATTGGATCGTCCAGCACATCCTCCAGCACACCCAGCGCCCGCAGTTCTCTGGCACCCACATGGCCCAGATAGGCGCAGTAGTCGCCGCAGTGGGTGCGCCAGTATTCCTGCTGCCAGCCACAGTAGCCAGGAGTTCGGTGGATGAGCTCGTCCAGTCGGGCCGGGTCCTCCACGCCATCGTCCACGGAGCAATCGTCCTGGAAGCTGCCGTCATATTTCCGGGCCGCCTCGCCGCTGGAGATACACTCCGGGCACAGACACTCAATATCCTCCACAGCGTAAAAGGGGCCTGTATAGAAAATATGGGTCGTCTTGCCGCAGCAGTCGCAGGCAACGCCATCCGCGGACTCCTCAAAAGCGCCGGTTTCCAGCGGATTGGGGTGATACCGGAAGGTGGGCAGGCCCAGCCGAGCCTGCCGCTCCTTCTCTTTCTGCTTTTCCTCCAGCGTTTTGGGCTTGGGGAGAGCATAATGATTGCCCCAGTTTTCCGCATATTCCTTCAGCGTGCCCAGCCGCTTGAGTGTTTTTTTATCGGAACGATTTCCGATTTGGCAGAGCAGTTCGTAGGCATCCTTCTTGAAGTCCAGCAGATCATACACATCCACCAGCACCTCCTTGGCCTGTTTGTCTTCCGATAGCTCCAGTTTCTCCTTGAAGGTATAGAGCGCGCGGACACTGTCTGGATTTCCTTTTGTCTCTCGAAACTGTTTTTGGAGTTCAATGTATTCCTTCAGATATTCGTTCATGGTCACAATCTCCCATCAATCCCACCAGAAGTACCAGACGGTGGACTGCCACAGGGCATCTGCCAAGGAGCCAATGCTTCCATCCTCATTCTGATCCAGATCCGGGCAGAAGCCATACAGTTCTACCGCCACATCCATGGCCTTCTCCTTGGGGACGGGGGCCGGGAGTAGGAATTCCAATTCATCGTGACTCATGGCGGCAGGCACCGCGCCGTACTGCTCGAACCAGTATTTGGCCGCAGCCATCAGCTCCGGTGTGTCGGGGCAGTCATTCCAGTTTCCGAAGGGCAGGTAGGCGAAGATCTCCCAAGGATTCTTCACCGGGATCTTGGCCAGAATGAGCGGATAGGTCATCTCAGTATCATCATCCCAGTAGCTGGAGAAGCGGTCATTAGGTTCTCCGCCCTCCATCTCGCCCAGGACTTCCTCATCCCAGTCCATATCGTCATCCTCGGCTTCTTCCTTGCGCTGGCCGGTCAATTCCTCCAAAAACGCCTTTCCGTCCTTGATGGGGGCGGAGAGCATCTTCTTCCGGTACTCCGTTACAGCTTTGAGGTCAAATTCGTAAATGTCTGCATCATTCTCTGGGTCGGCGTTCATCACCAGACACTCCAACAGCGTTTCATCGTCCGCCTTGATGAGCACCGGCACAAAGCCTTCCTGGGCGCTGTCCCGCTTGGCATAGTTGTAGGCTGCCATGATGGGGTCATCATCCTTCATGGAGGGGAAATAGGTACACTCGCAGTCCAAATACTCCATGATGGCATGAGCCACCTCGGAAGGCTCCAGCGTGTCCTCGTCGAAGTCCTGTCCCTGCCAGTTGGCAAAGCGTTCTTCGATCACCTCTGCCATAGCCTGATAGTAGTCCTCGTCAAAGGGGATGAACAGGTAGGCTTCATCCTGGAACTCATCGGAGTGATACCGCTCCGGGCCGAAGAAGTGGAGGGCGTTGTCGTCAACATCGGCAGGATAGTAGGGACTGTCGCCCTCTCCATAGTAATAGCCCGCAAAGGCACGGCCTTGCTGATTGAACAGCACAGAGAACAGACAGCCGTCCAGCTCATCCCGGATAAACTCCCGCAGATCCACGCTGGCAGAATCAGCCTTGACCTGCTTGGCCACTTCGCCGTATTCTTTCAGGAATTCCTCGCCCATCAAATCATGCTCCATGCACCAACGCAAGTAGATGGCCATATGGTTGTAGGCATTGATGGGGTCAATGGGCAGACCCTTCTCCTCAATGCTCTCGATATGATAGGAGGCATCGTCCATCTCACCGTCAAAATCATCATTGGAAAGGGTGCCACGAGTGATAGCATCCTGACGGTCAGGCTCCACCACAAAGCTGATGCCGTTCATTTTGTCCAGCAGGGCATCCGCGTCATAGGCCAGCTTATATTCCAATTCATCCCGGTAGAGAGGGATCACCTGATAGAAGTTGACCTCCTCGCCGCTCGGCAGAATGCAGACCTCGCTGCCATCTTCGGCGTCCTGGGGACCGGTCAGCATGGCGGCGCACAGCTTTGTGTCCTTTGCAAAGTCATCCTCATTGTCCATGGTATGGCCGAAGCCCAGCCAGGTATCGCTGGCAATGGGCAGGCGAGCCAGGGTTTTCAGCAGGCGGATGGGCCAATACCACCGCTCATTCTTCAAATCCTCATGCTTCAGTTTCCAGTTCCCCGGCAGCGCGATGGCAAGTTCCGCCCGCTCCAACTTGTATTCCGCCAGTTCCTCCGGCACATTCATCCGGTGAGCACCCATGCCCATGGTGACCAGGGTGTAGTAGTCCCGCTCCTCGGAGGGCGGCACCACGCAGATGTCCACATGGATATCCGGCGAAGACAGTTCATGGAACACATTCTCGAACTTGCCAAAATACTGCTGGATATGCCCCTCGACGGCTTCCATCTCTTCCTCGGTGTAGACTTCGGGAACACCGGTTTCTTCATCCTCGGGAGCTTCGCCGTCCGGGTCATCGTCACCATCGTCAGGGTCACCGTCCGATGACGCCCAGGAGATTTTCAGAGTCATCTGCTCCTCCGGCAGGCCGACGCCCGGGCTGCGGGTGATGGTGTGCTTATCGTCTGCCGTAAAACCGATGGTCTCCCCGTCATGGAGTTCCACATCATTCTCCAGCACATAGGACACAAGGCTGGCCAAAAAGTCCCGCAGATCGCTCGGCTTGGCATCGGTGCCCAGCACCTCCATCTCGTCTTTGCCGAACACATCCAGACCGTAGGTGTAGCCGTTCATGCCATTCTCATCCCGCCAGAGGCCGAACCAGATCCAGTTGAAGATGGGCAGCTCGTCCTCGCTCATCTGCTCGGCAAAGCCCTCATAGAACCGGGGCTCAAACACCACGCCGCTGGTGTAGATGCCGGTGGCATATTCCTGACGGCAGCAGGCGGCGACCACCTTGGTGAACAGCTTGCCCTTTTCCAGCAGGTTTTCCTCCTTGCCCAGCACCGCCACCATGATGTGGGCGCAGTGCTCTCTGGCAACCTTGACGGCGTCCTCCCACATATAGTTGTTCTCGGCATTCAGTTCCGCTTCGCCGTTGGGGATGGGATAGGTCGCCAGGCTGACGACGGCGACCATGTCGCCCACCTCAAACACCAGCGCGTCATCGTCCTTCTCCTCGCTCTCGTCGTATTCATCCACGGCGATGTCCCACTTTTCCTTCATGTCCCGGATGAACTGCTCTTTATCCCACTCTCCCTTGGACAGGAGGACAAATCCGGTGAAAACGCCTGTGTGGTCACTCTCATCCTCGGCCTCTGCCTCGGCCCGCTTTGCGATCTCCTCCTGGCACTCTTGAATCACCGCCGGGGCATCCTTGTCTTCGGGGTCCAGCTCCGCCCATCGCTGGGCATAGGGGATGGCTTGTTCCTCCTGACCATAGAGATACTGATAGGCATAGGCCATCCGCATATTCCACTGGGCCTTGTCCTGGCCCTCCTCCCGGACAGACTCCAGCACATCAATGGCTCGGCACAGGGCCTTATCTCCCTTATAGTTAGGGGTACCCTCGTCGTGGTCCCCAATGATGGCATAGTTCTCCAGCGCCCGTGCCATGGCATAGGCGGTGCGGTAGTTTCGCCAATCTTCCGGGATGGCGTTCAATGCCTGGATGCAGTGGGTGTATTCATCCTCGTCGTTCCACTGCTCCAGCTGCTGGAAAAATTTTTCTTCGTTCTGCGGGGTGTAAGGGATATAGTCCATGCCCGTCAGCGTCTCGTCCAACTCGGGGACCTGATCCTCATCGTCCGGTTCCTCCTCGGGCGGTGTTTTCAGATTCACTGTGCCCGCTTCACGGCGGAAGGTGTGGAAGCTGGCCCAGGGGATGTCGCTGTCCTCGAAGAATTTCTTGGCCATCTGGAGCGCCGCTTCGATGTCCCAAGCGATGAAGTCCACATAGCCGCAGAAAAGGCCGGTGGCTCCGCCGGTGAGGGTGAGAACCTCCGGGCCGTCGCCGGTGGTGAACACTTCTTCCAGCTTGTCCCGGAAGTCGAAAATCTTATCCGTTCCTTCCTCCTCCCGCAGAGTATCCAGAGGATAGCAGAAGAAGCCCGCTACCGCTCCGTCGGCATGGAGATCGTCCATGAAGTCATTGTCAGCGTTCAGATAGCCGTTGATGAGCGGCACGCAGTTGGTGGAGCCGACCATCACATCCAGCCGCCAATCGGCGTCGGGGGCTTCATTGGGTTTCATTTTGTAGCCAAGATAGCTCTCCAGATAGGCTTCCGGATCGGTGGAGAGGTTCGCTCCCTTTTCTTTCAGTTTGTCAGGCAGCTGGGACAGGAGGAAGGACGGCTCTGCCTTGGGCTTTTCCAGCACATCAAAGCTATCTATGTATCTCATGTGGGGGATCTCGCCCAGCACTTGATCAGTGAGGGTAGTGAGCATCCACCAGGCCCGGCCTTCCTCCTCCCGGAGCATAGGCATCAGCTTTTCGCAGTAGGCGGAGATGGCGAAGCTGTTTTCACCCTGCTCCTCCAGCCAGATCTGCACATCATCCCCGGAGATGTCCCATCCATCCTCGGTACGCAGACCGATGTTCTGGAGGGGCTGACGGCCCACCAGGATGTTCCAGTGCTCCAGCACCTCCTTGGGGGCGTGCTTCTGGAAGTAAATCAGCTCAAACAGTTTGACCTTGTCACCCTCCGGGGTGAGGATCAACTCATGCTTTTCACCATTGAAGCCCATCTCGAAGGAGATTTCGTCAAACGCCTGGTTCAAAGCCCCTTCCATTTGGGCTACGAGTTCGGCGCCGCGGGTGTGGTCCTTGTCCTCGTCCATCATCTGGCGCAATTCTGCTTCCATCTCGGCAAAGGTTTCCCACCAGTTCTCTGTCCGCTCCCGGAAGCACTCCCAGAACTGCGGCAGAGAAATACCCTTTTTGCACCGGTCGATAAACTCTTTGGTGTCCTCGTCACCAGGTCGAGCTTCCAATGCCTTTTCAAAATATCGCAGAGACCGGCCTTCCTGATTCAGATGGTAATAGGAATAGCCCATACGGAAGTTCCAGTAGTAGTCTCCCTCGAAGTATTCCTCATGGGGTTCCAGGAGGGCAATAGCCTTTTTGAGTGCCTCCCGATCAGAGCGGATCGCCCCCCAGTTGTTGTAGGCCCGGGCCAGTTCGCTGTCCATCTCCGGGGTGCGCTCCTCAGCGGGGATTGCTTCCAGCGCGTCAATAATCTTCTGCTGGGACTCACCTTTTTCATTCAACTTCTGGCACTGCTTCAAAATATCCATATCCGGGTCCTCCTCGTCCTCATCCGGTTTCCAGTCTTTGATCTGCTGGAACACGCCATTTTCATCCCGCTCAAAGGCGCAGGGAGCGGGGGTGTTCAGCAGAGGGATGATGTCGGGATCGTCATTGCAGATCGTGTTCAGCTTGTAGATCCCGGCATTGTTGGGATCGTCCATGTACTCCTCGCTCTCATCACCGGCGGTGAAACGCCAGCCGCTGTCCCAGTCGCCGTCCGGCTTCTCCCGGTAGCAGTAGCCAATCTTGCAGCCCTCCACCGTGATACGGTTGGTGGCAATGCAGCCATCGGCACCCTTCCAGTCAGAGAGTAGAGGTTTCACATCCTCCGCTTTCACATGGTAGTCCCGGTTGCGGCCAGCATCCTCGTACAGCTCCTTCCGCAGCGCCTCCACATCCCGAGCCATCTCCTGGATCTCCTCGTCGTCCATCATCTCACTGAGGTCATACTCCAGCGGATTCTGGGCAAAATCCGCCAGGGCCTTCTTCATGGCCTCATGCTCCTCTGGCGTGGCGGTGATGCGGATGCGGCGGGAGGGGGTGTTGTACTCGTCCAGATCCTGGAGGTTCACACTGCCACTGACGCTGCACTCCAGCAGGATGGCGGCCAGATCGGTGACCACATCAATGGCGAAGTGGAAGTCCATCTCCACGCCATCGGAGTGTGTAAACTCCAGATACTCCACGGTCTGGTGGAAGTCCCAGTTCTGCTTGTCCAGCCCGACCTTGGCGAAGATCTCGCTGAGGGGGATCTCCTCCTTCTTCTGATCTACCAAAAAGGCCACAAGGTTCAGGCTGTCATCCGAGCCTCCGATAAAGTTGCCCCAGTATTTTTTGATATACATTTGTCGTGCCTCCTGTTCTGAATCCAGTCGATCAATGAGCTGATTCAAGTGTTCCAACCACGCAGGAGCGATCTCACCGCTGTCCTCGTTCTTCCAAAGATCCACAATCTCACGGATGCCGTCCTCGTCCGGCACCTCGTTTTTGATGTCGGTGAGCTGCCGCAGCAGGAAAGCAAGGGCTTCTTTGGATGCTGTGAAACCGGTGACTTTATCCCATATAGCTTCTTCATGATCGTAGTCCAGTTTGCTGTTATCCTTCCATTGGAAATACAGCTCCGCCAGAGCCATCGCAGTATTGTCAAAGAGGAAGTCGATTTGTGAGAAGTCAGATCCCAGCATGACTTCCTCTTTCATCAGTTCGATCATCTCGCCCAGATCCATTACCGGATGCTCCGGTACATATTCATTTTTGAGGATGTCCAGTACATCCAGCCCTTCGTCACGCTCTAATGCTTTTATGCCCCATGCTCCCATGTCGGCACCTCTCTTTCTTTATTTTCTTACCAAAGTTCCGTTGTCGATGCAGGCAGCCTCCCGGATGCGCCGGAGGGATTCCGGCTCCAGCAAGAACTCCCGCAGGTTCGGGTCCTCAAAGAAGGACATGGGACGCACCTGCGTCGGCCCGGCAACCGCCCACAGCCGCGATGTTGCCAACCGCTCCGCTGTCTGGAGCGCCTTCTCCCGTTCGCCCAGATAGAGATAGCGGGCGATCGCGTCCCGATAGGAGGAGTCAGCCATGGGGACGCCCTGAATCTCCTCGAAGAGATCTACGGCATCCCTGGCGGTTCCGAACATACAGCAGTGGTTATAGAGTTTCCGCCTGGCAGCGGGATCGTCCGATGAGAGTTTCTTATTCTGTTCCACCAGCTTGGCCCAGAGCTGCTCCTTTGTCTGTGGTTCCTCCGGTTCATGGTAGGGGTAGTTCTTGTCGTTGTCCGCAAAGGGCATAACGCCCCGCTTGAGGTAGTCCATCAGAATGTCACAGAACCGATCCCGCTGGGGGAGGCCGTTCTCAGCACGGATGCGCGCCTGTTCCTTTGTCAGCGCCTCAATCATCTCCTGCTCGCGGTGGAGCTGGATGGCGGCCACCGTCATGGCAATCATGTGTTCATCGCTCACATTGCTGTAATACCACTCCTCCAGCCAGGGAAGGATGGTCAGATCCAAAGCCAGCGCCTTTTCATAGTCCAGGTTGAAATATGCGACCTCGGCCTTGACCGCCGCTACCTGATGGGGATATTTATCGGCAAAGGATTCCAGCGTGTCCAAGGCTCCTTCTTTGCCATCCATGATCTCATAGCAGACCATGCGGACTTTCTTGGGAAGTTTCACGACATCCATGTCGACGCCTCCTTCAGTCTTTTTTCTGTAAATAGTAGGTTCCACACCGGCCCCACAGCCGGGTGTCCAGATTTTCCTTTTTGATATCTGCCATCTGCCGAAAGACCGCCTTGATTGCCTATCAGCAAAGACAGTCGAGGCTGTCAGCGGCGGCTCATGAAATGTGCAGTTCATCTTGACCGTTGCTGGCTCGGTTGGCTTTGCTATCTCCCCGATAAATGGGAAGTTATCGACCTGTTTTTGATAGTCTGTTCTGCAAGAAGATAACAGCGGCTTCATGTACTTCTTCTCTTAATTCGCCCTGTGTAGGACTTTTTGCAATCCTCTGTATATCTGAGAGAATACAATTTATGCTCTCATCGGAAAAAAGAGGTGCCAGACAGGTGATAATCCAATACTTCCATATGTCGTCTTTTTCATGTGGACTTAAAACTCTATGAATTAAAGGAACAAGGGCTGATTGGTGTAAAGCGAGCACCGGCAAAATATCACCAGCAACAGGCCAATTACAGTCCTGTATCCACTCCAAAAGAGAGGGTAATATCGGCTCAATCTCATTGTCAGTAAGGTGTTTTAGCCTCTCTATATTTGAACTATCAAATTTATTTTTTGGCACTAAGTCGTGAATATCTGCCATATTAGCTCTTAATCTCCATCTCAAATATTATTTTGTCGTTCTCCAAATACTTTTTTCTTTCTTAAAGAAGACGGAGCGTGTTGTTCACCTTGTCTGTACCATACGCGGTACGCATGGCATTCACTCCTCTAAGCGTTTCAGGTACGGAGCAGGGACCACCTTTGTCAGCCACACTCCATTGGCGGATAAATAAAAGAGATATCCGTCGCGGTGCATCTGTCCGGCATCCACCAGGTAAATCACAGGCTGGCCGTGCCGTTGGCCTACTTTTTCGGCGGTTTCGGGATCTGGGGACAGATGGACATACAGGCGGCTTTGGGGAAGCAGTCCCTGGACCTCGATGGAGGCGGCAAACCGCTGGGCTGTTCCGTGGTACAGCGTCTCCGGTGGTTCAGTCACGGGGAGTTCCACATCCACCTGAATGGAGTGGCCCTGGTTGGCCCGGATTTTTGTCCCGTCCTCGCTGAAGGAATACCGCTGCTTTTCATCACTCCGCACGATTTCCTCCAGAATGTCCCGGTTGATGGGGTATTTTCTGCTGATACCCGCCAGCAGCGCATTGACATCCGCCCAGCCATGGGTATCCAACTTGATCCCAATAACCTCCGGCTTGTGCCGAAGGATCAAGCTGATATACTTGCTGATCCTTGTAAGATCGGGTGTTGTTTCTCTCATGGTGCCCTCCGCATTCTCAAATTGCCTCCACCCGGATAATAGGCCGGTAGAAGTCATAGTCGCCGTTTAGTTCCTTGTCTTCCTGCACTTCCGGCTTGTAGTGGGGCGAACAGGGCAAGAAACCGAGGAAAATTCCAAGTCCGCCGCAGATGCTGCGCCCGCCATCACCGCCGCAGGTGGTAAACTGCTCGGCCTTCACGACCTCCCGCATATAGGGGTCATAGGCGATGGACACTCCGAAGAAGTTGGGCTCCTCCATATCGAAGGGCTTGTCCTCATCCTCTGGGCTTTCGAAGTGGTGCAGGTGCAAGGAGTAGTCCATTCCATCCCCCCAGGGGAACAGGGTGCGGCACCCTCCGCCGCACAGATAGGCCCACTCGTCCGCTGTAGGCAACGAAAGCCCCTGCTTTTCCAGCCCGGCAAGGAGTTCATCGTAATCAGTGCGGTTATAGATACAGATCTGAAAGCCCTTTTCCGTCCGCTCAATGCGGGCTGACTGGTGCATAGTAAGGCTGTCAAGGTCGCTCCAGGCAAACTCCCGGAACTGCTTCAGCCAGTCAGGATGGGCGGTCAATCTGGGATCGTCCATTGTGACCAGCTCCCAGCACAGTTCCTCCAACTCCCGGCCCACCAGCATAGGGCCAATAGCTGCCTGCCGAACGGGAGCCATGCTTTCCCGGATCATCTCCTCTGGGTCCTGTTCCATCTCCCATTCCTGGAACAAATAGTCCAGTTCCTCCCGGCTGTCCTGACTGAGCCCTATGGCGAACCGTTCCCAGCCCAGGGTGACGGTATCGCCGGGAACGAAAACATACTCCCGGCTATCTTTCTCGAATATGCCGGTGGTACAGTTCTGGCCCCAGCGATCAAAGGTATGTAGACCGAGAAAGGTCATATTATAACGAGCAGCCAGGCGTTCCATCAGCGCCTGTTTCTCGGTGGTTTCCAGTTGATCGAATTGGGTGCGGAATAAATTTTCGTTCACAGTAGTCCTCCTTCGATCCTTTCTGCGTGTTCCAGCAGATAGCGCCGGCCATCCTGCTTGGCCTGCTCCAAGTATTGTGGAAGCAGGCCGGAATGGATGGCATCCAGCGAGACCAGAACAGCGATCCGCTGGTATTCCTGTAATTCGAGGGAATAACAGTTCCGCTCCCAGAACAGCGGAGCGAACTGTTCCACACAGTCAGGACGCAGAGCGGGCATCGCCAAAAGACCCCGCCGGCTCACATATTCATTGGGGTCCTTTGCGAAGTCCAGGATCATGTCTTTTACTTCCTGGCTGCACGGACATTCTGGCAGATACGCGGCAAACTGCCACTTGGCCTCACTCTCATTGGAGGCTGCGGCCCTGCGGCAGAGGTACTCGAACCATTTGGGATGGGAAGTGGTCTCCTGTATAAACCCCTCCGCTTCGTTGTCCCTGGCGATCCGATAGACCATCTCATCCAGTAGGACGCTGTCTGCCGTTTCTGCATCCATTTGGGTCAACACATGGCAAAAGGCACTGTAAGTATCATTCCAGTATGGATAATCGACTTCCCACTCACCGCCGAGTTCCTCGCTGGTTTTGCCGGGATAAGTGGCTTCCTGCCATTGATGGAACTTTATTGCCTGCTCCAGTAGGCGTTCACGAATGCCCTTTGCCATGTGCTCACCTCACAATTTTCCGAAATGGTCCAGATATAAATCCCGCACAGAATAAGGGCCTACAAGGTTCGTTTCCTGCCGGCCATCCCAGGAATACACATGAATTTTGCCCTCGTCCCCAATGTACTGTTGTTCCTCAAAGGATGCGGGGAATGGGAAACTTTCTACCATGCTCCAGTTGATCTTGGATTTCAGCTCATCAAATTCCTCGCGCTTGAGCCTTTTGAAGTTAAATATCAATGCTGCCCCAATCCCATCGAACAGCAAGTCTGCGTATTCTCTGGGGGTGATGCTTTCGCTCACATTGGCGGCATCAATATTGACATCCAGAACCTTGTTGCCGCAGTTTGTCCAGATTTTATCGGGAGAGAACCAGGTGGTGCGTTCCTCAGAGTCTGCAAAGTCCTCACGGGGATACCATCCGTTTGCGCTGTCCGGCTTGACGCCTTCCCGAAGCTGCCCGTTGTACGGGGAAAGCGGATAATATCGGTGCCGCACCAGATCAAATCGGCCAAAGGCAATTTTCAGCAGATACTTGTGCTTTTCACTACGCATGAGCTTATGGGGCTTCACGATATGTTCTTCGATCAAGCTCCAAATGTACTCATCTACACGGATGGATACACGGGGACGGCTGAATAGTGTGATTTTGTTGGTGTCTGTATCCACATTGAGCCAGACACGATTGATTTCAACCATTGTCATTCCTCGCTTTCACCAAGTACCCCGCCATAGAGAACGCCGTTTTTCCCGAGGAACAGCATCTGGCTGCAAAGCAGGCTGCACTGCTCCACAGCGACCTTGTTTCCATCACAGGTGGGAATAGCCTCCCGCTTTTGCCCAAGGCGATCACCATGAGCGGTAAGGAAGTAGAATTTGTTATGTTCCTGATACCCGCCCTGAAACAGAAAAGTATCACCAGACGGGGCAACAGAAAAAGCTCCGCTTCCTTCGATTGGCAGTTCAAACACAAGATCCTCTTTGAAGGTCGTCCGCACCAGCCGGAATTCATCGTAGTAATAGAACCACAGGTTTTCTTCTTCGTCCAGGCTGATGGCATAGCAGTCATAGATGGAATACTTCTCATTCTTCCAGAGAGGAGTTCCCTCCGATGTCCATGCAATCAGGCCGCAAGCACCCAGAGGTTCATCCCAACCGTAATTACCAAATACACCTTCGTCAAAGTAGCTGGTAATGATGGTGCCATCTTTTTTTACCACACAATCTTGAATGCCATCCCCCAGGCAGAAACGGGACAGCACAGTTCCGTCCCGGCTGACAATCCAGGCGTTCTGGTCAGGGCCGTTTTCCCGATAGGCGCATCTTGCCCCCAGCAGGAGGAAGTGATCACCTGCGGGCCGCAAATAATGGAACTGGAACTTCAAGAGGCCAAGAGGAAACAGCGTCGTTTCCAGCGCCCGCTGTTCCGCCCAATCCAGCTGGATTTCCACTGCGGTATAGGTGGAAGGAGTGCTGAGCCAGTCCTTACCCTGTGTTTCGGACGGCTGTTCCATGAGAAGATAGACTTTTCCATCCCTTGCCATGAAAAAGTCTGTCACTTCTGTGCCCTCCAGATGGTTTTCCCGGCGCAGCTGGTCCAGGTCAATGATGGAGAACAACGGCAGATTTTTGGCTTTTAAGGATTTGTTCATAGGGACTCCTCCTGGTTACTTTAACGCTCCATCATAGGTGTGAGTTTCCCAGATGGACTCAAATTCTGCTTTCTCTATTACACAGGCGTGGAACTCCTCACCCCAGACATGGGCGTTCAATTCCTCCACGGTGGGGATCGGCGTAATCTCAATGGCGCCGTCGTAAAGGTCAGGGATGTTGCGGGTGCGTCCATTTGCAAAGATGTCGATGGAGCGGAGGGCCAGACGCTCATTCTCGGTATCCACTTCATAGAGGATGACCGGTGGTTCACCCTCCGGTGCGCCCTCCCAAAAGAGCTTGATGTACTCGATCATTCCATTTCCCTCATTTGAACCAATGCCACCCCGTCATGGTGCCGGTTACCTCATCGATCTGTATTGCAATATCATAATTGCCGCGACAGCTCAGCAAGGCCGCAAGATGATCGTTTTCCATAATCAAATCATAAAACTCAACCGCTATGTCTTGGAATTCCTTCGGAATCTCCAGTGCAGAGAAGAAATCCACTGATTGAGCATTTTGGAAAAATTCAATGGCCGTTTTACTGCATTTTACTATAATCCCTGTTTGAGTGGTCAACTCTTTCATGCTTTCGCAGCCTCGCTCATGTTCAGATACATCCCCATCGTTTTTTCATCGGCACAGGCCGCCCGGATCATTTTGGCCAGCATCATCAGATCGTCGATGTATTGGGAGTAGACACAGAACACATCCTCGTCAGAATCAAAGTCAAACAGATCCTCGCCGCTGTTGCCTTCCTCGAACTCCCGGATCACACCCCGGACCAGCCGTTCCCAGTCTCCGCTGCTGCCGGTCAGTCCCAGCCGGCAGAATTCTTCTACCCGGAATCCGTCGCTGATTTTCAGCAGAAGGGAGATGGCATAGGGGTGGTGGGGAATGAGAAAGAATGGCGCGATCTGCTCCGGCTTCACCCAGATTTTGAAGGGCGGACGCGGATCGGGTATCCAGGGCAGCATCTCCCACTGGTCGTCCGGTCTGTTTCCGTATTGGGAAAAGTCTTTCATGTCTTCCCTCCCTTTCCAGCATATCAGGAACTGAGCTGTCCCCCATTTATCGACTGGAAAAATCCTGCGGCCCGCCAGCAACTCCTCCAACTTCTTGGCCAGAGCCTCCACAATGGCGTGGCAGGGATTCTCAACCCCCACGATCTCCAGCCTTTGCAGCTCGACACAGTGGAGCGTTCCATAGAAGCCCAGCATGAAGTCGGTCAATTCGGAAATCATCTGATAGCCTTCCATGTTGCTCACATCCGTCTGACCCTCTTTGGCGGTCATCAGCCCAATAATCCCCACTGCCACGGTGAAAGCGCCGCAGCAGGAGTGCTCAGTCTGCATCCCAAGGCCCATGACGGAGAACATTTTCCGGGTCTCCTCGGCCAAATTCAGATGGTAATATTCATTGCAGGCCATGAACATCGCCTCGGCGCAGGTCAGTTCCGTGCCGATGTGGTAGTGGTTGACCAGTTCATAGAGTTTCATTGTTGCCATACCATACTCCAATCGCAAAGCATTTCATTCTGTGTCACCCGACGCAGCTCGTCCCGCACTTCCATCAGCGCAAAGCCCAGCAGATTTTGTCCCCGCCACTTCATGGGGTCCTGGGCCTCCGGCGAACTGGCCGCAAGGTGGATACCCCAGATGGCATCGTAGGGGCTGGCCTCCACCAGCACGCTGTCCCCGGTGGAAAGGAGAAACTCCCGCAGTTCGCGGTTCTGGCTGAATTTGTGCCAGTTGCCAAGCAGCACAATGGCGCACTTGAACTTGTCCCATACCTTCTGCTCAAAGCCCCGCACCTTGCGGCCCAGAGCCTTGATCTGCTTTTGGTCGCTGCATTTCAAAATCTGGTCCCGGATCTCTTTGTCGTCGAACAGCTCGGCCTTGGCAGCCATCATATACTGCTCCATGCAGAGGTAGGAGTCAGCCGTCGTATAGAAGTCCTCCATCCACCACTGGCTGAGGCAGCTTTTTGTCAGCTGGCCGTCCTCGGCAGGCTGATGGCCCCAGAACAGGCACAGCTCCCGCTTCCGCCCGGCGGCAAACTCCTGCTGGAGCCACTGGCGGGTGTACTTGGGCTGGCCTTCCGGCTGCCACGCATCCACCAAGAAGTCACCATGCTCCAGTACCTCGCTGCTGTCCTCGTCATCCCACCAGCCCTTCCAGGTCACTGGTTCGGGAAAGAGGGCGCGGTATTCCGTCCGCTCCTCCGGGGAGAGGGTGTCCAGCCAATGGCCAAATCGGTATATGTAATCCTCCCCATAGCCCATACGCCAGCCAATGGAGTATCGCTCGATCTCCCGGTGGGCCAGCCAGGGGGGAGGCATGATTTTCTTATCTTGCAGTGCCATAGGGGGTGTCCTTTCTTGTCAGAAACCGTTCAGTTCTTTTTCCACATCCAACGGAGCGCCGTCCAGGGATGTGATCTGTGCCAGCTCTGTTTCAGTCAGATTTTTCAGAAAAATGCAGTATTCGTCTGGGTGGCCTCCCACAAATTCCATTTTGGGCATCCCGATTTGCTCTGGGTCGGTGATCCACAGGCAAGGCTCTCCCGTCGCCCAAAAGCGCGTCAGGGTAAGAATTTGGCCATTGTAAATTACTGTCTGGTCCATCCTAACCCCTCCTCAAAAATCTCGAAGCTCATCAAACTTCTCAATCAGGGTATCTTTCTGGAGCGCATCGCCCGGCAGGGCATCCAGGATACCCCGCAGGGCCATGTAGATTTCATCCCGTTCCTCGGTTTCGATAAAGCCCATCTTGTTGAAGGTCTGGGTATAGACTGTCACCGCATCCAGCGCCTGGGCCTGGGCGTCCTCGCCCGGTTCAGCGGCCAGCTTCATCAGCTGGGAACGAGTCTTTCGGTATTGATTGGCTGCCTTTTTCGCAGCGGAGGTGGGAATATGCTCCGCACCGTCCCAGCCTCGGAATGGATTGTCCAGGTTTTGCGCCAGCCACTCCGGTTTCCGGGGTTTGGTAATCCGCAGATTCATTCCCGGCTTGCTTTTCCAGAGCTGTTTGGCCGCTTTTGCCGACTTCTCCGGCAGGCTGGTCATCCAGAACCAGCGAAGCTCCGGCATCTGCTCCGGGGTGGGGATGTCATCCGCGCCGAAGCCGAACAGGTCGAAGGTGGATAGGTTCGTCAATTCCCGGAACCCTCCCACGGCGGAGAAGTTTCCCAGGTTTCCCGGCGCGCCCCAGAGCCGCAGTTCCTTCAGGTGGGGATGGACAGCAGCCAGCCCGGTCAGTTCAAAGTCCTTCAGTTCGATGCCATGCAGCCCCCGTAGATTCGGCAGTTCCGTGTGCGGGCGATATTCCCCGATAAATTGGAGGGTCAAACCGCTACCATCTTCGGGGGCATGGATTTCACAGGCGTCCGGTCCCTTGTTCTGGAACAGGAGCTGCTCCGTTCCCTCACACAGCCACAGCTCCTCCAGCCCGGTCATGTCCAGCATCAGCTTTCTGATGCTGGTGCCCCGCAGATCAAGTGTCCTCTGACCGTGGTTCAGCAAAGTCACTTCATCGACAAAGGGGTTTTCCCGCAAAAACTCCAGCAGATCCGGGTGCCATCGCTCGCAGATGAGGGTGGAGAGGCAGGGCAGTGCCTTTAGTTCCAGCGCCGAATCGAATGGTGCATACTGGTCATTCACCCGATGGCTACTGACCTTCACCGGGATGCCGCCGATCTCCGTTTGCCCGTCGCTCTCCATAGCCTCCTTGAAGGCCCGCCGCCGTTCCTCCGGGATGGCCTGCCACCGGATCTGGAGGTACACATCATAGCCGTCACTCCAGCCTCCGTAGGAGCGGCAGGGCTGGTCGGTGAAGGGCGGAAGTGTACCCACCAGTGTGTACTGGGGTGGGATTTCCACCGGCACCCGCAGCAGATGAAGGTCACGGGGCCAGTACATGAAGTCCTTGTAGAGCGGGCGGAGATGGGGCAGTTCCTCCGCAGTCAGAGGGGCGTCACCTGCCCAGTCCAGAGAGAGGATCACCGCCCAGGGTTCCTTGCTCACCGAGTCCGGCGGCGCAATATAGGCCACCTGGCAGGCGGTGTAGCGTTTCAGATATTGGTTGTAGACGGTATAGACCTCTCCAGCATTGGCTTTCATGGGTTCATGCTCCTCTCATCCGTCTTTCTCTAAATAAAATCCCCACACGCAGTTGGAGAACTCTCCGGCGGCAAAGCGGTGGATCTGCCCGTTGATCTCCACCTGCCAGACCTCGAAGGTATAGTCTTGGTGATAGACCGGGTCTTGGACTTTAACTCGCTTTCCGGTGGTTTGCCAATCGTAGTTAAAGATGTTCACACCGAACAATTTGCATTGACCGTCCGGGCCAAAGGTTTCATAT
>OLQM01001955.1_pt1 | contig 21477 bp, 23 predicted proteins | sample 1673161 | NCBI WGS metagenome assembly OLQM01 (sample SAMEA3136761, study PRJEB25190) | human gut metagenome | reverse complement strand
GGAGAAAATGAATGGAACTCTATTTGCGCCTGCGGGCGCAAACTCTGCGAGGCTTTTTCGACAGTCTGGCGCGGCGGGAGCCTTCCCGCCGCGTTTTTATGAAATGAAAGGATAGAAAATGGACGAACGTTTCCGCCGCGCCGGGGCGATCCTCGGCGACGCGGCGATGAAAAAACTCTCTGAAAGCCGCGTAGCGGTGCTCGGGCTCGGCGGCGTCGGCTCGTGGTGCGCCGAGGCGCTCTGCCGGAGCGGGGTGGGAACGCTGTATCTTCTCGATCAGGACACCGTGTCGCTGAGCAACGTAAACCGGCAGCTTTTCGCGCTCACGTCCACGCTTGACCTGCCGAAAGCGGAAGCGGCGGCGGCGCGGCTGCGCGATATCGCCCCGGAAAGCAGGACCGTCCCGATGGTCTACCGGTACGCGCCCGAGACGCGCGATACGCTGCTTGATCTGAAGCCGGACTTCATCGTGGACTGTATCGATCTCGTATCCTGCAAGGTCGATCTTGCGGTGAGCTGCGCCGAGCGCGGCATCCGGCTCGTCGCGGCGCTCGGCACCGGCAACAAGAAAGACGCATCCCTTCTCCGGCTGACCGACCTCGCCAAAACCGAGGGATGCCCGCTCGCGCGCGTTGTGCGGCGCGAGCTGCGCCGCCGGGACATCACGCACCTGCCGGTCGTATACTCGCCCGAGGAGGCGTCTGAGCCGGATACCGGTGAAACGCCGCCGCCGGGCCGCCGCAGCGTGCCGGGCAGCCTCGTGTGGGTCCCCGCCTCCGCCGGGCTGCTGCTCTGCCAGTATGTTGTCACGGAACTCATAAAATAAAAAATCGTCTCTGAAAAACCAGAGACGATTTTTTCATCCGTTATAGCGGTTCATCGCGCGGTCGATGCCCTGCTGCACGCAGCATTCGATGGCATCGGCGGCGCGCTCTTCAGCCTTTTCGAGCGCCGCGGCATCTTCGCCGCGGGGAACGCCCATCACCCAGTCGGCCATGTCGTAATCGGGGTGCGGCGGGGAGCCGACGCCGACGCGCAGCCGGGGGAAGTTTTCCGTGCCGAGATGGAGAATGATGTTCTTGAGCCCGTTGTGCCCTCCGGCGCTGCCGGAGGCGCGCATACGAAGCCGCCCCGGTACGAGCGCGACCTCATCGGAAACAACGAGAACACGCTCCGGAGGGATCTTGAAATAATCCGCAAGTGGACGCACCGCCTCGCCGGAGAGATTCATAAACGTCTGCGGCTTTACGAGCAGCACATCGTGCCCGCCGATGTTCGCGCGGGCCGTGAGCGCGCGCGAACGGAGGCGGTTGATCGAAACGCCGCAGCGCTTGGCGAGTATGTCGCCGACGGCAAAGCCGACGTTGTGGCGTGTGCCGTTATACCGCGGCCCGGCGTTGCCGAGAAAGACGATCATCCATTCGGCGCCGCCGGAGGAAGAACGAAACAGCATAGGAATATCTTACTCGAACAGCGGGGAGATGGAAACTTCCTCGTAGATGCGGCGAATGGCTTCGGCGAAGAGACGGTCCACGGAGACATAGTTGATCTTCTCGAGACGCGGCTCGCCGACGGGATAGGGGATCGTGTCGCAGAGCTTGAGCTCCTTGATGGGGCTCGCCTCAATGCGTTCAAGCGCCGGGGCGGAGAGAACGCCGTGCGTGGCGCAGGCATAGATCTCCTTCGCGCCGCCGATCTCGATGAGCGCCTTGGCAGCGCCGCAGAGGGAACCGGCGGTATCGACCATGTCGTCAAGCAGAATGACGGTCTTGCCTTCCACGTTGCCGATGATGTTCATGACTTCGGACTTGTTGGCGACCTCGCGGCGCTTATCCACGATGGCGAGGTTCATGTCAAGCTTCATGGCGAACTGACGCGCGCGGGCAACGCTGCCCACGTCGGGGGAGACGACCATCACGTCGGGGTTGCCTTTGCCGAACTTCTGCAGATAGTAGTCGGCGAAGAGGGGAGCGCCGCGCATGTTGTCCACGGGGATATCGAAGAAGCCCTGGATCTGGTTGGCGTGCAGGTCCATGGTAAGTACGCGGTCGGCGCCGGCGGCCTCGATGAGGTTCGCAACGAGCTTGGCGGAGATGGGGTCGCGGCTCTTCGCCTTGCGGTCCTGACGGGCGTAGCCGAAGTACGGGATGACAGCGGTGATACGACCGGCGCTGGCGCGGTGCATCGCGTCGATCATGACGAGCAGCTCCATCAGGTTGTCGTTCACGGGCTTGCAGGTAGACTGCACGATGAACACATCCGTGCCGCGGACGGGTTCGAGAATGGAAACGGAGCATTCGCCGTCGGCGAAGCGCTTAATGTCGGCCTTGCCGAGGGGCTTGTAGAGGTGGTTGCAAATGCTTTCCGCCAGAGCGGGATTGGCGTTTCCGGAGAACACCTTGACTTCTTTGCCGTGTGAAATCAAAACAAATCACCTTTCTGTCTTTAATTTTCGTGGCGTACCCGGTGCGGGCACATATTTTCATAATAAGTATACCACATTCTCCGAGGAAAGAAAGCGGAAAGTTCAACTTTTCGAGCCTTTACATTTGTGGTTTTTTTGTATATAATATCTTAGCTAATTTGATTTGGAATGCAAAGGGAATTTTTGTCATGTCAATGTTGGAATTTGAAGAGTATAAAGGCAAGCTCAACACGCTCAAGCCTGCGCTGGACGATCTGCAGGACGCGCTCCATCTGGAAGAGGCGAAGCGCGAGATCGCCGAGCTGCAGGAGGAGAGCGCGCAGGACGGCTTCTGGAACAACGTCTCCCACTCGCAGCAGGTGCAGCAGCGCATCAAGCAGCTGCAGACCAAGTGCGAAAAGTACGACAAGCTCTGCTCGTCCTGGGACGATCTTTTCACCATGTGTGAAATGGCGCTCGAAGAGGACGATGCCTCCATGCTTGAAGAGCTGAAAGCGGAGTACGATACGCTCTCGGAAAAGCTGGAAGAAATGCGTCTTTCCACGCTGCTCACCGGCGAGTACGACGCGAACAACGCGATCCTGACGTTCCACGCCGGCGCCGGCGGCACCGAGGCGCAGGACTGGACGCAGATGCTCTACCGCATGTATACCATGTGGACGGATCGCCACGGCTATAAGTATACGCTGCTCGACTATCAGGACGGTGAAGAGGCCGGCATCAAGTCCGCCACCATCAAGATCGAGGGCGACAACGCCTACGGCTATCTCAAAAGCGAAAACGGCGTCCACCGCCTTGTGCGCATCTCGCCGTACGACGCCTCCGGCCGCCGCCACACGAGCTTTGCCGCCGTGGAGGTCATGCCCGAGATCGCCGAGGACAACAGCGAGATCGAGCTGCGCGACGACGAGATCAAAATGGACGTGTACCGCTCCTCCGGCGCGGGCGGCCAGAAGGTCAACAAGACCTCCTCCGCCGTGCGTCTGACCCACCTGCCGACGGGCATTGTCGTCTCCTCGCAGGTCGAGCGCAGCCACTTCCAGAATCTTGAAAACTGTAAGTCCATGCTCCGCGCCAAGCTCGCCGAGATCAAGGAGCGTGAGCATCTCGAAAAGATCTCGGACATCAAGGGCGTGCAGCAGAAGATCGAGTGGGGCAGCCAGATCCGCTCGTACGTATTCATGCCGTATACGCTCGCCAAGGACACGCGCACCGGTTATGAAAACAGCAACATCCAGGCCGTTATGGACGGCGATATCGACGGCTTCATCAACGCCTATCTCGCAATGAAGGCCGAGAAATAAAAATGCCTTTCAACCGCCCGCGGCGTTAAGCTGCGGGCGGTCTATGCTTTTGGGAGGAAAATCAATGATCTGGTATCGTATCGGAGAATCTCTTATACATACGGAATCCGCACCCTGCGCGGATGTGCCGGCGCTTGTGCTGCTCACAACGGAGGAGCTGGAGAAACGCCCGGACCTTCCGGGGCTGGAAAAAGTTCTGGAACATACGCCATCGGTGCGCGGTGCGCGGACCTGCCGTGCCGAGGTGCGCCCCGACTGCCTGTCCGGTACGCTTGTGCTCCCGCGTAAGGGAAAAGACGGTGTCCGCGCCGCATACGGTCTGCTCGTTACGCAAAACCGCATCGTTCTCACGGACGATTCCGCTTCGCTTCCGCCCCTCCTGCACCGCATCGCGCAGGAAAAACGATGGACGAAGGGAACGGTCGGGCAGACGCTCTATGATTTCTTTGAACAGCTCATTGCCCGTGATCTGCATCGTTTGGAAGAGCTGGAAGAGCAGGCGGAAGCCTTGGAGGATCAGGTGCTCGCTGACGGCGTTGATTCTCTCAGCGCTGCGATGAACGCGCTGCGAAAGGAGACAATGGCGCTCTTTCGCTATTATTCGCAGCTCGACGACGTGGCGTGCGAGCTGTGCGAAAACGAGAACGGTTTCTTTTCGGAAACGGAAACAGAACGTTTTCACCTTTTTGAGGGGCGCGTTGCCCGCCTGCGGGAGAACGCACAGCTTCTGTGTGAATACTGCCGGCAGATCCAAAGCGCGTTTCAGGCGCAGATCGATATCCGGCAGAACCGTGTGATGCAGATCCTCACCATTGTCACGACGATCTTTCTTCCCCTCACGCTACTCACCGGCTGGTACGGCATGAACTTTGTCAATATGCCGGAGCTGAGCTGGAAATACGGCTATCTCATGGTAGGCGTCATCAGCGCGGCGGTTTTGGTTCTCGGTCTTTGGATCTGCAAGAAAAAGAAATTCTGGTAAAGCAGAGAGCAAACCGGCGGCCGGTTTTTATCGGCTGCCGGTTTGCTATTGGCAAAATAGTACATCCATAATATAACATATGTTACACAACGGACGCCGCAAGGAGAAGATAGTATGCTGCCCGGCGTTAAATTTCCCGGCGAGGAGATCGTCCGCGCCGCGCTTGCGCTCGTCCGCGAGCAGGGGGGATACGCTCCGTGTCCGCGCCGTGCATTCTTACGCACGGCGTGCTGAACGCGCTGAGCGTGTTCGCTCCGGAACCGGACTAGAAAACACAGTGCATCATCTTTCGGATCCTCATCGTTCTCGCGGCTGCATACGCGGCATATCTCCTGCGGCGCCTGCCGCCGTTGACAAGCGGGGAAAGCTGTGTCAGAATGAAGAAAAACACCGAGGGGGATTAAGCCTTGAACGCTCTCGAGCTCGATACCGTATTGCTCTCACCGGACCGGACGTGCCTGGAAATTCTGGATCAGACGCTGCTGCCCGGCGAGGTGAAAACGCTGCATCTTTCGGATATGCGCGATATCTGGGAGGCGATCTATTCGCTGCGTGTGCGCGGCGCACCGGCCATCGGCGTGTGCGCGGGCTATGCGCTCGCGCTGGCCGCCTCGCAGATCGAAACGGAGGATAAGGACGTCTTTTTCGCGCGCCTGCGTGAAACGAAGGAATACCTCGCCTCCGCCCGCCCGACGGCGGTGAATCTCTTCTGGGCGCTCGACCGGATGTGGCAGACGGCGGAGGCGCACGCCGGTGAGAGCATTCCGGCCATCCGCGAGACTCTTTTTGCGGAGGCGCAGCGCATCCGCGATGAGGATGTCGCCATCAGCCGCTCCATCGGCGAGCTGGGCTTTGCTCTTCTGCACCACGGGGACGGCATTCTCACGCACTGCAACGCCGGAACGCTCGCCACCGCGAAATACGGCACGGCGACCGCGCCGATGTATATCGCGCTTGAGCACGGCTGGAACGATCTTCGCGTCTACTGCGACGAAACGCGCCCGCTATTGCAGGGTGCGCGGCTCACGGCGCTCGAGATGCACGCTGCCGGATTGGATACGACGCTCCTTTGCGATAACGCCGCGTCGAGCCTGATGCAGACGGGGAAGGTTAACATAATATTTGCCGGCTGCGACCGCGTGGCGCGGAACGGCGACGCCGCGAACAAGATCGGCACCTCCGCCGTGGCGATATTGGCGAAGCATTACGGCATTCCGTTTTATGTCTGCGCGCCGAGCTCCACGATCGATATGTCGCTCGCGTCCGGCGCGGAGATCCCCATTGAGCAGCGCGCCGCGGAGGAGGTCACGGAGATGTGGTACAAAAAGCGCATGGCGCCGGAGGGCGTCGGCGTGTATAACCCCGCGTTCGACGTGACCGACCATTCGCTCATCACCGGCATCATCACCGAGCGCGGCATCTGCACCGCGCCCTTTGAGGACGCCTTCCGCGCTCTCGGGTTTTAAGCGGAGGATGCTTTTATGACGGGACCCGATCCAAACAGCATCTATCCAAACGAGAACATCCGTCAGGTCGTGTACATCAAAAACGTCATTTCCCGGCCGAATATCCTTGTCGGGGATTACACGTATTACGACGACATAGACGGCGCGGAAAAGTTTGAGGAACACGTCACGCACCATTATGATTTCCTCGGCGACAGGCTCATCATCGGGAAATTCTGCGCCATTGCCCGCGGCATTGAGTTTATTATGAACGGCGCGAACCACCGCATGAACAGCGTAACGACCTACCCCTTCAACATCATGGGCGGCGGCTGGGAGAAGTTTGCCCCAAAGCTCGATGATCTGCCGCTGAAAGGCGACACGGTCGTCGGGAACGACGTGTGGATCGGGCAGAACGTAACGGTGCTGCCGGGCGTACACATCGGCGACGGTGCTATCATCGCCGCCAACTCCGTTGTGGCGAAGGACGTTCCGCCGTACTGCATCGCAGGCGGCAATCCCTGCCGGGTCATCCGCCGCCGGTTCGACGAAGAGCTCACGGCGTATCTTCTGGAGCTCCAATGGTGGGATTGGGACGCGGAAAAAATCTTCCGCAACATGGAAGCACTCTGCAGCGGCGATCTTGAGAAGATCCGGAATATAAAAGAATGAGGTAAAGCGAAGCCCCGAGCTTTTGAAAGCCCGGGGCTTGCCGCATATTATCCGGACGGGATGGGGAAAATGTCAGAAAAAGAGAAATCTGGACTCGATATATAAAATATATATGTTATAATGAGGTTATCAATTTTACCCTGAGAAATATAAATGGAGGGTCGATCTATGGTGGGTGTGTTTGTTCTTGTTGCCATTGCGGATATCGTGGTGGCGTATTTCATCGGAAATGAATTTGAGTTTATCGCAAAGGAAAAAGGGTATACGAGCAAACGGTATTTCTGGTGGACGTTCCTGTTTGGCCTTGTCGGCATCCCGATGGTCATTGCACTGCCGGATCGGCGGAAAGGCGCGGGCACGACGTCCGGCAGTGCGCCGGTGAACGACGATGAAATCCCGGAGATTTGAGGTGCGGATATGAGCGAGAGATATACGCGCCTTTTTGCGCTGGAAGAGAATCTTTATTCAGAGGGTTCCCCTGTCATAATTTCTGCGGGTGCGCTGCTTAAAGATAATCAGAGCGGAGCGATACTCGTCCAGCTGAAAGTCAAGAACATCAGCCGGCGACGCCTGAGGGCAGCTATCGTCCGCATTTTCTCCTATGATTCATTTGGCAAGCCGACAGGCACAGAGGAGAAAGAATACCTTGACTTAATGGTTGTGCGTGGAGAGGAGTTTGGTCAGAAAGTTCTGATTCCGGTGTCGAATGCGGCGGCGCGTTCGTTTACCGCGACGGTGACCTGTGTCGGTTTCACCGACGGTACGGTCTGGAATTACGCCGACGAAGAACAGTCTGTTTTGCCGAATCCGAGACTTCTTGCAAAGGAACTGAAAGATTCGGAGTTGCTGAAGCAGTATCGACTGAAATACGGAGCAAACGCGCAGGTGTTGCCAGAAGAGTATAAAGATATCTGGTATTGCACCTGCGGTGCGATCAACCATGCATGTGAGGAAGTCTGTTACCTTTGCGGACAGAAAAAGGCCGATGTTTTTCCGCTGAACATTGAGGCGCTGGAGAAAGAAAAGTGCGCGCGTCTGTACATAGAGAAGGAAAAGGCTGCAGAGGAAGAGGCGGAACGCAAGAAAGCAGCGGCAACTAGATTAAATCGTATAAAAAGAATCGCTCGGGCAGTTGCACCGATTCTCTGCGTCTGCATCGTGTTTGTAATTGTTTTGACACAGGTGATTCTTCCACAGCGGAGAAATACGGATACGAGAGATGTCGGAGGAAATGATCCCTCATGTGCGATATCGGAAGAAACTGGGAAAGAGATTGCGGACGGAGAGCAGAACAAACCGCATCAGGAGGAAAAAAACCTCGCAGAAGTGGAAGCTGGGGATATTGTTTCTTTCGGGTTGTATGAACAGGACAACGCTGAATCAAATGGAAAGGAAAAAATCAAATGGATCGTGCTGACAAAGGAAGAAAACAGACTGCTTGTTATCAGCCGTTACGCCCTGGATTGTCAACCCTATAACGCGAGATATGTTGATACCACATGGGAAGTCTGCACACTTCGTAGATGGTTGAACGAGGAATTCTTCCAGATGGCCTTCTCTGATTCGGAAAAAGAGAAGATCTCCACGGTAACAGTGGCCGCAGACCCAAATCCCGATTACAGTACAGATCCTGGCGAAGAGACAAGTGACAAAGTTTTCCTTCTCAGCATCAAAGAGGTAAATGAGTACTTTCACAGCGACGAGGATAGAATTTGTGAAGCGACAGATTATGCAGAAGAAAACGGCGGCTTGACAAGTGATGGCTATACCAAAAACGGTGAAGCCACCTGCTGGTGGTGGCTACGTTCGCCCGGTTTCTTTCAGAATAGTGCTGCTCGCGTACACTATGACGGCAGTATCTACTGTTCCGGCCGAGGTGTCGGTGATACTGGCGGTTGTGTCCGCCCTGCTATGTGGATCGATCTTGAGGCCTAAAGGCTTCCTCTGACGAGGGAGCTGTCAGCGAAGCGAGGGATCGTCTCAAACTCCGCGTAGACCGACCATCCCTCTGTTACGTCGTTATGCGCCGTAAAGCCGTCCCTTACGCAGGAACTTTATAAAACGTAAAAGCAGCAGCTCGTCGGAGCTGCTGCTTTTGCATAGTTAATGGATCACTCGCTCAGCGGCGTGATGCCGCAGCTGGTGAGGAATGTATCCGAAAGGGGAGAGCCGAACCAGTTATAGAGCCGCCGGGCGGGACTGTCCTCCGGCTCGTCGCTGCGAATGACGACATAGCCCTTCGTGCCGAGCGGGTAATCGCCGGTGCGGACATTCTCCGGCGTGGCGCTGTAGCCGTTCAGCGAGAAGGCGAGCAGCGCTTCGTTGGAATAGACGTCGTTCAGATACGTCATAATGCTGTACCCGATGGCGTAAGGATCGTCGAGACAGGCGGAGACGAGCGTGTTCATCTCGTCGAGCCGCTCAAAGCCGAGCGCCTCGTAATCCGGAACATCCTCGCCTTTGAACACCATCTTTTCAAAAAGCCGCTGGCTGCCGGACTGATCGTCGCGGTAAAGCACGCGGATCGCGTGATCCGCGCCGCCGAGCTCGCTCCAGTTGGTGATCTCGCCGCGGAAAATGGCGCGTACCTGATCGAGCGTCAGGTCGGTGATGCCGCATGCGCTGTTCCCGATGAACACCAGTCCGTCGCCGCCGTAGAGCTTCATTTCGACCTCCACGCCGCGCTCGGCGAGATAGGCCTTTTCTTCATCGGTGGGCGCGGCGAGCAGGGCGATGTCCGCCTTCTTATCGGCAATGTTCAGCCAGGCGCCGTGCGTCGTGGAGCAGAGCGGCTCCGCGCCGCCGTAGCCGGTGTCAAGACAGAAGAAGCGGTAGATGTTCTGCACCAACGGCTTTCTCGCTGTAGAGGAGTCCATAACCGGGAAATCGCCGTCGGCAAACAGTTCGCTGTACAGACCGTTTAGATCGACAATGTACAGTTTGGCCGATTCCATATCAAGGACAATGTACGTTGTTGTGGTTGTCCAGCCGTAATCGCCGGCCTCAACACTGGCGCTGCACGAGATCAGAACCTTGCCGTCGCGGGCAGAGGCGACATAACGGGTGGTTTCGGCCTGCGGGAGATCCAGCGTCAGTCGCTCGCTGCCGCAGACAAGATTGAGCGCAAAGTTTGTCTGATAGTTTCCTTCGACGAGGTAGGTGTCGTTGTAGGCGTGTAGAATGTTGTCGTTCACAGTAAAATATCCGCTCAAAATACTGATTGCACCATTGACAGGGTCGACGCGCATCTGAACACCGCGGCTGCTGTCACTGATGAAGTAGTTATCCGAGGAGTTGTAAGACGGATAGCAGTACGGGTCCAAAATGTCTGTCCACAGCTTTTCCAAAGAAGGAAGTACATAGCCGGTGATGCGGCAGGTATCTCCGGAGTAATCACTGCCGATCAAAACATCGCCGGACACACAGACGTCGCCGAAATACTCCCCCGGGAAGATCTCCACCGGCTCTTTGCCGTTTTCACAGAGATAGAGCTTCGATTCGCGGATACTGTAATATTCGCCGACGAAGCCGCCGGAATAGGCATGGATGCGGTGGAATAGCTGCGTGCCGGCAGGTAGAATCTCCTCGACCTCACCGGTTCGGATATCGACACGTGCCACGCTGCCGTCGTCAAAGGAAGCGAGCACGCTGTCACCGTCCTGATCGAAGCAGTTGGTGTACTTGTCAACGAGCAGCCTGCCCTCGCCCCCGCCGGCCGGGAAAGCGTACAGACGGGAGGATTCCAGCGTCACGCAGAAGAACGGTTCGTCCGTGGACGCGGGCGTTGCGCTGAGCGGAAGCACTCCGGCTGCGTTGCCGGAGCTTGCATAAGCATCGCCGGCAGAGGCGTTGCCCCAGCTCGCATACGCGTCGCCGGCAGAGGCGTTGCCCCAGCTTGCGTAGGCGTCACCGGAGGACGCGTTGCCGCTGCTGGCGTTCGGCGCGCCGCAGGCGCACAGCACAAGAAGCAGCGCCAGAGACAGAAACAGGGTTGTCAGCTTTTTCATATGGTTTCTCCTTTTTTTGAAGAAGTTTACACCCTATAGACGAGGACTTCTGCCAATCGGTTCGTAAAAAAAAAATTCAGCGGAGCCTCAAAAGAGACTCCGCTGTGCTGCGTGCGCGGTCTTACACCGTTTCGGTGTGCACGGCCTTGACGGTATACCCGGCGGCCTCGATGACTTCCTTGACCTTCGCCTCGTCCGGCTTTTCGGCGGAGATGAACTCGGTCTTATTCGCGGTGTGGTCGGAAACGGGGTTCTCGGCGGCGAAGGCTTTGGAGAGCGCCTCATTGACGTGCTTTTCGCACATGTGGCACATCATGCCCTCAACGGTGACGGTGGTTTTGTACATGGTTTTTTCCTCCTTATGATCGGTTGCGGTATTCGTTTCCTGCGGCGCGGCGGTGAACTCGTCCGGGAGCGTCACCGGCTGCCTGTGCTTATCGTGCTTTGCTTCGTGCAGACGGAAGAGATTGAGCCGCAGCGCGTTCGTCACGACGCAGAAGCTCGAAAGACTCATCGCGAGCGCCCCGAACATCGGCTGCAGCGTCCAGCCGAAGATCGGGATCCATACGCCCGCGGCGAGCGGGATGCCGATGATATTATAGATGAACGCCCAGAAAAGATTCTCCCGAATGTTGCGCAGCGCCGCGCGGCTGAGCCGGATGGCGGCGGAGACATCGCTCACGCCGCTTTTCATAAGCACAACGTCCGCAGCGTCGATGGCGACGTCCGTTCCGGCGCCGACGGCGAGACCGACGTCCGCGCGCGTGAGCGCCGGGGCGTCGTTGATGCCGTCGCCCACCATGGCGACCTTGCCGCTCTCGCGCAGCTTCCGGATCACGGCCTCCTTGCCGTCCGGGAGCACTCCGGCCACCACGGCGTCGACCCCGGCCGCAGAGCCGATGGCGGCGGCGGTGCGGGCGTTGTCGCCCGTGAGCATCACGACGCGAAGGCCCATGCCCTTGAGCTCGCGGATAGCTTCGGCGGCGTCGCTCTTCATAACGTCCGCCACGGCGATCACGCCGAGAAGCTCATTATTTCGGGAGAAGTAGAGCGGCGTTTTGCCCTTGTCCGCGAGCGCCGCGGCGCGCTGCGTGATAGACTCCGGGAGCGCGGTCTTTTCGTGGATGAAGTCCGCGTTGCCGCCGCAGACGGTGTATCCTTCGATCTTCGCGGTGAGGCCCCGGCCCGGCACGGCGGCGAAGTTTTCCGCCTCGGGACACTCGCCGCCGTGGGAGGCAAAGCCGTTTAGAATGGCGCGGGAGAGGGGGTGTTCGCTCTTGCTCTCGAGCGCCGCGGCAAAGCGCAGAAGCTCGTCCTCGGAAACGCCGTCCGCCGGGAGAAGATCGGTGATCTCCGGCTGGCCGGTCGTGATGGTGCCGGTCTTATCGAGCACAACGATCTGCGTGCGGCCCGTCTCTTCAAGCGAGGCCGCCGTTTTGAAGAGGATGCCGTTTTTCGCGCCGACGCCGCTGCCGACCATAATGGCGACCGGCGTGGCAAGCCCGAGCGCGCACGGGCAGCTGATAACGAGCACCGATATGCCGCGCGCGAGCGCGTATCCGAACGTCTGCCCGACGAGCAGCCAGACGATAATGGTAACGGCTGCGATGCCGATCACCGTCGGCACGAATACCCCCGCGACCTTGTCGGCGGTTTTGGCGATGGGCGCTTTCGTCGCGGCGGCGTCGCTCACCATGCGGATGATCTGCGAGAGCGCCGTATCCTCGCCGACGCCGGTCGCCCGGCAGCGCAGAAAGCCGGACTGGTTGATCGTACCGGCGTTCACCTTGTCGTTTTCCGCTTTGTCCACGGGGAGACTTTCCCCCGTGAGCGCGGACTCGTTCACGGCGCTCGCGCCGGAGAGCACGACACCGTCCACCGGGATGCTGTCGCCGGGGCGGACGAGGAAAATGTCGCCGAGAACGACCTCCTCCGCCGGGACGACGACCTCCTCGCCGTTCCGCTCCAGCCGCGCCGTTTTCGGCGAGAGCTGCATGAGCGAGCGGAGCGCGTCGGTCGTTTTGCCCTTGGAATGTGCTTCCAGCGTTTTGCCGATGGTGATGAGCGTCAATATCGTGGCGGCGGATTCAAAATAGAGATCGGCCTCCGCCATCGGGTCAATGGTCAGCGTGAAGAGCTCGTATACGCTCCAGAGATACGCCACCGCCGAACCCATCGCAACAAGCGTATCCATGTTCGGCGCGCCTTTTACGGCGCTCTGGAAGCCGCTGATGAAGAATTTCTGGTTGATGACGAGCACGATGCCCGCGAGCAGGAGCTGGATGAGCCCCATGCCCACGCTGTTATGATGCAGCCAGCGCGGCATCGGCGCGCCCCACATGTGACCCATCGAAAAGTACATCAGTACGAGCAGCACCGCCACCGAGGATATCAGCCGCTTTTTGAGCTTCGGCGTTTCATGGTCGGCCAGCTCGTCCGATGCCGCGGCGGGCGCGGCGCCCTTCGCGCCCTTCAAGCTTGCGCCATATCCGGCGTTTTCCACCGCGCGGACGATGTCCGCCGGAGCGGCGGTACCGTCCACGCCCATTGAATTTGTGAGCAGGCTCACCGCGCACGAGGTAACGCCCGGCACGGCGGAGACCGCCTTTTCCACCCGCGCGGAGCACGCCGCGCAGCTCATGCCTGTAACAGAGTATTGCGTCATGGTATTTGCCTTTCTGTTGTGGTGTATTGCGGTTCGGGTTATTTCATCAGCTTCTGCAAAAGCTCCGTCAGCTCGTCCACAACGGAGTCGTCTCCCGCGCGGATGTCGCGCACGACGCAGTTGTGGAGGTGCGCGTTCAAAAGCGCGCGGTTAAAGCCGTTCATCGCCGCGCTCACCGCCGCAGACTGCGTGAGAATGTCCGCGCAGTAAGCATCGCGCTCGAGCATCCCGCGGATGCCGCGGATCTGCCCTTCGATCCGGCTCAGGCGATTCATAAGCGCGCGGCGCTCTTCCTCGCTTCGCTCGGTTTTTTTGCAGCAGCAACACATTTTTTCTTCGTCCAAGGGCCGTCCCTGCCTTTCAATATGCATTATATACCCCCAGGGGGTATTGTCAAGAGGCTTTTTCAAAAAATCGAGGCGGAGTTTGACTTCATTTTCCGCTTGTGTATAATATAAGCAAAGAATCCCATGCAAGGAGGCGCTGACCATGCCGGCGATCCGCTCCGGGAGAGTGCGTGCTGCGCTGCTCCTCGGAATTTTTCTTCTCATGCTGCTCGGAAATGTCCTCACGCCGTACGCGGTGGACGACTGGGCGTATATGCACAGCTTTGCGACCGGCGAGCGTCTCACGCGCTTCGGCGAGATATTTCCCTCCATGGCGGCGCACGCGCAGACCATGAACGGACGGCTCTTCGCCCATTTCTGGGCGCAGCTCTTTCTGCTGCTGCCGAAAGCGGCATTTAATATAGTAAACGCTTTGATATTCACGGCGCTGATCGCGCTCCTTGCCCGGCTCGCACAGCCGGAGGGCGAGCGGGATAACCTCATTCTATTGATGATCTTCTGTGCCGTATGGGTGTTTGTTCCGGCGTTCGGACAGGTGTTTTTCTGGCTGGACGGGGCGTGCAATTACGGTTGGGGATGCGTTATCGGTTTTGCATTTCTCGCGCCGTACATCCGTCTTTTGGATCGTGATGCGAAGAAAAAACCACTGTTCTGGATTTTGTGGATGCTCGCGGGCTTTTATACCGGCGCGTATCTGGAAAATATGGCGGCCGGGGCGATCTTCCTTTCGGCGCTGCTGCTTTTTGGCCGCCGTGTGCTTTGCAGGAAGAAAAACGGCGTCCTCCCGTGGCTGCCGGTGCTCGCGTCGGTCGGCGGTTTCATTTTTATGATGACCCGCCCGGCGGAGAGCATGAAAAGCGGCGCGGAGAGTTCGCTCGCGTCCCTTGGAACGGGGCTTGTCGCCGCGCTGGAGAAGTACCGTTCGCTGGCGGTGCTGCTCGTTGTTTTTGCTGTGTCGCTCGTTGCGGCGCTCTGGTATCGTGTCCGCCGGGAGAAAATTTATCTCGCCGCGGCGCTCGTGCTCGGCTCGCTCTGCGCCAACTTCGCGCTGAGCGTCGCCTCGTATTATCCGGAGCGGTGTCTCGCGTTTCCGGCGGTGCTGCTCATTGCGGCAGACGCCGTGCTTTTGTCGGAGCTCTTCTCCGGCAAAGAGAAGCTCCCGGTGCTGTGCGCGGCGGCAGTGCTCGTGCTGTCGACGCTCTATTGGGGCGTTTTCGGCTTTGCCGATATTACGAATGTGTATCTTCAGGTGAGGGCGAACGAAACAGCCGTTACCGAGGCGGCCTCGCGCGGCGAGAGCAGTGTGACGGTGCCGTATATCGAGACGCTGACGCGCTATTCCGCGCTGTACGATCTCAAATATCTCGATACGGAAGACGCGCAGAGCTGGCCGAACGGCGCTATGGCGGATGTGCTCGGCATCGGTGAGATCCGGTGCGAGCCGGAAACGGCGAAGGAGGCGGAGTGATGCTTTCGGTTGTGATCCCTGTCTATAATGAGGGGGCCGTTCTGGAAAAAACGGCTTCGGTCATCCGCGGTGTGCTGTCCGATGCCGCGATCGGCTGCGAGCTCATTTTCGTGGACGACGGCTCAAAGGACGCCACGTGGGAGAAAATCACGGCGCTCTCCTCGTCCGGCGGCATCCGCGGGCTGCATTTTTCCCGGAATTTCGGCAAGGAAGCGGCGATCCTCGCGGGACTGGCCGCGGCGAAAGGCGACTGCTGCGTTGTGATCGACGGCGATCTCCAGCACCCGCCGGAGAAGATCGTGGAGATGTACCGCCTGTGGGAGCAGGGCTACGAGATCGTCGAGGGGCAGAAGGCCAGCCGCGGCGCGGAGAGCCACGCGCACGGTCTCGCGGCGAGAGCGTTCTATTCTCTCATCAGCCGCGCGACCGGCATCGACATGGCGAACGCCTCTGACTTCAAGCTGCTCGACCGGAAGGCGGTCAACGTTCTCATCAATATGCGCGAGCGAAACGCCTTCTTCCGCGCGCTTTCCTCGTGGATCGGCTTTAAAACGGTGAGCATCCCCTTCGATGTGCAAAAGCGCGCAGGCGGAAGCTCCAAATGGTCCACGCCGGCGCTCGCAAAGTACGCCGTGGATAATATCGCCTCGTTCTCCGCCGCACCCATGCAGCTCGTCACGGTACTCGGCGGTATTATGCTGCTCGTCTCGCTCGTGCTCGGCACGATCGCGCTCGTGCAGAAGTTCTCCGGGCGGGCGCTCGGAGGCTTCACCACCGTGATCCTTATCCAGCTTTTTTCCAGCAGCATCATCATGATAAGTCTCGGCATCATCGGCTATTACATTTCCAAAATTTACGAGGAAGTGAAGGGAAGACCCCGGTATATCATCACCGATACCTGCGGCGACGAAGAAAAATAAACAACGCTCCCCGCCGGAAGACCTCTCCGGCGGGGAGCGTTTGCCCTATATGACTTATATGCCGTAAAGCGAAGCGACCGGGGCGGCGAGCACTACAGTGAGCAGCCCTGCCACGATGAGCGAGAGCGAGCTCATCGCGCCCTGGATCTCGCCCATTTCAAGCGCCCGGGACGTTCCGACGGCGTGCGCGGCGGTCCCGATGGCGACGCCCTGCGCAATGGGGCTCGTGATGCGGAACACCCGGCACGCGCCATCAGCGCAGATGTTGCCGAGAACGCCGGTCAGAATGATCGCCGCGACCGTGAGTGAGGGGTAGCCGCCAAGCTCCGCGGAAACGTCCATGCCGATCGCAGTAGTGATGGATTTGGGGAGAAGCGTGGCGAACAGAGAGAAGTCCAGCCGGAAGAGCGCCGCGAGTGCAAACACCGTGGCAAGGCTCACAGCCACCCCGGCAGCGATGCCGAGCGTTATGGCAAGGGCGTTTTTCTTCAGCAGCTCAAATTTCTCATAGAGCGGCACGGCAAGGCATACCGTCGCCGGGGTGAGCAGAAAGTTGATGTACTTTGCGCCGTTGAGATAGCTGCCGTAATCGATACGGAACAGGAGCAAAACTCCGATGGAGAAAAGGATCGCAAGCAGCAGGGGATTGAACAGCGCAAAGTTCCACTTTTTCCGGATGGCGCGCCCCAGCTCGAACGAACCGATGGTGATGACAACGCCGAGAAAGGCGGAGTTTTCAATCAGTTCACGCATCATCGTTTATCCTCCCGTTTCTGGCGCAGACGCATCACGCGCTGCGTGGTGCACCCTGCGGCGGCGAACACCGTGAACGTTGATACAACGACGATCGCGGCAAACGGCAGCCACACGGGACGCAGCACGTCCCACTTTTCCAGAAGACCCACGCCCGCAGGAACGAACAGCATCGGCATGATTTCCAGCAGAAAAGCGCTCGTTTCACGAATGGCGTCTGCTTTTAAAAGGCGCGTTTCCAGCGCGGCAAAGAGCAGAACGATCCCGTAAATGCTCGCCGGGACGGGCAGCGGCAGCAGATAATGCAGCAGCTCGCCGAGAAACGACACGAGCAGAATGATGCCGAGTTGGCGGATGTACTTCATACGCTTGAACCTCTTGCGATAAAAATCCTTTTCTTTTTACCCAATTTGACCGCGTTTGTCAAGACGATTCCGGTTGTAAAATTAAAAACATTGTGATATAGTATGTTTATCCGATCCGATGAGGAGGAACGATCCATGCTGATCTCAACCAAAGGACGCTACGCGCTGCGTGTCATGGCGGATCTTGCCCGCAATGGCGGGGAGGAGTACGTTGTGCTGATGGACATTGCCGAGCGCCAGAACATATCGGAAAAGTATCTCGAAGGCATCGTCGCCGCGCTCAGCCGCTGCGGTTTTTTGCAGACGCAGCGCGGCCGCGGGGGCGGCTACCGGCTCGCCCGCTGCCCGGAGGAATACGCCGTCGGCGATATCCTCCGTGTTGCGGAGGGCTCCATAGCGCCGGTATCCTGCGTCAAGTCCGGCGAATCGGAGTGCCCGAACGCCGACAACTGTCTCACGCTGCCGCTATGGAAGGAGCTTGACCGGGTGATGAACGACTATCTGGAGAGCGTCACGCTCGCCGATCTCATAAACGGCAATATTGCCGCAAAATCGACCGATTCCGGGGAATAACCCGGCGCGAAAAAGCTCCTTGAAAAAACCTATTGACAATATATGTTTATGATGCTACATTGTAAACATACAAGAACAGTAGGATTTTTGAAAGGAGCTTTTTCCATGTTTGTATATGCGGACAACGCGGCGACCACGAAGATGAGCAAAACGGCCATCGACGCGATGCTGCCGTATCTGGACACCTGGTACGGCAACGCCTCGAGCCTTTACGCATTCGGCCAGAAGTCGGCGGAAGCGCTCGTCGCGGCGCGCGAAACGGTAGCCGGGTGTCTGGGCGCCGAGGCACGGGAGATTACCTTCACCTCCGGCGGCAGCGAGGCGGACAACCAGGCCATTCTCTCCGCGGCAGCCATCGGCGCGAAGAAGGGCAAAAAGCACATCATTTCCACGGCGTTTGAGCATCACGCGGTGCTGCATACGCTCAAGAAGCTGGAGAAGTACGGCTACGAGATCACGCTGCTGGACGTCCATGAAAACGGCATCGTCACGCCCGAGCAGGTGCGCGGCGCCATCCGCGAGGACACCTGCCTTGTGACGGTCATGTACGCCAACAACGAGATCGGCACCATCCAGCCCATCGCGGAGATCGGCGCGGTCTGCCGCGAAAAGGGCGTTATCTTCCACACGGACGCGGTGCAGGCGGCGGGCCATGTCGCCATCGACGTAAAAGCGGAGAACATCGATATGCTCTCCATTTCCGCGCACAAGTTCCACGGCCCGAAGGGAGTCGGCGCACTGTATGCCCGCCGGGGCATCCCTCTGGTGAACGTGATCGAGGGCGGCGCGCAGGAGCGCGGCAAGCGTGCCGGTACGGAAAATATCGGCGGCATCGTCGCCATGGCGGCGGCGCTTTCCGAGGCGTGCGCGAATCTCGAGAAAAACGCGGCGTATGTAAGCGCTCTGCGCGATAAGCTCATCGCCGGAATCAAGACCATTCCGCACGCGGCGCTCAACGGCGACGAGACGAAGCGTCTCCCCGGCAACGTGAACTTCTGCTTTGAGGGCATCGAGGGCGAGAGCCTTCTTCTCCTGCTTGACGAGGCGGGCATCTGTGCCTCCTCCGGCAGCGCGTGCACGTCCGGCTCGCTCGATCCGAGCCACGTTCTGCTCGCCATCGGCCGTCCGCACGAGGTAGCGCACGGCTCGCTGCGTCTCACGCTCTGCGAGGAGAACACCGAGGAGCAGGTCGATCATATGCTGCGCGAGATCCCGCGTGTTGTGGAATATCTCCGCAATATGTCCCCGGTCTGGAAGGACCTCACATCCGGCAAAAAACAGTTCATGCTTTGAGATAAAAGGAGGCAATCATCATGGCTCTTTACAGCGATAAGGTAATGGATCATTTCAAAAATCCCCGCAACGTCGGCGAGATCCCCGATGCGGACGGCGTCGGCGAGGTCGGCAACGCCAAATGCGGCGATATTATGAAGATGTATCTGAAGATCAAGGACAACGTCATCGAGGACGTGAAGTTTGAAACGTTCGGCTGCGGCAGCGCCATCGCTTCGAGCTCCATGGCCACCGAGATGATCAAGGGCAAGACGATCGAGGAAGCGCTCGCCGTGTCGAACAAGGAGGTCGTGGAAGCGCTCGACGGTCTGCCCGCGCACAAGCTGCATTGCAGCGTGCTGGCCGAGGAAGCCATCAAGACCGCCGTCAAGGACTATTACGACAAGAACAACATCCCCTACGACCATTCCCGGTTCCCCGACTGTGAAAACTGCGGCAGCTGCCATATGGTGTGAGCATTTTACGCGCAAAAGACGCCGAAGGAAATTATCCTTCGGCGTCTTTTATGGTTTAGGAGACTTTTTCGTATAGCTTTACGGTGGGCGCGGAGAAAAGTTTTACAATGCGTCCCGTGACGAGCATGGACAAAACGGTCCCGATTCCGATATTGGATATACGGCCGGAAAAAATGAGTGTGATCGCAATGGAGAGCGCCACGCAGCCGAGATCCAGCACGTTCTTTCCGTAACCGAAGTCCTTTTTCAGCGCTATGCCGATCGCTCCGGCGGCGCCCTCACCGGGGTTCGGGATAAGTTTCATCCCGGCAGTCAGCGAGATCCCGATGGCGGTCAGCACGATGGCCAGAGCGAGCACGAGATACTGGCTGACCGGCTTGGTCAGAAGCGGGATGTGGTCATCAAAGAACTGGATCAGGATGCTGCATATAAAGCTCGTGGCGAGCTGGAAGCACTGCACCGGATGGAAATCCCTGCGGAGCAGCAGCCGCTGCATCAGAACGAACAGGAGATAAAGCGTGTAAACGCATATCCAGAGCGGGATACCGGCCAGCTGATGAACGTTGAACGGAACGGAATTGATCGGCGAAATGCCGAGCTGCGTTTTGGTGTTCAGGTCAATGCCGAGCGAGAGAAAGACCAGTCCTACGCAGAAGATCAAAAGACGGAGAATAAATCGGTTTATTTTTACGCGCCGTTCCATAACAAGCTCCTTCAGACAAAATCTTTTTTATTCTACCACAAGAAGAGAGGATTGAGAAGGACCGGAGAAAAATTCTCTGGTAGACGGGCCGCCGTTTTTGTGCTATCCTGTCGGAAGAGGTGATGCGATATGGCGATCAAGCCGGAATGGGAAGGGAAAGGGTATTCGTTCTTCCAGAATACGAACTGCGAGTATTTCCCCTGCCATCAAACGAATAAAACGGAAGATTTCAACTGTCTTTTCTGCTACTGCCCGCTCTACGCCCTCGGCGACAAGTGCGGCGGCAACTTTCAGTATCTGGCATCCGGTTATAAGGACTGCAGCGGCTGTCTGATCCCGCACCGGCGCGAAAATTACGGGCGTATTCTGGAAAAATACCCGCAGATCGCGGATCTGGCGAAACAGAACCGGACGAAAGACGAGGAGAAGTGAATATGCAGATCGCATGGTTACGGCACGAGGACAACTGGCAGGACGTGAAAAACGCCGCCATGAATACCGTCGGCAAGGATAAGGGCGTGTATCCCACCGCCGCATGGAAAAAGAAAATTCTGCTCGCCGAGCATTCGCCGATCCGGCTGATGCAGTTTGCGTGGAAGTGGAGCGACCTTCCGTACTGGGTCAGCGTCCACATCGTCCGCCACAAGATCGGCATTGAGCATTTCGTCAGCACGCAGCGCACCGACCGCACCGGCGTAGACCGCACGGAGCGGCCGCAGAACGCCCCGGTGCTCCACCAGTGCCAGGCGAACGCACAGGCGCTCATCACGATCAGCCGCAAGCGCCTCTGCTCCGGCGCGAGCGCTGAAACGCGGCAGGCGTGGCAGCTTCTCAAGGACGAGATCGCAAAGGTCGAGCCGGAGCTTGCCTCCTGCATGGTGCGCGAGTGTGTTTACCGCGGCTTCTGCCCGGAAATGTACGGCTGCGGCTTTGACAAGACCGAGGAGTACAAAAAAGAGCTCGAGCGCTACCACGCCATTCCCGAAGTGCAGAAATAACGAAAAACGCCTTCTCCGGTCGGAGAAGGCGTTTTTCGCTATCAAAGAAGCCTCGCAGAGTTTGCGCCCGCAGGCGCAAATAGAGTTCCATTCATTTTCTCC
>OLQM01001950.1_pt1 | contig 21503 bp, 29 predicted proteins | sample 1673161 | NCBI WGS metagenome assembly OLQM01 (sample SAMEA3136761, study PRJEB25190) | human gut metagenome | reverse complement strand
ACGAGACAGAACGCTTCGTTTTATTTTTGCGGAACGTTTCGTTTTGCGGATTATAAATAATCTTTGAATGGCACATAGCGTATTTATTTTTTGGCGTGTCTATCATCACAGACTGGCACGCCCTTTTTATTTATCCCCATTCCCGCGACCGCCTTTCTGCAGGAACTCTGCCGCCTTTTTTAAGGATGCGGCAAGTTGGTTTAGATAGTCTTTTTCCATGCTTTCTATCTCCATGCGCCACTTTGGACGCTTCTTCCTATAAAGGCAAAGCGTCCCGTTGTCTTCGCTGTACGCGAAGCCGTATGGCTTCGAGAAAGCCTTATCGCCGTGATGTTTCACAACCCAGTCCCCCATCCCGCGCATGATGCGCGAGAGTTCATCCGCCGACGGCTTAGGCACATCGTCGAGGACCGTCACCTTTTGCGTCTCGTTGAGACGGCCGTCCTCGAAAGAAATGCAGACACCATTTTCAGTGTCCGTGAGAATCCAGCCGCTGGGATTTTCCCGGCTGGGCTGTATTATATACTTCTTCATATAAAACGCCCGTCACGCCGATAGCACAGCGAAAGATTTATTTTATGCGATTCCAATCTATTTGTTCATTATTTTTCCCACATCCGACAAATTGGCTTCAACGCCGAATTTCTCGGCAAAGGCTCTTCTGAAGAAACTCTTTGTGCGCTTGCGCCTTTTGTCGCCGGTTTTCCCAAGTCTACCGTATTCTTCTGCTTTTGCTATGATGTCTTTGATTTCGTTTTCGTTTTCCTCAATAATCGTTTTGAGATTTGCCATTTCCCCTGCCCTTTTCTCGTTGTAGGCTTTCATATACTCCTCGTGTTCGCATTTGGCTTTGTATGCGGCTTCTGCGAGCCGCGCTTGCTCGTTGTAATGTTTTGTAATCATACCTTTCAACGTACCTGTCACTTCAATTTGCAGGTAATCGGCAACTTCAGAAACAATGCTGTATATATCTGCTTTTTTGCCACAGGCATCCTGTGTGTAAAAGCATTTGTCGTTTCTTCTTCCCGGGACGTTATAGTTTGGCTCGTGATCCGCAATCCTGACCTTCAGCCCTTTCGAATAGACATATATAGAACCAGTGCCAGCGCCGTATGCTTTTACGCCGTCCAGTCTCTCTAAAAGTTGAAGTATTGTTTCCATATCTTTAACAGTTTTAGGTGTGTCTCACCGTCGCCACTGGCGACCATTAGTTCATTTTTTACACCTCAAAGGTACGGATTATTTTTGATATATGCAAGCAAATCACAATGTTTTTCTCTTGGTATTAATAATTTTTAACACCCTGAAAACAAAGCAACCGGGACACGCTCACGCGCATCCCGGCACAAGTAGAGCGAACAAGGCAACTGCTTAAAGGTGATGAGAGCGTGAAGTTTGACTTGAATGTTTGAAAAAGAATGATAAGAAACAAGAAACGCCCCAGAGAAATCCGAGGCGTTTTTTTACATTGAGAGGGAAACCTAAAAAAAGAACGTTTCGTTTTACGAGACAGAACGCTTCGTTTTATTTTTGCGGAACGTTTCGTTTTGCGGATTATACTACGCTTCGAGAACGTCTGCATCTCTCGGCGAGGGCTACTCTTTTATTGCACTTCGTTTTGGACAATAGTTTTATAGGCTCTTGATGGCCACACATTGATAGCTTTCTATGTTCTCGATTATTTCCTCATGGTTGTGATTCGTACGGCTCTCAACCAGGTCAAATTCCATGAATGTGTCGCCCTCCATGCAGGTCAGTGCCTTGTGAATCTCCTCCAGCAGGTCGAATACTTTCAGGCTTTCTTCCTGAAACTCGCTGCCCGCACTGAAGCTGCCCGCCCAGTCTGTTACCACATGCAGGTTCACTATCGGCTCGGCACGGTATTCCACACCGTTCTGAATGGCAACCCACTGAATCGGGGCAAACTCAACAAACACCGCAGGACGAGCCCACTGCTCCTCCTGCTCGATAAACTCTACATTGTGATTCCACAAATCAATATGCCGAATAGCACCACCGCCTACTGTCTTCAGACGGGCGCAAAGCATCTCATACAATTCCTTTCTCATTTCTCGTTAATCTCAAAATCAATCGCTTCTTCTATATACCCCCTCAGGTTCTTCTCGATGATACCACGGACCGCATCCTCCACCTCCGGACTCGTACCCAAAAATCGGCGGCGGGGTATCTTGATGGTCGTACCGGCTTTCTTCAGCGCCATGAACTTCCAGAACTCGGCTTCCTCGGAAAGCTGCAACGTGCGCTTGTCATTCCTGCGGCTGCCGTCCTTCTTCCTGCCGAACGCGCCGGTCGCCTCGTAGTATTTGTGCCAGAAGTACCGCTTCATCTTCGCTGTCACCACAATCTCGCCGCCCTCGTTGTGAATGGCGGCATAGGGCTCGTTCGTGAAGAAGGTTATGCTGTTCTCCGTCGTCCGGCTCTGGATGCTCCTGCGGAGCCGTCCGGTATTGACCAGTATATGGCCGCCCGGGCGCGTGGGGCTCCTGCGACGCTGCCACGCCTCGCCGAAGAAGGACTCGCGCTCGAAGTTCCGGTCGAACTCGTCCGTCATCTCCACGCGGATGTCATTCAGTATCCTGCTGAGTATCTTTCCTACTTCCTTATTCATTTTTCATCCTCAAAATCAAACAACAGAAGTGGACGGGGCGAAGAGGAATTGTCTTTCCTGACCGTCACATCCACTTTTAGCATATTATACAAGGTTCGTTCCGATATCCCATAAACAGGATATATATACCGCCGCCAAATTTCACGGTTAGACAAACCTGTACGGGCCCATTTCTGATAGGTCGCATTCACATCTGCAACACGCTTCAGATAACTGACACCTCGACGTCTCTCATTATCCACTTTCATAGCTTGTTTGGTTTTTGTTCATAATATAATAACATTGCCCCGTGCCGGAACTTAACCGGCACAGGGCTGAAAACTCAATCTCCGCTATCCTCCTTCTTTGGCTCTACATAGAAGGCCTCGTCCTGAACTACCTGGATGCCGCACTCCGCCATCTGCTCACGCAAGGGGCGATAGCCTCGGTTGTTGGGGTCTCCGCCGCCAAGCTGAACTTCCACCTCGCGGTCTGCAAGCAGCTTGTCCTTCGCAATCTCCTCTGTCTGCCGGATATAGCTGGGCAGGAAACTCTTTACAAGGTTCAATGCACTTGCCCAGGTGAAGCCCTTCAGCGTCTTCAGTTTTGGGGTGCCCGTGCGGAAGCCGATAGTGCCGTGCGCCATATCAAGGCTCTTCTTTTTAGCAAAGAGCTCTGTCTGGTTCTCCGTGGCGAATGCCTGCAGCGTGTCGAACGCCTTGTCGCGCTCCTCCGAGAGGGTGGCTATCTTGTCGGCATACTTCTCACGGTACTTGGCGCACTGCAACTCAATATCCGCATTGATTTTCTGCAACTGTGCATCGCTCTTGGCATAGGTTGCAAACGCTTCGTCGGCGGCTTCTCTGCTCACGCCGGTGATGATTACTTTCTTTTTTCTTGTTGCCATTGTCTCTTCTTTTTATAGGGTTTATAACTCGTGTTCTATCACATCAATAACCTTGGTTTCTGATACTGAAGCAATCTGATAGTCTATCATGGTGCCGTCCATAATCGTTCGGATAGTGTCCTTGCAGTTGTCGAAAGAAGAAGCCTGTACCAGATAGTAAACCTGCGCGTGCTTTTCTCTTTCCGTTTTCTCGTCAATGGTGATAAACTGAAGTATGGCCTTGTAGTATCGGTCGCATGACTCTTGCTCGTTGAAGAACACTTCTTGGAATTTCATCGGGTTGATGTTTACAACCTGAATTTCTCCGGACACATAGCCGCCAAGGAATTCAATAGCCGTCTTTTCTGCATCTCCGAATGAAAGAGCCTCGACCACATAACTCTCGGTCACTTTCCTTTCATACCCGTCCTCATGCACTTTGTCATAGCGCAGCTTCACTTCAAACCAATTGCTTGTTTTTGTTCTCATAACAATATTTTTAATAGGTTCTTAAATAAATTTTCCTTCGCTGGTCAATGCCTGCCAGCTCACATCTTCACGTTCGGTCTCGAGCTCATAAGACAGTTCCTCCAAAAAGTCACAGTATTCTTCATTGCTCATTTCCCTGCCGAGTTCACGGATGTGCTCCATCGCACGCTTTACAAATTGTCTTGGTGTCATATTCATTAACATTCCGCTATATTGCCCATAGGGACATATACAAATGAGGTCATACTTTTCTGCTCTTCCCGTGTCGTGTGTGGTTTCAGGCCGCCCTTGCGCATGATGGCGCGCAGCTTTGTCTGCAACGAGTCAAGGTCTGCCAGTGTTAGTTTGGCGAACACCTTTCCGGCTATCCGCGGGTGGCGGCAGAAATCGTTGATGCGTTGCCAGTCGGTCGTATCAATGCCGGCTTGTTGCATCAGCTTCAGGCATACGCTGCGCTTCTTCTTCAGTTGCACTCTCCATCCGGTATGCTCCTCCAGTGATGCACACATGGCGTCATATTCTTTCGCACTCATCTCGTGCAAGCTGACCGTCCTGCCGTTCGTGAAGCTCGACACCAACGTCTCCTTCTCTGCTCCAGGCAGTTCCTTCAGCAGACAGTAGAAACGCGCGTAATTCCGTTCCGTTCCCATAACTTTTCCTCCTTCCAGTCTTTATAATTCTGGCGGGCTTTGGCAACCGCTTCGGGCAAAGTGCCGTTGATGTCGCCAACCCCAAACAGGGGTACACCGTTTACGCAGGCGTACAGCTCGCCGTTAAACTCCATTACTTGCACGGCATGGCGCGCCTCCACATCGAGCAGAGCCTGCCGCTCCGCCTCAATACGTTCAGCACGCCGCTCGTGCCACACTTGAAAACGTCTTTTGATTTCTTCTAAAAAGTTGCTCATAATCGTTTATATTAAATTGATGTAAAACTTATTCCCATTGATATTGCCCTGCGCTCCATTACTTCCGAGCGATGAGTTTCCGCAGTTATGAACGCCTCATTGGAAGCACGGGCTATCTCATAGCCTTTCTTTCGCAAACCATTACGGAGGCATATCTTTTCTTTCGGGGCTTGTACCACACGGAGGTTTGTCTTTTGCTCCAGCCCGAATATCACGCGACGGCGTTCTTTCCTGAAAGTCTCTTTACGGCTGGCACCAATCTTGCGGCGCATCTCCCTGAGGGCTTCTTCGTCCATCCTGTCCTTGTTGCTTTCGCCTGGCTTGAACTGGTAGGCTCTGCCATACTTCAACAGGTTAGCCATTCCTGCATTGCCACCCATCAGACGGTTGGCTCTGGCGGCGTGTTCGCTGGCGTTGCGCTGCATGGCTGCCACAAACTCCTTTGTCTTCCACAGACCAAGTTCCCGTGCTATCCGCGTCACGCTCCGAGGTGACGTTCCCAGATGATCGGCGAGTTCCTGGTTCTTTGTATGGTCGAAGTTGGCCACAAACCATTCGCGCTGTTCCTGTGTCAAGTCCTTTGCCGTCATGTCTGTTCCCTTTCTTTGGATAGTCTGTAACGCTCAGGCAGCACCTTTTCCCACTGGCAGGTCTCGCAGCACTCGCCCTCGTTTTTCACCGGGTACGGATTATTGCCATATCCGTAGAAGGTCTTGCCGCAGATGCAACACTTGTGCTCCTCGTTGTGGACGTCGTCTTCCTCAAACATCGGCTTCAGACCGCAACTCGTCGCCACGTCCAGCTCCAGTTTAGCGCCCTTGCTCACCCACCAGCCTTTCAGCATGTAGATGTACTGGCACTCCAGCAGCATGTCGATGTCAACTCTCATGTGCTCACGCCAGTCTCCTGGCTGGGGCAGTCCGTTCTCAAACGGATTCACAGGCTCGTAGCCTCGTGCGCGGAGGTGCGTCGCTGCCGCACTGAATGTCGCCTTGCGCTCCTCCAGGTCGTAGTGGGCTATCGCTCCGCTGATGTAAACTTTCTTCTTCATTGTCTCTATGTATTAAGTTCTACGATGTTCACTTTCTCGGCGGCACAAAGCCAGCGGACTATCCGGGCAGCGTAAAGCGTGTCGGTGGTCTCGATCACGCGGCACCCCTTGGTCTTCGCCATACGAAGCGTCAGGTCGCAGGTGCTGCGCTCCAGCCAGTCTTCCATCACGCCCATCAGGCGGTCGCCTTTCACTAATATCTGGTACTTCTCCATGTTCACATGTTGTTTGACAGGTTGTTCGTTGTCCGCAGAACGCCTTCCTCCCATACGACGTAGCAGTTGCCGATGTCGGGGTTGAAACGACCCTGGCAGTAGGCCTTGAAGCCGCGCACGTTCACTTTCACGTCGGCGAGGAACTTGCACTTCGCGCCGGTCTTGGTCATCGGCCTTGACTTCTCCTCCTGACCGATGAAGATGAAACTCTTCTTGGGGAACAGCTGCTTCACCAGACGCTCCACCTGCGAGTAGTCCCAGTGGGCCATCTGTATCGAGTCCACAATGATGAACTTGGCACTGCCGCGCCGTTTCAACCGCTCGCAAAGCTCGTCGAAGGTGTCGTTCGTGGCGACCCTGAACCAGCCCTGGCGCTTGTCCAGCTCAAACCGAAGCATACGCTCCTGGAAGCACTGGCTCACACCTTCCTCATAGCTCAGGTACAGCACCTGGCCGTAGTGGGTCAGCTCGTAGGCCAACTGCATCACGAAACTCGACTTGCCGCTGGCACTGGCTCCGCCGATATACCACACCGAGCACTCTTCCGGAAAGCCGAAGGCGGCTTCCCAGCGTCCTCCCCACGGCAGCGTCTTGTAAGTGCGCAGGGCTATCTCCTTAGGACTGTAGGCTCGTTTGACCATAGTTATTTTTTCAGAACCTCTATTAAGTAATCGGCAGCCACACGAGATAACCATGCCACACTTCGGAACACATCTGCTGCAGTATTATCACCCTCTAATTTTGCCTGTTGGCAAATTTGAACATAAAGGTCTTTAGCTATCTCATACCTACGCTGTTCCCAGTCTATCTTGTGTTTATTGGAGTTCTGTACATCCTGTTCCAGACTTTCCATTAGACACTTTTCTTCTTTCTTTGTCATCATGATTACTACTCTTCCGTTTTAATTGACTCTACTTTGTACTTCAAAAAGCCGCGAATGATATGTGGGTAATGGTGAATCGGGCAAGGCTTTCCTACCTCAACTATCCACAGTGGAATATAGGAATCTTTCCATATTTCATTTTGAAATGGACCGGCTTCCTCTACAAGACCAGCCTCATTTACTCGTAACCAAAGAAGATCTTGTCCTTTATCCTCAAGTGTTATCTTTGTCATCATATCATGCTCCTTTCTTCAGTTTTTCAATGGAAGTGCCAACGAGATCAGAACCAAACTTGTTTGAGTTCTGAAGAGTGCAGCCTTCCTTCAGCTTGCTAATTTCTGTATACACTCTTCGCAGACCGCCACCGCTCTTCCGCACGATTTTGCCCACGTCCACGCCCTCGGGGGCGTTCACGCTGGCAACAACCCGTGCCTGCTCCAGCAGGAAGGCCTCGCGCTCCTTCGTCTCGTCGGGGGTCACGCGGCTGTACTTGCCGCCGTACCGCGAGAACATCTCGGCATAGCCCACCTTCTGGCCTTCCACGTTGCGCGTAATCTTGGCGCGCAGACCATCGGCTCCCATCATGTACCAGCCGCAGCACATTTCAGTAGCGTTCCACAGGGCTTTCAGTTCCAGGAAGGCTTCGTACTGTAGGTCGCCTGCCTCGTCCAGTATCACCAGCGGACGCTCCATCGAGCGCAGGTAGTACACCAGGTCTTCGTAAGCGTCCTGGTACTTGCCCGTAACATCCACACCGAACTCGCGGGCTATCTTCCTGACCATTGCGCGCTTGGTCTTCACCTGCGAGCAGTCGATATACACGGCGTTGGGGTGCTCGTTCACGTACCACCGTGCCGTGAAGGTCTTGCCTATGTTGGGCAGGTCACAAAGGATGGCGCTAAGGCTCCGTTCCTGGCAGGCCGCTAACTGGGCACTGATATACTGGAACGTGGCGGTCTTCGCACCTTTCCACTGTACGTCCTCCCTGAGGTTCACGTCAAGCCTCCTTGCAATGCTGATCCAGTTGGCGTCGCTCAGGGCTTTCTCTGTCTTGCCCTGCTTCAGCATACTGTACACGCTCGTACTGATACCCAGCGAGGCGGCGTGCTTCGCATCGCTCGGATAATTCGCGCGGTTCTGGACTATCGCCGCCACAATCCGCTGTTTGTTTGCCGTTGTAATCATAATTTAATGGCGTTTTAATGGCGTTATAAATCTTCTTCGCCCTTGGCTCCCATATCCATATCGGGTACCCAGGGGCTCACCTGTTCCGGGGACTCCGGCATTGCCGCGAGCTCCAGTTCTTCAGGTTCTTCTACCGCCACCGCAGCCTGTGCGCTCTTCTTAATTACGCCCACCTGCTCAATAGCGTTTTCTCTCACATACTTGCCAAACTTCGAGATTTTCTTCTGCTGCTCAATGAACTTCACAACATCCTCCTCGGTCTGCTCGGCCATCACACGGTTGAAGGTCTCCACCTTCTCCACGTGGTCAATGTAGCGGTCGCCCTGATATAGGTAAACTTCCGTGGGCGCACCATCTTCGTCGGGCATGTAGTAGGCCGTCACCTTGTAGTTGTTCGGCTCCAATTTCTCCAGCACACTCGTGTCGCTAAGCCACCATTCATCGTAGGCCACCCTTACAGTCGAGTTCCTGCGCACGCTGGTCTCAACACGCTCGCCGATGTAACGGGCCAGCGTCCTCTCATCAAACGGGCGCAAGTTGGGGTTCACGCACTCCGTCAGAACGTCCCAACGCGTCATGCCAGGGTACTTCTTCTGGTTGGGGTGCAACTGGTGGTTCCAGTCGTACACATCCACACGGTCATCGGCAACCAACTCGTCCCAGGTATAGTACTTTTTGTCCTCGTACAACTCGTTGGTCTCGTCGCTCACCTTCTTCTGGTCGATGCGGTTCTTGCCCTTCAGATAGAAACGGCCTTGGCCCTCATGGCGACCGTGGAGGAAATTCTGGAACGCGCTGTTCAATGGCTCGGAATACTTCTCCTGCGAGTTCTGGGGTGCGCAGAAGTGTACCCATGTGAATGCCACGCCAACCTGTAGAAAGCCTTCACGATACTGGCTCATCAGGTGGTTCTCCACCTCAATGCCGGCAGGCATGCCCCAGCCTTGCTTGGCACACAGGCGGAACATGTTCCTGAAGCAGTCCACAACCAGAGACTCGTCTTTCTTACGGGCATAACTGACACCTACAATACACTGGCTGACCACATCCCAAGCCCTGTAAACATGTACACGCTGGTTGCCGGCTATCCTGCGCTTCAGGTCAACGTCGTCCATCGTAATCTGACTCAGCGAGAAGTTACCGTTGTGCCTGTGGACGTAAGGCATCTGCTCGTGCATGTACGTCGTCCTGCCACGCAGACGATGCTCAATAAGCATCTTGTTGTTCGGCTTGTTCATGATGTTGTTGATGGTACTCTCGCTCAACGACAAGGGCTCGCCGTTCTTGTCAACAAACTCGTCGGGGTTATAGAGCTCGCCTGTAGCGTAGCTGAACACGTCCAGCTCGCCGGTGATAAACATAAGGTACTGCTCCCACACGCTCTTGTTGTATGGCTGGTTCTCCTGTACCGCAATGCTCAGCACAAGCCGCTCCACCTTGATGCTCACGCGCCGCGCGCTCTGGTTACCGAACTTGCCGCTGATAAGGCAGGCGTAACCGTCGCGCTTGTACTCGTTCACCTTCTTCCGGAACCGCAACGTGCTCTCCGGCAACGTGTGGCCGTACTCGTCCTTCAACGCTGCAATGGACGCGGCCATCATCTCCCAGTTGTACTTGCCTTCGGCTAACTTGGAATAGGTGGCTGCGTGGTCAAACAACCAGATACAACAGTTCAGCACACTCGCGTTCACCACATATTCCTGAATCTTGGGCTCCGGCAAGTCAATGCCAGTCTTGCTCCTGTCGTGGAAGAAAGCCACGGCAGCCTGGTCTGTCTCGTAATGACTGCATACCCAGCCCTTCAGCCTGATTTGGTCGCCCCCAGGACACAAGGCTTTTACTTTGGCTTGATACTCACGAGGGAAACTGTCAACGGCAACAAGGGCGTACATGCCGGCAGCTCCACCGCCACGGCGCACCACATCGACGCGACCGCGGTTGGCCATCTTCTGATAGCAGCCGTAACTCATTACACCGCCATCAACCAACTCACGCGGAGAAACGCACAACTTGTTTCCGTAATACTCCATCTTGCCCTCCTTATCTCAAAGCCTTGGCGAAGTTCTGTATTGACGGAATCTCACTCACAAGCACCTTGTTGTAGTACTTCTGTGGCTCACCCTTGAAGAACACCACACCCTGGCCGGTCTTCAGGCTGACCTCCAGCACCGCACCATTCTCAAAATACTGGCGCATCAGGCGCTCGCCGTCGTCCATCGTGTCGTAGAAAATCTCCTCCTCAGGAACGGCTGTCTCAACCCAGCCGCCCATCTCCTTGCGGGCTACATACTGAATCTTCCGGGCCAGCAACGTCTGCTTCTCGAAGCACAAGGCCATATAGACCATGCGCTCCGTGCAGTTGAACATATTGGCGAGCTTCGCCTTGTTCTCAGCCGACACCTTGATGGTGCGGGCACTTCTACTTTTTACTCTTGCCATAATCACTTGCATTTTTATGATTTAACATTATATTTTAGGTCAACTCGTCGTTTTTTCGTACCTTTGTCCACTCATTCAACAATGAACAAATGGATAATGACTTCATCATATTAAAGGCACAATTCCATGCTTTGAGGAATTATTTCACGTCCCTGTTGCCGACCATCTTCAAAGATGACCCATACAGGGACAACAAGGTGTGGCTGGCGAAATACCTCCTCTGGAAGTTTGAACGGGATAATCTCGCTCAATACGATTTAGCAGGCTCGCATACGCCTCCTGAGAAAGACAAGATAAGTCGCCGACGCTTTCAACTGCAAACTCTGATGGACGTAGCTTATATCCAGGGGCTGCTTGAAGGGTACGGCATACCAAGGTTAATAGATTCCTGCGCTGCTGCTCAAGCGCAGCAAGTCTTCCAGAACTCCGACGGATCAGAAGAGACAATGCTTCCTCTGATTGACGCCCTCTACGATGGTTGATGTGCTTGTTCATAAACTTATTTTTTAATTCATTATTGAAATCGCTGCAAAGATAGGATAAAATTTTAACCAAACAAAGAAAAATGGATAAAACTTTAACTATAAAAGAGAAAATTCTTGCTTTCTTGGCCGATAATGGTATCAAGAAGGGCGATTTCTTTAATGCAACTGGCATTCAGCCAAGCAACTTCAAAGGTAGAAATATGGAATCATGGCCAGGCGGCGAAATGCTGGTTAAAGTTTTAACCCAATATCCTGACCTGTCTGCGGAGTGGCTTATGAGAGGAGTAGGGGAGATGTATCGGCAGGAAGATACCGGGGAACCTATAATAAAGGGGAACAGCGAACTGATAGATATTATCCGAGAGCAAGCGGAGGAGATTGGACGGTTAAAGGCACAGATCGACGAACTCAAACGGCGTAGGGGGGACAATGCTGGGGATGTCCGCAGTTCAGGTATTGCAAATGTAGGGTAGTGCGAGCCATCATCAACGGCAAGGAGACCTACCTGTAGCCCCAGGACCCTCCCGTACCCCTCGTTAGGGGGTGTTCCCACCCCTGAAATGGCAACAAAACAGCCGAAAACCGCTATATATGGGGCTTCTACGGCGGTTCAGCTTCCGAAAAACGTGTATTTTCCTTGCTCCCAAAGTACATGTTTCCCCAACTTTCAGCCGTTTTTTGTCAAGTTGCCCCCCCTACTCACGTCCGCCAAAATTGGAGTTTTGTCCACCCAGTTCCGAAAATTTGTCCGCCCACTTTGTCCTCCCACCTGTCCACCCACCTCCCATTTTCGGCCGTTTTTCGCCACCGCCACCACTCCCCACCCAACTGCTATTATAATGCCGTTATAGCGACGTTCAAACCTGGACGCAAATAAACCCCACAGACGCGCTAAACGCCCACAGACAAAGGGTTTACCCGCCATCACACAAAAAAGGCCACACGCGCAAACGTGCAGCCCTTCATGCGTAAACTTCCGGCATCTCCCATGTAAACTTCAGGAGCCCGAATGTAAGCCAAAATTAAACCAATGTAAACGTTTCGTTTTACAGACTCATATTCTATCAATACGCATAACTCTTTGAAACATAAAGCAATAAGCCGTTTTTATCCTCAACTCGTTTTATACACTTCGTTCTGTGCCCCATACATGACGGCTTGTTCCATTTATGGATCGGGCGGTCAGACACGGCTTTCCGCTTACGGCTCAAAGGAACAGCGAAAAAGAAATCGTCTGCGAACCCGTAAAAGCACCTCTCTGGCATAAGCACAAAAGAAATGGGCCTTGCATCATCAGTCTAAACTGTTGTTTAGGCGTGAGGCAAAGCCCTTTTCGCCGCTTATGCGGCAGTCGGCATACGTCCGTTCAAAATCCTTTTGGGCGATGGTGTACCGACGGATAAAACCGCTTTTACGGAAAAACTTGTATGAGAAGAAAAAAATTAGGGAGATTCATTTCAAAATCTCCCGTTTTATTGTTACTTTTGCATACGAAGAGTTCTTTGAAGGTTACGCAACGCGCAGAAGGATGATGCAGTAGATAACTAACTAAATCGTAACCTATTACTATCATGAGCAATTAACCTACGCTCATTTCCAATGAATTACACTCTTTTCGTAACTTCCAATGGCAAAGATACGTTTTTTTACGGAGATAGTGAATCTAACTCCCTATAAATGAAGATTCCAAAGCATTTTTTTCGTGCTGTTTCTTGATTTAGTTGTGTAAAAGTGTCCCGACTACGGCTGTTTCCGATCCCCCAGTTGTGTAAAAGTGTCCCGAATGGCCGGTTTAGTTGTGCAGAAGTGTCCCGGATTCCTGATTTAGTTGTGTAAAAGTGTCCCGAATGCAGATTCTAGTTGTGTAAAAGTATCCCGACTTTCCTGTTCAGTTGTGCAGAAGTGTCCCGAATAGTCGGTTAGTTGTGCAGAAGTGTCCCGGTTACGAGAAGATGCCAGTAAGTGCTAACTTGCAATAATATAGTTGATTATACGGAAAACCTCCCTTATTAGTTGTGTAAAAGTGTCCCACAAATACTTAAATCCCTAAAAACCTAAATAAAACGAAGAAATGATTTTGTTACCGTATTCTTACTTTCGGAAAAAATTTTGAGGTGGAAACAAGTAGAGGTTTGAATTCTTTAACATATTGTCCAGGATAATAGGCAAAGGGATTTTTCCGCAGTTGTGTAAAAGTGTCCCGGTTCAATGCCGGCCTTCACTAAAACGGTGTGCAAAAATAACGCCTGCCCGACGGATGCAGTCGAACAGGCGTATATATTTTTCCGAAAGTAGAATCAGATGCTCATATACTTCTTCAGTATCGCTTGAATCTCCTTGTTATGGCTGGTCAATATGTCTTCAAGAATGTTGTTTGCGATGTTGTGCATTCCTAATCCAGTGGCCATAGCAATCTGCTTCAGCTTTCTGTGGGTTTCGCTGGATATCCGGATTACTTCGGTGTTCTTTAATTTTCGCTCTTCCAGATATTCCGAGAATTTTTTTCCGCAGACTTTGCTTTCTTCTGTTTTTGGAGAAGACTGCACGGAAGGTTTGGATTCCGGCTTTTCCATTTGTTCCGGCTGAGGTTCTTGGACGGTTTCTTTGACTGGAGCCGATTCTTTCACCTCTTCATGGATGGGGTGCTCAATCGCAGGTTGGGGGATAGTGCTTTCCGCAACACTTCCGATCTGCTGGATTTCCTGCTCTTTCTTACTGGCGCTTTGCAGCAAGAGTTTTCTCATGGCGGCTGATGATGTCCTTTCTTTGTTGGTTGCCATAGCTTTATTCTCCTATATGGTTACAGATTAATTCCAATACCTCTTCACAGAAAGCATCACAGGGATGATGGTACGCTTTACTCAGCGTACTTAAATTGCGTTGATAGTCAACCCTTGAATCCTTGATGTAGTTTTGCATCAACTCGAAAGGCAAGGTTTTTTTATTTTTCAAAATTTCTTTGAACTCCAGCACATTCGGAAGAACACGGTTCATAACACCACGCACGGTAGTCTTTTTACCAATCTTTCGACGGCTTTCGATAATCCCTTCATAGATGTTATAGTAAAAGGTCAATGTAGGTCTTAAATCGGTCTGGTTCGGTTCGAAGGGAATGATGATCACGTCAACGAAGTGCAGCGTTTCAACTACACCGTTTTGTTTCAGGTTACCCGGAAAATCGACAAGTATAATGTCGTAATTGTCCTGAAGGAAATCCAGTTGGTTGATGAACTCTGAGGAAGAGATATTGATAACCTCATATTCTTCTTCCTTTTTCATGATTCCGTCCTCGGCTTCGTCCTCACGTAATTTTCCGATAGTGTTCTGCATGTCGTCGATATCCACCACGGCAATGGATAAGCCCCCCTCTTCGTTTGACTGCGAATGAATATAACCTGCAAACAAAGCTGTCAGCGTAGACTTCCCTACCCCGCCCTTGGGATTCTCAAAAGCTACGACTACTCCTGGTAATATTTGTCCCATAATGTACGTTTTTAAGTATGTGCGCAAATATATAAATAATAAATTAAATAATTGCATACTTTTATAATTAATTTATTATACACTTTTTTACTTAATTGTATAAGTAATTACATATATAAATATAAATATAAATATGTACATACTTAATCTTATAATTAAGTATGTATGTTCATACTTTGTAATAATATAATTAGTAATTATGTATTTTGTAACTAATGGCTTTCCGTTCGCCTGTTACAATGTGCGTAGTTACTTTGTAACAAAGTGAGCGGTTAATCTGGATTAAGAAATCAAGACTTTTGTCTGGTTTTGTTTCACAGCTGAGTATTATTGTATATCTTTGCTAATGCAAGGTATGTTTTTGTGGGTACAAAAAACCTTGCGACAGCCGAGCTGCCGACCAATGTTCGTTACACTCACATACTCTGTATATATGAAAGAGAATCGAGATATAAGTATAAAGATCCGCTTGACGGAAGCCGAGAAAGAACAGCTTCTTCAACGTTCAAAGGAAGAGGGAAAATCCCTTTCTTCCTTTATCAGAGAGTCTGCCTTGAAAGGCAGAAGCATATCGAAAACCGATGTGCAAATGATATATGAACTTCGTAAAATAGGAGCCAATATCAACCAGCTTGCCAAACATATCAATACGCTTCCGTCCGATGAAAATATATTGTATTCATTGGATCGGATTAACCAATACCTTTCGGATGTAGAAACCATTAACCGGAAATTGTTATGATAGCCGAGATACAACCTTCTTTCTCATCCCACCTGTCCATGAGCCGGAAAATTGAATACCAGCTTTCCAAGGTCAAGGAAGGAAACGGAAAAGTGCTTTACACCTCCACTGGTGACGAACTGGCCGCCATGCCAGCCTACATGAAACTTATCTCCCAGTTGAATGACCGGGTGAAACTACCTTATGCGGAATTTATTCTGAGCCTCTATCCGGGAGAAAGCCTTTCCGATGAACAGTGGCTTTCTCTTGCCGGGGAATATATCGAGAGGATGGGGTACGGAAAGTCCTGTTATGCCGTTGTCCTAAATACCGACAAGGCACACAGCCATGTGCATGTGCTGCTGACCACAATTGATGAAGAAGGCAAAAGCATTCCTTCCGGAAATAATTACAGCCGTTCCGAAAAGATCTCAAGGGAACTGGAGCAGAAGTACGGTCTGTTGCCTTTGGAAAGGGAAGGAGGCAAGAGAACCACGTTGGGAGAGGCGCAATACCGTAACTATTATTTCGATGCGGCCTTGAAGAAAGCCATGCGTAGTTATAATTACAAGGATAAGGTATCGGCTGTCCTGGAACAATCCGATACATACCGGTCTTTGAATAAACCCTTGCAAGAAATAAAATTGGCCAATGAAGAATGGCGTGTCCTATTGGGGGATGAAAGCTATGACAACCTTTTCGCATTGCTGGAAAAAGGAGGTTTTTTCAACCCCTTGTTCAAGGATGAACTGTTACAACAGCTTGACCGCATCTACTCTTTTTCCGAAAGTACATCCGATTTCCGAAGGAACCTGGAACAAGAAGGATTGTATATGCGTCTGGTCACCAAGAAGGACAAATCCTATTATGTCTATGGCATCAAGGATTCAGGCTTTTACCTGAAGGACGTTTCACTTCCTCAGAAATATCGTTTTGGTAATATTCGTTTTGATGGCCGGGGCATGAGCGCCGATGAACAGAAGCATTATCTCTATGACCATGTGTTTAAGGCATTGAACGCTTCTTTAGGCTATGAGGATTTTAAGAAAAGGTTGGCGGAAGAATCGATCCGTGTGACGGAACATGTAAACAGCAAAGGCGCATACGGGATTTCCTTTTATATGGAAAACGTGGAAAATGCTCATGTCTTTAAAGGTGCGGATCTTTCCCGTAAGCTCACTTATCAGAATATCCAGAAGCATTTCGATGGTGTGGCTGTCGGTCTCTCGCCACATATCGATAGGGTAGGGGAGTTCCGTGAGCGGGTGGATCGTGAGGCTTTCTATATGCAGGGTGGGGGAGTTATGGCCATTCCGGAACTTGACATTACCGGCAGCGGGAAGAAGTCGCAAGAGGATGATCTCATACCGTCCAAAAAGAAACGGAAACGCAAGAGTGGTCCCGATTTCTCATTATGATGAATACTAACTTAATATATTTGCTTTATGAATTATCAGACCGTTTTACAGAATTATCATCCCACTGAACAGGGGGATTTCATGTTGAGATATGAGATAGGTGGCCGGGGATATGTCGTTTACTCACCGGAGAAGGATGCGTTGTCTTGTATTGAATTACATGGCTTTTCCGAGCTTACTCCTTGGCAATTGGCTTTTGTTCTTTCCTTGGATATGCAGCAGATGAAAGAACAGGACGAGCTTTCTCTCTTCGTATGTTGTAAGCGAGAAAAGCTCTTGTCTTATCTTTTCGATGTGGAGGAAAGCGAAACCGTCTTGAAGACAAAGCACGTGTCCGGTTGGCAGGGCTATCTGATGATGGATATCCATAAGCCGGACAGGGTACGGAACGTGTTCCAGTTCCATCCGGAAACGAAAGAAGCCCGTTTGGTCTTTGATAACCGTTTATGTGTCGCTTCCCTTCGTGAGAAAGAAAAAGGAAAGCTCATCCATCTCTGTTGGAGTCCTTCTGTCTTTGCTGCCATCGATAAGGGAGGAGAGCGTACCGCACCGGCTTATCTGTTGGCTTCTGATGCTGCCTTGTTGCATGGGTATGCCATGAAACAGATTGCGGAATGCTTTGCCGGTACACCGGTTGAAGAACGGGTTATCGGTATTCATGTAGGGGATAATGTCTATGAGGCCTTGTCTTTTGTGTGCTATTACGTCCGTAACGTGCAGGATGAATATTTGGTTATTCCTGAGCGGAAAGATGGGATGGTGATTCTTGAAACCCCGAAATGGAATCCGATACGCCAGGCTAACTTCGTGGCTTCACTGAACAAGATGGCGGTTGACCAGGCGAAGAAACGCTATCCGGAAATGGAGGTTCCGAATGAACGGCCATTCACGTGCCTCTCTTTTGCCCGGAAGTCTTTCGTCTATTTCCCGGATCTGAAGGTGTATCAGGAGGTGTTCTTGAAGATGTATTTGGGGTTGGTGAGGTTACAGGAGGTGCATTTGCTGGGGTAAGGAACAATTGCAGTGCTGCTTATAAAATAGTGGCACTACTATTGTTAGAGTACTTCTATCATTCCTTTGGTTACGGCATCGGCCAGTAGTCTTTTTACAATCCTGCCACTGGGAGGATTGGTTATCCCAAGCGTTATCTCAACCCTGTTTGATAGAGGATGATAGTGCAGGTATTGGAGGATTTCATCTTCAATAGTCATGTTATAATTCTTTTATCGGGACAATTTTGCCTGATATTTATGCTTTTGTTTATTGTTCTGTCCCGATAGAGATTATTTTGGATGGACAAAGAAACGCTATCCAGAAATGGAGGTTCCGAATGAACGGCCATTCATGTGCCTTTCTTTTGCTGGAAGTCTTTCGTCTATTTCCCGAGTCTGAAGGTGTATCTGGAGATGTTTTTGAAGATGTATTGGGAATTGGTGAGGTTACAAGAGGCGCATTTGTTGGAATAAGGAAAAGGGTGCATCTAATGCCCAATTTGAAAGGATCACCTGCTACAGATAACTGTAACAGGGATATTATCCTTAAAAAAGTGAGTTAGATACACCATTTTAAAGTGCTTCTGTTATTTCTTTGTTTACGGTGTTGGGGAATAATCTTTTTATTACTCAGTTATAGGGAAAATAGGTCTGATATTTATGTTTGGATTATATACTTTGAGGATAAGTGAAGAAAGATATCTGAAGGTGGATTCTTTTATTTAGAGTTCCTTTTAGAATAAGATTTCGCCAAACAGAAATATATTTAGAATTGTTTCTCATAAACCTCAATGCTGCAACATTGAAGTCCAATCTGTAAGCTTGATATCTTATACATTTATTCTTATTTCCAACTTTTCATATAGCACAACTGCCTTTATCAGAGGCAGATTCTCCTTGCAGAACCATGGAAAATCGATACATCTGAAATCGACATGGCTCTCCTCCAGCAGATTGAGAAAACGGATGTCGTCTATCATCCCTTTTAAGGAAACGAACAGGAGAGGTATCTTTTTTCTTTGGCAAAAAAATAGCGCCTTCTGTAGTTCCGCATATGCGATGGCTTGTTCATCCTTGCTAGTGGAATCATTTCTCTTGTCAAAAAAAGACAACTGGACTTTTAATGAATTATGTTGTTGGAGGTATTCCGCCAGCTGTTGCTGTGCTTCAGGAGAGCTGGCATCTCCATACAGTATTATATCACTATATTGCTTCATATCGGGTATTTGTTCCGGTTGTACGCTCCTTTTTTCCAAAGGCACCCCTGCATATTCTTTCAATAGATGCTGCTTCGTGATCTTTCGGGGTTTCTCAACGGAGTAGAATGCATATCTGAATATAAACTGAGTCCCTTTCTTCTGTACGGATTCCTGTTCCAGGAAAAAAGAATTCAGGCGTATCTTGTTTTCTTGAAGGATATGTTTGGGAATATCTTCCTGATAGATATCGGTCATGTATTGAAGGATGGTCTTTTTCATTAGAAAAATCAATGAAAAGGTTCATTACCAGTATTTATAATAAGTTTTTCCAACCCATTAATTTTTGCGTAATGCTGTTTCTGCGGTTTAGAATCTGAAAACGAAGCTACTTTCGCAAGATCCTGTGTCCGGTATATATACTTACTTACATATGGATAGTGATATTTTATCATTTTACCGGCAAATACATTCCGAATGTTTTCCACATTGAGTACAATCTTGATCTTGTTGATAATAATCAATGCTATAGATTATCATTTCTTTTTCAATATGGATATCAGGTTGCCTAATTGAGGTTCGATAACTTTCTTGTAAACCAACTTCATTCTTTTGTCAGAGGTTTTAACGAAGGATTTTACCATTTATAGTCAAATTGTTCAATGTCTTCTTCTGCAAGTAGATTTCCGGACTGCACCTCGATGAACGTCAATTCAGAGATAGCCCTGACTGCATGTTTAACACCTTTCTTGATTGTAATCGTATCGCCTCTGCTGATAACCGACCTGATATCATCGAGTACCAGTTCTCCCTCGCCGTCGATAAACGTCCAGACTTCATCGCGATGGCGGTGTACCTGATAGCTGATACTCTTACCGGATTTGATTTTCAGTTGCTTGGTAAGTGATTTGTAACCGTCGGAAAACTCGGCGGTATCGACAACTTTGTATTCACCCCAGCGACGTTCTTCGAACATTGGCCGATGTTGTAGGCAGTCAGCGTAAGTTTTGATGTTCTCGCTTTTATCTTTGTCCGAAATTAGGATTCCATCATTTGATGCTGCGATAACTAGATTCCGTGTGCCAATGCACATGATTGGCAGTCCAAGTTCGTTGATGACGTGGGTATTTTCGGATTCTTCATCCATGACAACATTGCCCATGGTGTGTTCCGATAGTTCATCAGTCAACGTATTCCATGTACCAAGGTCTTTCCACTCTCCGGCAAAAGGTACGACGGCTACCGACTGCGCTTTTTCAGCGACTTCGTAGTCAAAACTGATTTTCGGAAATTCCCCATAGCGAGAACGAATTTCTGAAAAAGTGTCGGTTTTGATGTGTCGGGTTACAATATCTGTCATATACCCCAACCGAAAAGCGAATACGCCTCCGTTCCAGAAAGCACCCTCTGAAATAAGTTTCTCGGCAGTTATCATATCTGGCTTTTCCGTAAAGCGTGATACTTGAAATATTCCTTTGTTCTGTACATCATTGACTGGCACTACATATCCGTATTTTGCTGACGGATATGTGGGGTTAATTCCCATCAATACTAGTTCGGCTACATTGTTTTTCACTGCATCCGCTATCCTGCGAATCGTTTCAAAATAACCTGTTTCGGTATAAGGGTCGCAAGGCATGACGATTATAATCTCATCGGTGGAACATTTTCGTTTGTAGGCCAAATACGAGCTTGCGAGAGCGATAGCCGGGAATGTATCGCGACGCTCCGGTTCCGTAACTACAGGAATCTCTTCTCCAAGCTGGTTGATGATGATATCCCGTTGTGACTGGCTTGTTGCCACAGTAATCGAATCACAGATGCCGGTTTCTCGTAATTGCCGTACCACCCGCTGCACCATCGACTCTTTCGAGCCATCGGGCGCAGTCAACAGTTTGATAAATTGTTTTGACCGTGTATTATTGGAAAGCGGCCATAGGCGTTTACCAGAACCGCCGGATAACAGTATGATTTGCATAGATGTTATTTAATTCGATTTTTAATTTGCCGATAGTATTCTTCAAGCATCAATTTCCAAAATTTATTGCGTTCGTAACGTGATGTAATCATTGCCCTTGCATTCTTTGCCATTCTTTTTACCTCATTAGGATTATCCAAAAAATATTTCATGGCTTTATACAATGCGTGTTCGTCTTGTGGTGGAACAATTATTCCATTTTTGTTTTGAACAATTATTTCATTACAACCATTGATATCTGTAACGATTTGTGGTAATTCCAAGGCCCCAGCTTGCATGACAACATTAGGGAAACCTTCACGATAGGAGGGAAAAACAAAAGCCTCACACCCCATTAGATAGGGACGAACATCTTGTTGAAAGCCGACAAACTCAATGTGAGAATTTGTGCTAATCTCTTGTTTTACCCAATCATCAACCGGATAAAGGTTTTCTTCCATAAAGCCGATTAAACGTAATCCTATGTTAGGATAATCTTTCTGTAATCGAATAAAAGAAGCTACTAATTCATTGATTCCTTTCTCATAAAATATACGACCTACAAAACTAAACGTGAAATCGAAAGTT
>OLQM01001949.1_pt1 | contig 21511 bp, 17 predicted proteins | sample 1673161 | NCBI WGS metagenome assembly OLQM01 (sample SAMEA3136761, study PRJEB25190) | human gut metagenome | reverse complement strand
TCTTTGTAGAGACTTTCTTGATTGTAATAGCCATATCTCGTATTTATGATTGAGGAAGCAAAGATACGTGATAATCTTCAAAGTACAACGCAGAGGGTGGCAAAAACTGTGTGAGAGGCAGGTCGGTTTTGGAAAATAAAAAGCAATTAGTAGTTGTTTAAACTGAATTTAGGGCTACCTTTGTTCGAAATACTATAACACATATCATGGAACTACAAATTATTCAGAATAAGATATATGAGATTCGGGGACAGAAGGTAATGCTTGATTTTGATTTGGCGGCATTGTATGGAGTGGAAACAGGTCAATTGAAACGTTCTGTCAGACGTAATATAGAACGGTTTGAGGGAGAGGATTTCATGTTTGAAGTTACTCGCGAAGAACTTTCAAGATGCCAAATTGGCATCTTGAATGAAGGAAGAGGGGGCAATATAAAATATTTGCCTTTTGCTTTTACAGAATTGGGTGTGGCAATGTTAAGCAGTGTGTTGCATTCTACTACTGCAATTGATATTAATAGAAATATTATGCGTGCCTTTGTCAGTATTCGTCAATATGTCTTGGCCAGTGATACCAAGAATCAAGAAATAGACGAACTGAGACAGCGCATACAAGAACTGGAAAGTCAAGGAAGTAAAGCATTCGTAATGATTAACCAAATCGGCGAGGAGACTTTGGAAGCCATAAACGACCTCAGTGAAGATACCCGGAAGGAATTGGATAGTATTTATCTGGCTTTATCAGAATTGGCCGATAAAGAAAAAACGGAATCTCTGAAATCAAAGCATCGACGACCGATTGGGTTTATACATTACGATAATGAGGAATAAGTTTATTTTGATATAAAGCAATAAACATTTCCTGCAAAGTCACAGACAATCATCCGGTTTCCTGATACGGCTACGGTTGAGAATATCGGTGCTCCGAGATTATATTTGTCTTTTATAATTCCCGTTGTCCGGTCGATAGCATATAGATAACCATCGGAAGCTCCGATGTAAATAACTCCTTGTGATGCCACTGGGCTTGTTTCTACTCCGGCTTGCGGAGTGGTGGAATAAGGAGCTGTGTATACCAGCGAAGGCAAAGTCTCTGCTCTCCATTTATTGAAAAGCGTAGCTTTGTCCAGTGCGAAAACTCCGCGGTCGGCAGTACCGAAGATAATTTCCTGTTCGGTAATAAGTGGCGTGGATGTTACGTCCAGGTTGGCTGACAACTCTTTCTGTTGGAGTACTTTTCCGGTTTGCGGTTCTATGACGAAGAAGCTTTTGGAGGAAATGATCCATAATTTCCCGTCTTTATAGACCGGAGAGGCTCCCCGGTTACGAAGTCCGTTATCAGAGAGTTTCCAGAGTTGTTTTCCGGTGTGAATGTCGTTACCGTATAATCCTCCCCATTGAGTTCCGCTGACTAATACATTTCCGGCAACAGTTAGCGTTGTAGTAGCACCTTCCCGTTGTCTCCAGTCCTTGTTAATCCATATTGTTTGTCCTGTCTTTAAGTCATAGGCGGATAGTCCGGCACCAATTCCGGCGTAGACTACTCCTTTATCTATTGTTATTCCTTCCGTTAAGTAAGGATAACTGTTCAGTTTGATATATTGTTTCCAGAGTAATTTTCCGGATTCTGCATCCAAAGCGTACAGATTGCAGGCAGCGTCCTGTGCTATTACAATTCCGTTTTCATAGGCGATTGTGTTCTTCACCGAGTTTGCCGTGCGGAATTTCCATAACAGTTTGCCGGAATTGAAATCGAATGCACAGACAAATGTGTTCAATGGTATATTGTCATCGGTGGTAGCGATAAATACTTTCTGTCCGGCGATAATAGGGGAAGCCATGAAGATGTTGCTGCCTGTGTTGGCTGTCCATTGCAGTTGCAGGGGGAGCTTGATTTGAGAATTATTGATTCCTCCGGAGTGTGCGGCATTTTGAAGCAGGGTATTCCAGTCCTCGCCCGGGATTGTAGCCGGCTTGAAGTCTTTTTGATAAGTGAATCGGCTGGTGGCGGTTGCTTTCTTGCCGTCATTAAAGAATGAAGTTACTGTGAGTTGTAGCTTTCTTCCGTTTTCATTCGCAGGCATTTGAATGTCTCTGCTCCAGTTCCAGTCGGTGAGGGAGATAAGGTTGCCTTTGGCTATCTCCTGATTATTCTCTATATCGCTTAGGATGTAGGAGACGTGTGATGTTTTAGCCTGTGCATGATAGGTATTGACAGAAACAGGAAGCCGGTCTCCGGTAGCTGCGGAAATTTGATTGTTCATCGGGGAGACTATGGCAATCTGCGGCTCGATGAAGGTATACCGTAGTTGCGTTGTGATATTGTCATTGCCGTCTACTTTTATTTCTCTGAAAGAAGAAGGAGAATGATCAATACCGCCTTTATCCAATGTACCGGTACAGATTGTATAGATTCCGTTTTGATTGCGGACATAGTTGTAGTGCATGTGTCCGTAGATTTGGGCTTTTGTATTGAAAGCACGTAGGTCAAGTGTATGCTCTTTATCGGCTTTGAATACGAATGTGTCACTTGCAGTAAACAGGTCATGGTTGAAGAGGATCAATGCCTGTTCTTTCTTCATCATGGCAAGGTCATTCTTCAGCCAGTTGTATACATCTTTTTGAGTATAATTAGTCGGGTGGTCTCCGTGGTCGATTGGGGTGACTACATAATGAACGTTACCCATATCAAATGAGTACCACGTCGGACCATAGAGAGATTCATAAAGCTCTTCGCCATAGCTACCTTTCACTAAGTCGTGATTGCCGATGCAGTAGTAAACGGGGCAATCCATTGTCTGTGCGTTCACTATTTGGTTATGCATTGTCAGCCCCGGTTCGTAACAGATGTCTCCGGTATGAATCAGGAAAGCGGGCTTTTCATTCTTTACATATTGCTGAAGGTCAGTTACCCAACGTCCCATTCCACCGGTCACTTCGGTATCGGTGATTTGAACGAAAGAATGTTCCCTGGCTTTTGTCCGTTCACTTTCAGTTAAGATAAAGTCGTAGCTTTTTCTATTCTCTTTGGTGGAAAGATAGAATTGCTCCGTTTCAAATCCGGCGGGAGTTGTAATGCTGATAAATCTTGTTTTATCGAATCCGGGTAAAGAGAACCGACCTTTCTTATCTGTTTTTACTACGTTCAAGCCGTCTGTTACCATAACTCCCGCCAGCGGTTTATCACCTTTATTAAATAGTCCTGATTGGTCGGTGTCGACATAGACTGTTCCTTTAAATTGAGCGCTTAGTGGCAGATATAGTAAAAATGATACTAGGATAACAGATAATCTTTTCATGGTCAGTCCTCTGGTTTTTAGTGTGTTAAGCTAATTATTTCTTTTTATTTCACTTGTTTCATTTCTTCATTGTAACGTGCTTCTTCTTTGCACAAAGGTTTGTACCAAGTCTTCCTTAGTATGAGTGTGGTGACTAAAAGCAAAGCGATAGAGCTCCAGAGCCCCAGTTGCTCGCGGACAACGAGATACATCGGAATGATAGTAAGCGCACATTGCCAGATGATACCGATTGCTACGTTGAAAGCATCCCTTTTGAAGTTCTTGTTCGGCTGGATATGAGGATAACGCGCCAATGCTTTTTCTTCTATCGGTTTCCACCAGCCCCATGGGCGGACACGGGTGTAGAAGTTGATCAGTGTCTCTTCGTCAGTCGGAGGTGCGCTATACGTTCCGGCGATACATCCTATCAGGGAAACCCCGAACAGAACGGGGAAGAAATACAATACCCATGCGTCGGGAACAGTGAATTTCATGACGATTGCCGCTATTACTCCGGCAGTCATTCCCCAGAAATAGCCTTCGCCGTTGAAACGCCACCAATGCCATTTGAGTACGTTGGCTGCGATGTATCCACCAAAGAGTGCACCTACAATCCATTGGAAGATTTCATTAATATCTTTCAGAAAGAATCCGATAACGGTGCTGACCACTACCACTGCAACAGAAATCACATAACTGCTGCGTATCTGCGTTTTTACACTCGCTTTCGGATTGATGTATTTCAGATAAATGTCATTCACGATATATGCAGGAGCCGCATTCACCGTTGAAGCGAAAGTAGACATGAACGCTGCCAGTAGTCCCGCCAATAACAGACCAGCTAATCCGGAAGGTACATAACGGGTAATCAAGTGAGGAAGAATCGTCTCAAAGTCCGTTCGTGTAACTTCCATTTGTGTCATTCCGCCGTCTTCCTTGAAGAAGTAAATAGCCAGCAATGCGAATCCCATCATCGAATTAAGTCATGAAACCCCTGTTCCCGTCACTAATTTATATAAAACGTGCGAATCCCATAATCATCAGGTAGCGGGGGATTAATAACACCACAGATACAGAACCACTCATCATTGCCGCTTCTTTCGGAGACTTGCAGGACAGAATCTTCTGCATATCATAGTTAGGAGCGGGACCAGCCATGCTCATAAAGATTCCTTTCAGCAACGCCATCATAACAAATATGCTTATCAGACTGTAAGGCTCGTTGGCCATTCGCTCGGTAAGGAGATTCATCCGGCTGCTCCAGTCGATATCAAGTGTCCAGCCGAAGAAGGGCGAATCCCAGCCGGCAGGAACAAATGAGTGAATCATGTCCGGTGCCACCATCTGCATACCAATGACGACAATAACGATGCCTGCCACGGTCATTATCAGAAACTGAACGACATCTGTCCATACGATACTCAGCATTCCGCCGAGCATCACATAGAATGTGGCGATGGTAGTAAAGAAAATACCATATACATGAGGAACATATTCTGCAGGAACATTGAAAGGAATAAATGGAGATACTACTTCCCAAGGGATGAATATCTCCATAAATTTACCAATACCTATGAACCCGTAACTTAAAAAACCGAGTACGCTAAGTAATGCGAATACGATAACAATCGTATGTGAAAGAGTAGAACCTTTCCCTTTTCCGAAACGGGTTTTAATCCATTCGGCACCGGTGAGAACGTTCGAACGGCGCAGCCACACGGATAAGTAAACCATTAGGAATATTTGGTTGAACACCGGCCATAACCAGGGAATCCAAAGACTTTTGAAACCATAAGCGAATGCCCAGTATACCATTAGCATTGTGCCCGTAATATCGAACATTCCGGAGGCGTTGGATAATCCCAACATATAGAAAGGCAATGATTTTCCACCTAAGAAGTAGGAGTCCATATTCTGGGCTGCCCGTTTTTTAAGAATGAGACCGATGACAATCATAGCGATAAGATAGGCGCATATGATAAGAAGGTCGGTAGTGTGTAATTTCATATTATTATTTTGAATCGATTTATATATTGTATCTTCTTTGCTGCAAAGGTAGGGGGAAAGAAGCAAGGAAACAAATATTATTTTAGCTCATTCTGATACTATGTTGAAATCTCCGGTATTCTTCTTATGTTACCTTGATTTTGTACTATATCTTTAATAATTGACAAAATAGTACTTTACTTATAAGAAATAAAATGAGAAAGCCGGAGTATATTTGAATATTTCTTTTATCTGCACAATGTTATATTTCGTGAGAAGAATCCGTCTAATAGACATTCAAGGGGAAAACATATCTCTGCTATTGTTCTTCTTTGAGGTTTAGGCATTTTTAGCGCTATGTTGCACATCGTTAAAGTTAGAAAAGATACATGATAATCTTCAAAATTCAGGCACAGATTGCATAGATTTCAGTTCTTTCATTTTATCAGAGCTGCAAAATCTATGAAATCTGTGCCTATAATTTGAAAATTGTGGAGAATTACTTATCGCCAGCCCGAAGGTTGTTCCAAATTCGGGTTAAGCTGTATTTCGCTGAACGGAATAGGAAAATAGTAATACTTTGTTTCATCGAATCTGGGTGGATTGCCTTGGTCAATTGTGAAACGGATGTTTCCTTTGTTACCTTCACTCAGATAGATGTTTCCCTTTTTGCCGTCTTTATCTACCAGGTAATAAGTCTTTTGCAATTTTGACAGTTCATTTTCGGTTAGTCCGGCTGTTTTGTCGGGAGATTCTAGTATGGCAATATCGTTCTCACCATCACCAGTGACGTCGTAAGCTCCGAATGCAGGAATATACACACCTTCGGCAGGACCTTCGAGCAATTTGCCGGCTTTCCATCTCATCAAATCATCATAACGAAGACCTTCGCAGGCCAGTTCTACACGGCGTTCGCGGCGTATTTCTAGAATTACATTGGCCAGTGTACCGGTTACGGCAGGATATTGGACTGTGAGTTTTGGGTCAGTGGCTACATCGAGTTTTAAATCTGGCATGCCTACACGCTTTCTCAATAGGTTGACTGTTGCATTCAAGTCTTCCTGTTTGATTGTACCCAGTTCTGCTTTTGCTTCCGCGTTAATGAGTAGTGTTTCTGCATATCTGAAAATAACGATGTCATTGTAGCCTGCATCATATCCACTGTTCAGTTCCGCTGTACGAGGGTAATATTTCAACTGAGGCAAGTATCCGTAATCTAGTTTGGCTACGGTAGGCAGTGATTCATTGGCTTTGATGAATCCTGCCGGCATGATAGTTTCTGCCATACGAGGATCTCTATCGTCAAACATTTCATTGTAGGTCTTTGTCGCGTAATTAGGGTCGGAGGTGGCGGGGGAACCGTTTAACTTGAGATAACTGTCTGCTAAACTGCGGCTTAGGTGCCACATCCAATCTACAACTGAGGGAGTGTTACTACCGCGTCCTAATGTGCGGTCGTAGTCGGCATAGAGGATGATTTCCTTGTTACCTTTCAGGTCACCTGTGAAGAGGGCTCGATAACCTTCTGCTCCTTTTCCGGTGATTTCAAATCCGGCTTTCATGATTTCTCCGGTTGCCCATACGGCTTTTTCGAGAAAATTATTGGCGGTATTTGTCAAATTCAGTTCTGTATGGTACTTACGGAAGGTACCTTCATGCAAAGCAAATCGTGCCAGCAGGCTGTAGGCTGCCCATTTGTTAATGTAGGTACGGCTTTCAATGGCTTTGATGTTCTTGGCTGCAAATTCCAAGTCTTCCATGATTTTATCGGCTATCAGTTCGCGACTGTCCATTCCTTTGTATAGATCAGGATCATTTGTACTCAATGGATGATCGTACCAAGGAGCGGCACCGTATCTTTTTAGCATTTTGAAATAGAAATTGGCACGAAAGAAACGTGCTACGCCGATGTAGTGGTCGATATCTGTCTGTTCACCTTTCACCTTATGTGCATTTACTAGCAATACATTGGCTTTGCGCAAGTTGTACCAGTCTTTATCTTCGTCTTTACTCCAGCCGCCTACGGTATTTTCGTTGATGGTTCCATGCAGCATACTGTATACTTCGTGGCTTGCTGTATAACCACCGATATTGTCGGAATAGAGGTCGTCCGATCCGTATGGCAAATCTTTATAGGAGTTGTTCAGGTAGATTGCCATGTCTTCCGGAGTTTGGAAGAAGGCTTCTTCATTCAGTTCGGTTTCCGGATACTTTTCCAGAAAGCTGTCGTTGCAGGCTGTGAGAAATACCAGGCTAATGCTCGCTGAAAGAATATATTTTAATGTTTTCATATTGTTATTGTTTACAGATTTAGAAATTCAAGTTAACACCAAATGTGAAGGAACGCTGCAACGGGTAGGTTTTGCTGCTTGAATCCAAGGCTTCCGGGTCGAGGTTGGCTTTCAGATGTTGTAACTCGCACAGGTTTTCACCGCTGAAGTAGAAGCGTACGCGTTCGATACCTACTTTGCTAGTCCATGTTTTGGGTAGTGTGTAGCCAAAGGTTACATTCTTCAGACGTAGATAGGAAGCGTCTTGTAGGTATTTGGTCTGAGGGCAAGCAAGCTCGGAACCGGTACTTTCTGCAATATAAGGCTTCACACGAGGGAAGTAGGCATTGCGGTTTTCGGGTGTCCAGTGATCGAGGTTACCTTTCTGTACGTTAGTCCAAGGTTGGGCATAAATACCCCAGAAATAGTGGTTACCGCCACCAGCGTACCAGTCTCTTTTGCCTATGCCTTGCAAGAAGATGCGTAGGTCAAATCCTTTCCAATTGGCATCCATGTCAATGCTATAGGGGAGGCGTATGGAACTGTTACCGATTTTTTTGAAGTCGCCCGGATCGGCGAGAGTTCCTTTGCCGTTACTGATTTCTTTGTCACCGTTGATATCTTTGAACTTCAGGTCACCTACGTAGAACTTGTAGCCCATATCATCTTCACCTACTTTGGTCTGGTCAGCATGGTTAGCAAGTTCTTCTTCGTTCTGGAAGAATCCTTCAGTAGTTAATCCCCAGATTTCACCCAATTCTTTACCTACATAATGATTGTCGTTTGTCCAAATGGAGGTACGAATTTTGTTACCGTTCTTGTCCGTGTCCCAAACGTAGTTATCGAACTTGGTGATGAATGAGCGGCTGTCCGAGATGATGAAACGTACGCCATAGCTGAAGGGTGAATCTGCTAAGTTGAACTGGTCTCTCCATGCCAATGAAAGTTCCCAACCACGGGTTTTCAGGTCAGCACTGTCGTTTTTCAAGGTCAGCAGCGTTTTCTTTCGGTTCGCTGGTACCTAATACACTGGGAAGGGATTTTCCTTTGGTCAGCATGCCTTCGGTGTAGCGTACGTAGTAATCAAAACCAGCTGTCAGACGATTGTTGAGGAAGCCTAAGTCGATACCACCATTGATAGTACGCACCTGTTCCCAAGTCAGTGAGCTGGATACGATACCTGGCATGATAACCTGAAGTGGTTTTTTTCCGTCCAGAATCCATTTGCTTTCTTCTGCTTTCATCTGTGGAGAGAAGGCGTATGCACCTACGTTCTGATTACCTAAGCTACCGTAAGAACCACGCAATTTCATTGTGTTCAGTCCTATTTTGTTTTTTAGATTTTCCATGAACTTTTCTTGTGAAACGTTCCATGCGGCAGAAACAGAAGGGAAAAAGCTGTAACGGTCGTTCTTCGGGAAGGGGGAGGAACCGTCGTACCTGCCGTTAAACTCAACGATGTAGCGATTGTCAAATACATAGTTCAGGCGGAAGAAGGCTCCGCGAACAGACCAGTCAGTAATACTTTCGCTGGTTTTGACAGTACCGGTGGCAAGCTCGATAGTTGGGAAAGAGGTACTGATTAGTTGATCTCTGCTCGACCAGTAGCTGTTGGTACGTGTGTTTTCTTGGTTAAAACCTACCATTGCTTGTACAAAGTGTTGGCCGGCAAAAGTCTTGTGGAAATCAGTATATATATTGAATACATTGTTATCGTAGAACTGCGAGTCGTTACGGGCAGAGCTTGTAGTTGTGTTCTGTTCCAGTGCCATTTCTGGTCCTTGCTTGTAGGAGTAGGGCAAAGATGCTCTACGTGTACGTTCGCTGTCGCGGCGGAAGGTGGCGTCTGCTTTGATTTGCCATACATCCTTCAACAGGTCGATGGTAGCGGCAAACGTGGTGGAAAAGTCACGTCGGTCGTTGACGGAACGTCCTCCATTCTCTAGCAGTCCCAGTATGGCACCTCCAGATTTGGTATATGTTCCGTCCGGGTTTCTTACTACGTCGAGCGTACTTTTGCGGTTCACCTCGTGGAAGAAACTTTCCATATCGATGTTAGGTTTGTCGTATTTGCGGAATGCAAACGATGTATTATTGCTGATGTTCAGCCAGTTGGTGAGTTGGAAATCTACTTTAGCACGCATATTGTAACGGTCGTAGATGTCGTTACCTTTCTTGAACATACCATCTTGGCGGTAGTATTCGCCAGAAAGGTAATAGCCAGCTTTTTTGGTACGCTGGGCAATGTTGAAATTGACAGTGTAGGAAGGTGCTGCATTTTTGTAGGTTTCGTCCATCCAGTCCGTCTGTCCGTAGTAAGCCCATTTGTTCGGGTCGCTCGGGTCTACTATGACTGCTGGTAGCGACGGGTCGTTAACGCGCTTTTGGGCTTCCGCCATTTGTTCTTCTGTGTAGAAACTGTACGTACGTGCTTGATTCTGGATGGTCATTACTTGATATGGATCGGTCACATGTTCGGGCAGGCGTGTGATTTTACGTGTTGAGTAATAAGCATTGACAGCTACGCTGATTTTCTCCGATTTTGCAGATTTGGTAGTGACTAGAATTACGCCGAATGCAGCACGTGCACCGTAGATAGCTGCTGATGAAGCGTCTTTCAGTACAGATACGTTTTCGATGTCGTTAGCATTCATACGGGAGAACTCGTCGGCTGTGACGGGAATGTTGTCTACTAGAATCAAGGGTTCGGCCGAATCACTGTTGATGGAACCAATACCGCGAATATTATATTTCGGCGAGGAATTGGCATTACCATCCGTGACTGTAATGTTGAGGTTGGGTACAGCTCCTTGCAAACCGAGCCCAGCATTGGATAGCGAACGGTTTTCTAGTACTTTAGAAGATACCGCGTCTACGGCTCCTGACATATTTACTTTTTTCTGGGTACCGTAACCCACTATTACGACTTCATTCAGCATTTCTGAGTCTTCCTTTAGTATTATCTGGAGGACTTTCTTTCCATTGAGGTTGACGGTTTCTGTCTTATATCCAATGTAGGACACTGTGAGGATAGAATTGGGGGAGACGCCTTTAAGCGAGAATTTGCCGTCTATATCAGTGATTGTTCCATTGGTACTTCCTTTTACTAGGACATTTACGCCGATGACGGGTTCTCCTGTTTGGTCGACTACGGTTCCTGTTACTGTGATGTTTCCCGTTTGCTGCACAATCGCTATTTCGTCACTAGCAATTACCATCATGCTACTACCGGGAGTCAAAAGGGACAGAACCAAACAAACTCTTTTAACTAAAGAGTTTACTTTGTGCTTTTCATTTTTCATGTTTTCTTTTATTTAAATTATATACATATTTTATAGTTTCTCTGTATTAGAGTATGGATTAAAGGTATCATCCATATTTTGTTTCATTTCTTTTCATATAGGCTGCATTTTTAAAGGTTTATACATTTATTTTATATAGTGCAAATTTAAATGATTGCCTTGTTTGTAGTGTAGACTTATTTTAACTTATGCTGATACTATTCTATCAAATTCATTTTGCTTTTAAAGATAAATTTGTTTCGTTTCTCCTGTGACGATTTTGTTTGACTCTATGAGCTTACAAATGTTTTCCACGGAAGCAGCTGAACGTAAACCGTCAACAGGTGTGTGGAGGCAATAATCCGTTAGTCTGTCAATAGTCGAAGTTGCCACGTGCATACGGGTGTCGGAAGAAGCGTAATAGATATATACTGTCCCGTCCTCGTCCGCAATCCAGCCATTGGAGAAGAGCACATTGGATACATCACCTATTCTTTCTCCGTCTATCGGAGCCAGCAAATATCCTCCTGGTTCAGCGATGATTCTTGTCGGGTCTTCCAAAGAGGTCATATACAGATAAAGTACATAACGTAGACCAGCAGCACAGGCACGAACCCCGTGGGCGAGATGTAGCCATCCTTTTGTGGTTTTGACAGGATGAGGTCCTTCGCCGTTTTTCACCTCTTTTATAGTGTGGTAGTGGCGGTGGTTGATGATAGTCTCTTCTTTCACTTCTGCATGAGTCATATCATCAATGAGTGCCCAGCCGATACCTCCGCCGTTTCCGGCGTCAATAAAACTATCTTGTGGACGAGTGTACAATGCGTATTTTCCGTTAACAAATTCTGGATGCAGAACGACATTGCGTTGCTGGCTTTTGGAAATCAGATTCGGCAAACGTTCCCAATTCTTCAGGTCTTTGGTGCGGACGATACCTGCTTTTGCAATGGCAGACGACAAATCGCCCGGAGCTGCGTCCGGGTCAAGGCTTTCGCTACAGAAAATACCATAAATCCAACCGTCTTCGTGTGCTGTCAGGCGCATATCGTAGACATTTGTCTCTGTCGGATCAGTATCCGGTAGTCGTATCGGATATTCCCAGAAACGAAAATTATCGATTCCATTAGGGCTTTCAGCAATGGCAAAGAATGACTTACGGTCGTTTCCTTCTACGCGGACCACCATAAGATATTTTCCTTTCCACTTGATGGCTCCCGAATTCATAGTGGCATTAACACCAATCCTTTCCATTAACCATGGATTTGTTTGGGGATTTAAGTCATAACGCCATTCTAAAGGGATATGTTCTGCTGTGATAACAGGATATAAGTAACGTTGAAATATTCCGTTGTAATGACTTTTATCTTCCAGATTTTTACGAGTTAGAAGTCGAAAATATGATTCTTTGAATTTTCTAAATTTTTGTTCGGTATAAGTAGGCATAACTTTTTATTTAACGGGTGTTACAAACGAGGGATTATAAACGGACCTTTCCAACAAATGTGACAACACTATATGGCGGTATTGTAAGGTTATAATATTCTTTGTTCTCCTGTACAATTGCCATTTCTGTCCAACTGTTATCTTCATTGGTTATATATTGTTTTAATAGGCCATTTATATTTGCTCCATCCAAACGAAGGCTGGTCTGAATTGTCTGTTTAGATGAATTGATTGTTACAAGAGTATACTCATCGTCTTTTTTATATGCAGATATTAAAAGAGGAATGCCGCTAGACTGGGTTACTTGTATCCGTGTACTCTCTTCAGGGATGTAGCGAGAAAAGTTTCCAAAAATATCATATCTTTTAGATAATAGAAAATCTTTTCTGTTTTTATCTAAAATAATGAGACTTTCATTATTGGATGTTGGCATGGCTCCTCCCCACCATATAATTGCGTTTACATTTGCTTTTGTAAGATAATTGTGAAAAGTAACAGCCCACTTCAGCCCGTCATGTATGGAGATGTCGAGTGGATTTACATCGCTTATTTCTGTTATCCATACCGGTATATCGGCTTTTTCTGCCATTTCAAATGGTAGAATAGCTGTTTTAAGATATTCTTTATCTACTTTTATTGGCATTATATCGGGTGATAAGCTATAGCCATGCCCGGCAGCAATGAGATTGAAATCTTTGGCTTCGGGATAGTTCTGAAGAATTGTATCAGTGAAGTCTTTGGATGAAACCATTTTTAATTGAGGCATATAAACAGCCCATAAAGGATTTTCTCCAAATATGATTTTGGCAGGAATATTCTCTTTTCGAAAGGTTGGACCGAGATATGAGGTGATGAATTTTCCCATTTCGTCTGCTGTCCATAAGGAAGAGTTCCAAGGGGCTGCATAACCGGGCTCGTTGGATGGTGATATAGCATAAGGTGCAATGCCTTTAGATTTGTAAGCGTTGTAGAAAGCGGCAAGATAATTAGCAAAATCTGTATAACATTCTGTTTTGAGCCGACCATTTGAAACCTTGCCATTACTTTTCATCCAAGCAGGAGCACTCCATGTGGAGAATACTAATTTGCTGATGTGGTATTTATTTTTAGCTTTTAACGTAAGCCATAACTGTCCTCGTCTTAATAAATCATCGGATTTGTTGATGAAATCAGAATCGCTCAATTCGATATGGATGTCGTCGTTAAGGTTAAAATCCTTGTCTGTTTCATTCTCCCAATAATGCGGGAATATCTCTCCTCTTAGAATATTCAAGCGCAATCCATCTTTACCGAACATTTTGTCCATGACTTGCTCTCTATTTTTGAAGGCGAACAATTCTTTTGCCCAGCCAGCCTGGGCTATTCCGAATCCGTCTATTCTTTGTTTGCAATCCTTCCATCTGATGACGATACCGGAATTGTACGGCTCTTCTGAGGCCATAGCAGCAGAGGCACTTGAGCAAAGCTGACTACATAATAGTGTACCGAAGGCGAGGATATAATATAATTTCATATTTCAGAATTTTAGTTGTAAAATGAGAGAATAATTTGTTGCAAAAGTATCGCGTTGTTGAGTTGTGAGCAAATAGGATTTTATCATTTGCTGATACAATTATATCAAAAAACATAGAGATAAGTAAAATAGCGACTTAATTTAATCCAAAGAATGACTTGATTTTCAAACGTGTGTGTTAGGAATCAATTTCATTTTGTAAAGATGTCGTATTGTAAGATATAGTTTATTTTTTTAAAAAAGAGAGAAAATAAAAGGAGAAACTGGTTTTGTTTCCAGTTTCTCCTTTCCCTTTCCAGTATATAATCTCAAAGCGATTATTTGAAAACAATCTTCATTGGTCTACCTATCCAGACTTGTGGTTGTTCGAGGTTGAAAATGTGAGCTATTGTAGAAGCTACATCATATTGCATCATGCTTACATCATCAAAACGAAGTCCTTTTTTAATATTCTTACCGGAAATGATGAAAGCTGTTTCCATTTCTTGCATTGTTTTGCCGCCGTGACCCTTCTTGATGCCTCCATGGTCGGAAGTCAATATGAAAATAGTGTCATCAAGGATGCCTGCATCTTTTACGGCCTGGACAATCTGGCCGACATAAGTATCCAACTCCTTGAGTTTCTCATAATATGCGGGAGTGTCATGTCCTTCAGTGTGTCCGGTATGGTCGGGACTATCATAGCAGATAGCAACAAGAGTCGGATGTTTCTCCTTTATGTAAGCAGATGCCATATTGCCTAACTCTTTGGGAGTCTTGTTGTAATCGGCCACATGATAATGATAACTTAGAGAAAGTGTATCTACTAAATACTTGATTCCGTTCCATTCATACAGACAGCCGATCTCTGCTTTCGGACGGGCATCACGCAGTAATTGGAAGATAGTGGGGAAGATTCCATTCTTGTTTAAAACACGTGACGGAAGTTCCGGAGTTTTAGATCCCCATTCGGTGTATCCGTGAAGTTCGGGACCGGCTCCCATAAACATGGATGCCCAGTTGATAGCACTGGACGAAGGAAGTGCCGAGCGTTTTTTGAGCGTGTAAGCTCCGTCTTCCATTAGTCTCTTGACATTGGGCATGTCTGCTTTAGGCAAGCTGTAAGCTCCCCAACCGTCCAGTCCGATGAGAACAACATGTTTGGCTTTGTCTTTTCCTTTGGCATTGCAGGAGAATGTGAAACAAAAAAGCAGTGCGAATGTAGCAAGTAGCGTAAAAGCGTTTTGTCTATTCATGATATTTTCCATTAAGTAATTAATATTGTAGGTTTAATGAATTAAGTTTTCTCATGTATTATTTTATTAGACAAAGGTAGAGTTATTCTGTTGGTGGAACAAATACAATCTTAGCATTAACTAATACTTTTGCATTTTTTATCTCAAACTGATACTTTACTGCGCGAAATGGGCTGTAAAGAGTGGTGGTGTTGCGAAATGTTATATATTTGCCCGCATAAACAAAAATATTACTATGAAGAAGAATTGGATGTATGGCAGTATGGTAGCTGCTTTGTTTGTTGTGCTGGCAAGTAGTTGCGGCAATTCGCAGCAGGTCCTTGATTTTCGTGGAATTTGTGTAGATGATACGCGCGGTGAAAACGGAATCTATAATCCCGGACGAGGTTTCCGGTTGGAGACGGCGGTAGATGTGAAAAAAGAAAAAGACAGTCCGACAAAAGAACTGTTGGAACTGTCTGCCAAATACGTGGCGGATAGTGTTTCGCTTGCCCAGAGCTATTTCTATCTTACTTATCTGATAGGTGAAAAACTGTCGGAAGAGAATCTTAATACGATGCAGGTGTATTTTGATGAATTGCAGAAACAAGGAAAGAAGGCGGTATTACGTTTTGCCTACGAGCGGGATTTTATGGGGAGAGCGGCGGTCGGGCCTACCGGAGAGCAGATATTGGAACATCTGGACCAGTTGAAACCTTTTCTGGAGAAAAATAAAGACCTGATTCTGGTGGTACAGGCCGGTATGGTGGGTGCTTGGGGAGAATGGCACAGCTCTGTTCAAGGACTGGAGAACTCGGATGAAACGAAAACTGCTATTTTGGAAAAGCTTCTTTCGGTGGCTCCCGAAGAAAGGCAGGTACAGGTAAGGCTTCCTATGTTTAAGAATCTGCTGAAAGATAAGCCGGAGTTATATAAGAGGCTTTCGTTTCATGATGATTTTATTGTGATACGTCCGGATCGTTGGGATGCGGAAATGCATGAGGGGACTGATAACTTTGACCAGATTGTCAAAGAATCGCCTTATTTGGTGGTCGATGGCGAGTTGCCTTGGGGATTCTGGAGTGTAGGTGCCGATCCCGACAGTCCTTCGGCGGGTTGGATTATTGACGGATTGCAGACAGCAAGACGTCTGTTCCTCCAGCACTTCACCTCATTGAGCGTGATACATAATTATAAGGAACAACACCCCAATAATAAGTTTGACGAGAATAATCCTCCTGAATATTCAATGGTAGTCTGGAAGAAAACCATGATAACGGAAGATTCTTTGCATCAGCATCATATGCCTGTATCCGACAGTTATTTCCAAAAGAAAGATGGTACGAAGGTGGAACGTAATATGTTCGATTATATACGCGATCATTTGGGGTATCGGATTGAACTGCAATCTCTTCGGATGCCGAAAGCGTTGGAAGCAGGAAAAGACAATCTCCTGAACCTGAGTTTGATAAATAGAGGGTTTGCTACTGTGTTTGGCGAACATCCGGTCTATTTCGTACTGATTGACGATAAAGGGAAAGTCATGGAATTTCCGACCGAAGCAAATCCGTTGGACTGGCAACCGTTCCAGCCGGAAGATTCTACATATACGCCGTTGACGCATTCCGTTGATTTGTCTCTCAGATTGCCGGATTCGGTTGCTCCCGGAAAATATAGGTTAGGGCTGTGGATACCGGACGGTTCGGAAAGGCTGAAATATAATTCCCGTTACGCTATCCGTTGTGCGAATGGGGATACTACCTGGGCGATATCCGATGACGGAAAATATGGCGTTAATGTATTGACGATTGTCGAGGTGAAATAAATGTTAGTTTACTTTTTATCTATGTATTATAAATCAATACCACGGTATATGCTACATAGCAGAGTATCATAATGCTTCCTTCTATCCGTGTGATTGTCCGTTTGGCGAAGAACAATCCGAACAGCCAGAGCAGGATGCACGAGCCGACCAGTGTGAGCAAGTCGAAGTTGGTGATTCCGCTAAGGTGGAGGGGAGTAATGCTGGCGCTGCATCCCAATACAAAGAAGATATTGAAGAGGTTACTGCCGATTACATTTCCGATAGCTATTTCCGGATTCTTCTTTAGTGCGGTAACGATAGAGGTGGCAAGTTCCGGCAGAGAAGTCCCTCCGGCCACCAGTGTCAGACCGATGATTGACTCGCTGACGCCCAGATTGCGGGCGATACCCGTAGCCCCGTTAACAAATAATTGTCCTCCGTAAATTAGTGCAGCCAGCCCTCCGATAATATAAAGAACCGATTTCCACCAGGGGAGCAATTTTATCTCGTTCTCTTCTTCCGGTACGGGATGTTCTTCCTGTCCCCCTGTGGAGGGCTTGGAAGCGATAGCAAATGTATATCCCATAAAGATAGCGAAGAAACAAAGCAATAACAGTCCGTCTACCCTGTTCAGGATATTTTCCGGTGCTTTATCCAGAAAGACGTCATTGGCGCAAACCAACAGGACGACAGAAGATAGAATGCAGAGCGGAATCTCTTTTTTGAGTGTATTCCGGGTGATGACAATCGGAGCGAATAAAGCCGTGCAGCCTACAATCATCAGTGTATTGAATATATTACTTCCTACCACATTACCTATGGCAATGTCCGCACTGCCTTTAAGAGCAGAAGACACACTGACGGTGAGTTCGGGGGCAGAAGTACCGAACGCGACGATAGTAAGCCCGATAACAATGGAGGGGATACGGAGACGTTTGGCAACTGAAGCAGCCCCGTCCGTGAGTCCGTTAGCTCCTAGAAGAATGAGGATTAATCCTCCGATAAGAAACAGTATATTCATGTTTTTTTCTCTTTTGGTGGCAAAGATACAACAAAAAACTGAGAATGAGGGCAGAATGATGAAAAATCTGTGAGAATGAGCGGATTAATTGATTTAGTTGGATTCTCTGTGCAGACAACAGATGCCACAGAAAAGTCAGTTGAAGCAAGAGTTTCGTTACTATCCCGTTACTCTTTTCGCTGGCGAGGAGGTCTGAAAAGCCCGTGAGGAAATGGCTGTAAACTATCGAAATACAGCGTTTCGGGAGGCAAAATTAGGGTAATATCTGATGTTGCCTGCGGGAAAAGGACAAAAAAGACGTGAAGCGGATGTGATTGCGCCGATGTGCTGCGGTTTGCTTACAGCCTTTCAGCTCTACATGGAATAATTTTGCAAACAAAAACAATGTAGAGTATGAGCAGAAGCACTTTCAGGGTGTTGTTCTACCTCAAGCGCAACGCGCCGAAAAAGAACGGAATGATTCCCGTGATGTGCCGCATCACGGTGAACGGAAAGGTATCACAGTTCAGCAGCAAGTTGGACGTGGAAGAAAAGATGTGGAACGTGGAGCTGGGCAAACTGACAGGCCGCAGCCTCGTGGCACAGGAGGGCAACCGTATGCTGGACAAGATACGGCTTGGCATCAACAAGGCGTATCAGGAGGTGTGCGACACCGACGGATATGTCACTGCGGAAAAGGTGCGCAACGCTTACTTAGGTCTGGGACAGAACCACAAGACCCTGCTTGCCGTGTTCAAGCAGCACAACGAGGACTATGCGAAACAGGTGGGCAAGATGAAGAGCGAGCGCAGCTACTGGAAATACCGCGTGGTATATAACCACCTGACGGAGTTCATCAAGCAACGCTACAAGATGAGCGACATCGCCCTGCGTGAGCTGACACCCGCCTTCATCACCGACTTCGAGCTGTTCCTCCGCACGGAGAAGAACCACTGCACCAACACCGTGTGGTCATACATGATGCCCTTCCGCAGCATCATCTTCACCGCCATCAACAACGGCTGGCTGGAGCGTGATCCCTTCTATGCCTACCACATCACGAAGGAAGAGACCAAGCGCGGCTTCCTGCCCAAGGAGGAGATTACGGCACTCATCAACGGCACGTTCAAGAAGAAAAGCTATGAACTTATCCGGGACCTCTTCATCTTCTGCTGCTTCACGGGACTGAGCTGGCGGGACATGTACAACCTGACGGAAGAGAACCTGCAGACCTCCTTCGACGGCCACCTGTGGATAAAGACCAACCGCCAGAAGACTGGCGTGGAGTCGAACATCCGCCTGCTCGACGTGCCCAAGCACATCATCGAGAAGTACAGCGGCATGGCAGAAGACGGACGGCTGTTGCCCGTCCCATGTTATGGGAACTGCAAGAACGGCATCAAGGCGATAGCCAAACTTTGCGGCATCAACAAGAACGTCACATGGCACCAGAGCCGCCACTCGTATGCCACCACCATCTGCCTCTCCAACGGTGTGCCGATTGAGACCCTGTCGAAGATGATGGGCCATACCAGCATCCGCAGCACGCAGATTTATGCGAAGATTACCGCCGAGAAGGTAAGCAACGACATGGAATGCCTGTCCAAGCAGATAGAGTCCATGGAGCAGTTCATTTGTCAGACCATCTAACACGGAACGCCATGAGAAGAACTATCAGAATAGACGAGCACGGCCACGTGCGCATGGAGGGCAACCCGCAGGAAGAAGTATGGATGACCCTCGCAGAGATAGCCGATCTGTTCAACCTCACTGCCGCCACCATAGGCCGGGAGATAAAGGCCATCCGCAAGACGGGTGTGCTGGTGGACTATGAGGTGTGCAAATATATCCGCAAGGCGGACGGCTGTTCCGTGGACATCTACCACTGGGACATCATCGTCGCCTTGGCCTATCGGATAAACACCTTCTATGCTCACGCCTTCCGCGAGTGGCTGAAAGAGACAGCTACGAAAGAAAAGGATAAAGAGGCGCACCAAGCCATCTTCATTCCCCTGTGGCCTTTCGGGAATAACTGAAAGGACAGAAATAACAAACGAAAAAGACGGACGGACAATCCCACTCAACAGGGTTGCCCGTCCGTCTTTTTCATGCTAATACATGCTAAACATCCGCCTTGCGGTAGTTCGCCTCCAGCAATCGCTGTATGTCATATTCCCGATAGAGAGCCTTACCGCCAAGCAGGATGAATGGCAGCACACGGTTGTTGCGCAGATTCTGCAAGGTGCGGCGGCTCACCTTCAAAACTTCCGCCACCTCCTTGTCCGTCAGGTAACGGTCACCGTTCAGCGGAGGCGTATATTCCTGCAGGAAGCGGTTTATCCTGCGATGGCTGTTTTTAAGCGAGAGGAGCATGTCCGCCACCTGTCCCTGCTCCAACGTGAGAATCTCCTGCTTCATAGGCTGGTCTCCCTGCTGTCCGCAACAAGGTTTGCCACATCCTCCCTGCGGTAATAAAACTTCTTGCCAATCTGCGAGCAGGCAATCAATCCCTTGTCTCGCATCGTTTGCAAGGTTCTCGGAGTGAGGCGCAGCAGCCGGCAAACCTCCTCGTTGTCCATCCACTTCGCCATGCGCCTGTCCTTCTCACGACCGCACAGGCGGTTCACTTTTTCCGTCAGCGACGAGACATCCGTCATCAGTGCCTCGAACGCCTTTCTTTCAATGATTACTACTTCCATGATTCTGAGTGTTGCTGTGATTGTCGGTGCAAAGTTACGCTGCGACCTCCTAAAACCACTCATTTCCAGCGCAGGTGGCTGCATCTGGAACCGAAAGATGAGCCATCTTGTGCCAGTTGCAAGAAAATCATCTATGAGTCATCTATGAGTCATAAGTTTGCACTTTCCATACCCTGTAATTTTGCAGCAGAAACAAGAAAAACAGTATTGATTATGAACGTAATAATGATAGAAAGTGCCGCCTTTCAGGAATTGGTCGGACACATCGAGAAGATAGCGGAGCACATCCGCAAGTATGAGGACAGACAGCCCGTGCAATCACAGGAACGGTGGCTGACCAGCAAGGAGGTGACCGCCCTGCTCGGCATCAGCCTGCGCACCCTGCAACGCTACCGTGACGAGGGGCGCATCCCCTTCTCGCTGATGGGGCGCACCTGCCGCTACCGCCTCACGGACGTGGAGCACATGATGAAGGAATGCTCCATGAGCGGCAACGCAGAGTGCATCGGCGAACTGCACAGGCAGTATATGGTAAGGACAGGCAAGAAAACATAAAACGGAAAAGAAGATGGATACCTACAAGATAGAACGGCTGTTCCACCTCCTCATGGAACGGCTCGACAGACACGAGAAGATGCTCGACGACCTGCTCTTTCGCAGCCAGCGGCAGTCGCCGAATCAGGAGGAAGGCACGGAGTGCCGACTGTACAACGGCGAACGCCTCTACGACAACCAGGACCTCTGTCTGATGCTACAAGTCAGCAAACGGTCGCTGCAACGTTACCGTACACTGGGCATCCTGCCCTACCTCATGCTCCGGCAGAAGACCTACTACAAGGAGTCGGACGTGGAGAAGTTCCTCGCGGAGCATATCGACAGCTTCCAGAAAGAGAAGATGGCGGACTACAAGGCCCGCATCCGATAACAATCAATGTTTCACAATTAAAAATCAATCAAGATGGCAAAGAAAAAAGACGAAAAAGACGTGCTGAACTTATGATTGGAATAACTATTATCAATATCC
>OLQM01001929.1_pt1 | contig 21675 bp, 17 predicted proteins | sample 1673161 | NCBI WGS metagenome assembly OLQM01 (sample SAMEA3136761, study PRJEB25190) | human gut metagenome | reverse complement strand
CAACCAGCGGAAGTTCTGTAATGACTGCCAGGTTCATAGCTTCCGATTTCAGGCACGACGTGATCCACCACATCAAAGAACCCGATCCCGTCGAGCAACGTATGGCGACCCGATCCTATTCTGCACAGCAGATCAAGGAGTCGGGAGCCGTAACACTACTGGATATCCTTCAACGAATACCGGGTATGTATCTTGTCGGCCAGCGGGTATGGTACAGAGGGAAGCAACCGGCTTTTATGATTGATGGAATTGTTGAATATACCCCTAAAATGTTGATGAATTACGGACTTACAGCCGGAAGAGTCAGAGACAAGAGCGTGGATGAAATGAAGGAAGAGTTGAGACAGAAAGACAATCCTCAAGTCAATGTCAATAATCTAAAAAATCATACATTCACTCCATTGGGAGAAGGCAAAGGGTTCGGCCATGACATTCAATACACGGAGGACTACGACGCCCTGCCGACGTGCCTCTCGACGCCGCTCGTACAGATCAAGCGGGTGAGCATCATCGAAGGGGCTAACGCTTCTTTTTGGGGCAATAACCTGAAAGATAGCATCATTGCCATCACGCTCAAGAAGGGCAAGGAGCTGGAAGAGATGGACACGCAGGCCATCCTGAACCTCCATCCCGAAATCGTGGTCGTGGACGAACTGGCCCACACCAACATCGAAGGCAGCGGCAATCCCAAACGGTGGCAGGACGTGATGCAGCTGCTCGACGCCGGAATCAGCGTCATCACGGCGGTCAACATCCAGCATATCGAAGGCCTGAACGAATCCGTGCAGGAGATCACCGGGATCGAGGTCCGCGAGCGCGTGCCGGACAGCGTGCTGGCCACGGCCGACGAGGTGGTGAACATCGACCTCACGGCCGACGAGCTGATAGAGCGGCTGAAAGCGGGGAAAATCTACCGCCCCGACAAGGTCGCGGCGGCGCTCAACAACTTCTTCACGCAGGACAATATCCTGCAGCTGCGCGAACTGGCACTCAAGGAGGTGGCCCTGCGCGTGGAGAAAAAGGTCGAGAACGAGATCGCCGCGGGCGACAAGTTCCGTCACGACAAACTGCTGGCCGTCATCGACTCCTCGGAGAAACGTTCGCGCCGCGTGATCCGCAAGACGGCCCGCATGGCGACCCACCTCAACACGTCGTTCGTCGTGCTTTACGTGCAGAGCGACCGGGAAGCCGCCGACCGCATTCCGCTGGCCAACCAGCGTTACCTGATCAACAACCTGAACCTCGCCACCGAACTAGGCGGCGAAATACGCCAGATACACTCCAACCGGCCGGTCGAAACCATCGTGGAGCTGTGCCGGGAGCAAAAAATCAGTATCGTCTGCACCGGACGGCCCGAATTTTCGCTATTTTCGCTGCTGAAAAGCATCGTCGCGCTGCGCCGCCTGATCGGCAGGCTGTCGCGCATGAACATCGATCTTTACATTATGTCGTAAACCATGAAAATACAAAGAAGGCTCACCTTGGGAATCGGCGCGCTGTTCGCCATGATCCTGCTGCTCGGAATCCAGTCGGTCAGTTACGTCCGGCAGCTTTCGCACGCCACGGGGACCATATTGGCCGACAACTACAATTCGCTGCAGTACGCCGGGGACATGCTGCGGTCGCTGAACGACATCGGGCACGATTCGGTATCGCGGCACGTCCTGCGGCAGAGTCTCGCCCTGCAGCAGCAGAACATCACCGAGATCAGCGAAAAGGAGATGACCACGGCGCTCGAACGGCATATCGCGTCGCTGAGCGACCCCGTCACCGAAGCCGAAATACAGACCGTGCGCGAGGATCTCTTCCGGATCATGGAGCTGAACATGGCCGCCATCCGGAGCAAAAGCTCCGGGGTGGAGCAGCGCGCCGACTACGTGATGTGGTGGCTGATCGTCGTGGCCGCACTGTGCGTCCTGAGCGCAGGGGCCATCCTGATCTGGTTTCCGCAGACGGTGCTCCGGCCGATCGACACCCTGAAGCGGGGTATCAAGGAGATCGCCAACCACAACTACCGGCAGCGGCTCGACTTTACGGGCAACCGCGAATTCGAATCCGTCGCCGAGTCGTTCAACGACATGGCCGCCAAACTCGACGAGTACCGCCGCAGTTCGCTCGACGACCTGATGACGGCGAAAAAACGCATCGAAGCGATCGTAAACACGCTCCACGAGCCGATCATCGGACTCGATCCCGAAAAGACCATCCTTTTCATGAACCGCGAAGCGCTTTCGGTGCTGAATCTTCCGGAAGACGTCATCGGGCGGAACGCGACCGAGGTAGCCCTGTCCAACGACCTGCTGCGCCGTCTGCTGCGCGAACTCTGCGACGAAAGGAAAGACGCCGAGAAGGAGCCGCTGAAGATATACGCCGACAACAAGGAGAGCTATTTCCAGATGGACAACACACCGCTCTACATCACGCCCGTGGGTGGACGCGAACAGCAGTTCGTGGGTAACCTGATCATCCTCAACAACATCACCAAATTCAAGGAGCTGGACTCCGCCAAAACCAACTTCATATCGACCGTTTCGCACGAGATGAAGACCCCTATTTCGTCAATCCTGATGAGCCTGCAGCTGCTGGGCGACGACCGGCTGGGAAAACTCAACGACGAGCAGAAACAGCTGGTGGGCAGTATCAGGGAGAGCAGCGACCGCCTGCTTTCGATCACGGGCGAACTGCTGAACATGACGCAGATCGAGACCGGGAAACTTAAACTGATGCCTAAGATAACAAAGCCTATCGAGTTGATAGACTATGCGGTAAAGGCAACGCAGGTGTTGGCAGACCGATTCTGCTGTTTCGTGGAGATAGACTATCCCGAAAAGATCTCGAAACTGTTCGTCGACAACGAGAAGATCGCATGGGTCATCACCAACCTGCTGTCGAACGCCATCCACCATTCGCCCGAAAAATCGCGCATCGTCATCGGGGCCGTACAACACGACAAAGCGGTCGAAATCTATGTGCAGGACTTCGGCCGGGGCATCGACCCGCGTTACCACAAGAGCATTTTCGAACGTTATTTCCGGGTTCCGGGCACGAAGGTGCAGGGGAGCGGGCTGGGACTGGCCATTTCGAAGGAGTTCGTCGAAGCGCACGGCGGCACGATTTCGGTCGAAAGCGAGATCGGCAGGGGCAGCCGGTTCTCGATCCTGCTGCCGGTGTAGATACGGCGGACTGGCTCCGGGAAGGTATCGGGACGGGCTGAGTGAGTGGGAGCAGACGGCTGCGGCCCGATGCAGACAGAAGCAGACAAGAACAAACGGATGCGACCCAATGCAGGCAGGAGCGGAGACGGATGCGGCCCGCTGCAGGCAAGAACAGGCAGGAACAAACGGATGCAGCTCGCTGCAGGCAGAAGCGGAGAGAAGCAGAGAGAAGCAGAGAGATGCGAACAGAACGAGAAACGGACGCAAAGCAGGCACCAATGCGCAGCGGATTCCAATGCGCCGATGCCGCCAAATACGAAGCCGCCGCAGAATCGGTCTGCGGCGGCTTCGCATTACAGATTTTCCTGTTTCAAATGCTCGACATAGCGGTCGATGCGGTGCAGTTCGTGCGGAATCTTGATGTTCTGGGGACAGTGCGGCACGCATTGGTTGCAGCCGATACAGCGGCTCGCCTGTCGGAGACGGGGCACGCTGCGGTCGTAGCCCACCAGAAACGCCCGCCGGGCCTTCCGGTAATTTTCGTCCTGCGACGAAGCGGCCACGTTGCCTTCGTTGACGCATTTGTTGTAATGCAGCAGAATGGCCGGAATATCGAGTCCGTAAGGACACGGCATGCAGTATTTGCAGTCGTTGCAGGGAATCGTGGGGTAGCGCAGCATCAGCTGCGCCGTCTCCTCCAGAAATTCCCGGTCGGCGTCGGTCAGTTCGTCGAGCGGCGAATAGGTGCGCAGGTTGTCCTGCAGGTGTTCCATGTAGCTCATGCCGCTCAGCACGGTCAGCACGCCGGGGAACGACCCCGCGAAACGGAACGCCCACGAAGCCACGCTCGACGAGGGCCGCCGCTGTTTGAGGTGGGCGACGATATGGTCGGGAACGTTCGAAAGGCGGCCGCCCAGCAGCGGCTCCATGATGACGGCCGGAATGCCGCGCTTCTCCAGTTCGCCGTAGAGATACTCGGCGTCGGTATTGCGCGTATTAAGCTCCTTGGCATGTTTCCAGTCCATATAGTTGAGCTGAATCTGCACGAAATCCCACTTTATCTCCTCGTGACGCGAAAGCAGGTAGTCGTACACCTCGACGTCGCCGTGATAGGAGAATCCCAGATTGCGGATGCGTCCCGCTTCGCGCTCGGCGAGCAGGAAATCGAGCATCCCGTTGTCGAGGTAACGGCTGCGGAGCGACTCCATGCCGCCCATGCCGATTCCGTGCAACAGGTAATAGTCGATATAATCCACCTGCAAGGCCCGGAAAGAGTTGCGGTACATCTCCATCGAGGCCGCGCGGCTATGGGTAGAAGGGTCGAAATTGGAAAGTTTCGTGGCTACGAAGAATTTTTCGCGCGGATGCCGTTTGAGGGCGATTCCCGTCGCGGTCTCCGACCAGCCGCGCACATAGGCCGGCGAGGTGTCGAAGTAGTTGACGCCGTGCGCAATGGCGTAATCGACCAGTTCGTTGACGGCCTGCTGGTCGATCTCATCGCCCGAACCGTCGCTCTTCGCACGCGTCGGCCAGCGCATGCAGCCGTAGCCCAGCAGCGACACGCGGTCGCCCGTGGTGGGCGTCGTACGGCAGGTCATCCGGTCGGTCGGGACTTCTCCCACGGCGGCGGTGTCGCCCGCCGCACCGCCTTTGGGTTTGCAGCCGTACAACGCGGCGGTCGTGGCGGCGGCTCCTACGCCGAGCACCTTCAGGAATTCCCGGCGGTCTATCTTTTTCTTCTCTTTCATACTCCTGACTGTTAAACGGTTCTGTGACGCAGATGCCCTTCGACGTAAATCGCGCTGAACGGGCGGCTCGGACAAAGATTCTCGCATGCTCCGCAGCCGATGCAGCGCTCCTCGTTCACGGCGGGGATAAGCGGCGAATCAGGGTTATCCGGATCCTTATGCACCATGTGAATGGCTCCCGTGGGACAGTGGCGTGCGCAGTTGCCGCAGTCCACGCCGTCGGTATTGACGACGCAGTTGTCGGCGATCCACACGGCATGGCCGATCTGCGTCGCCGACTTCTCGGCCGCCGTGATCGGACGGATAGCCCCCGTGGGACACACTTCGGAACACTTCGTACATTCGGGCCGGCAGTAGCCGCGCTCGTACGACATTTCGGGCTGCATCAGGGTCATCAGCTTGCCGGAGGGGCGCAGCACCTGATTGGGGCACGCCGCCACGCACAGCTGACACCCGGTACAGTGCGCCGTCAAGTTGCGGGCCGCCAGCGATCCCGGAGGCGTGATCGGCACGGCGCGGTCCGGGACTTTCTTATCCTCGATCAGCGCCAGTCCGCCATCCACCTTCTTCTCCTGCGCCTTCACGGTCGCCGTGTAGGCCAAAACGCCGGCAATCGTGAGGAATTTGCGGCGCGAAGGGTCGGCGGGCCTGTCCGCGGCGACGACACGCTCCGCCTTTAACGAAGATTCCGCGGCAACGACGCGGTCCGTCTTTGCCGGAGCCTCCGCTGCTGCGGACGCGGAGGTCTCCGAAGCGGGTTTTGCGGCCGGTTTGCGCGAAAAGGCGATGGCGTGCTGACGGCATTTGCCGATACAGTCCATGCAGGCCACACAACGGCTGTAGTCGATTTCGTGCGACTTGGCGTCGATGCACGAGGCCTTGCAGTTGCGCGCGCAAAGCCCGCAGCCGTTGCACTTCGAGGTGTCGATGCGGGGCTTAAAGACCGCAAAACGCGACACGAAGCCCAGTAGCGTGCCGACCGGACAAACCGTATTGCAGTAGGTGCGGCCGTTGCGCCACGCCAGCACGGCCAGAACCGCGAACGTCGCGGCAGCCACGGCGAACGTCACGCCGCTCTTCACCCAAACGTCCACCGTATAGAACGCATAGCTGTCGATCCGCTCTGCCGCATAGGCCAGCAGGTTGTTGCCCCACCGGTAGAGCGGCGCAAAGAGGTTCGACGCGATACGCCCGTAAGCGCTGTAAGGCGCCAGCAGTTCGGCGACGGGCTTGATATGGGCAACCATCGCCGCAACGAACAGCGCCAGCATGCCGTAACGCAGCCACGGCAAGGCACGGGAATAGGTGAAACGGTTTTTACGTCGTTTGCCGCCCGCCCACGAAGCGACGTCCTGAAAGACGCCCAGCGGGCATATCACCGAACAGTAGACCCGTCCGAACAACAGCGTCAGCACCAAGAGCGCCGCAACGACGGCGACATTGACCGCCAAAACAGCGGGCAGCAACTGCACTCTGGCCATCCAGCCGAACCACGCATGCAACGTCCCCGTGAAATCGAGGAAGAGCAGCGTAATCATCGTAAAGAAAACGGCCGCGGCCGCGATTCTGATTTTTCGCAACATCTGTTATAGTTTATTTTGTCAGATTCAATCCCTGAACCCACTTCCGCACGACGTCCCGCGAGTCTTTCACGGCCCCGCCGCGTAGGGGAAGCCCGCCGAGCAGGGTAGCGCCCGCACAAAGTTTCCGAATATCCTCTTCGCTGCGGCCCATGCGGCTGCCTTCGTGGGTCATAAACGGCACGACGGTCTTGCCCGCCCAGTCGCAGTCCGCGAGGAACGTCGCCACCGGCGGCGCGACCGTGGACCACCAGCAGGGCGAACCGACGAAAATCACGTCGTACGCTCCGACGTCGGGCAGCCTGCCTTTCAGCGCAGGGCGGAAGCCGTCGTTGATCTCTTTTTTGGCCTGATCCACCACGGCCTTGTATTCGGCGGGGTAGGCTTCGGCCGGAACGATCTCGAAAAGGTCGCCGTCCGCCGCTTCGGCGATCTGCCGCGCCATGGCGCGCGTATTGCCGCTGTGGGAGAAATAGGCCACCAGCACCTTCGTGCCGGATGCGGTCTGCGCCTGTGTATTCATATCGGGTAAGAACATCGTCATAATCGCTATCAAAACAATCCGTTTCATTTTGTTCTCTATTTTAGGTTTACACCCGGCGGCCCAGCTCATAGGCTTCGTCCATCGCAGGCATTCCTTCGATTTCACCCGCCTGCCAAGCTCCGACGCCGTAAACGACGCCCCGCTCTTCGGGGTCGTCGAGACAGTCGAGAAATCCGCGGAAACACTCCACGGTGCGCTCCATCATCTCAACGCTCTCTTCGGCGGCCGTCAGGATGAAGTAAAACTCCTTGCCGCCCATCTCCGTATAGCGGGCGCAGGTGCGGTCGATCAGGGTCTTCATCTGCGCGCAGAGCGTATAGAAGTAAACCGGCGTAGCCATCACGATCACGTCCGCGCCGATCATCCTGCCGACCACCTCGGCCGCATCGTCCCGCTGCGGACAGGGCTTCGCCCCGCCGTAGCATACGCCGCAGCCCGTGCAGTAATTTATCTTCTTATCCCGGAGGAAAATCTTCTCCACGTCGTGTCCGGCCTGCTGCGCCCCGGCCATGAACCGGTCGCACAACAGATCCGAATTACCCCCGCGCCGCGGGCTGGAGGAGAGGATCAATACTTTCTTCGCCATATCGTTTTCTTCTTTTTATTCGTTTTCGGGTATCGCCTCGTTCAGGCAGGCGATCGCATTCAGCGTACGCGGATAACCTGCATAGGGCAACAGCTGGGTCACGACCGACAACAGTGTCCGTTTGTCGTTGCCGACATTCAGGTTGCCCTGAATATGGCTCCGCAGCTGGGACTCGCAGCCACCCAGCGTGAGCAGCATCGAGAAAGTCAGCAGTTCGCGCACCTTCGCATCCAGCCCGCCGCGGGAGACGTAATCGCCGAAACAGTTGGCTGACAAGTAGTCCTGCATATGCTTCTGGTTCTCCGGCGCGGCGGCGCGCATCGCGTCGATCCGCTCCCCGAAAATAGCCTTCTGCACCGCCAGTCCCTTTTCGAAGCGGGTTTCGGGCGAAGTCGCCGACTGGCCTTCGAGCGGAAGCGCAACGCCCCGCGCCGTCAGCACCCCGTTGACGATATGCACGAAATCGACCGTCCGCGCCATGCCGACGTAGGGAACCGCCTGATAGACCACCTCTTTCGCTTCGACGGGCGTCACACCCACGTTCAGCACACCTTCGAGCATCGTCCGAAACTCGGTCTGCGCGGCTCCGGCAATGCACGACGCGAGGATACACATCATCCGCGTCTTAACGTCGAGATCGCCGTAGCCGAGTACTTCAGCGAACGCAAAGTTATCAAAAATTTCGATTAATTCGGGATCGGTCGCCGCAAGTTCCGATTCGCACCCGGAAAACAGCTGCGCACGGGTCTCGACGGCCGCGGCGCGCAGGCGCGAAGCCGCGCTCTTGGCCGAGGACAGGGGCGCTGTTGCGGACATGGACATTGCCGCAGGAATGGGCGCGGCGGAGGACATGGACATTGCCGCGGAAACGGCCGCAGCCGAAGATTCGGCAGTCGCAGCAATCCCGGCAGCGGAAGCGGTCGCAGAGGCGGGTGTGGAGGCGGTCCCGGCGGTCGCAGCAGTCCCGGCGGTCACAGCGGTCACAGCGGAATAGTGCGCGTCGTCCACCGGTCCGAGCCACGTATTGCGGTTGGTCTGCGGATTGGTTTCGATCGCCAGATGCGAGAACCAGCTGTCAGGAGCCGCGCCGTGCCAGTGCACCGCATCGGGAGCGATTTCGACCACGTCGCCCGGCAGCAGCTCGCGGGCCGGCTCGCCCTCGGCCTGATAATATCCCCGGCCGCCCACGGCGACGAGAATCTGGCCGCCCGTATGGCTATGCCAGTTGTTGCGGCATCCGGGTTCGAACGTTACGTTCGAAATCGGGCAGTTGAGCGCCCCGTTCCGCGTCAGCCGGGCCAGATATGCCTGACCGACAAAATATTTCGAGAATGTTTCGGGCAGTTTGTCCCCGACGGGGAACGCACTGATTTTCTTCGGTTTTTCCATATTCCGAGCATTTATCCGGTTACACGTTCCGGCCGCAAGCAGTGCGGCCGCAATTATCAAAAGAAGTTGCTTCATCGTTTCGCGTTTTCATCATATCCTCAGTTGCCGATCAGTCCATCTCGTATTTCATCGTCCCCAGCCACTTCACGGTCTCAGGATCGCGGTGTGACAGAAAACAGCTCCGCCGGGTGTCGAGCGTTGCGATCAGGTCCATGTCTTCCGGCGCGAGGTGAAAATCGAAGACGTCGATATTTTCAGCCATACGCTCCGGACGCACCGACTTCGGGATCACGACCACGCCGCGCTGGATCAGCCAGCGCAGGACGACCTGAGCGACCGATTTCCGGTATTTCGCGGCCAGCGACACCAGCGTCCCGTTGCCGAACAGATTGTTGCGCCCCTCGGCGAACGGCGCCCACGATTCGATCTGCACGCCCTCGGAGGCCATCACCGCGGCCGCTTCGGCCTGCTGGCAGAAGGGATGCGTCTCGACCTGATTGACGGCGGGCACCACCTCATTGTGAAGGATCAGGTCCACCAGCCGGTCCGGCTGGAAATTGCTCACCCCGATGGCCCGGACGGCCCCTTCGCGGTAAAGCTCCTCCATCGCCCGCCACGAACCGTAGACGTCGCCGAACGGCTGATGGATCAGGTAGAGGTCGAGATAATTGAGCTGCAGGCGTTCGAGCGACTTGGCGAAAGCCCGCTTCGTGCTCTCGTACCCGGCGTCCTGCACCCAGAGTTTCGTCGTAATGAAAAGTTCCTCGCGGGGTACGCCGCTCCGCCGGATCGCCCGGCCCACGGCCCGCTCGTTGAGATAGGCCGAAGCGGTGTCGATCGAACGGTAACCCGCCGCAATCGCATCGCGTACGCACTGTTCGCAGACCGTCTCCCCGACCTGATAGACGCCGAAACCCAGAACCGGCATTTCGACGCCGTTGTTTAAAATTCTATGCTCCATTTTTTCTCCTTTTATTGATTTCAAACCCGTATTCCGACCGACGGAACCACCTTTCGTTTTCCCGGTTTATCGGGTTCGGGTCCGTTTCACACTGCAAAAGTAGGGCGATTCCGGCGGCGTGTCATTACCCGAATTACGGTTCGTCATACCATTATTACCGATTCGGCCGCGAAGGTGCGGCGGGCATGGAAAAAAGCATTAACTTTGTGACAGACAACAATAATCGAAGCATATGGACGAGATCGTAAAAATGGAGCACGTCTACCAGTACAACGAAATGATGGGGCAGGAGACGCTCCATCCGCTGGTCAGCGTCATCGACTTTTCGAAATGCCCGAAGGCCCGGCACGCCCGGCGCATGTACGGATTCTACTGCGTCTTCCTGAAAGACGTCAAATGCGGCGACATGCGCTACGGACGCCACTATTACGACTATCAGGAGGGAACGCTCGTATTCATCGCACCGGGGCAGGTGGTCGGCATCGAGGACAACGGCGAGGTGTTTCAGCCCAAAGGCTGGGCGCTGCTGTTCCACCCCGACCTGATCCGGGGCACGTCGCTCGGACGCAGCATGGACGAATACACCTTCTTTTCGTACGAAGCCAACGAGGCCCTGCATCTCTCGGAGCAGGAGCGGCTCGTGGTGCTCGAATGCCTGCAGAACATAACGGGCGAATTGAACCATGCCATCGACAAGCACAGCAGACGGCTGATCGTATCGAACATCGAACTGCTGCTCAACTACAGCATACGCTTCTACGAGCGGCAGTTCATCACGCGCAGCGAGGTCAACAAAGACGCGCTGTCCCGGTTCGAACGGCTGCTGAACGACTATTTCAAAGGCGACACGCCCCAGCGCGACGGGGTGCCTTCGGTACGCTGGTGCGCGGAACAGCTGCACCTGTCGGCCAACTATTTCGGCGACCTGATAAAGAAGGAGACCGGCAAATCGGCGCAGGAGTACATTCAGCTGAAGGTGATCGACATCGCCAAGGAGCGGATATTCGACACGACGAAGTCGATCAGCGAAATCGCCTACGAACTCGGTTTCCGCTATCCCCAGCACTTCACCCGGTTGTTCAAGAAGTGCGTCGGCATGTCGCCCAACGAATACCGGACGACGAACTGACGCCGCAACGAAGCATTATCGCATTCAAGCGGCGGCAACCGGAGCCACCCCAGAGAATCGCATCACCCGCGCCGAAAAAAAAGCCCCCGCTCATTGCGAGCGGGGGCTAAAACATGAAGGCCGGGAATCCGGCACGGCCGGGAATTCGACCTTCCCGCGCCGGAATTCGCGCCGCGCTATTTCCGGCCCTGATCGGCGACGGCGGCCATCAGCGCGGCGATCTCTTCGGGGTCGCCGAGGAAATAGTCCCTGACATAATTCAGCCCGTCGTCGAATTCGAAGACATAAGGCACGGCGGTCGGGAGATTGAACTCCGAAATCGCTTCGTCGGAGATGCCTTTCAGGTGTTTGATGATGCCGCGCAGGCTGTTGCCGTGGGCCACGACCAGCAGGGAGTCGTGGCGGGCGAGCGCAGGCAGGATTTCGCATTTCCAGTAGGGCATGATGCGGCCGACGGTGTCGAGCAGCGACTCGGTGCGGGGCAGCTCCGCTTCGGGTACGTCGCAGTAGCGGGGATCGAAGCGCGGGTTGCGCGGGTCCTCTTCGCCGAGCGGCGCCGGAGCCACGTCGTAACTGCGACGCCAGATGTGCACCTGCTCGTCGCCGTATTTCTCGGCCGTCTCCTTTTTGTTAAGCCCCTGCAAAGAGCCGTAATGCTTCTCGTTGAGCCGCCAGCTCTTCGAAACCGGCACCCAGTCCTGATCCAGCTTGTCGAGTACGACGTCGAGCGTCTTCACGGCCCGTTTCAGGTAGGAGGTATAGGCATGCCCGAACAGAAAACCCTCCTCGCGCAGCAGCCGGCCGGCCTTTTCGGCCTCGGCGACGCCTTTTTCGCTCAGATCGACGTCCGTCCATCCCGTGAACCGGTTTTCCCGGTTCCATGTGCTCTCGCCGTGGCGGAGCAAAACAACTTTTTTCATCGTTCAGTTCATCGTTTTTTCCGGTTCGGCGCGCACCTCGTTCCGCAACTCCCGGTGCTCGGCGAAATCGTTGATATTCTGCAAAGTGGTGTGCGCTATATTATCCAGCGCTTCACGTGTAAAGAACCCCTGATGGGAGGTCATGACGACATTGTTGAACGAGAGCAGGCGCGCCAGCACGTCGTCGTCCATGATCCGGTCCGACGTATCCTCGTAGAAATAGGCGGCCTCCTCTTCGTACACGTCCAGTCCGGCCGCGCCGATCTTCTTCTCCTTCAGCCCCTCGATCAGCGCTTCGGTGTGGATCAGCTGACCGCGGCCCGTATTGATGAGCATGACGCCGGGTTTCATCCTGCCGATGGCGGCACCGTCGATCATGTAGCGGGTTTCGTCGGTCAGCGGGCAGTGCAGCGAGATGATGTCGGAGCGGCGGTAAAGTTCGTCCAGCGACACGTATTCTATCTGCGCCCGCACGGCATATTCCGGGTCGGGGTAGATGTCGTACGCGAGAACCTCCATGCCGAATCCCTTGAGGATGCGGATCAGTTCGCGGGCGATCTTTCCGGTGCCGACGATACCCGCCGTCTTGCCGTACATGTCGAATCCCAGCAGGCCGTGCAGCGAGAAGTTGCCGTCGCGCGTGCGCCAATAGGCGCGGTGGACCTTGCGGTTGAGCGTCAGCATCAGCATCACGGCGTATTCCGCCACGGCATGCGGCGAATAGGCGGGAACGCGCACGACGGGAATGCCGTATTCCGCCGCGGCTTTCAGATCCACGTTGTTGAATCCCGCGCAGCGCAGGGCGATCAGCTTCACGTCCATCGCCGCCAAAGAGCGTATCGTGGCGGCATCGGCCGTATCGTTCACGAAGATACAGACCGCATCGGCCCCCTGCGCCAGCGAAGTGTTGTTGCCGTTCAGGTGGCTGCGGTGGTAATTGAATTCGAATCCGTAACGCTCGTTGGCGCGGTCGAACGACTCCCGGTCATAGGGCTGCGTGCCGAAGAAGGTTATTTTCATAATGCACGATTTTATCTTTTTCTTACTTAATATAGAACGGTATACGCCGGGCCGTTATTACGCGATCGTCACTTCGGGATCGAGATATACGTCCTGAATGGCGTTGAGCAGGGCTATGCCTTCGTCCATGGGCCGCTGGAAAGCCTTGCGGCCGCTGATCAGGCCCATGCCGCCGGCGCGTTTGTTCACCACGGCCGTCATGACGGCCTCCTGCAGATCGGACGCGCCGTGCGACTCGCCGCCCGAATTAATCAGCCCCACGCGGCCCATATAGCCGTTGGCCACCTGATAGCGGCAAAGGTCGATGGGGTGGTCGGTGGTCAGCTTCGTGTAAACCTCGTCGCGGGTCTTGCCGAAACCGATGGCGCGGAAACCGCCGTTGTTCTCCGGAAGCTTCTGCTTCACGATGTCGGCCTTGATGGTCACGCCCAAGTGATTCGCCTGCCCCGTGAGGTCGGCCGAAGCGTGGTAATCGACGCCGTCCTTCCTGAAGCTCCCGTTGCGCAGGTAACACCACAGGATCGTCGCCATGCCCAGCTCGTGGGCATAATCGAACGCCTCGGCGATCTCGACCAATTGGCGGCGGCTCTCCTCCGAGCCGAAATAGATCGTGGCGCCGACGGCGGCGGCGCCCATGTTCCAAGCGTCGCGCACGGTGCCGAACATCACCTGATCGTAGGAATTGGGGTAGGAGAGCAGTTCGTTGTGGTTGAGTTTCACGATGAACGGAATCCTGTGCGCGTATTTGCGCGCCACGGCGCCCAGCACGCCGAAGGTCGAAGCCACGGCGTTGCAGCCGCCCTCGACAGCCAGCTTCACGATATTCTCCGGATCGAAATAGGCCGGATTCGGAGCGAACGACGCGCCGGCCGCATGTTCGATGCCCTGATCCACGGGCAGGATCGACACATAGCCCGTACCGGCCAGACGGCCGTGGGAGAGTATCCACTGCAGGCTGCCGAGAGTGCGGATATTGCGGTCGGACTCCATCCAGACCCGGTCGACGGTGTCGGGCGCGGGAAGATACAGCAGTTTCTTGTCGATGGTCCGGCACACATGGGAAAGGTAGTATTCGCCCTTTTCCCCAAGAATTTCAATCGTCTTGCTCATAATCTTTCGTATTTTACGACATGCCCTGCAATTCAGGGTCCAAACACGACAGACGGCGCGAAACAAAAACTGCCCCGGTATCGGGGCTGCTTATTTTTTCGTGTTGCGGTACTCGGTGGGAGACTCGCCCGTATGCTTCTTGAAATAACGCCCCAGATAGGACTGGTCGGGAAAATGCAGGCGGTAGGCGATCTCCTGCACCGACAGATCCGTCGACTGCAGGAGCATCTTGATCTCCAGCAGCACCGAGCGGTCGATGAACTCCTTGGCCGAGCTATGCGCGATATTGCGCACGATGGTCGAGAGATAACGTGTCGAAATGCAGAGTTTGTCGGCATAGAACGACACCTCGCGCTGCTGCGAACTGTGTTCGTGCACCAGCGCGACGAAACGGTGGAAAAGCTCCGTCTGGCGCGTCGTCGTTTCGGGCGTCTGCTGCTGCATGTTGGCGTAACGCTGCAATTTGTCGTAAATCTCCAGCAGCACGTTCTGCAGGCGGTTGCGGATAATCGTATTGCGGAACACATTGTTGCGGTCGCGGTAGGTGTATGCGGCCATCTGAAACCAAGTACTGGCGCCTTCCACGATGCGGGCGGGCGGATAGGTGATCGGATTTTCGCGCAGCATCCTGAAAAACGACGGTTCGAGACGGAAGCCGGCTTCGGCGAAAAGGTCCCGCGAGAAGGCGCAGAAGGTCATCCGGAAATCCTCCGTGCGGTTGGTCAGCATCAGCAGCGAGCCGGGCAGCACCAGAATCAGCGTGTTGCGGCGCACCTGACCGCAATATTGGTTCACGGTGGCCTCGGCGCTGCCCTTGCGGCAGTAGAGGATCGCCCCGCCTTCGCAGCGGCTCGCATAATTGCCGAAAAAGGCGAAATCGGACTCTCCGACGACGAACTGTTCTTCCGGTGTGGTTATTATGGGGTTAGTCGCTGACATAACAATTCTTTTTTCGAACAAATTTAACGCTTTTTTCATTAATTTCCTAAATTTTGTTCCGAAAAACACCAACACTGTTCGCAATATAATGGCATATCGTCGGCCTTTTTACGGTACTTTTGCACCGTAAAAAGTTTTTTTAGTTTAAAAAAGAGGAGAATTATGAAGCAAACATTTGTGAAAGCAGCCGTCATGGCCTGCTTCATGGCAGCCGTTTCGTGCGGACAGGCACCGACGGCAATGGGCCCCGCGGAATACGCCGTGATGACCATAGCCACTACCGACCGCGAAATCCCGATCAACTACTCGGCGACCATCCGCGGACGTCAGGACATCGCCATCTATCCGCAGGTTTCGGGAACCATCTTCGAACTCTGCGTAAACGAGGGTCAGACCGTTTCGAAAGGCCAGCCCCTTTTCATCATAGATCAGGTGCCGTACAAAGCGGCGCTGCAGACCGCAGAAGCCAACGTGGCGGCTGCCAAAGCCGGCGTAGCCACGGCGCAGCTCACCTACGACAGCAAAAAGGAACTTTACGCCAAGAACGTGGTTTCGCAGTACGACCTGCTGACGGCCGAAAACACGCTGCTGACTGCCAAGGCCCAGCTCGCGCAGGCCGAAGCGCAGCGCGTAAACGCCGCCAACAACCTCTCCTATACGGTCGTGAAGGCTCCGGCCAACGGCGTGGTGGGAACGCTGCCGTACCGTGTCGGCGCGCTGGTAAGCGCATCGATTCCGCAGCCGCTGACGACCGTATCGGACAACTCGGACGTATACGTCTACTTCTCGATGACCGAGAACCAGCTGCTCAACCTGACCCGTCAGTACGGTTCGATCGCCAACACGCTCAAGAACATGCCCGACGTACAGCTGGTGCTCAACGACGGTTCGGTTTATGACCGGACGGGCCGCATCGAGTCGATCAGCGGCGTCATCGACACCTCGACGGGCAGCGTACAGCTGCGCGCCGTGTTCCCCAATGCGGACGGCCTGCTCCATAGCGGCGGCGCCGGCAGCGTGATCGTGCCCAACATCCACAAAGACTGCGTAGTCGTACCGCAGGTTGCGACCTTCGAACTGCAGAACAAGGTATACGTATATAAGGTAGAGGACGGCAAAGCCGCATCGTCGATGATCGACGTGGAGAAGATCAACAACGGCAGAGAGTATATCGTCAAGTCCGGACTTACGCCGGGCGACGTGATCGTTGCCGAAGGCGTGGGCCTGCTGCGCGAAGGTACGCCCATTGTCGCCAAGGGACAGGGCGCCGCAGCGCAGGCCGCTCCTGAGGCCGCAACCCAAACCGAAAAGGAGGAATAACCTATGACACTGAAACATTTTATCGAACGACCCGTACTGGCGTCGGTCATATCCATCGTAATCGTAATCGCCGGTCTTATCGGTCTCGCGACGCTGCCCGTCGAGCAGTATCCCGACATCGCTCCCCCGACGGTGATGGTGCGCGCCTCCTATCCGGGAGCCAGCGCAGAGACCATCCAGAAATCGGTCATCGTACCGCTCGAACAAGCTATCAACGGTGTGGAGGACATGACCTACATGACCTCCAGCGCCGCAGTCGGCAGCGCATCCGTAACGGTTTACTTCCGTCAGGGAATCAATGCCGACATGGCCGCCGTCAACGTGCAGAACCGAATATCGCGCGCTACCGGACAGCTGCCCTCGGAGGTGACGCAGATCGGTGTGACCACCATGAAGCGCCAGACCTCCATGGTGAAAATATTCTCGCTTTACAGCCCCGACGACTCCTACGACGAGACGTTCCTGTCGAACTATCTGAAGATCAACATCGAGCCGCGCGTTCTCCGTATCGCGGGCGTCGGCGAAGCCTTCACGCTGGGAGCCGACTACTCGATGCGTATCTGGCTCAAGCCCGACGTGATGGCCCAGTACAAGCTCATCCCGTCGGACGTAACGGCGGCCCTCGCCGAGCAGAACATCGAGTCGGCAACCGGTACGCTGGGTGAAAACTCGCAGAACACGTTCCAGTATACAATGAAGTACCGCGGACGTCTGATGACTCCGGAGGAATTCGGGGAAATCGTACTCCTCGCACAACCCGACGGTACGATCCTGCACCTGAAAGACGTCGCCGACATCGAGCTGGGCAGCGAATCCTATGCCTACAAGGGCTACACCAACGGCCATCCGGGCGTCAGCACGATGGTCTTCCAGACCGCCGGTTCGAACGCCACGCAGGTCGTCAACGAGATCAACGCACTGCTCGAAGAGGTCGAAAGCGAACTGCCCAAAGGCGTCGCCATCGCACACCTGCAGAGCGTGAACGACTTCCTCTACGCCTCGATCAACGAAGTGATCAAGACGCTGATCGAAGCCATCCTGCTCGTTATCCTCGTGGTATACGTCTTCCTGCAGGATATCCGCTCGACGCTGATCCCCACGATCTCGATCCTCGTGGCGCTGGTCGGAACCTTCGCGTTCCTCTCGGTGGCCGGATTCTCGATCAACCTGCTGACGCTCTTCGCACTCGTCCTTGCCATCGGTACGGTCGTCGACGACGCCATTATCGTGGTGGAGGCTGTCCAAGCGCGTTTCGACGTGGGATATAAGTCCTCCTATATGGCAACCATCGACGCCATGTCGGGTATCACCTCGGCGATCATCACCTCGACGCTGGTCTTCATGGCCGTGTTCATTCCCGTAGCCATGATGGGCGGAACGTCGGGCGTATTCTACACGCAGTTCGGTATCACGATGGCCGTGGCCGTCGGTATCTCGGCGATCAACGCCCTTACGCTCTCCCCGGCCCTCTGCGCACTGCTCCTCAAACCGTATCTCGACGAGAACGGCGAAATGCGCGACAACTTCGCGGCACGCTTCCGCAAGGCTTTCAACAGCGGATTCAGCGCCATGATCAACAAATACAAGCACGGAGTACTGCTCTTCATCAAGCACAAATGGCTGATGTGGTCCACGCTCGGACTGGCGTTCGCCGCCCTTGTCTTACTGATGAACACCACGAAGACGGGTCTGGTGCCCGACGAGGACCAAGGTACGATCATGGTCAACGTCACGACGGCTCCGGGCACTTCGCTCGCCGAAACGCATCAGGTCATGGAAGAGGTCTCCGCCCGCATCAAGGCCATTCCCCAGATCAGGGACTTCATGCAGGTGGCCGGATACGGTATGATCGCCGGTCAGGGTTCGTCCTACGGTATGTGTATCATCAAGCTGAAGGATTGGGAGGAACGTCCCGAAAAAACGGATGCGGTAAACGCGGTCATCGGTCAGATCTACGGACGCACGGCCGATATCAAGAACGCGCAGATCTTCGCCGTGGCGCCGCCGATGATTTCGGGTTACGGCACCTCGACCGGCTTCTCCATGCACCTGCAGGATAAGTCGGACGGCAGCCTGACCGACTTCTACAACATCTACCTGCGGTTCATCGGAGCGCTGAACCAGCGTCCGGAGATCGCAATGGCCTACTCGACCTTCAACATCAACTTCCCGCAGTACGTCGTAAGCATCGACGCGGCGAAGGCCAAACGCGCCGGCGTATCGCCCAACGCGATTCTCTCAACGCTTTCGGGTTACTACGGCGGCCAGTACGTTTCGAACGTCAACCGCTTCTCGAAGATGTACTATGTGACGATTCAGTCCGACCCGAAATACCGTCTCAACACCGAGTCGCTCAATAACGTCTTCGTGCGTACAAACAACGGGGAGATGGCTCCGCTGGGACAGTTCGTGGATCTGACGAGGGTTTACAGCTCCGAAGTGCTCAACCGCTTCAACATGTACAGCTCGATCGCCGTGAACGGCACCGCCGCCGACGGATATTCGTCGGGCGACGCCATCCGCGCCATTCAGGAAGTCGCGGCGCAGGTGCTCCCGAAAGGCTACGGTTACGACTTCGACGGCATCACCCGCGAGGAGGCGCAGACAGGCAGCAACACGACGATCATCTTCGGCATCTGTCTCCTGCTGATCTACCTCATCCTGAGCGCTCTGTACGAGAGCTTCCTGATTCCGTTCGCCGTCATTCTCTCCGTGCCGTGCGGTCTGCTGGGTTCGTTCCTCTTCGCCAAGATGATGGGACTGGAGAACAATATCTACCTGCAGACGGGTATCATCATGCTGATCGGTCTGCTTTCGAAGACCGCCATCCTGATTACGGAGTACGCCGCCGACCGCCGCGCCGCGGGCATGAGCCTCACGCAGGCCGCCGTATCCGCCGCCAAGGCCCGTCTCCGTCCTATCCTGATGACCGTCCTCACCTGCGTATTCGGTATGATTCCGCTGGTGTTCTCGCACGGTGTGGGCGCCAACGGCAACTCCACCCTCGGTTCGGGTGTCGTGGGAGGTATGATCGTCGGAACGCTGGCGCTGCTGTTCCTCGTACCGACGCTGTTCATCGTCTTCCAGACCCTGCAGGAGAAGGTCAAGCCGCTGGAGTTCGATCCCGATCCGCAGTGGGCCGTGCGCGCCGAGCTGGAGGAGTGTAAAAACGAGAAAGAGTAACAAGATGAAAAAGCTTATTATCATACTGGCCGCAGCGGCCATGACCGGCTGCGGCATCTACAAGCCCTATACGCGTCCCGAAGTGAAAACCGACGGACTCTACGGCACGGCCGAAACCGCCGATACGATGACGATCGGCAATATCGGCTGGGAAGAGATGTTCTCCGATCCCTACCTGCAGACGCTTATCCGGCAGGGACTGGAGAATAACACCGACCTGCAGTCGGCGCAGTGGCGGGTAAAGGAGGCCGAGGCAACGCTTAAATCGGCGCGTCTGGCTTACCTGCCGTCGTTCAACTTCGCACCGCAGGGCAACCTGAGCAGTTTCGACTGGGCGACGCCGTCGAAAACCTACAACATTCCCGTGACGGCAAGCTGGCAGATCGACATTTTCAACGGTCTGACCAATGCCAAGCGCAAAGCCAAAGCGCTCTACGCCCAGAGCCGGGAGTACGAGCAGGCCGTGAAGACGCAGCTGATCTCAGGCATTGCAAACCTCTATTACACGCTGCTGATGCTCGACGGGCAATATGAGGTAACCGAGCAGACCGCCGTGAAATGGCGCGAGAGCGTGCGCACGATGCGGGCGATGAAGGAGGCCGGCATGGCCAACGAAGCCGCCGTCGCCCAGTACGAAGGCACCTGCCTTTCGATCGAAGCGTCGCTGCACGATCTGCAATACCAGATCCGTATGGCCGAGAACAGTCTCTGCACGCTGCTGGCCGAAGGCCCGCACCAGATCGAGCGCGGCCGGCTCGAAGGACAGCGGCTGCCCGACGACCTGACGGTGGGCGTGCCCGTGCAGATGCTTTCGAACCGTCCCGACATCCGCAGCGCCGAGTATTCGCTCATGCAGTCTTACTACGCCACCAGCGAAGCACGCTCGGCCCTTTATCCCACGATCACGCTGAGCGGCACGCTCGGATGGACCAACAACAGCGGCATGGGGATCAAAGATCCCGGCAAGATCCTTTGGTCGGCGGCGGCATCGCTTCTGCAGCCGATCTTCAACGCCAATGCCAACCGCGCCCGCGTGAAGATCGCCAAGGCACAGCAGGAGGAGACCAAGCTAGCGTTCCAGCAGGCGCTGCTCAACGCCGGCGCCGAGGTGAACAACGCCCTTACGCAGTGTCAGTCGGCCCGCGCGAAGGCCGATCTGCGGGTACAGCAGATCGAGGCGCTGGAGCGCGCCGTGGAGAGCACGGAACTGCTGATGAAGCATAGCAGCACGACCTATCTGGAAGTGCTGACCGCCCAGCAGTCGCTGCTTTCGGCCCAGCTGTCTCAGATAGCCGACCGCTTCGACGAAATACAAGGCGTCGTGAACCTCTATCAGGCTCTCGGCGGCGGTCGTGACATGGCTGAGGAGGCGAAATAATGAAGCGGGGAGCGACCAAGGAGGAGATCATCCGCATTACGCAGACTCTCATCGCCCGGAACGGCATCCGTGCCGTCCGGGTGGATGAGATCGTCCAGACGCTGGGTATCTCCAAGCGCACCCTGTATGAAATGTTCGCAGATAAAGACGAGTTGATAAGCTCCTGTCTCGACTCTATGAGCAGCCAGCAGCGCGCACGCATTGCAACGTACCGGAAACGGCGCAGCGGCAGTGCCTTGCAGCGGACTTTCAAGCTGGCGTACGAATATATCGCCAACCTCTACATGGTCGAAAGCAGTTTCTTGTCGGACCTGCGCCATAAAATAATTTATGCGGACCATTTCGACGAACACCGCGAGTTCTGGCGCCGCGAACTGGCACACCACCTCGAAGCCAGCAAGGAGGAGGGGTTGCTGCTTCCCGAAATCGAAGCCGCAGGTTTTGCGGACCGCATACTGGAGACGATTCTGGAACTGCGGCTCAACAACGCCACGCGAGAGGAGGTTTACCTCTTTTGCCGAACGATTCTGCGCGGCGCGGCGACCCGGCAGGGCATCGAACTCATCGACAAAAAACGATAATTCGTATTTTCCAATATCAAAACACTCCGCAACGAATAGTTGCGGAGTGTTTTTTTCGGCGGTTCAATAGCGGAGAAGGAGAAGGAGAAGGAGAAGGAGAAGGAGAAGGAGAAGGAGAAGGAGAAGGAGAAG
>OLQM01001926.1_pt1 | contig 21701 bp, 16 predicted proteins | sample 1673161 | NCBI WGS metagenome assembly OLQM01 (sample SAMEA3136761, study PRJEB25190) | human gut metagenome | reverse complement strand
GGTCCTTTGGATTGCCCGGGCGGCAGGCATCATCCATAGCGGACTGTGACAGGAAATCCACGTCCTCAGGCTTTACGATTTCCTTTAAGTCAGCCGGGATACCTACGTCAGCGGACAGCTTCTTTACCGCGTCCACTGCTGCCTTACGGTACTCCTCCTGTGTCATGTTCTCAACACCCTCCACGCCCATGGCAGCAGCAATGTCCTTGAATTTGGTTCCTGTGCAGGGTGCATTGTATTCCATGACGGTTGGAAGGATAATGGCATTGGCAACGCCGTGTGGGGTATCATATAATGCGCCCAGGCCGTGAGCCATGGAGTGTACAATGCCCAGACCGCAGTTGGAGAATCCCATTCCTGTCAGATACTGGCCCAGAGCCATGCCTTCCCTGCCCTCAGGCTTGTTCTCCACCGCATCCCTCAGGCTGCGGGCAATGACTTCAATGGCTTTTAAGTTAAACATGTCGGTCATCTCCCAGGCGCCCTTTGTGGTATATCCCTCGATTGCATGGGTCAGGGCATCCATGCCGGTGGCTGCTGTCAGTCCCTTAGGCATGGAGGACATCATCTCCGGATCAACCACTGCCACTGCCGGGATATCATGGGTATCCACGCATACGAATTTACGCTTTTTCTCCACATCCGTGATAACATAGTTGATGGTAACTTCCGCAGCGGTGCCTGCCGTGGTGGGAACTGCAATAATCGGCACACACGGATTTTTGGTAGGAGCAACGCCTTCCAAACTTCTCACATCCTCGAATTCAGGGTTGGTGATGATAACGCCGATTGCCTTGGAGGTATCCATGGAGGAACCGCCGCCAATGGCGATGATATAGTCAGCTCCGGATGCCTTGAAAGCCGCAACTCCGGTCTGCACGTTCTCGATGGTTGGGTTAGGCTTGATATCGGAATAAATCTCGTAGGCCAGTCCCGCATCCTCCAGTACCTTTGTCACCCTGCAGGTTACATTGAACTTAATCAGGTCAGGGTCGGAACATACAAAAGCCTTCTTAAACCCCCTTGCCTTTGCCTCATTTGCAATCTCCTGGATTGCGCCTGCGCCGTGATAGGATGTCTCGTTTAATACGATTCTGTTTGCCATGCTTCTCTTCTCCTTTACTTTGACTGTACACCGCCGGACCCATCTTAACTGTCCGTAGATTTGCTTGGTTGCTTTTACTTGGTTGCTTTTGTTAATATTATAACAACTCCTGTTTTAAAATAAAAGTGACAAACATCCCTGTCTGTCACTTTCTTTTAAGGTTTGTGCAGTTTCACCATTTATAATTATGCATAATCACCATTTTCAGTCTCTGCTGCGGCTGCAGGTATCCGGAACTTTTAGAGAAGCTTCAGTTTACCGAACACCTCTGCCAGCTTTGGCGGCATGGCTTCCACCAGCTTATCAGACATTTCACGGGGCGAGTCCTTCATGCCTCCCAGAACCCACTTCACAGTCATGTATACGGATCCCTGGCAGTACATCTCCAAAAGGAACTGGAGCTCCTGGCCCAAAGGCTGGCTGGTCTTTCTTGCAATCAGGTCCGTATAAAACTGGAGAATCAGTTCAAAGTCATGTTCCTTCAATGAATTCCTGTCATCGGACCGGAACGCCTCTGTAAAAAACACCTTTTCATTGAGGATGAACTCAAACTTCCGGGTCAGGCTCTCCCCCACCGTGTGCCCCATGCCAATCTGTTCAAAGGACTGAAGCACCAGCTTGTCAAAATACCAGTTTATCAGGTCGTATTTGTCCAGAAAATTCCTGTAAAAGGTCTGCCGGGTCACGCCGCACCCCTCCACAATATTTTTGACCGTAATCTTATCCACCGGCGCTGCCTTCATGCACTCCTTGACGGATTCCGCCAGCCTGTATTTTGTTTTCTCCTGCTTTCCTGTAACGGCCATGGTATTCCTCCTGCGGCAGGTACTGGATAAAAACGCCCCGGTACCTGTGTCATTTTGTAACTTATCCCCACACGGCGGCAGGCAGTGCAGCCATGGTCGCGCCGCACTGCCCGCTGCTTCTATGGACAGTATATCAAATTTTCAGTCCTGCTTCTACCTGTTTTTGAAAATGCTTACCATTGCCTTCCACATCTGCACCAGAACATTCCACATCCGCCTTAAGGGGCTTTCCTTGGCCTTGGCCACTTCCGCATCCGCGGTCTTGGCCGTGTCGTCATCCACGCTGATCTCATCGGTACGCATGACAATCTGCAATGTCTTAGGCGGCTTGTTCCGGTCCGAGGTAAAGGATACCTTGTCTGCGGACGGATCCATAAACAGGAACCGGTTATCCGTATCAAACTTATCCAGCTCGTTGTCAATGGTATCCTTCATTGTACGTCCGGCCTGGCGCATGGCAGTAGTGCTGTCCAGGATATTCAGGCTTTTATCCAGAAGCTCCATGCTGCCGCGCAGGCTGTCTCTGGCTGCTGCGTCAAAATCGTCACTGCTGTCTTTCAGCGTGTTCTGGATAATGGTCAGTGTACTGATTCCATTGTTGAGGGCATCTGTGGTGCGCCGCACCAGCTCCCGGGAGTCATCCAGGGCAGTCTGGAGGTCCGGATAATATACATCCAGAGAATCATTGAGAGCCTTTAAATCCTCAATCAGATAATCCATATTGTCAACTATCTCGGCGCTGTATTTCGCGGAATCAGACGTATCATCCATCAGGTTCGACATCCTGTCTGTCAGGGATTTGCTCTGTGCAGACAGCTCCTGTAGGACTGCCACCTTTTCATACAGAGCCTGTTCAATGGCTTTTGCGGCTCCCTGCGGATCGGGACTGCTTACCAGAGGAATATTTTTCCTTTCTATGGATGCGGTTACCGTGATTCCTGCCAGGCCGGTGTTTCCAGTATTTCCTGCATTTTTCGCAGAACTAATGACAGTGCCGGTATCCGGGGTGCTGCTGCCGGTATCTCCGCTGGCAGTGCTGTTTTCAGCAGGGCTTCCGCCGGTATTTCCTTCTCCGGCTGTGCTTCCGCTTTCACTTCCGTTCCCGGTCCCGCTTCCGCTGGCGCCTCCGCCTCCGGCTGTGCTTCCGCTTCCGTTTCCGCTCCCGGTTTCGCTTCCGCTGGCGCCTCCGCTTCCGTCCGTACTTCCGCTCCCGGTTTCGCTTCCGCTTCCGCTGGCGCCTCCGCTTCCGTCTGTACTTCCGCCTCCGCTGCCTTCTTCGGTTCCGCTTCCGCCGGCACCTCCATCCGGATTATCTTTTCCATCCGTACTGCTGCCGGAATTTCCGCTTTCCTGGTCATTTCCCTGATTATTATTCTGGGTATTTTCCTGGCTGCCGCTGCCGCCGGAAGATGAGTGGCTTCCGCCATTTGATACCCCGTAATCCACATCCTCCATGTCCTCCAGCTCTTCCTCATCCAGTTCCTCGTCGTAGAGCCTTCTGGCCTTGGCGCTGGAACTCTTATACAAGCTGAGATACGTAAGCAGTGTGTCCTGGGATGCCTGAAGCTGGGTGTCCAGCGCAATAATGGATTCCATGGTCTTCTTAAGCTCCGGCAAATCGCTGCTGATACCGCCTGCGCTGTTTTCAATGTTCTTAAGTCTGGTCTGCAGTTTTCTTAATGGGTCCTGCATGTCTCCCAGTGTGCTGACAATGTCATTCATGCTGCTGTGAACCACCTCAGCACAGTCCTTGGCTGTCTGGAGATGAGGAATCATGGTATCCATCTGCTGAGACACCGCTGTAAGTGCTGCCAGCGTCTGGTCATTTCCCGCCAGTATGCTGTCCTTGGAATTACTCCACTTCTGTCTGGCGCTCTCCGCTGAATCCATGCCCTGGCGGACCTGATTCACGCCCTGCCTCATGTTCTCCACAGACTTTGCCATCTGTTCCAGGCTGTCGTAAAGCTCATCTCCCGCGTCCTGCCATGTATCCTTGGCTTCCTTCAGGTCCTTGATATGTTCCAGATCCTCGACCGTTCCCGGCACCATGGCCATAATCACGCCTATGGTCTCAAAGCTGTCCGTGCCGACACGCACTGTATAAGCTCCATCCTCCCCCGGAAGGGCGGTAAATACCACTGCCGTGGTATCCCCCAGGTTCTGGGTCTGGGAACCCTCAGCCTCCACACTGTAGCACTTGCTCATATCCACAGGCACAGCCACCATAAGCATCATGTTGTTGCGGTAATACGCTCCGGCATTGTCATTGGGCTCTGCCTTCACATTGATTTCAATCAGGCCCGAAGCCCCTGCCAGCTTATCGGCGTCCGTGGGTACACCGTTCAGCTTATAAGATACGTCAAAGTCCCAGGGCAGTACCATCCTGTCTTTATCCACAGCGCATTTATAATAAAATCTTTCCCTCTGGGCCTGTGGAAGCTGCCATGTAACCGTCCCGTCCCCCAGCACAGGTTCAATGCTGTTAGACATGTTAATCACATTTTCATAGGTACCGTAATCCGTAAACTCGGTCCGGCCATTGAGACCCACTCCCTTTACCACATTAATCTTATCTACCCTGCCATAATAATCCAGATTCACATACATGGTTTCATCCACGTCGACGGAGGCCTCCGCTCCGTATGCGGGTAAGCTGTCAGTGCCGGTGCAAAGCATGACAAAGACCATTCCTGCTGCCATGATTCTATTATATTTCATTTTCATCACTTTCCACCTCCGCTGGTTCTAAATCAGTCCGCTTTAATGCGGACGCCTTGTTGACAATGGCGCCTAAACATGCCTTTATCAGGGCTTTGCGCTTTTCATGGCGCTGTTTCAGATATTTCTGCAGGCGGTCCCACTCATTGCTGGTAATGATGCGGTCAAACAGCACCAGAAGGGCCGGCAGCACGGTCAGCACCAGAATCACGCTGAACAGCGCCCCCCGTCCAATCAGGTGCCCCAGATCCCCTATGGCTGCTGTCGTTGATATGAAATGTATGATATATCCCGCCAATATGATAATGGTTCCCGAAGTAAAAATAGAAGGACAGGAGAGCATTAAAGCCTGGATACATGCTTCCTTCTTCTCCAGGGACTTTCTGCATGACACATAATTATTGGTCAGCAGGATGGAATAATCCACTGTGGCTCCCAGCTGTATGCTGCTCACTATGATATATCCCATAAACACCATGGTATCCCCTGCCAGGTACGGCATGGCCATATTGAGAAAAATTGCCGCCTCAATGGGCACCATTACAATCATGGGTATGGCAAAGGACCGGAAACTGAACATTACCACCAGGAACACGCCCAGCATGGACAATAAATTTACCCTGGAATTATCCGCCGTGATAGTGGTCTTGATATCCTGTGTTGAGGGTGTTTCCCCCACCAGATAGGAATTCTCCGGATAATACCGCTCCAGAATATCCCGGATTTCATCCGCGCCCTTAAATGCCTGTTCGCTCTCTGTCTTGGTCCGTATGTAAATGAGCATCCTGCAGTAATCCTTTGTGTGGAGCTCGCTGGTAATGGAATACGGCAGGAATTCCTCAGGTATTCCCTCCGGAAGGGTATTGGACATGGACGTCACACTTTTTACATAGGGAAGATCCTCTATCTCATCTGACATCGCTTTCTCCGTTACGGCTGAAGTATTGGGATACATGGCCAGCATCATATTGCTTCTTCCAAATTCCTGGGAGATTACCTGGTCGTCCCTATAGACCTGAGTTCCCTCGCTGGCTCCCACCGCGCTGTTGCCGTACAGGAAATCATTCATTCCCTGGGCCACATAAGCGGGCGGCGCCAGAAACAGCATAATGATAAGGGAGGCATAACGCACCCTGTAGACCCATTCGCTGAATTTCCGAAAGGAGGGCAGGAAGGGGCGGTGCCTGGTCTTATCATTCCACTTGGAAAATTTGAGAATCATGGCCGGCATAAAAAACAGCACGGTTATAAGGCTGAACACAATTCCCTTTGCCAGCACCAGTCCCATATCAAACCCGATGGTGAACTTCATGGATACCAGGGCCAGAAAGCCTACCACCGTAGTCAGGCTGCTGGCAAATATGGAATTGATGGCAGCTTCAATGGCATTGATCATGGCCTGTTCTTCTGAAAGACCCTTCTGCTTTTCCCTGGAAAATGCATCCAGCAGGAAAATGGAGTAGTCCATGGAGGTTGCCAGCTGCAGCACCATAGCCACATTATTGGTCAGGAACGAGACTGTCCCGATAAAAATATTCGTGCCCCTGTTCAGCAAAATAGCCACTCCCATAACCAGCAGGAAAAGGAATGGTTCGGACCAGGCGGCGGGGCTGATGCACAGCACCGCAAATATCATGATGACGGCAACCGTGAGGATGAGGTTCATCTCGCTCTCCACATTTTCCGTCAGGGATTTATTCTGTACCGCCATTCCCACATAGTATCCCTTATCCCCTGTAATGGCCTTCATCTCGTCAATGGCCTGGGATGTCTTCTTTGCCGTATCCCCCTGGTCAAAGGTGATATCCATTACAGCGCAGCCGTCCTTGTAGTAATCCTTAATATCCTCCTGGCGTATAAAATCCTCGCCCGAATAGATATTCACCGTACTGTCGCACCATAGAATCTGATCCACCCCATCCACGGCTTCCAGCTTATCCTTATACTGCTTTGCCTCATACAGGCTCACATCCTTGATCATAAGCCTGGCAGTGCCCGGGTAGCCGAATTCATCCTCCATCAGGTCCAGTCCGATACAGGACCTGGCCGATGCAGGCAGGTACTCCGTCAGGTCATAATTCACATTTACAAAGAGCATCGCTATCAGGGAGAAAACACACCCTGCCACAAAGACACTCTCAATCCATCCTTTTTTATGTATGATAAACCTGGCCATGCGGAAGGAAAACTTATCCCCCTCCTGCATCTCCTGTCCTTTTACCCTGTGCATTCTGTCCTTTATCCTGCCAAACAGCTTCTGTCCCATACTCCATGCTCCTTATGTTTCCGCCCCACGGCGGCCATGCCCTGCGGGCCTTATGCCCCGTGCCGCGCATTTCCGCTTCCGCATTCCGCTGCAAAGTCCTTACGCTTACCGCATCAGAATCACCATAAAATACTGTTTTCCGTCCTTTTCCCTGTGAGCCATCCCCAGGCGGCGGTAATATTCCAGGGAATACTTCCGGTCGGTCATTGACTGGAAACGCTTATCCAGCTTTTCCTTTATTTTGTCAAATGCCTCTGACGCGTCATCACAGTCCCTTACGTACAGCTCCAGACAGGAAGCATTCCTTCTGTAGTTGATAAAGGACAGGTAATCATTAACAGTACCTTCGCCGGGAATCCTGTCATCCGCATATCCCCCTGCCATGGCTCCGTCCAGTCTGTGGCCCGCCGCCTTGTTGAGTGTCATATCCATTTGGAAGCCCGCATACCGGTCATAGACACGGTGCATATCGCCGTCATACTCATCCTCACGGTCCGGGTATTCCTCAAAGTATAAATCCTTCTTTTTCTCATTTAGCTGATCAAATAAATCCTGGGCCATATCGTCGTAGCATCCCGCATCATAGGCACCTCCGCCCGTATTCTCCACCCAGCCGGCAGAAACCAGGGCTCCCTGCGATGAAAACTCATATTTCCCGTTATCCAGTATCAGCTCTCCCAGGTTCATGCCTCCATCCTCGTGGAAGTAGTACCATTCGCCGTCCACTTCCCTCCAGCCCGTAACCATGGCCCCGTTTTCATCCATATAATAGGACCTTCCCTCTGTCCGGAGCCATCCCCTATGTAAATTTCCGTCCTGTTCCAGCCAATACCATCTTCCCTCTGCCTGGTTCCAGCCAGGAATAAATGAGGCGGTCATCACCTGTGCCTGCTCATCCGCCAGAGCCGTCACAGGTCCGGCCCCCTCAAGGGCCCATAGAGCTCCCGCCATAGCCAGAATGACCGCACATCTTCTATATCTCATGCCCTTTGCCCCCGTTCCTTCTATATATCTATTATACATCTTTTATATCGTTAAACAACTTCCGTTTTGTTAATTGACTTTTGTTTATTTATTGACTATAATGGATTATAATAAAATATGGCAAAAATACAATGATTAATTTTCTTAGTTTTGACGGTTAATCAACACTTTTTCCATTTTTGTGCAGAATGCAATTGTTAAATATTTGTAAATACACGCAAACCTATATAACCAAAAGGAGGAACAGATAATGGGCATTGAACCTGTGGACCGCCGGGTACGTAAAACCCGCAGACAGCTTCGTGAATGTCTTATAACATTGCTCAAGGAGAAAAAGGTCCAGGATATCACGGTCCGGGAGCTGACCGACATGGCGGACTTAAACCGGGGCACCTTTTATCTCCACTATAAGGATGTGTTTGATCTTCTGGAAAAGACAGAAGCAGAGCTCCAGGAAGATTTCAACCAATTGGTCCGTAAGCATGACGCTGTGGATCTGAAACAGCGCCCTTCTGTCATATTCAATGAAATATATTACTTAGTATATGATAACGCGGACCTGATTGAGATTCTTCTGGGTGAAAACGGGGATTTGAGTTTTGTGAACCGTCTGAAGCAGCTCATACGTGAGAAATGCCTGAAGGACTGGATGGAGGTGTTCCGCTCCGGCAATGCGGCTGCTTTTGACGCTTTCTTTTCCTTCATTGTGTCAGGATGCATCGGCCTGGTACAGTACTGGCTCCAGACAGGCCTCAAGGAAACGCCGGAACAAATGGCAAAGCTGACAGAACACATCATCACCAAGGGAATCGGTGTCCTGGAAATCGACCCCTACGTATAATATCGTCTGAACGGTTTCCATTTCCTATATTAATGTCATGTATGCGCAGTGTCATGTATATCCATAAACCGGATGAATTTTTCTCCATGTTATGATATGATGGGAAATAAACCACAACAGAAAACAGGAGAATACGATGGAAACACGAAATGAATACAGCCCAAAGGCAATTGTCCGCATCCGAAAAGGACAGGGACGTTCCCTAAAGGCCGGAGGCGCATGGATTTACGATAATGAGATTGAGAGTATCAATGGAGCCTTTGAAAACGGCGACATGGTGACCGTGGAGGACTTTGACGGATATCCCCTTGGTACCGGCTACATCAATACCCGGTCCAGGCTGACGGTCCGCATGATGTCCCGCAGGAAGGATACGGTCATTGACAGCGATTTTCTGGAAATGCGGGTACGCAATGCCTGGGATTACAGGAAAGCGGTGACAGACACCTCCAGCTGCCGCGTCATATTCGGGGAAGCCGACTTTCTGCCCGGTATTGTCATAGACAAATTTTCAGATGTGCTGGTGGTGGAATCCCTGGCTCTGGGAATCGACCGTCTGAAGCCGGTCATTGTGGACAAGCTCAGAAAGGTCATGGCGGAGGACGGAATTGCCATCCGGGGCGTATATGAGCGCAGCGATGCCAAGGTCCGTCTGCAGGAGGGAATGGAGCGCCATAAGGGATTCATAGGAGATGCCTTTGACACCAAGGTGGAAATCCTGGAAAATGGGGTCCGTTATATGGTGGATGTGGAGGACGGTCAGAAAACAGGCTTCTTCCTGGACCAGAAGTACAACAGGCTGGCTGTTCAGAATCTCTGCCGCCGCATCAAACCGGAACAGGTGCTGGACTGCTTTACCCACACCGGTTCCTTTGCCCTCAACGCCGGTCTGGCAGGGTCCGCTCATGTGCTGGGTGTGGATGCCTCGGAGCTGGCGGTAAACCAGGCCAGGGAAAACGCTGCCCTCAACGGCCTGACGGAACAGGTACAGTTTGAGTGTGCCGATGTTTTCGACCTTCTTCCCAGGCTGGAGCAGGAAGGCCGTAAATACGATGTGGTCATCCTGGACCCGCCGGCGTTTACGAAGTCCAGAAATTCCATTAAAAACGCGGTCAAGGGCTACCGCGAAATCAACCTGAGAGGCATGAAGCTGGTAAAGGACGGGGGCTATCTGGCCACCTGCTCCTGCTCTCATTTCATGGACCCGGAACTGTTTACCAAAACCATACGTGAAGCCGCCGGCAATGTACATAAACGGCTCAGACAGGTGGAGTACAGGACCCAGGCGGCGGACCATCCCATTTTGTGGGCAGCGGATGAGTCTTATTATTTGAAATTTTACATTTTCCAGGTGTGCGACGAGAAATAGGTCTAAAAATAAAAAATCCCTGAATACCGGTATGAGATGCAATGTACGCCATTGTCGGTATCTCGGGGATTTTTTCTTTTATTTTCCATGAACAAACGGCAGGATAAACGGATAAGCTATAAGTGAGATGATATGATAAAAGGATGCGTCACTGTATGTATGCGGCTGAAGATTTACGGCTGCACACTTATAGCTGTGCATTTCACAGAAAGGAGCGGACATGATTATACTCATTATATTCCTGATACTGACTGTTCTATCCATCCTGGTCTGCTGTTTTGTGGCAGGCTCAACGCCCTATGACAGGGAGGCCGACGATGAAGCGCAGCTGGAATTTCTGCGCAAATACAGGGAATCAAAAAACAGGTGAACAGAATCCCTTCTATCTTCAAACCACTTTCCCTTTTCCCGGCCAGCCGCATACTTTCCCGCGGATTCTCTCGTGGAACATGTCGATTACCGGACCCAGTCCAAAGGTGCACACGATGGTTCCAATGCCAATCTCCCCGCCTAAAAAAAACGCCAGGACCACGCACACCGCATCCAGGGACACCTTGGCGGTTCCCAGCCTCATCCCCCTTTCATGGAGAGCCACCACCAGGTCATCGGTGGGATTGGTGGGGAATACGCTGATGATATAGCAGGCCACTGCAAATGCAACCGCCGCCGCGCCTGCCGCCATAATGAGCAGGGAGGCTGCCAGCCCTGTACCCTGTACAGGCGCCAGAATTGTCTTCCACATATCCGTAAATATTCCCAGAAAAAAGGACGAAATAAATGTCTCCAGTCTCGGATATCCCTTTCTGATAAAAGCAGCCAGAAGCACCACCAGAAAGGCGGTGGCATAAATGGCAAGAGATGTATTGATATGGAGCCGTTCTGCCAGGGCAAAGTTCAGGGCGTCGTAGCCGCCGGCGCCCAGGTGGGCGTTGATGGTCAACACCACGCCCATGGGCATGATTCCCACGCCGATGGCATAAAGCGCCAGATTGCAGGCCCATTCTCCGGGTGTCATGAATTTCCACTCTCTCAGATTCATGATTTGTCCTGCCTTATCACAACATTCTCCAGACTGCTGCTGGCCGCCTGTCCCCTGAAATTCTTAAGCGTCATATCCCGGCATTCTTCCGCATACAAAGCATGGCTGAAATCATTTTTCTCCTCCCCCTCGAATTTCACCTGGCAGTTCCGCAGGATCACATGGTCGGCTCTGCGCATATAAAATCCGGAGGTCTTGATCTCCTCGATCCTCTGTCCGTATCCCGGACGCAAATCGTACATTCCTTTTGGCCATTTGCTCTTGGCTCTGACAACCACACGCACATTCTCAAAAAGAATATCCTCAATATGGTTTCCCCGGCTTCCTGACAGGAATACGCCGTTTTCAGAGTCGCAGGTTATGTTGGAAAACCGCACATTGGATATGTGTCCGGATTTGGTATGTTCATCCCTGTCATGGGTGGATATGGTAATTGGTTCCGCGCATCCCCACCAGCATTCCGCAAACCGCCTTGTCTCTATGATAATATTTGAAAATGAAACATTCCTCACATTTCCCCCGTCCCGGATCTGGATGGATATACCGCGGTTGCTGTCACTGATGATGCAGTTATCCACAACCACATTCTCGAAATCCCCCGTTCCCTCTGTGCCGATTTTCAATGCAGCGGAGGTGGACGTGAGGGTACAGCCTGAGATAATTACATTTTTAAGAGGCCCGTATTCCATATTTCCGGAAGAGCTCTTCAGACATATACAGTCATCCGCGCATGTGACGTGGCAGCCAATGATGCGCACATTGGTAGAATGGTCCGGGTCAATGCCGTCAGAATTAGCCACATTCAAATCATTTAAAATCCGAAGGCCCGATATGAGCACATCGTCACAGCCAGCCGGATGCAGGGTCCAGAAGGGGGCATTTCTCATAATTACATCCTTAAATGAGATGTGGTTGCAATGCTCCACATAGACCAGAGTAGGGCGCGGATAAAAGTCGCCCGTCACATAATATGGGCTCACCTGCCGCACAAAAGCATAGGCGTTTCCGTCGATGGCTCCTTCTCCGGAAATGGCTATGTTGTCCGCATCCTTTGCGTAAATAAACACATAGGAAGGTTTCAGGGTCACCGGAGTTCCCACCCGTTCCACGCCGTCGTCTCTTTGTCCGGCGTTGGGATGGAAGTAACGCTCCAGAGCCTTATGGGCCTGTAATACTGCCCCCCGTTCCAGGTGCAGATCCACGTTTTCCTTTAAGATAATGGAGCCGGAATAAAAATGCTTTCCGCCCTCCAGAACCACCCTTCCGCCTCCGGCCTTACTGCAGACGTCAATCGCTGCCTGGATAGCGGGCGCGTCATCTGTGACGCGGTCCGCCTTTGCGCCAAAATCAAGCACATTAAAAGTCATAGTCAGACACTCCTTTCCTCTGTCCTACACAGCGCCGACCAGGGTCGGAATCACCATGGAGAACCAGGGCACATAGGCCACCAGCATCAGTGCGGCAAAGATAGCCCCATAAAATGGTAAAATAGGCTTTATCATATCCTCCATGTCAATGCCAGCCACGGAACAGCCGGAAAAGAGGGCAGAACCCACCGGCGGGGTAATATTGCCGATACCCAGGTTCATGATCATCATGATACCGAAATGGATGGGATGCATGCCAAAACTCTTTACCACCGGCAGGAAAATAGGCGCGAAAATCAGCACGGCCGGAGTAATATCCATAAAGGTGCCCACAACCAGAAAGATAATATTAATCATCAGAAGCACCACGTACGGATTGGATGAAATGCTTAGCATGGCTTTGCCGATGGCTGCCGGCAGTCCTGTAAAGGACATGACAAAGGACATGGTGGAGGAAGCTGCAATAAGGAACATGATAACAGCAGTCGTCTCACATGCATCGCACAAAATGGCCGGCAGGTCCTTTATCTTAATGGTGCGGTAGCACACGATGGACAGGAACAGGGTGTAGGCCACTGCCACCGCGGCAGATTCCGTGGCCGTAAATATACCGGAGCACACGCCGCCTACTATAATTACAATCAGCAGAAGGCTGGGCACCGCATCAATAAACGTATGTATGAATACCTTGGCCGGAACAGCCTTGGTGGTCGGATACTTATTCTTCTTTGCAATAACAAAGGCCACCATCATACAGGCAATACACCACATAAATCCGGGAATATATCCGCTCATAATCATTCCCACCACGGAACAGCCCGAAAGCACCGCGTAGATAATAAGGATTCCTGAGGGTGGAATAATGAGTCCGGTAGGAGCAGAAGCAATATTGGCCGCCGCCGCGAACTTGCGGTCATATCCCTCCTTTTCCTCCAGGGGAATCATTACGCCTCCCACTGCAATGGAGGCTGCCACGGAGGAGCCGGATATGGATCCGAACAGTGTGCTGCCCAGGATATTGGTGTGGGCAAGGCCGCCTGGAATAAAGCCCACGAACAGCTTGGCAAAATTAATCAGCTTTTGGGCAATACCGCCTGAGTTCATAAGGACTCCGCATAAAATAAAGAAAGGAACGGCAATTAAAGAAAAACTGTCCACGCCCGTAATCATTTTCTGGCTCGCCACAAAAGTAGCCAAATCCAGGTCCATGACACAGGCCGTTGTCAGGACAGACGAAACAATAAGACTTATGGATACGGGAACACTGAGGGCCAGCAGCAGAAAAAATGTCCCGATTAAAATTAAACCAACTTGTACCACAGACATTGTCATGATATATCGTTCCTCCCATTCTCATTTTTTGGGGTATCCGCCAGGTGTAATGAGTTTTTTTGTTCCGCAATAGGATGTTCTGCTGTGAATTGCCCCCGGTTATCCCTCAGTTCCTTCACATCCTCCCCGATAAAAATAAGGGCATAGAAGATAAAGAGTACCGCACCCACCAGCAGGCAGCTGTAGATATAAGGCATGGGAATCCCCAGAGCCGCGGAAGACTGATCCGCGGCAGTGGCGCAAAGTCTGAGACCTCCCATTACCATTACCACGATGCAGAAGACAATGACGAGGCACTGCACGCCTATATCCACGATTTTCTGCATGGACGGACTGACTTTTTTCAAAAGTATATTAATGGAAAGGTGCTTCCTCTTTCCGTAGGCATAGGCTGCTCCCACCATGGTGGTCCACACCAGAAGATAGCGGAGAGCCTCCTCTGTCACTGTACTTGGATTATTTAAAATATACCGGGTGGTGACCTGCCAGCATACAGCCACTACCATGATGCCCATGATGGCTGTGCACAGAACCCGAATGATACTGTCAACTACATTTCTCATTTCCTTACCCCCTATTCAGCATAGCTCAGAAAATCCGCCAGATATCCGGCATTGTCCCCACTCTCAGCGCAGAATGCATCATGCTGGGACTTTACCGCCTGGATAAACGGCGTCTTATCGATTTCATAAAATTGGACCCCGAGTTCCTTTGCCCCCTGGATATTGCGCTCCATAATTTCCTGCCATTTCTCCTCATGTTTCCAGAAACTCTCATCCATGGCTCTGAGCAGCGCCTCCTGGTCCTGCTCTGACATAGATTCCCAGGTTTTAGTGGAGATGATGACGATATCCGGCGTGTACTGATGCTGGGTGTAGGTATAGGACTTTGCCACCTCCCCATGCCCGTCGTCCACCAGCACTGTCTCATTATTCTCAGCGCCATCGATAATCCCCTGCTGGAGGGAAGTATAAACTTCTCCGGATGACATGGGCGTGGCCGCCCCTCCCATATTACGTATCATTTCAATGGAAGTAGGGCTGTCCTGGGTTCTGATTTTAAGTCCCTTCAGATCCGCCGGACTCTCCACCGGCCCCTCCTTGGTTGTATAGACGGAACGGGCTCCTGAATCATACCATCCAACGGCAAAAAATCCCTGGTCATATGTGGATTTGAAAATTTCCTGTACTGCCCGGCTCTCCTCCATCACCTTAAAATAGTGTTCCGTGGACTGAAATACATAAGGCAGTGAAAATATGGAATAGGCCGGGTTAAACTGTTCCAGTGAGCTGGCGCTGACCTTGGCAACATCCAGTACGCCGGCTTTCACCATCTGAATCATATCACTGTTGCCGCCCAGCTGGCCGTTGGGATATATGGAAAATGTATACCCCGTATTCTTTTCCATCTCATCCTTCATATAAGTCAGCGCCACATGGACGGGGTGGTTTTCGTTGTGGGAATGGGCCACCAGCAGATGGGTTCCGCTGCCCCCTTTACTGCAGCCGGTCAACGAGACCAGCATGGATGCCGCCAAAAGGCAGCATAGAATTCCTCTCCTCTTTTTCATGTTCCTCTCTCCTGTTATTTACTGGAATTAACATAGAGCCTGCTCTGATGCGCGTCTGGGACGCACTCTGGTACGGTACCGTATGAAGTGTTTACATTTTTCACTTCCCATGTTATAGTTCTATTATAATTGCAAACTCTTTCAAAGAAAATTGAGTTATTTGGTAAAAACATTGCAAATCTTGAAAGATTGAGATTGAAAATCGAAAGACTTTGTGCGGATGTGCTAAATTAGCCAGATGCATTTTGTGCAATGCGCCGAAGAATAGTTGAGATAAGATATTGAATTGAGAGGCAGGAGACTTATGGTTACATCATCCAACCGCGAAAAAATGCTGAAGCATTATATGCGCAGCAGTGATTTTGAGCTGGACCACCACCGGGACGTCACCTATCCCGCGGTAGAACCCCATTATCATGAATTTTATGAACTGCTGTACTTTATAAGCGGCCACGTGGATTACATTATAGGAGATGAGATTTACCATCTGCAAAACGATGACCTGCTAATCATACCGCCCAATATCATGCATAATCCCATCTTTGCAGATTTCCGCGTACCATACGAGCGGTACGTCCTGTGGATATCGCTGCCGGCCCTGCGGCAGCTGGCTTCCATCGATGAGGACCTGAACTACTTTCTTATCGCAAAGGGGATGAAAAACTATCTTCTCAGGCGCCACACCACTGCCTGGGGCAACTTCCGCACCATCTTCACCTCATTAGAAGAGGCCCTTGGAGAACAGAAGCCTCTGAGACATGCACAGGTCAAGGCATTCATCCTGCACCTGCTGGTAGAATATAACCTGGCCCTCATGGAAGATTCCGGCACGGCCCAAAGCGGAGTAAGAGATAACCCGCTGACAGATATCCTGCACTATATACAGAACCATCTCACGGAGGATTTGTCCATGGACACCATTTCAGATGCCTTCATCATGGATAAATACAACCTGGCCCATATGTTTAAGGATAAAATGGGAATCTCTTACTACCAATATGTGATTCAGCAGCGGCTTTTGACCGGCAAGAATCTGATTCTGGAGGGCATGCCTGCCAATAAGGCTTGTTTCGCCTGCGGGTTTAATGACTACTCCAGCTTTTTCAGGGCGTTTAAGAAGGAGTATGAGGTGTCGCCGGCGGCGTTTAGGAGGATTCATGAGGGGATGATTGGGTGAAGTGGGGGACCCTGTTGTTCGTATATTTACCGCCGGAAACGCGTACAGATACAAGTGTTCATTCTGTGTACCAGGCAAAAGGTATCAATGCTGCCCGGGCAGAAGCAATAGCAGCTATTATAAAGTAATCTCAAAAATGTTAAAGCGATAAAACTGACAACGGTGAATACGCCCAGGGTTGTTTCATGAATATTTTTTAAAAATATAAAAAGATCAGATTATATCGGGGGTTATGCATGTTATACAAAACATGTATAATCCTCGACTTTTTGTTTTTGTAGAGGTATAATATCTATATAATATAGGTGTATTCCACCTATACGGAAAGGAGGATATTATGCCGGTAACTGAAAAAAAGTACCCGGATTGGGTTCAAAAGTATCGTATAACAGGAACTACCGTGAAGAAAAGGGGCGATTCGTATTATCTCTATAAAAGAACATCCCGACGCGTGAAAGGGAAAAAGTATCCGCAGCCGGTTGATACATATATCGGCGTGATTACTCCGGAAGGAGTGATACAAAGCAATAAACGAAAAGTATCTTTAACAGATGCAGAAGTATGGGAATACGGATTTTCAAAAGCCGTCTGGGAACTGTGCCCGGATGATTGGAAAAAACCGTTGGGGGATGATTGGCAGGATGTGCTTTCCATTATTCTTTTAAAACAGTCCAAAACCTCTTATATCCAGAAAACACGAGTCATGAAAAAAGAATCGGATTTCCGGTATCAGTTTGCAGCCCAGACAGCGTCCCTGTCCCGCAGAATCTATAAAAAATGGGGCATTGGTCTGGAAGAACTGCATCGGTTAGAGACCATCTATTTAGTATGCCTGGATAAAACGGAAATCATATCGAAAGTTAATGAAGCGCAGCGGGAACTTCTGGAGAAAATACAGGCGGCCTTGGAAATGTGCTGAAAGAACAGTTCCGACAGAAAAGTTGATCCATTATTTCAGGCAGATTCCGGATTATCGGTGTGGCAGAGAGAAAAGACACGATCTTGCAGAAATGCTGGTATGCGTCACCCTCGGATTCCTCTGTGGCCGGACAACGATCCGCCGGAGCCTTAAATGGTGCAAAACCCACTTGGAAGAGTTGCGGAAACATATGAAATTAAAATACGGGATCGCCTTGCCTTCCACCATTACCCGGATGCTGAGCGGCATAGATGAGGAATTAGCTCTGTATGCTTTTATGGAATGGATCGGGGAGATCGTGGATACAAAGAATACCCATCTCGCAATTGATGGGAAAGCATTGTGCGGTGCAACGGAAAAAACGAAAGGAGGGACAACCCCGATGTTACTGAATGTAGTAGAAACGGTTCGGGGATTGATACTTGCACAGCTTCCGGTAGATTCAAAGACGAATGAGATTACGGTAATTCCCGAATTATTAAAGCTGCTGGATATCAGCGGAAGTATTGTAACGATTGATGCTATTGGGACACAGACTGCAATCATGGAACAGATTCATGGACAGGGAGGACATTTTGTACTGACAGTAAAGAAAAACCAGCCAGAGGCTTATGATGAGATTCATACGTTCATGGATAGACTAGAAGAGGAAAATATCAAAAGGAAAAAGGGCGAAGCTTTGGATTCTGGAATGAGGGAGTTCCTTGAGAAATATGAAGAAAGCAGCCGGATGGAAAAAAACCGGGACAGAAATGAGTACCGGACGCACCAAATATGTAAAGATGCTTCAAATCTGACTAAAAGCCAAAAAGAATGGCCGCATGTTCAAAGCATTGGGCGGATCAAACAGGTGAGGATACCCGGGGAAAAAGATAGCCAAGGGAATGATGTGATCCCATCAAAGGAAGAGTTTTTGGAAAGAGGCTCCAGAAGAGTCCCAACTCCTTCTGCCGAAGAAGGAGCCGGGAAAGATGTCCAGTGTACGGCACTGATATCAGACCTCATCCTTACGGCGGAGGAGCTGGGAAGCATAAAAAGAATGCACTGGTCAATAGAGAACCGGCTTCATCATGTGCTGGACGACACATTTAGGGAAGACCGTTCGCCAGCCAAAAAGTCACGAAACAACCTGTCGCTCATCAGAAAATATGCATACAACATCCTGCGCCTGGCAATGTACGAGACAGGACTGACAAATATAATGACAGAAATGAAGGACTGTTTTTGTGACAATGCCGCCTTGCGAGAACAATATGTGTTTCAAGGAATAGCCAGTCTGTATTGACTATATATAAAGAATACCTCTGAAAAAAAGTCCTGTAAAGGGATATAGAGTTAGTTTGGGCTTTTTTACATGATCAGTTAATCAGAAACAATATGAGAGATGTGATAATGGGATTGTAATAAGTTAGCTCTGCTCATGAATAGTTCATGAAACAACCCTGGAGAGAACGAAAAACACCTTGCCACGCACACGAAAATACCGTATAATTATTCAGAATGATGTTTTATACGGAATATGGAAACAGTTTCGTTTCATCTATCAAAAAAGCCCGTAAAATCAAAGAAAAAAGAGGCAGTCATGAGAAAATTAGCGTTAAGTGATGAGATATTATTATCGGTACAGCAGCCGGCCCGCTACATTGGCGGCGAGGTCAACATGCGTGTAAAGGATCCAAAGAAAGCGGATATCCGCTTCGCCATGTGCTTTCCCGACGTCTACGAAATCGGAATGTCCCATCTGGGCATTCAGATTCTGTATTCCATGTTCAACAACAGGGAGGACATCTACTGCGAGCGCGTTTATTCCCCGTGGACGGACCTGGACCCCATACTCAGGGAGAATAAGATACCGCTCTTTACCCTGGAAACCCAGGAGCCGGTAAAGAATTTTGATTTTCTGGGAATTACTCTTCAGTACGAGATGTGCTATACCAACGTACTTCAGATTCTGGATCTTTCACAGATTCCGCTTCATACCTGTGACAGAACGGAGAATGACCCTATTGTCATTGGGGGAGGGCCCTGCGCTTACAATCCGGAGCCGCTGGCCGATTTTTTTGATCTGTTTTATATCGGAGAGGGTGAAACCGTATATTTTGAGCTGATGGACCGCTACAAGGAAAATAAAAAGGCCGGCGGCACCAGAAAGCAGTTCTTGGAAAGGGCGGCAGAGATACCGGGCATCTATGTGCCGGCTTTTTATGATGTGACCTATAAGAAAGACGGGACCATTGAATGTTTTCGGCCAAATAATGAACATGCCATGCCGGTGGTTACAAAACAAATCGTATCGGACATGGACAGTGTGGGCTATATCGAAAAACCGCTGGTGCCATTCATCAAAGTGACCCAGGACAGGGTGGTGCTGGAGATTCAGCGCGGCTGTATCCGCGGCTGCCGGTTCTGCCAGGCCGGGGATGTGTACAGGCCCCTCAGAGAGCACAGCCTGGAATATCTGAAGCACTATGCTTACGGCATGCTGAGGAGCACGGGGCATGAGGAGATATCCCTAAGCTCCTTAAGCTCCAGCGATTACAGCCAGTTAGAGGGCCTGGTCAATTTCCTTATTGACGAATTCAAGGGAAAGGGCGTGAACATATCCCTGCCTTCCCTGCGTATCGACGCTTTTTCCCTTGATATCATGAGCAAGGTACAGGATGTGAAAAAAAGCAGCCTGACCTTCGCGCCGGAAGCCGGAAGCCAGCGACTGCGCGATGTTATCAATAAAGGTGTTAGTGAAGAAGATTTGCTAGCCGCTTGTACAAATGCTTTTAAATCCGGATGGAACACGGTAAAACTATACTTCATGATGGGATTGCCTACTGAGACTGATGAAGATTTAGCAGGTATTGCTAATTTGGCGTACAAGGTACTCGATTTGCATCGCGATATTACGGGTAAGCGCAATGGTAGCGTAACCGTTAGTGTATCGTTTTTCGTACCAAAAACACATTCTCCATATCAATGGTATGGTCAACAAGATGTGGAAGAAATCCATCGTAAGCAAAAATATTTAAAATCGCTTATTAATAATCGCAATATTTCCTATCATTATCATGATGGCTATACCGGTTATATGGAGGCTGTATTTGCCCGTGGCGATCGTAGATTATCCAAGGTATTAGTAGAAGCATGGAAATTGGGCTGTAAATTTGATGGCTGGACTGAGTTCTTTAGCTATGAAACATGGTTACAGGCTTTTGAAAACTGCGGTGTTGATCCTGCGTATTATGCGCGTCGCACCCGTGATTTTGATGAGCCATTGCCATGGGATCATTTGGATTGTACTGTAAGCAAGGCCTTTTTACAACGCGAATGGGAACAGGCCGTTGCTGAGAAGTTAACCCCAGATTGTCGTCGTGGACCATGTAAGGGTTGTAATGTATGCCCTGAATTAGATACGGCTATTGTAGATTATAAGGAGGGTGGCAGAGTTGAAAAAATTACGTTTGGCCTTACATAAAGGCGAAGAATTACGATTCTTGTCGCATCTCGATTTTGCACAAGCCGTAGAGCGCATGATTCGCCGTGCAGAAATCAAAATGGCCTATTCCGAGGGATTTAATCCGCACATGAAAATTAGTTTTTCTTCTGCACTAGCACTAGGTGTAACGGCAGAAGCAGAATATATTGATATGGATGTGTTGGAAGATGATAGCTTAGAGTCTATTATGGCGCGATTAAATGCAGTGGCTCCTCGTGGACTTGAGGTTCTCGGTGGTAAGGTCATGCCTGATAAGGTTAAGAAAATGATGGCCATCTGCAATTACGCAATCTACGAAGTAACAGGTCCTGTAACGGAACAGAATGTTGACTGGGATAGCTTACTTAAGCCTTTTAATGAGGCTACTGAAATTTCTTATGAAAAGGTTACCCCTAAAAAGACGCGTATTATTGATGTAAAAGAATTCGTAAAAGAACCGATTGTAGCGTCCGTGCACGATGGTATGGTGACACTAACGATGGGGATTGGTATCTATCCACAAGGTACTATAAAACCGAGTGAAGTATGGAATCTTGGCAAGGATCAATATAATTGGCCTATTACTTCTGGTTACGAAATTCACCGTAAAGCGATTATGGTAGAAAATGAAGAAGGTCGTTTTACACCATTAGAAATTAATTATTAAGGCTATGTGTTTGATTTGGCATATACTATAGTTAAACTGAACAGAAGGGAGGGATAGGATGCATAAAATTTTGGT
>OLQM01001918.1_pt1 | contig 21786 bp, 20 predicted proteins | sample 1673161 | NCBI WGS metagenome assembly OLQM01 (sample SAMEA3136761, study PRJEB25190) | human gut metagenome | reverse complement strand
TCTGCGCGCACTTGACACAAACTCGACATGCGCAAAAAACGTGCGCAGAAATGAGCGGAGAAAATGAGAATAGAAGATCTGGCAGCTTATGAGATCATCAGCCGACAGAAGATCCATGATTTAAGATCGGAAGGATATCTGCTGCGCCACAAAAAGAGCGGTGCGCGGATCGCACTGTTATCCAATGAGGATGAAAACAAAGTATTTTACATCGGATTTAAGACGCCTCCGGCGGACAGCACAGGTGTTGCGCATATTCTGGAGCATTCCGTTCTGGAAGGCTCGAAGGAATTTCCGGTCAAAGACCCTTTTATTGAACTTGTAAAGGGATCTATGAATACGTTTTTAAATGCCATGACCTATCCGGACAAGACGATGTATCCGGTTGCAAGCTGCAACGACAAGGATTTTGCAAACCTGATGCATGTTTATATGGATGCAGTATTTTATCCGGATATTTATAAGCAGCCCAACATCTTTTATCAGGAGGGCTGGCATTATGAGATGGAAAACGCCTCCGATGAACTGAAATTAAACGGCGTCGTATATAATGAGATGAAGGGTGCGTTCTCTTCTCCGGACGACGTTCTGGATCGGGAGATCGTGCGGAATCTGTTCCCTGATACGGTTTATGCGAACGAATCCGGCGGCGACCCGGATGTGATTCCGAACCTGACCTATGAACAGTTCCTGGATTTCCATCGTAAATATTATCATCCGGCCAACAGCTATATCTATCTGTATGGCAACATGGATATGGTCGAGCGTCTCAACTGGATGGATGAGCATTATCTGTCCCATTTTGAAAAAATTGACGTGGAGGCAAACATCAGTCTGCAGGAGCCTTTTGCTGCACCCAGGGAAGCTGTAAAGCCCTACTCGATCACCGAGAGCGAGCCGCTGGAGCACAATACCTACCTGACCTGCAGTATGACTGCCGGGGACGTTTTAAACCGGGAAGAATACATTGCCTTTCAGATTCTGGACTACGCGCTTTGTTCCTCCCAGGGCGCGCCCTTAAAGCAGGCACTTTTGGATGCAGGCATCGGCGAAGACATCTACAGTGATTATGACAACGGGACGAGACAGCCATATTTCTCCATCGTCGCTAAGAATGCGGATGCTTCCCGGAAAGAAGAATTTTTAAGGATCATTGACGAGACACTGGAAAAGCTTGTTGCAGAGGGACTGGATCAAAAGCGTTTGCAGGCCGGCCTGAATTATTACGAATTTAAGTATCGGGAAGCGGATTATGGTATTTTCCCTGCAGGGTTGATGTATGGTCTGCAGGTAATGGACAGCTGGCTTTACGATGAAACCAGGCCGTTTATCCATATCGAAGCGGGCGATACTTACCGCAGCCTGAGAGAAAAGGTGGAGACCGGATATTTTGAACAGCTGATTGAAAAGCATCTGCTGCACAATCCGCACAGAAGCGTGCTGCTGCTCGTACCCGAAAGAGGGCTGACCGAAAAAAAGGATCAGGAGTTGGCAGATCGCCTGCAGGCTTACAAGGAAACGCTGACTGCAGAAGAAATCGAAAAAATTGTGGAAAAGACAGCTGCGCTGAAAGCGTTTCAGGAAGAACCCGACCGCCCGGAGGATCTGGCGAAGATTCCGCTGCTGGAAAGAAGCGATATTCGTCGGGAGATCGAGCCGATCATTTTGGAAGAACGTAAAATCGAAGACACAAAACTGATTTACCATAAAATCGAAACCAACGGCGTCAGTTATTTTCGCCTGCTGTTCGATATCAGTGAGGTTCCGGCAGAGCTGTTTGCCTATGTCGGCATTTTGAAGGCGGCGATCGGCCTGGTGGATACGCAGAATTATTCCTATCAGGAGCTGTTTACGCAGACAGACCTTTTGACCGGAGGAATCGTGCCGGTTACGAATATTTATCCGAATATCACAAATCCGTCCGAACGCAAAATTACGTTTGAAATCAAAGGAAAAGCGTTCCATGCGCATTTAAAGGACGCGATGGAGCTGACAGCAGAGATGCTGGTACGTTCCAATTATACGGATACGAAGCGCCTGTACGAGATTCTGACAGAGTTGAAATCGAGACTGCAGTCCTCCATGATTTCCGCAGGACATACGATTGCGGCGGGCAGGGCAATGTCCTATACGTCCGAGACGGTAGCAATTCAGGAAATTTTAAGCGGCATGGACTTTTATCGGCTGGTGGATAGGCTCTGCACAAACTGGGACGAAGAAAAAGAGAAGCTTCCGGAGATTTTGAAACGGCTGAGCGAGTGCATGTTCCGTCCGGAAAACCTGATGTTTGATTTTACCGCAGAAGAGGAAGAACAGGAAAAGCTGTTTGAAGCAGAAGCCAAAGCGCTGAAAAAAGATTTGTTTACCTGCCCGGTGGACAGAGAGCCGGTGCATGCTGCGGTTTCGAAGAAAAATGAGGGCTTTTTATCAGCTTCTCAGGTACAGTATGTGTGCCGCGCCGGAAATTATAAAAAGAACGGGTTGGAATATACCGGAGTGCTGCGGATGCTGCGCGGTATTTTAAATACGGATTATCTCTGGAACACAGTCCGCGTCAAGGGCGGCGCTTACGGCTGCATGTGCAGCTTCGGAAAGAGCGGAGATGCCTATATCGCCTCTTACCGCGATCCGAATCTTGGCAAGACGATCGAAGCCTATGAGGGCATCGTGGAGTATGTAGCGCATTTCGCAGGGGATGAGCGCTCGATGACTCAAGCGGTCATCGGCACGGTCAGTGAAATGGATGCGCCGATGAACCCGGCTGCAAAGGCGCTGCGCGCGCTGAGCATTTATCTGACCGGACAGACCGCAGAGCAGCTGCAGAAGGAGCGGGATCAGGTTCTGGATGCGACGGCGGAGGATATCCGGGCGCTTGCCGGTCACATGAAGGCATTTCTGGAAGACGACTGCCTGTGTGTTGTCGGAAATACGAAGAAGATCGAAGAGGAAAAAGAACGCTTCGGGACACTGGAACAGCTGCTTTGAAGCACGCGGCTGCCCGGACAAAAGTTCGGTGCAGCCGATGGAGCATATACACAATGGGAAGCTTAGAAGGGAGGGATTTTCATGTTGAAAAAGAAAATGGCGAAGGTACTGACGGGTGTTTTAGCCCTATCCATGCTGTCGGGCTGCGGCTCGGCGAGCAAAATGGCGATGGAATCCGCCTATGATACGGCTGCGTCAAACTACAGTGCTGCGGGCGGTGTATATTATGACAGCGGCGACTATGAGTATGCCGATGAAGTATCGGAAGAAAACGGCTCGTCCCAGGCGGAAACCGTAGAAAAGGGAGAGACGACCGGGCGCAAGCTGATCCGAAATGTGGATATGGACGTAGAGACGGAAAGCTTTGACGCGCTCCTTGCGTCTGCACAGTCTCAGGCGGAGGAGCTTGGAGGCTACATAGAAAGCAGCAGCATTTCCAATAGCAGTTATGCCAGTTCAACGTCTGCTGCCAGAAGCGCACGTCTGACGGCAAGAATTCCTTCGGAGAAGCTCGATGGCTATCTGGCGGGAATTTCCAAGCAGTCCAATGTGACGAGAAAATCTGAATCCACAGAGGATGTGACGTTGCAGTATGTGGATCTGCAGAGCCACAAAAAGGCACTTCTGGCAGAACAGGAAAGCCTCCTCTCCATGATGGAGCAGGCGGAATCCATCGAGGATATCATTGCGATCAACGAGCAGCTGACCGATGTACGCTATCAGATCGAAAGCATGGAATCCCAGCTTCGCACCTATGACAATCAGGTGGATTACAGCACGGTCAACCTCTATATCGACGAGGTGGAGCGCTACACGCCAGGAGCGGCAAAGAGCGCGGGTGCGCGGATTGCAGAGGGCTTTTCTGCAAATATTTACAGGGTTGGAAGCTTTTTCAAAAATTTCGCAATTGAATTTATTATTCTCTTGCCGATCCTGATTGCGATTGCAATCGTACTCGGAATTGCGATCCTGATTGTACGGATAATTATCAAGATAAGTGAAAAGCATCAGGCGGGAAAAAAGACATCGGCAAAAACAGAAATCAAAACCGGGGACAGATACAGACAAAAACCGGGAAAGGAACAGATACATGGCGCAGAACAAACAGAAAAAAGCGGGCTTTGCAACGCTGGTAGGACGCCCGAACGTGGGCAAGTCCACACTGATGAATCATCTGATCGGACAGAAAATCGCGATCACATCCAATAAACCCCAGACGACAAGAAACCGGATTCAGACCGTCTATACGGGACCGAAGGGACAGATTGTGTTTCTGGATACGCCGGGCATCCATAAGGCGAAAAACAAGCTCGGCAACTACATGGTAAAGGTGGCGGAAAGCACATTTTCCGATGTGGACGTCATTCTCTGGCTGGTAGAGCCGACGACCTATATCGGTGCCGGGGAACGGCATATCCTGGAGCAGTTAAAACGCAGCAGGCTGCCGGTCATTCTCGTGATCAACAAGATCGACACTGTTCCTAAAACAGCCGTTTTGGATGCGATGGAAACCTACCGCAAAGAGATGGATTTTGCAGAAATCGTCCCGGTATCGGCGCTTCGCAGCAACAATACCGATACGCTGTTGGACTGCATTTTCAAATATCTTCCCTATGGAGAGCCATTCTACGATGAAGATACAATCACAGACCAGCCGCAGCGTCAGATCGTTGCAGAGATGATCCGGGAAAAGGCGCTGCGCTGTCTGGAAGAGGAAATTCCCCACGGCATCGCAGTGGCGGTCGAACGGATGGAATTTAAGGAGCATATCGTCAATATCGATGCGACGATCATCTGCGAGCGGGACTCTCACAAGGGAATTATTATCGGCAAGCAGGGCAGCATGCTCAAAAAGATCGGTTCTCAGGCGCGCCGGGATATCGAGGATATGCTGGAATGCCAGGTCAATCTGCAGCTCTGGGTCAAGGTCAAGAAGGACTGGAGAGACAGCGATTTCCTCTTAAAGAACTTCGGCTACAACCCTGCGGATACCAGACCGGACAGATAGAAAGCTCTTTTTTCTGAGGGAATAAAAAAGTCCAAACCGCTTATCCTATGAGGGACGTAAAAGCTGTCGGAGACGGCAGATTGGATACATGGGAGGCGGTAAGGATGAATGAAAGAAGTTACTGGGATCAGTTTTTAAAAACCGGACGTGTGGAGGATTATCTGCAGTACCGGAATCAGATACAGGAAAGAAATGCGCTCCGGAACCGGGCGAAGTCACACGAGAGCAGCTCGTTTACTTCGTCCTTCCGCGCAAAGGCGCAGGGACAGGATGGGGAACAACATGCAGGATCGGATCAAAGTGCTCGGGATCGTTCTGAAGGCAGAACCGATCGGGGAGTATGACAGGAGAGTCGTGATCCTGACTCGGGAAAAAGGAAAAATATCCGCTTTTGCAAGGGGAGCCAGAAAGCCGACAAGCGCTTTTCTGGCTCCTACCAGTCCGTTTACCTTCGGGACGTTCGAGCTGTATGCAGGGCGAAATTCCTACAGTGTCTGTGATATTTCAGCAGACTGCTATTTTGAAGAGCTGCGGCAGGATTTTGAGGGCGCCTATTACGGAATGTATTTCCTGGAGCTGGCGGATTATTGCACGCGGGAAAATAACGACGAGCGCGAGGTGTTAAAGCTTTTATATCAGTCCCTGCGGGCGCTGACGGTAAAAAGCATCCCGCGCAGGCTTGTGCGATGCATCTACGAAATCCGGCTGATTGTGGCAAACGGGGAATTCCCGGGGCTGCCGCAGGGCAATTTTTCGGAAACAGCGCTGTATGCAGTCGAATTTATCGCAGGGACGCCCGTGGAAAAGCTTTACACATTTACCTTAAAAGAAGAAGTGCTTGCAGAGCTTGTGAAGATTGCAGAAAAATACCGGAGGGATTTTCTTCCGGGTGAATTTCATACCCTGGAGATCCTGGAAACGTTATAAAATGACTTTGTAAAGTTATGGGTTGAAAAAGAAAGGGCGGTCGGCTATAATAGTTAAGATCATAGCATCGGCAGATAAAGAGCGGATGCAGATGAGAGGGAGCAGATAAATGACGCGAAAATGGATCATGCGCGCACTGTGTATCCTGTGTCTGGCAGCGATGCTGACGGGATGCGGCAGGGAGCCGGAAGTAACCGAGACCACGATTGAAGTCAAAAAAAATGGTCAGGTGGTTCACACGATTATAGAAGATTTTTCCGAAAGCTATTATAATCTGGATGAGCTGGAAAGTACGATTCAGCAGGCATGCGATACTTATAATGCTTCGGCTGGAAAAGAAGCGGTTGTGCTGAAAGCGGCAAAAGAAAATGACGATCATACGGTAACGGTCGTGATGCAGTATGCGGACGCTTCTGCTTATTCTGCTTTCAACAAACTGGCATTGTTTGTCGGAACCGTAAAAGATGCGTTTAACGCAGGATACGATCTGAATGTCACGCTTTCTTCCCTGACGGGAGACGGAGAGCAGATCGGCAAGGAAGACCTCCTCAAAATGGGAGAAAAGCACATTGCAGTTGTGCGGGAAGCGGTTAATGTCAGAGTATGGGATAAGGTCCGGTACGGTTCGGAGGATGTCGAGGCGACAGCGAATGCCAAAACAGTATCCGTAACCGACGCAGATATGCTGACCTATATTCTGTTTGATTAAAATCTGTGCAGTCAAAGGAGAAAAACGATGGAAAAGACAATGGACAAAATTGTATCGCTGGCAAAAGCGAGAGGGTTTGTATATCCCGGTTCCGAAATTTACGGCGGACTTGCAAATACATGGGATTACGGTAACCTCGGCGTAGAGCTGAAAAACAACGTAAAGCGCGCATGGTGGAAAAAATTTATCCAGGAGAACCCTTACAACGTCGGTGTGGACTGCGCGATTCTGATGAATCCCCAGACCTGGGTTGCATCCGGACATCTGGGCGGCTTTTCTGATCCGCTGATGGACTGTAAGGAATGCCACGAGCGTTTCCGTGCAGATAAGATCATCGAAGATTATGCGCAGGAGCACAATATTGATCTGGGAGGCTCTGTAGACGGCTGGAGTCAGGAACAGATGATGCAATTTATCGAAGATAATCAGGTTCCCTGCCCGACCTGCGGCAAGCATAACTTTACCGAGATCCGTCAGTTCAACCTGATGTTCAAGACCTTCCAGGGTGTTACGGAGGATGCAAAGAATACGGTATATCTGCGTCCCGAAACCGCACAGGGTATTTTCGTAAACTTCAAGAACGTACAGCGTACTTCCAGAAAGAAAATCCCGTTTGGTATCGGTCAGATCGGTAAGTCCTTCCGGAATGAAATCACACCCGGCAACTTCACGTTCCGTACCAGAGAGTTTGAGCAGATGGAGCTGGAATTCTTCTGTGAGCCCGACACTGACCTCGAATGGTTCGCATACTGGAAACAGTTCTGTATCGACTGGCTGCAGACTCTTGGCATCAAGCCGGAAGAAATGCGTGTCAGAGACCATGAAAAAGAAGAGATTTCCTTCTACTCCAAGGCTACAACGGATATCGAATTTTTATTCCCCTTTGGCTGGGGCGAGCTGTGGGGCATCGCTGACCGTACCGATTACGACCTTTCCCGCCATGCAGAGGTTTCCGGTCAGGATCTGTCTTACTTTGACGATTCCAAGAATGAAAAATATATCCCTTATGTTGTTGAACCGTCTCTGGGTGCAGACCGTGTCGTTCTGGCATTTTTATGCGCTGCTTATGACGAGGAAGAGCTGGAGGGCGGAGATGTCCGTACTGTCCTTCATTTCCATCCGGCTCTGGCACCGGTTAAAATCGGCATCCTGCCGCTGTCCAAGAAGCTCAATGAGGGTGCAGAGAAGATCTATACCCAGCTGTGCAAGAAGTACAACTGCGAATTTGACGACAGAGGCAATATCGGTAAGAGATATCGTCGTCAGGATGAAATCGGTACGCCGTTTTGCGTTACCTACGATTTCGAATCCGAGACAGACGGCTGCGTAACCGTTCGTTTCCGTGATTCTATGGAGCAGGAGCGGGTTGCGATCGCTGATCTGGACGCATACTTTGCAGAAAAGCTGGATTTCTAAGAAATTTTAAGCTAACTGTGTATCATCGAGTGGGTGTTTTGCGGGCACTTCATTCTGTGAATTAGAAAAATCCGTCTTTTCCCTGTGGATTCCACATGGAGAAGGCGGATTTTTTGCTGTTTGTGAAAGATTTTATTTATTCTGCGACATAATTTGACAGGAAAGCTAAAAACTGCACAAATAAAAAACGAATATATTGTTTGACTTTGCATATTTTAATGTGTTAGAATGATTTTATGAGAAAAACAGTCCGGCATAATGCTAAATGACTGTAAATACAGACCAAAGGGGGACCATTACAATGGCGAAATGGGTGTATTTATTCAGGGAGGGAAATGCGGATATGCGCAACCTCCTGGGTGGAAAAGGTGCGAACCTTGCAGAGATGACGAATCTCGGACTTCCGATTCCGCCCGGCTTTACCGTGACGACAGAGGCCTGCACAGACTACTATAACCATGGCAGGTCAATTTCTGAAGAAATTCAGACACAGATTTTTGATGCACTGGCACTTTTGGAGGAAAAGCTCGGAAAGAAGTTCGGAGATACCGAGAATCCGCTGCTTGTGTCGGTACGAAGCGGAGCGAGAGCTTCGATGCCCGGTATGATGGATACGATTCTGAATCTGGGCTTGACCGATATTTCGGTCGAGGGCTTTGCCAAACGGACAGGCAATCCGAGATTTGCCTACGATTCTTACAGACGCTTTATTCAGATGTTCTCAGATGTTGTCATGGAAGTTCCCAAATCGTTATTTGAACGGGTCATTGATGAAATAAAAGAAGATCGGAAAGTTCACTTTGATACGGAGCTGACGGCGGAGGATCTAAAAGAGGTGATCCGGCGTTTTAAAGAGATCTATAAGGAAAAAATGGGCGAAGAATTTCCGCAGGAGCCGCGGGTTCAGCTGATGGAAGCGGTAAAGGCGGTATTCCGTTCGTGGGATAATGAAAGAGCTATCGTATACAGAAGAATGAATGACATTCCGGGGGACTGGGGAACTGCAGTCAATGTACAGTCGATGGTATTCGGAAATATGGGCAATACCTCCGGTACAGGCGTTGCCTTTACGAGAAACCCCTCCACCGGAGCAAAGGGCATTTATGGAGAATACCTGATCAATGCACAGGGTGAGGACGTTGTTGCAGGAATCCGTACACCCCAGCCCATTACCCGGCTGGAAGAAGACCTGCCGGAATGCTATGAGGAATTTTTGAAAATTGCAAACCGTCTGGAAGAGCATTACCGTGATATGCAGGATATGGAATTTACCATCGAGGACGGAAAGCTGTATTTCTTACAGACCAGAAATGGCAAGCGCACAGCGCAGGCTGCTCTGCAGATCGCATGCGATCTTGTGGATGAAGGTATGATCACACCCCAGGAAGCTGTCAGCAGAATTGAAGCAAAATCTCTGGATCAGCTGCTGCATCCCGCTTTCGATCCGGATGCACTGAAAAAGGGAACCGTGATGGGACAGGCTCTTCCGGCATCTCCTGGCGCAGCTGCCGGTAAGATCTATTTTACTGCAGAGGAAGCAAAGGAAGCCCATGAGGTTGGCGAACGTGTCATTTTAGTGCGTCTGGAAACTTCTCCGGAGGATATTGAGGGGATGCATGCTGCAGAGGGTATCCTGACTGTGCGCGGCGGTATGACATCCCATGCTGCAGTTGTGGCAAGAGGCATGGGAACCGCATGTATTTCCGGCTGCGGAGATATTGTGATCGATGAAAAGAAAAAGCAGTTTACATTAGGCGGCAAGACCTATTTTGAGGGGGATTATATTTCCCTGGATGGCTCAACCGGTAAAATTTACGACGGCGATATTCAGACACAGGAGGCTTCGATCAGCGGCAACTTCGGCAGAATCATGAGCTGGGCGGATTCCTTCCGTAAATTGAAGGTTCGCACGAATGCAGATACGCCTGCAGATGCGGCAAATGCGGTACGTCTTGGTGCAGAAGGGATTGGACTTTGCAGAACAGAGCACATGTTCTTTGAACCGGAGCGAATTCCGAAGATCCGTAAAATGATCCTTTCCAAAACCGTGGAAGAGCGCGAAAAGGCGTTGGAAGAGCTGATTCCGTTCCAGAAGGGCGATTTCAAGGCGCTTTATGAAGTAATGGAGGGGAAACCTGTTACGATTCGTTTCCTGGATCCGCCGCTGCATGAGTTTGTTCCGACAGACGAAAAGGATATCGAAGCACTGGCAAAGGATATGAATCTTTCTGTTGAGGAAGTAAAGAGCACCTGCAGTGAGTTGCATGAGTTCAACCCGATGATGGGTCACAGAGGCTGCCGGCTGTCCGTTACGTATCCGGAAATTGCAAGAATGCAGACAAGAGCGGTGATCGAAGCGGCGATTGAAGTAAGTAAAGAAAAGGGCTTTGAGATCGTTCCGGAGATCATGGTTCCGCTGGTTGGCGATAAAAAGGAGCTGAAATTTGTCAAGGACGTAATCGTGGAAACTGCTGAAAAGGTTAAGGCAGAAAAAAATTCGAATCTGGTTTATCACATTGGAACGATGATCGAAATTCCAAGAGCAGCACTTCTGGCAAACGAAATTGCAGAAGAAGCCGAATTTTTCTCCTTTGGTACAAATGATCTGACTCAGATGACCTTTGGCTTCTCCCGTGACGACGCAGGAAAATTCCTGGTGGATTATTATAAGAGTAAGATCTATGAATCGGATCCCTTTGCAAAGCTTGACCAAAACGGCGTAGGACAGCTGATCGAAATGGCAGTCACAAAAGGTCGTTCCCAGCGTCCGAATTTAAAGATCGGTATCTGTGGTGAGCATGGTGGTGATCCCTCATCTGTTGCATTCTGCCATAAGGTTGGAATGGATTATGTATCCTGTTCTCCGTTCCGTGTACCGATCGCGAGATTGGCTGCAGCACAGGCAGCAATTGCCAATGGAGGAAAATAGAAAATCGCAAGTATTTCTACTTCACAACGCTGGTTGTTACAAGGAAAGATGTGCAAGAATATATGAAACATCATTCTGAGTATACAAAGGCGAACCGATTTAAAGACATTATTTGCAAAATCTATATATAACTCGAAAGGGAAGCATTTTTGCTTCCCTTTCCTTATATCTCAATTAGGGCTAAATCCTAAAAGCTATGGCTTTAAAGGACTTAGTCCTTTTTATATGCAAAAAATAAAATAAGGAGGTTCACAAGATGAACAACAGTACAGCGTTAGGAGCAGAAACCAAAAAGAAAGAAAAAATTATTTTTATCAGCGATGCACATGAGAAATTCTACTACGAGAAGTTAAAGGAAGTTCGGTATCAGGATGTTTACCACAAGGCACTCTGCTATTGTCTTGGGATCAGCGATGATACCAGAAGAAATGTTTACAGAATTTATGATTTCAAAACAGGATGCGTAATAACAGAGTGTTTACACGAAGGCTGGCAGACCAGTGGAAGTGTGAGAGTGGTCAGAATGGCATTCAATCTGTATTGCAATGGGACACCCAGCGTTTTCGATTATGAAGATGCAGAGGAACAGGTGGACGAGTGCAGGCAGTACACGGTGGAGGAAATATTCTGCTGTGCCTATGCACCGTATTTCTGGCAGGCAATTCAGATTCGGTATCCGGAATATGCCACATACAACCATAAGCTGTATGCCTTATTGGGAGGAACAGACTAATGTTAAAAGTCAGATTGATGGGAACAAAGAATGATATTAAGTGGTTCGGAAAGATTTTGCAGAGGAATCCGAAAGTGGAAGTAACGGAGTTTTCCGAGATGTATCCGAACAAAGGAACGAAGAAATTTTACAGAGCGTATGTAGAAGTAAAGAAAAGCAATGTAGCAGAAAAATAGCAGAGAGCAAAGGAGAATCTATCATGTGTAAAATAATCGCAATCGCAAACCAAAAAGGTGGTGTGGGCAAGACCACCACAACCAGTAATTTAGGCATAGGACTGGCAAAACAGGGAAAGAAAGTGCTGCTGATCGACGCCGATGCACAGGGCAGTCTGACGGACAGTCTTGGCTTCACAGAGCCGGACAAGCTGGAGGAAACGCTTGCAACAGCACTTGGCAATATCATCAATGATGAAGATATGGAAGCGGATTATGGTATCCTGAAACATAAAGAGGGAATCGACCTGATGCCGGGAAACATCGAGCTTTCCGGTCTGGAAGTATCACTTGTAAACGTGATGAGCAGAGAGCTTGTGATGCGTTCTTACATAGAGCTGGTAAAGGATAATTATGATTATATTTTGATTGACTGTATGCCCTCCCTCGGCATGATTACCATAAACGCCTTTGCCTGTGCGGACAGTATCCTGATTCCGGTGCAGGCGGCATATCTTCCGGCAAAAGGATTGCAGCAGCTTATTAAGACCATTGGAAAGGTCAGGAGGCAGATTAACCCGAAGCTGACGATTGAGGGGATTCTGCTGACAATGGTGGATGCCCGGACAAATTATGCAAAGGACATTACTGCATTGCTGGTGGAGAATTACGGTAGTAAGGTGCGGATATTTGAAAACAGTATTCCGGTTTCCGTCCGCGCGGCAGAGATTTCCGCAGAGGGTGTCAGTATCTATGAACATGATCCGAAAGGCAAAGTAGCCGCTGCTTATCAGTCTTTGACGGAGGAGGTGCTTGGGAATGAGTAAAGCAGGAAGTGCCGCAAAGGTAAAATTAAGCAGTTATGATGATTTATTTGGAAATACAGAAGAAAAGACAGGAAGTGAAGAGCAGATTATCAGAGCCAAGCTCACGGATTTGCATGAGTTTAGAAATCATCCGTTCCGTGTACTGGACGATGAAAAAATGGAAGAAACAACGGAGAGCATCATCAAGTATGGGGTGCTTGTACCGGGAATTGCTAGACCGAGGGCAGAGGGCGGTTATGAAATCATAGCCGGACACCGCAGAAAGCGTGGTTCAGAACGGGCAGGAAAAGAGGATATGCCTGTGATTGTCCGCAATTATACAGACGATGAAGCTACGATTATCATGGTGGATTCCAATATTCAGAGGGAGGATATTTTACCGAGTGAAAAGGCGAAAGCCTACGCCATGAAGTATGAAGCGATGAAACATCAGGGCAGAAAAGGAACAGGAAGTACGCTTGATGAGGTGGGCGAAGCTGCCGGAGAAAGCGGAAAGACAGTGCAGCGTTATATCTGGCTTGCAAGGCTGTCAGAGGAACTGTTAGAGCTGGTCGATAAGAAAAAAATCGGTCTGGTACAGGGCGTAGATATTTCCTTTCTGACCGAGGAGGAACAGCAGTGGGTATTAGTTATTCTTGAGGAAAGCGGAGCAGGAATTTCCACGGCACAATCCGCAAAGCTGAAGGAATACGGGAAGAATGGGGAACTGACACTGCCAATGGTACGGCTGATCCTGACGGAAGAAAAACCGAAAGAGAGAAAAGTTACGATTAAGTCTGAGAAAATCAGCCAGTTTTTTTCAGAGGATTACTCCAGTGAAGAAATTGAGGGGATTATCCTGCAATTATTGGAGGAATGGCGAAATAAGCAGTAAAGGAGGCACGATAAAGTGGGTAAGCAGATACGGTTTGATTATTATTACGGGATTGAAGCAGAGCAGTTTTCCTTTTATCGTGTTCCACGGTTACTGATTAAGGACGAGCGTTTCAAGGGGCTTAGCAGCGATGCGAAGCTCCTGTACGGTCTGATGCTTGACAGGCTGTCCCTGTCAATGAAAAATGGCTGGTTGGATGAAGAAAACAGAGCCTATATCATTTATACGCTTGATAATGTCATGGAGGATTTGGGATGTGCAAAGGCAACCTGTGTTAAGATTATGAAAGAGCTAGACAGCGATAATGGGATAGGATTGATTGAAAAGAAACGCAGGGGACTTGGAAAACCGGATATTATTTATGTAAAGAATTTTGCCACGCTGGGAGAAACAACGAAGGAAATGCCTGCGAATACTGATATTTCCACAGAAGTTCAGAAATTGAACTTCCAGAGTTCCAAAGATTATACTTCCAGAAGTTCAGAAATTGAACTTCAAGAGGTTCAAAATGCAGACTTCCAGAAGTCTAAAAACCATACTTCCAGAAGTACAATAGCTGAACCTGCGGAAGTTCAAAATGCAGACCCTAATTATACTAACTATAATCAAACTAACCAGAACAATACTGATTTAAGTTATACCAATCTTATCAATCAATCTGACAGCGAGTCGGAAAGAGAGATGGATGCGATGGAGGATGCCAATGCCTACATGGCAATCATCAAAGAGAATATCGAGTATGATCATCACATGAAATACGGCAGGTGGCAGGATAAGGGATTGTATGAGGAATTATTTGAGGTTATCTGTGAAATAGTATGTGTGAAGCGTAAGACCGTAAAGATTGGCGGAAATGATTATCCGTATGAGCTTGTGAAATCAAAATTTCTGAAATTGAACAGTTCTCACTTAGAGTATGTGATAAGCTGTATGCAGGAAACGACTACGAAGATTACGAATATCAAGGCGTACATGGTAACAGCTCTTTATAACGCACCCTTGACGATGAATCATTATTATCAGCAGGAGGTGCAACATGATATGTACGGAGGTGGATGGAGTGAAAAGGGTATTGTTTAAGATTGTGTTTCCGGCAGGACTGCTTGCGGCGTGGATGATGACCTGTTATCCTGTATGTAATAAAGCGGACGGGTTTGATGTATTCCTTTACTGGATACTGGTCGGATGTCCCTATGGATTACGGAAGATGTGTATGATTCTTGTGCCAAAGAATTTCGGGATTGCAGGAAGTATGGGAATATTGGCATTAAACTGTGTTGTTGGAGGTCTGATCGGCGGGGGGGTGGCAATCTGGAGAATGGTTACGGTACTTGCGGAGATATTAAAGGGAATCAGGAATTGCTTCTGGACACGATGTCCAAAAGTACATGAGATGACGGATAATAAAAAAGGCATTGTTAATCGAGTTTAACAACACCTTTAATCCGTATCCGGAACGTATTCCATTATATCCTCAATCCGGCAGTCGAGTATCTGGCAAAGCCTGTTTAAGATAAGTGTTTTTACAACGAGGTTTTGTCGAAGCCGTTGAAGCTGTGCTTTATCAATACCATAATCTTTGATAAGCTGGTATTGGCTGATGCCTTTTTCCTTTAGCGTATGCCAAAGTGGGTCATATTTAATCATTTGGTCAACTCCTCTCCACACTTGTATTTTAAGTGTAGGAAACGTATAATAATATGGTGCGCGTACGCACCATAAAACATACAGGAGAGTGAACAATGGAGCATAATTATTTTAAGGATCAGTTATATGAAGTCTTGGAGGAGAATGACGAGGTTTTAGAGATTGCAGATATAGACACCCATGATGTCGCTAACATTTTCACAATAAAAACAAAAGATGGAAGTGTTTTTGAGATAGAAACACGGAAAATTGAATAAGAGGTAACACAGTGCCTCATGACAGGAGGTTCACGATTGTGGAGAAAAGCTATATTACAGAAATAGAACAGGAAAAATGCAGAAAGGTTGCCAAAGCCTATGCGGAGCTGTATGAGATAGAAAATATTGTAGTATTGGATGTTGGAAGATTCGGGTTTGTGAAGCTGCAATATTACAGACCGCCTCACGGTTTTGATGATGTGGTAACATTTACGGACAGCCGCAGTATGTTTGAGAACTTATGGGAAGAATGGTTTGATACAAAGCTTTATTTGCTGGCAAAGGGAACACCGATGTTGGAAATGGGTTATGATGAAATTTTCAAATGTCTGCCGGAAGAAAAGCAGAGAGAGCTTACAGGGCAGAAAGCGGTATTTGCTAAATTAGCAGAAATAGAACTGAACTAAATACAGCGTCAGGGCAGTTATGAGTCGAAAGATTTGTAGCTGCTCTTTTTTTGTTACTTCTGGACATGATGTCCAGAGGTGGAAAGGAGCAGAATGGAATCATTAAGAGATGTAAAGCGGGTTATGGAACGGGAAATCGAGAAAGGGAGCTGCCCGTTGCAGTTTGAATGGCTGAAATTTGGAGAAAAGCCGTTTCATTTTATTGAATCGGAAGAAAGGCTGAATGAGGTGCTTTTCTATCTGCTTCGGTTGGGAGAATATAGCGGGTATACGGTGCATCTTGTGGGAAACAACGTGTATATGGATTTGGATATGATGTGCAGGAAAATCCAGTTTAAGCGTACCCGTACTGGTGTTGAACGAAGCGAGATATACCGGAAAATCCAAAGATACAAAAATAAATTAAAGCCGGATTATGCAGGCAGGGTTTGTCTGGAAACAGTACAGTGTGTGTTCCGTCTGCCGGAGGAAGAAGCGGAGAAATACAGAATGATGTATGAGGGACAGGAAACCTATGCTTTTCCCATGTCGAATAAATATATTCTTGGTCTGTTTACCCATTGTGAAGCAGCAAGGAAAACCGTGGTGGAAGATGGTGTGAAATATACACATCTGGCAGAGGAGGAGCAGAAGATAGTCCGGCTTGAAAATGTGCGTGATGTATTGTTTCAGGCATTACTATTGGATAATGTATCAATGGAAAATGGAATGTTTTATGCTGATATGTGTACGGTCATGTTGTTGGGGTAGAAAATAGCATAAATAGGATGTATAATAGAAATGAATTTGGAACAAAGTTATACAAGAAAAATCATAATATGAAGAATACTATCCAGATAAATGGAGAGGGAGTTAGTGACAGTGAGGATAAATTACGATACCAATATCGAAGATGAGGAAATATATTTATTTAATGAAAAAGATGATAAAACACCATACTATGAAAAGGGAACTTCATATAATTATTTTGATGAAGAGGAAAATTTGAGTTTTGAAGATGCAATTTTTTATTATGAGAATGATATGAGGTTTAACCCTTATAAAGATACATATTTAGGTCCTAAGAAACAGGCTCAGCGAAAAGAAATATTGGACTATTATTTGCAACCTTATTCTGAAGATAGAATTGTTAATTTGGAAGAATTGGTAGTGTTTTTGGATTACTCACAGGGAATTAGGGAGTTTGACTTGTGGGAAGAGGGAAATATTTTGCATCTTAGGGGATCAGGAAAGTATAAAGAAAGACTTGATATTTCAAAATTAAATGAGATAGACTATAAACTTTTTTATCTTGATAGGGATGAAAAAAGGGTGCATCTTTTTTGGGCAGAAAAAAATAATGAATTTGAATATGGTTATACAATGATTCAGCATGATGAGCCTTACCAAATTGAGGAAGATGATGAGAACGGAGATAGGTGGTATGTATGGATATTTCCGCTTTTACCAGTACTGAAATATCAAATGGATAAAAAGTATTGGATTCCTTACGGTAGAGATTATAAAGAATTGCAGAAAATTAAACAGAATGAAGAAAAATTACAAAATGCAATAGCAGATCAAGAGATGCTACATGAAATAAATTATCTTAATATTGATAAAACAAATTATGAATATTTGGGAAAGCCTAGAAAGAGGCAGAAACCAAAACTGGTAAATGGTGTATTAGTTTATAACAGAGATAGACAAATTGCATTAAATGCGTTATTACATGCAGGTTTTTTGTGCGAAATCAATAAGGAACATCCGTCATTTATAAGGAAAAATTCGGAAAAGAAATATATGGAATGTCATCATTTGGTTCCGCTCTCATATTCTTATAAATTTCCTGATATTTCATTAGATGTGGAGGAGAATATTGTATGTTTGTGTAGTAACTGTCATAATCAGCTTCATTATGGAAAAGGTGCAGATGTATTGTTAAAAAAATTATATCTTGAAAGGCATTCTTATTTGGAAAAGGTTGGGATTCATATTACGTTAAATGAATTGCTTGAAATGTATGAGGTTTAATTTGAAAAATATAGATTGTAGCAGGCATAAAATTGAGTAATAAAATACATATACAGCGTCAGGGCAGTTATGAGTCGAAAGATTTGTAGCTGCTCTTTTTTTATTGCCTCTGGACACGATGTCCAGAAGCGGAAAGGAGAAGCATGAGATATTTACTACATCGGCTGTTTGTTCCACCTTAAAGGAACAGCAGCAAAAACGAAAGAAGGAGGTACAGATGCAGGAAGAAGTAACGCAGAAAACAATCGCTCTTGTGATTAAGGCTGCAAAGCTGGATGCCAATATTCTAAAGTCTGCTATGAGAATGTATCTGAATCATCGCAGAAAACAGGCACAGAAAACGCATGGAAAAGTGTCGGTTAAGGAACTGGTGGGAGAGGGTGCAGGTGCTTCATCCATTGAAATCACAGATGGCAATATCAAATCCTTTGAGCGGGTAGCTCGTAAATATAATGTTGATTTTGCTGTGAAAAAGGATAAGACTACCGAGCCGTCGAAGTATCTGGTATTTTTCAAGGGCAGGGATGCCGATGCTGTGGCACAGGCATTTAAGGAATTTGTTTATGGAAACGAGAAAAAGAACAGCAGGACTTCCGTAAGGCAGAAATTAAAGCATTTCCGGGATGCAGTATCAAAGGATCAGAACAAAGAACGGAGCCGGGAAAAGAATAAGGACAGGGGGCAGAGCCTATGAGCAATATCATAGCAGACATTACCAAAGATTTAAAAGCTGTCCCCAAAAAGCTGAAGGAAAAAGCGAAAGGTGCAGATGTTAAAAAGCTGATACTGCTGAATCTTCCCTATGTGCTTGCCGGATACTTCTGTAATAAGGCAGCATTTTTATGGAGAGTGGCAGAGGGAAGTAATGCGTCTGACAAGATGATGGCAGTAATGAGCCGGATGGACAAAATGTTTTCCAATCCGTTGCCCAGCTTTTTTTTGAGCGACCTGTTGATAGGAATTGCAGGCGGCATTCTCTTAAAATTTGTTGTTTATTATAAGGCGAAGAATGCCAAGAAATTCCGGCGGGGTGTGGAATATGGTTCTGCACGGTGGGGGAATGCCAAAGATATAGAGCCATATATGGATTCTGTATTTGAAAATAACATTCTTCTGACCGCTACGGAGCGTCTGATGATGTCCGGCAGACCGAAAGAACCGAAGTATGCAAGAAATAAAAATATTCTTGTGATTGGTGGTTCTGGCTCCGGTAAGACAAGATTTTTCGTGAAGCCGAGTGCGCCCGTAAGGGCGGTATAAATCCTACCTTGAGCAAGTAGTAGGTAAAAGTATCAAGCGGCATTGTGCCGCAACCTATCATTCCCCGTCTTACCCCAAAAGGGAAACCGGAGGGCGACCATAGCATGACGGAGGACACGGGGCGCTGAAGCCTCAGAAGCGCCGGCGTGACGGAATGAAAATCCACGTATGAGGATGGAAGCTAGACTGCTTGAATGACAGCCTGAAATCGGGACCAAGAGCGTACCCCTGACGTAGAGAGGTTGTACTCGTCAGTGTTCCTGACAGTCGCATTGTTTGGCTATGCGGCTGCTGATACTCGGAGCAGGTTCAGCCACGGGAAAGTGGAAAAAGGCGAACGTCACATACCGACAACGTGGAACGCTTGTTTATACCGTACTAAACGGGGATTGCCTAAAGTGAAATGCCGAAAGGCTATGAAAACGCTGAAATGCGGGGTTCTGAATATTCACCATGGCAACAGAGTTCCCATAGTAGTCTGCGGACGGGAAAGCCGTCTACATGGCAAAGGGGAACAGTGAATCATTTTCAAAACAGAAAGGATGGTGTGTGAGACACTATGAGAAATCCGATTCATGTCTTGAAAAGCCTTGAAGAAAAGGCAAGTGTAAGTAACTACAAATATGAAAGATTATATCGCAACCTATACAATCCAGAGTTCTATCTCCTTGCATATGCGAACATTGCGAAATCGCAGGGGAGCATGACGCAGGGGGTAGACGGGCAGACGCTGGACAACATGAGCCTGCCGAGAATTAACCGGATTATTGAATCCATACGCAACAGGACATATCAGCCAAAGCCTGCAAAAAGAAAGTACATTCCTAAAAAGAACGGGAAACTTCGCCCGTTGGGAATCACTTCTACTGATGATAAGTTAGTGCAGGAAGTGGTCAGAATGATTCTTGAAGCAATCTATGAGCCGACATTCAGCAACAATTCACACGGTTTCAGACCAAAAAGAAGCTGTCACACGGCACTTACGCAAGTGAAGAAAAACTTCACAGGTGTTACATGGATTGTCGAGGGAGACATTAAGGCGTGCTTTGATAACTTCGACCATCATGTGTTGGTTGAATTACTGCGGAAAAGGATTTCAGACGAGGCTTTTATCGGTCTAATCTGGAAGTTCCTGAAAGCCGGATATATGGAACAATGGCAGTACAACTGCACCTACTCCGGTGTTCCGCAGGGCAGCGGTATCAGTCCGATATGTGCAAACATCTACCTCAGCGAACTGGACAACTATATGCAGGAATACAAAGAAAAGTATGATTGCGAGCCAGAACGCAGAAGGACGACCAGAGAATACGAGCGGGCGTCCCGGAGATACAGAAAGGCACGTAAAGCGTTAATGGGCGCAGAAAAATCAACTCCTGAACTGGTAAAAGAATTTAAGGATTCCAGAAGGAAGAAGATGAATCAGCACTATTACAATCCGTTTGAGGAAGGCTTCAAGAAAATCCAGTACAACCGTTACGCCGATGATTTTGTAATCGGCGTTATCGGCTCCAAAAAGGACGCAGAAAAAATCAAGGAAGATGTAAAAATCTTTCTCCAAGAAAAACTGCATTTGGAAATGTCCGAGGAAAAGACGAAAGTCACCCATTCCAGTAAGCCGGTACGCTATCTGGGGTACGATTTCAAAGTAATCCATTCCAAGAACATGAAGCGTTGTAAAAACGGCGACATGAAACGGGTGTGGTATGGAAAAGTATTCCTGTATATGCCGAAAGAAAAATGGATTAAAAAAGCGATGGAACGGGGAGCGATACAGGTGAAACGCAACAATGACACAGGCAAAGAAATGTGGCGGCCTATGCCAAGGAAAGACCTGATGAACCGCAGCGACGCAGAGATTGTGTCTACTTTCAATTCCGAAATTCGAGGGTTATATAACTTCTATCGGATAGCAGAAAACGTAGGCGCATTGCACAAGTATTACTACATGGTGCGGTACAGCATGTTAAAAACTCTGGCAGGAAAGCACAGAACGAATGTCAGTGTTATTAAGAAGCGGCACATGGTAAACGGAGTACTGAGAATCCCATACGATACAACTAAGGGACGTAAATACTGCGAATTTTACCATGATGGATTCAGAAAGCACAGCGACGGCTATGACAATGTGGCAGACGTTATGCCGAGTTATAGGAAATATGACAGCAGGCACACGATAGTAAACCGCATAAAAGCCGGAGTATGCGAGATTTGCGGGGAACATGCAGACTATTTATGTATGCACCACGTAAGAACGCTGAAATCGCTGAAAGGCAGGGATATATTTGAGCAGAAAATGCTGAAAATGAGAAGAAAATCTCTGGCTCTCTGCCCTGACTGCTTTGAACTCTTACACGAAACCAAAGAATCAAGGTGATTCATGGAAAGCCGGATACGCTGAGAGGTGTACGTCCGGTTTGGGAGGCGGCTCCCTGAAACCTACTGATGAAAGTCAGCAAGGCGCAGGGTGCCTACCTCATATCTGATGCAGATGCACAGTTCTTATGTGGTCACAGACCCGAAGGGAACCATTTTGGTGGAGTGCGGAAAAATGCTCCAAAGGGGCGCACCCAAGCTGGGGAAGGACGGAAAGCCCATGAAGGATAAGCACGGCAAGGTCATTTATGAGCCGTACCGAA